>Ga0210040_10000098_pt1 | contig 181418 bp, 124 predicted proteins | sample CryGeyCG12114_NA_FD_185462 | JGI IMG/M metagenome (GOLD analysis project Ga0210040, IMG submission 185462) | Groundwater microbial communities from aquifer - Crystal Geyser CG19_WC_8/21/14_NA (SPAdes) (version 2) | ecosystem: Environmental > Aquatic > Deep subsurface > Groundwater | place...
TGAAGACCTAATCGACTTTGACGGCAAGGTCGAGGACCGCTTGGCCTTGTCATCTGTCGTTGATCGAGCGCAGGTGTTGAGCGTTGTGCACGGTCTGGGCATCTATCTCTCCCTCCCATCTGAAGCCCTTGGCTTCGCTCATATCTCCAGATTGTCTGACAAGACCGTTGACACACTTAGTGAGATCAGCGGTCCGTACAAGGTGGGCACTGAGCATCAAGCAAGGATAATTGACTACAACGCTATCGACGGCTTGTATGTTCTTTCCTTGGAGAAGAGCGTGATAGAGCAGCCTTTCCTCAGACTTGAAGATGTCGAGCCTGGTAAAACTGTCAAGGGTACGATCGAAAAAGTACTTATCGGTGCAACCGGTGTTCGTGGACTACTTGTTAAGATAGCTTCGGGTATCACAGGTTTCGTCCCAAGCTTGCATCTTTCGGATGTTGTGCTCAAGAACCCTGAGAAGAAGTTTCGCGAAGGCATGTCGGTAAAAGCCCGAGTCTTGTCTGTAGATACGGACACACGCCGCCTTCAGCTGACAATGAAGAAGTCTTTGATCAACAGTGACCAACCGGTATGGTCCGATTGGACGTCTCTAGAGGTCGGAGCTTCAACGGTCGGCACACTGATCAAGGTTGAGTCGACTGGTGCGATTGTTCAATTCTACGGATCTGTAAAGGGACGCTTACCGGTATCTGAGATGAGCGAGGCTTACATCAAAGACGCCACGGAGCACTTCAAGATCGGTCAAGTCTTGACTGTCCATGTTCTGCGACTCGATGCTGAGAAGAAACGTTTAACACTGACCGCAAGGGATCCGTCAACGATCACCAAGAACGACACAAGTGCTCTAAGTCCTGGCACTCTGGTATCGGGAATTGTCTTCGAGAAGAGTTCAGATGACCTAATGCTAAGACTTGAGCCCAGTGGGACCATTGCAAGACTAGCTTTAGAGCACGTCTCCGACGGTTCAGAGAACAAGCGAAAGTCTGCGCTTGAAAAGATACGTGTTGGACAGAAAATGGAGGGTGTGCTTGTGCTTGAAGTCAAAGGCCGACAGGTCGTCCTTTGCAACAAACCTTCACTTAGAAAGGCTGTCGAGGAAGGCAAATTGCTGAAAAGCTTCGAGGACTTGGTTGAGAACAAGATTGTGACAGGTTTTGTCTCGAACATTACTGACAGCCGGGTCTTCGTACGGTTTGCACACGGCATAACAGGTGTTATCAACAAGGCACAAATACCAGACGATCAAGCTGAGCTGCCCGATTTTGGCATGAAGCCATACCAAGCTGTTTCTGCCAAGGTTGTCCAGATCGATTATAAGGGAGCGACTCCAAGGTTCTGGCTGAGCATGAAAGCAGACGCTTCCGCTTCCGCTATCGAGACGTCTCCGTCTGTTCAGAAATTGCCAGTCACGGACCCAGAGATCGTCAATCCTGTAGATGAGAGCGTCACTTCATATTCGAATCTATCTGTCGGAGCCACCATCAAGGTTCGAATCACCTCGGTCAAGGATACACAGATAAACGTCGAGATTGCCAAGGGTATACAGGGCCGAGTAGATGTGTCGGAAGTTTTTGACAACATGGACGACATTCACGACCGCAAGCGGCCATTGAAGCAATTCTCGAATAAACAGACTTTGGTGGTTAAGATACTAGGGCAGCATGACAGCAGGTCCTATAAGTTCTTGCCACTGTCTCACAGGGGTAGCAAGAATGTTGTTTTCGAGCTTTCTGCTCGTCCGTCCATCGTCGCGGGTGAACATTCTGCTGTCCTGAAGATGGAAGACATGAAGGTTGGTGAATCTTATCTGGCCTTTGTGAACAATGTCGCAGATCATTCGCTCATGGTGAATGTATCGCCTGCCGTACGAGGGCGTATCCGACAGTCAGATGTGTCTGATGACTTGAGCTTGGCAGCCAACATGCCACGAAACTTTCCTGTCGGTTCCGCATTGAAAGCGAAGGTCATCTCGCTGGACGTCGAGAAGAACCATCTCGATCTTAGCGGGAAGACGGGGAGCCTGTCAAAGACGCTCTCCATAGATGATGTTTCGGCCGGAGATATTGTTGCTGGTCGGATTACCAAGGTCACGGAACGCTCGCTTGTCATGCAACTTTCGAATGATCTCGTCGGAGTGGTCAACTTCATTGACATGGCGGATGACTATGACCTTGCAGACCCTGCGCGGTTTCAGAAAGGAGAAATACTACGTGCTTATGTCTTGCAGGTCGATAAGCCGAACAAAAAGATCTCCTTGTCTTTGAGACCGTCGAAGATCCTGAGTTCAGGGCTTGACATCAAGGACCCAGAACTATCGTTGCAAAACATTAGTGTTGGTGATATTCGACGTGGATTTATCGCCAACGTCGCAGACAAGGGCGTCTTTGTTACCTTGGCCCATGGGCTGACAGCATTCGTGCGAGTCACGAACCTGTCAGACGAGTATCTGAAGGAATGGAAGGAGCGGTTCCAAAAAGATCAGTTGGTGCAAGGCAAGATCACCCTGGTCGACAAAGACTCCGGTCACATCCAGATGAGTCTGCGAAAGTCACATGTGGACGGTACTTATAAGCCTCCGATTACATTCAGCGACCTGAATGTTGGTGATATTGTGGAGGGCAAAATTGCCAAGGTCGAGAGTTTTGGCGTGTTCATCGTCGTTGCGAACTCTGAGAATGTTCGAGGTTTGTGTCACAGGAGTGAGATAGCTGAGAAGCGTATTGAAGACGTTACGAAGCTCGGCTTCAGCGAGGGCGATACTGTCAAGGCCAAAGTCCTGAAGGTCGAGCCAGACCAGAGGCGAGTTAACTTTGGCATGAAAGCTTCCTACTTTGGCGAACAAGCTGGTGAAGATACCGACGAAGATGAAGATATGATCGAAGGTGATGTCGACGGCGAGGAAGAAGAGGACGAGGATATCTCTGATGGCGAGGGTGTGGAGCTAGATCTAGCCGCCCTTCAAGAGCAGGAACCTGTTGACGATGAGTCAGAAGGTGTTTCGATCGATCTCAATGAGGACGGGATGGACTTGGATGAGAAGCTAGCGCCTGCCAAAAGTCTGTCGGTGGGCGGTTTTGACTGGTTTGGTATGCCAGAGACCACTAAGTCCACTGCAAAAAGACCCGCAGAAGGCTCTAATGACGAAGCACAAGTCGAGAAGTCTAAGAAGAAAAGGAAAAAGCCCGAGATCCTCATCGACCGCACTGGCGACCTCGACAGAGATGGCCCGCAGTCCGTCGACGACTTTGAGCGTCTCCTCCTTACTGAGCCCGACAACGCTCAACTCTGGGTCCAGTTCATGGCATTCTACATCGACCTCGGAGACGTCGATGCCGCCCGCGAAGTGGCCGAAAAAGCCCTAAAATCCATCGGTCTTGCCCAAGAACAAGAAAAACAAATGATCTGGGTCGCCCTCTTCAACACAGAAAACACATTCGGCGACGACGACACCCTCGATGCAACACTGCAACGTTCCTGCCAAACCATGGACCCAGAAGACATGCACAGCCGCCTCGCCTCGATCTACATTCAAAGCGGAAAACACGGAAAAGCCGATGACCTCTTCCAAACCATGACGAAGAAGTTCACGCAGAACCCGAAGTTATGGGTGAACTATGCCACCTTCCTCTTCGACACCCTTGAACAGCCAGCTCGCGCGCGAGCGCTGTTGTCACGGGCACTACAGGCCCTACCCCCATTTACACATTTCGAGACTACCTCTAAATTCGCACAGCTCGAATTCAAGACCAAAACAGGTGTACCAGAGGAGGGACGCACGCGGTTCCAGGGGCTGATCAACCTCTACCCGAAACGCATTGATCTGTTCAACATTATGCTGGATCTAGAGATGAAGCTTGGACCCGAGAACGCGGATCAGGTGAGGGGCGTGTTTGAGCAGGTATTAAGCCGAAAGAACCTGAAGCCGGCGAAGGCGAAGCCATTCTTTGCGCGGTGGGTAAAGTTTGAGAAGGGGCTGAATGACGAGAGACAGGTTGAGGAGGTTGAGGGAAGGGCTGCGAGGTGGGTGAGGGAATATCAGAAGACAAAGGGCGATCAATCGTAGGTGTTATGAGGTGTCGAGGTGATTTCATGGTGGGGCTCATGAGAAGGTCCAGGACGTGATAGCAAACAAATACAATGAATGGCTACGTCGATCTATAAAGATCTGGTTCCCAAGCTATACCTTTGTGTTCTCACGGATTCCGTCAGGAATGATTCCTGCCCTGCTTTGAGTTCAAGAAAGATAAGATAGATAGTATGTGCTGTAACAAGTCCTTCGCTTTCTATCCTGCTTCGTTGTAGGTGCTCCACCACTCACTCAATTCAGGACATGTCGAATGGATATCGCTTCAGCCTTCATCACTGCACTGCACGTCACCTCACGCAGAACCAAAGCAAGCAAGCACGTGATGCGCGGGCGCGAGGTCGTTGGGATGTGAGCGAACACCTACTGCAGTGTGCTGTAAGTTACTAAGTAGTGTCGTGGACGGTGGGTCAGGTCAGGTGAGGTGGGAGGTGGGTGCAGATGCGAGAGCGAGATACAGAGGGTGGGGTTCTAGGGAGGGTTGAGTACGCGAGGGTTAATAGAATAGAGTACTGATGAACGTGCGATGTCTGTAGATATGGTGAATGTGTTATGTCCGTCCATTTTCGCTGCGCTGGCAGGAAACGCTATGTATGTATATATGTATGTGGGTATGTAGGTAGGGTATGCATGTGTGTGTGGATGGTACCACTCTGGGATGGAACGCTGGCTATTTGAATCTTGTAGTTTGAGCGAGCTGACCACTTCCACCCACTTCTGTTCTACACATCCTCGATGCTCTGACAAACCATCCTCTCCCTCGCTGCTTTCTTCTTTCTCGCTCTAGCTTCCGACGGCACGACAGCCGCGTCACCCTCCTTCTTCGACGTGGCACTGCGATCTTCCGAGCCAACGGGTGGCAGCCAGAGCCTCGCTCGTCCAGCACTGAGGTCTTCGGATAACTTCCCGTTACGTCGCATCTGCATCTCGCACACGAACACGCGGAGGAAGTCTCTGTTCTCCCTCGGTTCTCGGTGGCGGAAACCGACGGGCTCGCCTTTCCCGTCGTTGGCGTTGGGGTCGAAGAGGAGAGGGACTGCGGTGTTTTTGTTCACTGGCACACCGTCGGATGTGAGCCAGATTGGTGGTGAAGATGCATTTTCTGTTCGGACTGACGGCGGCAGACAACTGGCTAGCTGGACGACAGGTGGCAGATCGTTTAGCAGAGGGTTTGAGCCGGGAGGTGTGCGGCCACGACGGACAGGCGATCTGCTTGCTTTCCGCTTCTGCTTGCGTGAGTCTTTCTGCGGCTTCTCGAATTTCGAGTGTCTGTGATCTTGCCAGAAATGGAGTTGAGCTGCTGAGTCCAGAGGTGGCGGGTTGAGGTAGCGTCGCAGGTCTGCATTCGGCTCACCGAGAGACGGGGGAGGTCGCCGATCATCAGTGAGGGTCGGATCGAAGTCGAAGAAAGCTCGAGCTCCCTTGTCGGCTGGTTCGCTTGGCGTCCTATTTGACACGGATTGAGCGGCAGACTTCAGAGCTTTCAGCGAGGCTGTCAGACTTGATTTCAGAGATTGCCGAGGCTTCCTCTCGGACTTCCCTGGTAATTTCCTGACTCTGGTAGGTGATGGCGACGGCTCCGCAGTACGGTCGAAGTCAGCTGGCTTTTCTGAGACGGAGAGTGGGTGGTCGTTGGAGCAATCTTCCGAGGCTGCAATGTGGCGCACCTTCCGTTCAGAGGTAGAGGCTAATGAATACTGACTGTTTCGATCGCTGACAGTGAAGTCGTCTGGTGCAGACAGAGAGACCAACGAGTCGTCGGACAATGATCTCTGACTCAGGATGCCAGCATCAAGGCCTTCGCTACCGACATACATCTGGCCCTCCTCCAGCAAGCCATCCATGTTACCAAACAGCCCCTCAATATTCGAACTACTAGCCGACCGGGGTATGCCGCCCAGTGAAGACTTGAGGTCGTCCATAAGCAGAGTACTGAAGTTTGAAACATGGTCACCTCTCGGTAGCCTTTGAGATATTCGACCTCTTGGCTTCTTCCTGATGGGTATCGCTGTCGCTGACAACACATCTTTCACCGATCCCCGTCTGAAGTGAGGCGAAGACGACTCTTCCTCCTGTACTGGTACAGGTTGTGGTCTTTGCGGCACATCCTGGCCTTCGGGCTCTTGCGGTAGAAGTCGAACCGATGACGGTCGCGAACCAGTTCTGGTTGGGCTTTTGATGGGAGCTGGCTCGCGAGAGCGGAAAAGCGAAGACTCAAGAGGCGAACGAGCACGTGGTGAGTTGGAGGGTGATCGTGTGCTTCGGCAAGTACTGCTGTTCTTCTCGCTGAATTCGATGGAGCGTGCCCTACGAGGCCCTGCCTGAACGTACTGTTTGGGGACGATCATCATCTTGCAGACGCTTTGTTGGTATCAATGCTTGTAGCTCATATAGTAAAGTGGTGAACGCGTAATACATGGTCGATTCGTACAGTTTGTCGTCAAAGCAGCATTGCGGACATGATCGGAATCGATGGAGCAAAGGTGGAATGTGGGGATTGCGTAGGATTGCAATATGCTTCCTCTTGGTGGTGGGATTCGCTGTTGCTCGAACGCTTGGGGGAGCAGGAAACAGCGACAACGAAACGTGTTGTTGCGGGCAAGCCGTGGAGAAGCAACGAAGTGGTATTATGAACGCAAGTCTGACCCGAGCGAAGGGCATCGCATGATGGCATTGGCATGCAGTCTTCTCAGATGCCAGTGCCATCCAACATCCAACTTTGCACGCACTGATAAGCCTAGAATAACCAGGGAACTGATTGGGCCCAATTGTTCTGCCCTGATCCCGAGTTTTGACAGTCCATGTCCGCCTCAGCAGCCCACTTCAAGTTAGTGCCGCTCTCCAACCCCATCCGAGCAACGGACTGCCAATAGATCGTCAGGAGCGAGCCTCACTAGCCTGACTGATGCTGGTACGAACCATCCGCTTCCACGCTGAGATCGTGGTTCAACGTTGGCCTCGCCGGGGGGCTCCGCTCGGTTGTGCGTGGGATTTCAACATGCGCTTGTTCACGGTTCGATTCTGTGACAAGGCAATGGCAGGCTTGGGCAGCAAGCGCAGTTCTTGCATCTCAAGCCAAACTCGGTCACGGACAACCCGCATGCACGATTCTGCACCTCGCGTCTGGGATGCTTCGATTTGTGCGGCTGATATCCATCATGCCCTTCTCGGTCATGCTTTCGCTGCAACTGAACAATACTCGTCCACGAGTGATTGCTTGTCATGCTACTTTTCCTCGCAGCGGCTTAAGTGGCTCAGTAAGTCCTTTTTCAGCTGCACTTATCGAGTAGGGCAGGGCCGAAGAGTAGTCATCATGTAATAATATCGGTCGTCTTGGAATTCCGGCTTCGTCGCACGCATTCTTTTCTTCTGGCAGCCCTCTTCGCTAACAACAGAAAGAAACCTGGAAATCACACGTAATACTTGAGTGAGAGTTTTACTCCGTCGCCCAGCCACAGCCACGGCCACGGCCACGCTTAGAACTGTAGCTAAGAATGGTGACATACCAATGGAGCACGGACAGTTATCCGTGGCATCGTGGCAGTCTGTTACCTTCTAGAAATCCTTAGCGTGTCGGAAATGGCAGGAGACCTCAGGTACACCGTATGTACCTGAGACTAGGACCATTTAGTGTAGCAATAGCATGTATGGTGGCGAAGATGCGCTCCAGGAAGCGGTGTAGACGATAGACAGGCACAAGTAACATGTTCAGGTCTCCTGCATATCACTACGCGAAACGTCAATCTGAAGTTGACGGTAAGCTGGCTTGTTACACCCGCATATTCACGAATCCTATACAAATCATCATACAAGAATTAGTCACCCATAACCTCATCGTCCTGAGCAGGATCGTTGGCGTTATCTGCCTCGTCATTCGCCTCCTCTACAGGGTCATCATCCAGTCCTTGTTCACGCAGGGTTTCTGGGTCGTAATCTTCTCTCTGCTCTTCATCTTCGATCTCATCGTCACTGAGCTCCATGGGCTCAATGACAGCCGCCGACGTTTTCGCGGCAGCCTTCTTGACAGGTGTCTTGGGAGCAGCTGTACCTTTCGACCTGGCTCTGCTCTTCTCCTTCTTCTCGTCTAGATATGCAATAACCTGGGTATAGCTCTTGCCTAATTTCGTTCGATTGACCTGCAGCCGTGCCTTGACTTCATTACTCTTTGGCACAACGCCCGCTAGCAACGCAAGGACGATCTTGGCAGTGAGCTCGCATAGTGAGGTCTCAGCCATAAGTGCGGCTTTCTTCTTGGCCTCCTTTGCCGAGCCACCCTCTTCGGGTGAAGAATCCACATCATCGCCATCCTCGCTCGATGACTCTTCATCTGACTCTTTGTCCCGCTTGCCGGCAGCGTCCTCGTCGTCGGAATCTTCTGGCGGACGGTCCACTTCATCGTCGTCAGCATCGTGGTCGTTGACAGCAGGTGTCGCTGAATCTCTTCGTGAGCGCTTATTCGCCCTGTGCGCCTTCGCCAGTGGGAACTCAAGGTGTCTTTTATTTGTCTTTCGAGCTAGTCGTCTCTCCATCCTCTCATGTGTTTCCATGATTGCTGCCATGGCGGTACTGCTGAGTTCCGTGACGAGACTTTCGAGGTTTGTTTGGACATCATCCTCAAGCTCACCTTTGCTTGGTTTTACGTGGCGCAGAGTAGCGAACAGTACAAAAAGGTCGACTAGGCTCAAAGTAGCTGTTATGCGCACCGAGTCAAGTGGCCTGCGAGAAGTGATGACCGGCAGCACTGCTTCGACAAAATCGTTCTTGCGCATGGCTAGATTCGTTAGTGTGCCTGTGGACAGCACAGACTTCTCGTTCGCCATGATGGCTTTGCGAACCGCGACAACCTTCCACCTGTAGTACAAGGATAGAATCTGAAGCGCGAATCTGCATGTCTGATCTTCGAGTGCGGCAGCTTCCCTTGGAGTATCTTCGTCCGGTTCACCTCTCTTCACGAGTTGCAGAATGATATCCATCATTGACTCATTTGACTTCCGCTTCGACTTGCTCATCTGCCAGCTCATCTTGCCTTCAATGATTTCACAGCAGTCCTTAACACTGGCGAGTTGAGCTAGTCGGCCAGTTACACCTGCCAGCTGGCGGGCCTTCTCGCGGTCAAGGGTGCCGCGTTGACTCACGTTCTGCCCCGCGAGCAAAGGCGACATGGTATGTAAGGTCAGATCGTGCCATAGCTCGTTGACTTTCTTGTCAGCCGCTTCCTTACTGCTTTCATGCCCTAGTGCTGCCCGTAGTGCTCGACTGGCTTCGGCTAGCACTTCTGCGTCGCTGTGAGTCGTGAATTGCTTGTTCACATCATCGAGTAGGCCGCTTTGATCCCCTTCTCCTTCATCAACGTCATCGACGAGATCGGGGTCAAATAGCTGGTGTAACCGCAATATCGACTTCGCAGCATGAGGATCGCTTCCGAACTTGTTGTGTAGTTGCGGAATGAAGACTGATAGGTTATGTGCGGCGGTCTCTTGCTTGGCTCGTAGCTGGTCTTTGTCAGCTTTGGTGGGCTTTTTGCCTTTCTGACCTTGAGTCGTGTTCGTGGCGTCCTGCAGGGACAGTCTGGCAGCGCAGAACAGCACGTCAAGTAAGATGACGTCTTCTCCTTCATCAAGCTTGTAAGCCTCTTGCACTGCTGTAGATATATCCGATGCATCATTTGTGGCGCTAATGCTGGAGTGGTCGTAAAGGAGATAGCCAGCAAGAGATTCCCATTCTTGCAGCTCCGGCATCGACGAGAAGATTGCTTGCGTCGCAACCATGTATCTCGAGTCAAGATGCTCTATGCCAGGAATCTCGAGCTTGCGACCAGTACTAGCGATGCTATCTCTTGTCTGAGCACCGAGGGTCTGGGCCAGGCACTTGAACTTGATCCACGATTTGCGTGGCTCAGCAGGGTCGTCGACTGAGTCTGCGTCTGGAAGTGCGTCGTTGAATTGCTCTGCATCGAAGTCTTCAATGATTGCTGAGTACAGATCTTCGATGTTCGAAACGAAGAACTGGGCAACGGCTTTTCGTACTCGGGGCTCATTGTCAAAAATGAGCTGTCCAACAGTGTCGATATCTTCAGGCTCTAGCAAGTCCAGGCTTCGCAGCTGGTTTAGAAACTCAAGGCTTTCCACTCGCACATTAAGATCTGCATCGCGAGCCCCCATTTCAACCATTCTGTTTCGGAATCTGTCTGTGAAGCTTCGTAGATTGTGTCGATTGCTTTTAACGGCATAGATCTTCTTCAGCTGCCTCATGACTTCCAGACGAGTGGGCGCGTGCGGATCCGACATAACCCAACTTATGTAGCGCAAGTATTTGGCTTCGAGGAATCTAGTAGGATAGTTGAGAATCCAGGTGCCCATGGCTGTGGCGCACTCAACCCGTAGTCTCTCCTCAACATCGCGGTATCTATGAACATAGACAGTGTCAAAAGCATCTTGAAGCTGCGCGTCGATCTGTTCGAGCTTCTTCTCTTCAGTCGACATTTCTTCCTGCAGCTTGGCCACTCGACCCTTGTTGGCTGACTTCTTCTTTTTCTCATTGTCGAGCTGCTGTTTGGTAGTCGCTATGCTTTTTTGGAGCTCTTTAGCTATCTCTGTCTGGCCGGTTGTCATCGCGAGTGACGCTGTAGTCGCTGTATGGCGGAACGACCTGTAGCTGGCTCCTGCCATAGTGGCAGCCCAGATGTGGAGGTTCTCATAGATGGCGCTTTCATCGTACATCAACTTGGAGTTGTGCAAGACACGGGGAATTGCTCGAAAGAAGTCGGAGAAAACGTCTCTCATGCCATGAAACTGCTTCTGCTTGCCAGAGAGAGGATAGTCTCCGGGCTTTTGATTGGCATATTCTGCAAGAATATCTCCTAGGCGTTCGTGTACATGGTCGACGTCCTCGATATCGTGGACAGTAATGCGTTCATCACAACCGGCCACCTGCAGAATGAAGTTGACCATGTCTCGCATGCCAGCTACATGGTCACTTTCCAGAACATTGTGCCAGGTGTTGGCTGCCTCGTCTGCTGTTAGGCCTTTGCCAAAGACATCTGCATAGAGCCCAGTGCCTTGTATCTGGCTTGGACGCGACCGTGCTTTCTGCTTTGCTGCTTTCGACACTGCCTTGGAGGGCGCATTCGCGGATCTGATTGCAAGAGTGGTGCTTGCGCCGGTGGTAGTCTTCGCTCTCTTCGCTGCAGGCTTTGCGACGGTCTGTTTCGACCGCTGTTTCCGTCTCTGCTCCCGGAGCTCTTCCTCATCAGGCTCGGCTTCTTCATCCTCATCCTCATCCTCATCCATCTCTGACTCTGGTCCTTCATCGTCTTCTACCTCATCGCCGCCGTTTGCCGCCTGCGCAGGCCTCTTTCTCTTTGCAGAATCCATGACACTACCATGATGCTGCTCTTGAGAAAAGATTGGTGGTGCGTGCGTCGTTCTGCCTGATCTTCGTCGGTCTGCGCCGTTCGCGACAGGCGTTGCGACCGTGGTGGCCATGTCGGGCGGTGGTAGGATTCTGGTGTAAAGAGGACCGCACTCAACTCAGTGAATTAGTGCGATAGCATCATCCTGCGATCTCACCTAGTTAGGATCGCGGGGTGATCTTCTACAGTTCAGATATTGTGGCCGTGCAGTGAAGGATATTCACATCGCAACGCGTCTCGCATCATGACGCGACCTGGCGATTTCTCCACTTCTCACTTTAGACTTTCAGAGCTCGTCAGTCGAGCCCGGCAAGACTTGCCAACCTAGGACAGATACACAAAGCATGTCGCTGCTGAGGAAAGTGCTATTGAAGCTACCAATAGAGACTATAGGCAATGCTAATCCGTTCTATCTGCTAATGGAACACCCGTAGCTATGCTACCATGACAACGGCGAGACTTGAGCATCGGTCCTGGTCGTCACCACCAGGTACCGGGCTCGACCATGGCAAGCCCTATGAACCCGTTCGCCAAGTCTAGAGCGAAGCCCGGCGAAGGCGAGATTGTGCTCTCCCTGCTCCCACCGGGCAAGCAAGTCCTTACGACGTTCGAGTACCAGTACCCTCTGAAGCTCATCTCTCCAGATCCTCACAAGGTCACAGTCTCAAACCATGACCATGATGCCAAGTCCAAGGACTCTACCAGGGACGTCCTCATAACAACTGTCTTCCTCCTCACCTACGGCGGCGGTCTACTAGCGGGCGACAGCATAAACCTAACAGTAACACTCGAACCTCATACCCGCCTCGCCCTCCTTACCCAAGGAAGCACCAAAATCTTCAAATCTAAATCCTCCACGTCCACCACAACGGCGACCTTAACAACCGCCCAGACCCTCCCGCTACCGGTCGCATCCCCGTTCGCCACAACCACCAACCTACCCTCTCGCCAAACCCTCAACGTAAAAATCAGCCCACACTCCTCCCTCTGCTACCTCCCTGACCCCTCCCAACCCTACGCCGAATCAACCTACACTCAACAGCAAAATTTCTACGTCGACCCCTTCGGCAGCTCCTCTATCCTCCTCCTCGACTGGGTCAACTCAGGCCGCCCCGCCCTCAACGAGAAATGGACCCTCACATCCTGGAAAGGCCGCAACGAAATCCGCGAGTTCGACGAACACTCCAACGGCCGCCTGCTCATCCGTGACGCCCTTCACCTGTTCAACGACGACAACAACCTCGCAGATCTGTCCGCCAAGACCGACGGGAAGGGGATCCTAGGCACATTGATCATCTACGGCCCATTATTCAAGTCACTGGCGGATTTCTTCGTGAAGGAATTCAAATCTCTCCCGCGGATTGGCGCGAAGAACTGGAATCGCACGCCTGCGCCCAGGACGCCGACCGTACGCAGTCCAATGATCCGCGAGGAACAAGAAGACGGACCGGAGGACTACTTCGGGCAGAAGAGCACGTCAGCCTCAGCATCAGCCTCAGGGGCAGCGCCGACCACGTCGAGAGCCAGACAGAAGAAAGAAGAGGAGACGGAGGGCTTACTGTGGACGGCGGCGCAAGCGAGGGGTTTCGTGCTGGTCAAATTTGGGGCTGCGGAAGTTGATGGGGCGCGACGGTGGTTGGACGGGATGTTGAAGAGGGAGGGCAGTGTGGAGAGGGAGTTCGGGCATCAGGCGACGCTGTGTCTGAGGTAGTACCGCCTGCCTCAAACAGTCCCGTCCCGTCCAGTCCGGCCCACAGCACCCATAATACGACGGGAGACTCTAATAGCAATAGCTTCCAAAGTAGATCGGAACGAAAGCCCCGGCAGCAGACCTGAACCATCGCCATCGATCAAGCAGATGTGGTGTTACCAGCATATAGGCACATAGTAAAAGTAAAAGATTAAGATATATTGACCTTCATACATACATACATAACACCTGTAACGCCGGCATACTGCAGGACATCTTTTCACACCCAGTATTGTTCCTCATTGTGTCTATCTGTTTCTGCTGTCTAGATCTCCATCAAGTATCGATAGACCAGAATTGCCAGAACAACCATGGGCAGATACGACAGCCAACTTGTCTCGGTAGGTGGCTTTTCGTACGGCTTCCCTTCAGATATGGCTTTCCTAGAAACGCACCAGTCAGCAGCAAGGATCAGAAAGCAATACAAGAGAGCCCGAGTGATTGGTAGACATTGTGATTTGTTCTATCTACCGATTCACCTCAGCAATGCAATGGTGTCATCAGGCCCATACCCTCCTGTCATGCCTTTGTCTCTTGTTGCAGCTCCCCACTCCCCTACGCTGTACGATATTCGAGCACTTACAACAAAGCATTGATCTTACTCCTCAGCTCCCTCTCGTTGGCGCCAACAACCTCATCAACTTTCTCGCCATTCTTGAAAATTCCGAACGTCGGCATGGCTCTGATGCCCAACTCCTGTGCAACATCCGGCGCCTCGTCAACATCGATCTTGTAGAAGGTGCACTTCTCCGAGTATGGGTCTTCACTGCTCATCTTGGCGATGACGGGGGCGATGACTTTGCAGGGACCGCACCAGGTAGCGAAGAAGTCGATTATGACGATTTTGTCGCCGGAGCCCTCGACGACCGAGGACTTGTACGAGGACATGCTGGAGAGTTTGTTAACGCCGCCTTTCTTCTTCTGAGGAACATGTGCAGGGAAGGAAGTAGAGGTAGATGATGAACGTGCGTGTGCTTGTTCATCGCGCAGTTTCTGCTGGTGGTATTTGACGTACTCTGCTAGGTTGTGGACACCCATTTTGTTGGTTGTTTGTGTGAAATGTGTTGATCTTGTGGTTGTGAAAGGTCTTGCGACTGGTAGTCTTCTAGTGGTTCTGAGGTTGGAGAGTTGTCGAACTGCGGGTGTTGTGGTTGATGTATTAAGTTTTTGAAACGTAAAAGCCCTCAGTGACGTCGCCACTTTGGCAGTATTTATACTGTTGGCAAGGACGTTAGACCTGTAGCGTGGAATGAAGGTGCTTGGCTGAGCGATGGAAGGTGCGAGTGAGGAGTGATGGCAGCGTGTAATCTATGTGAAATCATAGAGTGATATATCAAATTCGCGGGGTGTTCGCTGGGATGACGAAATCAGTCCTTACGTTGGCATTGGATGAGAGCTTGCGATCTGTGACGGCTAGAGCAGGTCTGGTGCCTTAACACCGAAGTAATGATCACGCAAGCTTAGAAATGCAAGATATGCAAGGGCAAGCCGAAGGAACGAAGCTCAGCGCTTGCTCACTCCCGTGGAAATTTCAGAAGTTGCCCAGTCTTTGCCGCCTTAGTCACCCTTACTGATTCCTTCTCATGCAAGCAATTTGGAATCAACCTTAAAGTAGCGGATATTGCAGCTTTCGTCTGTGTCTTGCACAGCATGACGCATGCATATGGCATGCACTTGATTGATAGATCACTTGGCAGATAACGGTTTGATCGTCTTGTGTAGCCTTAAATGCATACTGGAGGACAAATTGCCGCTTGGGCCGGCCGCCGGATGTTCCATATTAATGGCAACCTCAGGAGGCTGATTTGATATTACAGCATGTAGTATCAGAGACCAGTCTCTGCAGTACCAGCAGCTAACTGCTGGCAGGTATTTAGTATTTTGGCGATGATCTATCAGGAAGTCATTCCATGAGCTGTTCCACATTCGCAATCATCTTTCTACCCTCAATTACCACGATGACGACTTTTCTGTGCCAGTCCACCTTCATGAGACAAAAGAAATAACAACATCTGGGGTATCCAAAAGCATAAAGGACAGTGACAAGAATGAAACAAGGCATTGCTGTACAGAGCTCGTCGTGGTTGTAACCGTTATACAAGCCCGACCTAGGGGATACGGTAATTTCGTAATTCGTGATGTGGGATCGTGCCGGATCAGCTAGTCGGTCGCACGTCCTTTGCTGGCTCGGAGTATTGGGCCAGCAAGTTGTCCGAGTGTGCTGAGCTGCGACGTACTTCAAGCAATCGAGCAGATCCAGCACTCATATGTCGAGCATGACCCTTGTAGTCCACGCTGCTAGCGCGCATCAAGGTGACTTCTGGCTCTGGCTCTTCAGCGGCAAACTCGGGGCTGTCTACCTCACTCTCCGGTGTTGAGCCTTGCGTCTCGTCGGCCGCATATTCGTTCAAAAGTCCTTCTGCTGATTTCGCCCTGGGAGCCTGCCGGATCAGTGTTGGTTGACGACCGAGGCCAGCGTGCCACGTCTCGTCAAATTTCTGGATATCGTCTGCGTGCTTGTTCAAGTCCAGCGGTCCCGAGTTTCCAGGTGACAGCGCCCCGTCGTTCGCGCCATCGAATGCTCCGGGTATGGTCCGACTGAGGGACGATCGCCTAGCTTTCGGGAGCTGTGAAGCGCCTGAAGGTCGATGGAGAGGTTTACCAGAAAGCCATGACGCTTCACTGTCAACTGACGCAAGTGACTGAGACAGCATCATATCAGGTTTGGCGCTAGTAGGTATATCAAGCTCCATCGAGGGTTTGTTTTCACGCGTCACAGCTCTGGTCGGTATCGGACTGCTAGCCCTATAAGCAGACTGTTCCACCTCTACTGCAGTGTCATCCACTCGTTCTAGAGTCGACGTCTGGTTAAAAGTGCCAGTAGCTGGGGGTGCAGCTGCCTCTGGTGACTGCACACGCGAATCGGGCGGTGATAACGGTAGTTCCGGCAGATCCTCTCTAAACTTAGACATCGTTCTTTGCGGCGTTGCACCGTCTGCTCTTCTGAAAGTCCTTTGCGTAACCACTGGCGGTGGCTGTTTGCGGGCGAGAAACGACTCACGAGATGTGTTCGAGAATTCTGACGGTGTGCTCCGACCTTGGAATGTAGAGCTCAGTTTCCTTCTTGTTCCTTTCGAAAAGAATGCTGTCCACGAGCTCAACCTCTGACTACTGTGATCGGATGCGGCGCCTGTTAAGCTGGCATTTTCTTGTATGTCTGTGGTCGCCTCTCTATTCAGAAGAGATCCCTGCGAGATGCTCTGTCTATCTGCTGCACGTGGAGCCGGCGACACAGGTGGGGATAGCGCTGCCTGTATTGGCATCTCAGGCTGCTTCACAGTGTTGGTCTTGATCTGCCTCAAAGGCGATCTGGCGGGAATTGCAGGCTCTGGCTCGACGTCGGAGGATGCATCTTGCATGATGTCCATGTCCTTTTCATCCTCGAACGGATTCCTGATCGCGGTGGGGGATACAGTTTGGGACTTGGGATCAGCAAAGGGGTCAGTAGCGCGTTGAGTACGAGTACCAGATGGCCCAGCCTCTGTTTCCTCGTCGTAAGCCGTCCTTGTCGCGTGCGGATCAATACCGAGGCCTTCAACCCTAGAAGCAGAAGCAGAAGCAGAAGCCGACCGCACATACTCCTCAGTTCTCGCTTTCCTCGCCTCCTCCTCTCGTTGTCGATCAGCTCGCCTTTGCAGTCTCCTTTCGAGCCTGGCCTGTTCTTGTTTCCTTTTCCGTTCTCTGCGTCTCTTATCACGTTCCATCAGCTCATGAAGACCTCTAGCGTCCAGACCATCGGCCAGCTCATCAATGCGTTTCTTATCCGCACCTTCCTCCTCTTCCAGAATCGGAGGTCTAGCCAGGGGATTTGGCCTCTGAGGCTGCTTACCAGGCGCCTGCCGTGGATGCGCATCGTATTTAATGGTTGGTCGGGGACTGAGAGCAGCCAACATGCCGATTTTGAACGAGTTCTGATGTGGAACATTGTCAACATTGGGCAGCGACTCAGGTAGTGGAAGAGAAACCTGCGAGGTTGGTCGACCAAGATTCCGCATAGGACCGCTAGGTACATCCCTGGTTTCTCGCTGCAAGGGTCCACTGCCGTACAAACTTTGCGGCCTCCTAGGTATTGGTATTGGTGAAGTGCTCATCGCCCTCACTTGTCTTTCTCTCGCATAATCCTCTGCCTTCCGCTTACTTGACTTCCTACGGGCGATAGTCGAATCTTGGTCAGATTTCCGCGCGTACAAGGTTGGTGGTTGGCGGATCACATCGAAATTTTCTGGTCCCAGGCTCGATTGGGAGGTAGGATTCTGCTGGTAAAGCTGTTTCTCCGACGGCGGTGGTGCGTTTCGGCTGGTCCGTCGAGAAGTAGGGATCGAAACAGGCGCAGTCTGGGACCTTTGCTGTTCGCCATGACTTGGCACGCGATTCTTCGAGAGGCGCCTCGACTTCTCTGGCTGGTCCTTCTTTACAGAGCCTTTTGTGTTCCCAGTAGTAAGCGTGCCTGTCTTCTCCAGTCTGTCCATGTTCTCTGAAGGATCGCTCTGCAGGGATTGTTCGCGCGTGTGCTTGTTGGCGTCAGCGGCCCGTTGCTTCTTTCCTCCCCCGAAAGGCCAAAAGCCCATCTTTCACTTCGCAGTCAATGAGTGTCAAAAAGTCAGTGCATCGAGAAAGTCAATTATGTGGTACCGTGGCAGGTGTAAAGGGCGCTCCTAAGCGAGGTGCGACTCATCGAGCTGTTTCTATTTCCAGGCGCAGATGGGAGGATGCAGTCCAGAGCGAAAAGTGGGGAGAGAACGTCGGTATGTAGGGAATTGTCGGTTTGGGACCGGGAGTTGTGGTCCAAGTGGCTGGAGGTGTAGGGTTGTGGCTGTTGGTAAAACGAACGTGGTTGACAGGCCTCAACTCGCGTGAGTGCAGATTGACAGCGTGCAGGTCGATGGCAAGGGTCCCGGTTGGAGAGAGTGTGTTTTGGATGAGACAGGTCCAGAAGAGAAGTTGGAACAGGGCAAGGGAGCCGTTTGGGACGAGGAAGGCAAGGTAGGGTCCGGTAGGGTGCAAGGTTTGGAGGGCCAGCTCGACTGGCGAATGGAGAGGATCGAGATTTCCAGTATGATGTAGGTCGAATGGCAATCAGTGCGACAGGTCGATCCCTTTTGCACTGCGCTGCAAGCAAGATGGTTACTTAGGTATGATCTTCGCTTTCGTTACATACTGTCCTGCACGTCGTCTGACTTCTGTTCGAAAGCAGTAATGCTTTGACACCCATCATGCGTTCATGGGTGTGGGCGGCATAGGAAAGTTATTCTGACCAGCTTGAAAGCCTCTTTGCGCCAACACTGGGGCCGGCCAAGCGGCGTCACTGGCGTTCCGCTCTAGGCCTTGTGAAGCAATTACAAGCCCCGGCATGTGCACCTCCCATGGATCGTCTTGCCAGTGGTGCAAGGGTCTGTGCCACTGACATGCTTACTAGCAAATACGAGCGATGATTGGGCCGCAGCCAATCCGGCAAATGACCAATGAACAAGCCTCGAAGGACAGAACACCTCTTCTGGACTGATCAAGTACCAGATTACCGGTCTTATGGTTGCAATCTCTATAGATTGCTCAACACGTCGCCGACCTCCATTCCTCTCCATGAGGGTCCCTAGAACGTCCGTCGGCGAAGAGCTCGCAACTGGCCATCCTTGACCCATGGTTCGCCTACGACAATGCCGTCTTGCTAGCACAAAGCGGCCGGCGGGAGTGCAAGTGTGCACCCCTCCTTCCGGGTTACTCGATGCCACAGAAAATCTCCGACTGGTAACCCGATCTGTGTGATCAAGCGATGCCCGTGCTCAGACTATGTTAGTAGTGTCAACGTGTTCCGGTATCCATCCTTTGGTATGCAACGGGCGGGAACGGTGATCTTAGACGAACTTTCTCGAAAGCTTTGACCTTTCTTCTCCTTTTGAGAAGGATGAACCGAGTTTTAGTGACGGCGGAGGCTGAAGCAATTTCAGCAGGGACATAGAAGTCGAAGTGTCCGGTGCACTTTAGGCAATTCAAATTGTGTATTAGTTGCGGCGATGTTTGCTGCGGGCTTGAATCCTTGGGACGCAGCGTGATCAACAACAGCTGTCCATTGGGGAGACCGAATATTCACGAAGTAGAACACAGGCTACGAACGGACGTGCTTGCAGCTGTAACAGACATCTAGACACAATGTGATTGCAGTAAGGATAGCCCTCAATCTACCCCGTAGTACTGCCTCGTACTCAACAACAGTCTGAGATCGACCACACGCGACCACGTGTCGGTTGGTGGCTGACCAACTTCCTAACCTCGTAGGGAGAGATGCGAAGCTTCGGTCCCAGTGGCTCAATGCACGTATGTTTCGGATAGTATGCCGACCGCGCTATCCTCGCTGTGGCCAGTAGATCGGTATGATTCGTTCACGCTTGACACGAACCCTAGAATTCACCAGCTCAGCTCCCCCGAAGGTGGCTTTGGCATATCGATAACCGGACGCCACTTCATGAAACGAGGAATCACGAATCCGCACAAGCGTGTAGGTAATAGCTGGCCGCAAATCGCCCCTCTCACAGTCGAGCTCTGTCTGCCAACGCCTCTTCAATCAGTTCAACAGCCGCCTTTGAACATCCGTAAGAGCTCTGATATCCGGCCCCACCGTGTCCATAATTGTGCTTCGGGATAGAGTTAGCGATGGCCCCTGATGTTGATTAAAATGTATTGCTTACCACCACCCACACTCCATTGATCTTCTCTTTCTCGACTCGAGCAACATTTCCCTCGCGAACTGGTCTGAGGCCAACACCATGTCTGATCACATCTAGATGTTCGATCCCCTTGCCGTCCGTCAACTTGGGACACATCTCGACACATCGCTTCATGATCCTGATGGCGAGACTTGGGTCATGTTGTGATTCCCAGTTGCCCTTCTGGTAGCATCCACCAAGTACTGTGCCTCCTCCGGCAGCGCGAGTCATGATATACATGACTTCGTCTGACCCGTCGTCAGTGCCAGAGATGCTATACATCTTACCAGCGTCGTTCCTAACCAACACAATCTGTCCTCGTGCCGGATACAGTAGCTTGTCTTCAACTCCGCCGAGCTTGTGTGATCCCAAACCCGTGCAGTTGAGAACCAGGTCTGCAGTCTGCCCAGAATGATGGATTCCAGCAGACGCAGCATCGGCGACGTGCTTGAATATTGCCCTCTTGAAGACAACGCCATTCTTCAAACACTGTGATACCAGCCATGGCAAATAGATGGCTGTGTTAATGCACACGGATGTGAAGGACGTAGCATTATCAACACCCTCCTTCAGATCAGACTTTGGAATTTCCTGAAACTGTAGACAGAGTAAGCTCCAATACGTTTCAAGGACGGATCTCGAAACACACGTCAGAAAACAGCGACTTGAACCACGGATTTGGTGACAGCAGCTCTGCGAACCAGGTTGCTGTGGCACTTCCAATATCCTTTTTTCGGTTGTGTATCTCGGTGACTGCCGCTTTTTAGACCTGAACACGGAAGGGCTAAGTTGCTGACCTTGAAAGTGAACACCAGCCTCTGGATGATTTCTGGCCAGGTCTTGCAAAGGCGCCCAGGTATTTTTGTCCCATTCAGCGGCAGTCGTATCTTTCACCGATACTCTGAGTGTATGGTTTAGCTCGTGCACTGTGCTGCCTCGACAGTACCTACGGCATGAAGTTTGCACCTGCCCATGGAGAGGCATATTCAATATCGTAATCCCCTGGCATATGCTTCGCAACCACCGTCACTTCGTAGTGTCCAGATCTCGACAACAGAAGTGCAGTCGTAAGTCCTAATTGGTAAGGCTCCCGTACAAGTCATTCGATCAGATCATGCCTTACCTGCCACTCCTGCACTGGGGTCGGTCAGTTTTCATGCTCTTTGTCAATGACTCAAGTGACACCGCTGAGCCAACAGGCAAACATGTAGTGAAATAGATGTACCCACCCTACCACCACTATCTTTTTCGGAGCCATAGTTCTGATTGGGCGTACAGTGCTTCACACAGTCACAATGCCTGAGTCTTGAATAATGTGCTCTGTTAGGCTTGTGGGTATGCGCAGTTCTTTGGTACCGCGGAGCTGAAAGCAATAGGGTTAAGAACCAGCTTTAGCACTGTCACATCGAAGACCTTTGTATATTTGCACTGCCAACTGATCCTGCAACACGCTGCTGGACGCGGCCCCCTGCAACAGATCTGAGAACGGTTCTGCCAAACACAACCAGAGAACAATCACATGCAACGGCGTACCCGAGTTCGGAGATCAGCAAAAGCGGTAACTCAAAAAGCACACCTTAGGTAATCAAGCAGTACAGCATTCGAGTAGGTAAGCATTGCATTTCTTTATCGAAGTTTTTGGTGAAGATGTCATGTCCCTTTCGTCTTCGGTCCTCAGGATGCTTGAGAGGACTCCAAAAGCGAAGCGCCTCGGTGATGTCGTCAGTGGCATGCAGTGGTGGAGGCCGTCGTACCGAAGCTCGACCCTGTCCGGGCTCTCAGGCAAGCAAACAGCGATGCCCCTGCAGCAGTGGCAGCCCAGCAAAACGAGAAAACACGCCTGAGCTGACTGTCCACAAGACACTCCGCATCATCATCTGCAGAGGTGCCTTCTTGTGTGGTCAAGGAGCTTAGGCTGCAGATTCATTCTGGCCTATTGTCTTTGTGTTGTCACCTGCATTTATCTTCTACCTCTCTCCCGTTCCACGTTATGATGCACTCGTGAAGCTGCAAACGCAGTTACAATTGCTACGGATCGTCTTTTCAATGGATTCGTCACAACAATGGCTAACGATGCTGCCTCTCTGCAGCTTCCAATCATGGTGCGGAAACCAAGAATGGTTTGGCCGGGCTTGGATAAAGAAGGTCTGCACCACAAGTCAATAGCAGGCGATGGTAAGCAATGTCATGTAGTGTCTCGAACGTAGTCATTGACGCTTTATCTAGGGAATTGCCTGTTTGCATCCCTTTCGGATCAGCTGTACGGTAGTCCAGGCCATCATGGGGAGATCCGAGCCATCATCATCGAGCACATGCGAGACTTTCGACCCCTCTACCAGGACTTTGTCCATGCCAACGATGTTGTACAGAAACGTGCAACACGTGCAACAACAGAAGCCATCCGAAAACAAATGGAAGAAGATGCGTTCGAGGGCTACCTTGACGCCATGTCACGTTCTGGCACGTACGGTGGGCAGCCTGAACTGCTTGCATTCGTTAGGACCTACGATCAGGATGTGATGGTGCATCTCCCACCTTCCATGGGTTGGAACACACCAACTCTGCATTACAGAAATGAAGAAAGACCTGCTGAGGGCGAGGTGAAGTCGCCTCTGCACATCTGTTACGGCGGAGATGAGGACAAGAATGCACACTATGATTCCTCCCAGAAGAGTGATCTCGACCCCAACAGCAGAATCTTGACAACCAGACCGAAGCCTCAAAGTCGACAGAATGTGCAAGCATACCAGCAGAACAGCACTCTCAATACACGTGCTATTAGAAGTCTCAAATCTGACCCAAGTAAAGACATGATGCACGAACTTGTGACTAGAGGTAGCAAAGACCTGAGGAGCAGCTTCGACAATCAAAGAGCCAGAAGTCCATCGGTCACGTCATCACATTACAGCACAAGCTCAAAGCGGTCGTTTGAAGACGATGGCGACCAGCCACGAACTTCCAAGAGGATGGACAGGAAGAGAATGAGTCTCCGAACTCGTGCCGCTACGAGACAGTTGAGTGCCTCACCGAGTCTTGCAATCCCAGTAGCAACTAGCCAGCCCACCTCTTCAGGACCTCCCACTCCTACCAGCAGTCAGGACACAGACTCATCTGATCAGGCAGACCGTACACGAGAGAGTACGTTTGAGAGTGCATCCTCGTCGCCGCGGGAGGTTATCAATCTTGTTGACGACGACGACGAATATCATGGTGGGTTGGTGCAATCTCAAAGACCAAGACCGCATGCACACAAACAGCTCACACCTTTGAGGCACGACCTCATGTCCAGCATACCCACCGTTATTACAGAGCAATCATGGTCGACATTACAAACATAGCATTTCTTGGCGTTCAGGATGTCTGGGTTGGGGAGTTTACCGATACTATTTCTTGATTTCAATTATGCATAGCGATGAGGCCACTGGGAGGGCATGATACCCATTGCATTGTTGCATAGCATGGGCGGACGACAGCCATAGAGTACTAGGGATGAGCCGAGAAATATAACGACCCGTCAGCGATATGATCTAGAGATTGAGCAGGAACATGTATAGCTAGCAGCTAAGATGACAAAATTTATTGCTTCGCTCGTCAGAAGCTTCAACGCCGGGAGATCCAACTTGTACTTGTAGTGGTAGCATTGCGCGTTGGGGCATATGTCCCACGCCCTGGCCATCACAAGTGCTACCGGCACACGTACTGGCCAATAGTTCTCGTGCCTTACGTGCTGTTTGTAAATCGCTTGCTACATACCTATGTTGAGCTTTCTTGGCCGAAAGTCCTGCTGTGGGTCAAGCGTCAGGAGAACTCGTTGAAGCTCTCGACTTTGGAGCTCAATCCCTTGGCGTGATTTCCACGTCATATCCAGGGCTTGGACTTGGCCGGGGGAACGTGGCCGGCAGCGCAAGCAATCTGTGGACCTGGATTTATTGCTGTCTGCCTACCTATTTACAGTTCTGTGCATCGACCACTGCACGACACATCAAACGCGCTCGAGTACAACCTGTTACCCTTAAGACCAACACCAAACAGAGACTTTCGCACCCATCATAACGCGAAGGAAACCTGACCTGCGGCTTCCTCGATCTGCGCGCCGGCCTCAATTTCGAAACCGGCCATCTAGCATTTGAAGAAGACACCTCAGGACAAGATGGACTTCTCGAACATCTTGTATGCAACCTCCATTTCGTCCGACTGCGACATAATACATCTGTTACGCTGCTTGCCAGCAGCATTAAGCATACGTCGAGCAGCGGGAAGAACGTTGGGCTAACATTGGCTTCAGTCGATTGGTAAACCTGGCGGTCGGCGCCGTTATGCTACTGGGTGGTATGTTGCACGATGAGATCCAGCTATATGGGACATCAGCTGATGAGCAACGCAGGCATAAGTCAATTTTTCAACTCTTCGAATCTTTTGTGAGCTTCACCTCGGTCTTCCCTATTTGCGCAGAGAGCAACGAAAGTATCAAGACGCTAACTGGACAACCTGGACAGCCGGGATATCATCATTGGTGTCTATGTGTGTATCTTCGGTCTAGGTACGAGAGATGAAGAGCTTTGAAGGCACACAAAACTGACATTCGCGCAGCTATAGCTGGCCTTGAGCTTCTCCCACAAGTACCTCCATACGTTCCGAAGTACGCTAGCTTCTTGTTTTCCTTCCTAGGACGGGGTATCTGTAAGTCTCAGCCTGCAACATGCGCCTGAAGCGATATGGTCCGAGCTAATCTCCTCATTAGTCTATGTTTTCGTTGGCAGCATCATTCTGGATGGGCACTGGCCGCGTATCGTGGCAGGCACCATTGTCGGGTTGATCGGTCTCGGATATTGCGCTCTGGAATTCGCACCACAAATTGAGCCACCCTCCAACATGAGAGATGCGGATGCTGGCTGGGGTGCTGAGCAAGTTTGATACCCCAATCGGCCATAGATATAAGGTCTCGCAGCTTCATTGCTCCACGGCGTCGCGTGTTATCTGAGAAGGAGGGCGCTGGCGATTCTGATAAAGCACTTTGGTGGCAGAGGATTCGTCCACAAGGTTTCTATGCGACTGCATGACTTTAGAAAGGAGTTTGGACAATCTGTGGAGGCTCTTTCAACGGAAGCCGAGTGGCAGGCCCTAGTTGTACCGTTATGGAATTGGGGATTGGTTCTTCCGAGTCTTTTAGGGAAGACTTGAAGGGTGCACGTTCAAGCTTGTGCCTTCTCTGGAGACCCTCCGATGTTGATCGAGTATCTGGTTTACATCGATAATGGTTCTTAAGACAGTGGCAGGAAGCCCTCTTTGAAGCGTGTCCATGTAATCTATAGTCTAGCAGAGTCCTTGCATTGCGATCATGCTACACGCTTGAGAATGCTATGTCACAAGCAGCTCTTATGGAAAGTACCATCAGTGACGGACATCATGGTCCAAGACTTGACAGCACGCCAACCGTTATTTTGCACCCATACGAGTCCAGAGGTTCTTGAAAAATGATAACCTGGGATAGGGAACACCTTGTTAACAACGCGGTGCATTATGTTTCTTGTTACTGTAGCACGTGTAAACAGGGACCAAGTGGTAGCCAATCGGAGACCGTGAATTATGTATTACTACTCTAGCCCGGTCGAAAGTGACGCGAGGGCCCATCATCTAGTGGCTAGCCTCTCTGGAAGGCATTACCCAATGTGACCCGGACTTAATCGTCTTCTCTTCAACACAACTACTCTCTCCTCGAATAATTGAACAGCGACACACCTCATCGTCGGCCGAACAACGTTCCTCGCGTTCAACAACTCGCACGATCGAAGGTTCGCCCGTTCAGCCTCGATATATATTGTTAGGCTCCAAGAATACAATACGCACTACCGTACACCCTGTTTGTGCTCTCACATCCTTTCCGACCACAGCGGTGTGTTGCGGTCTGGACTCTTGCGCTCTTCGAGTTCGCCCCGCCGTCGGACATGTCTTTTGCGCAACAATAACAATCAACCCCCCTACACTCAGATATGTTGGCAGTGTACCCACGTATGGCTTCTCATCCGCCCTCGAGAACATTTCCCGCCAACGGCCCCAATCTGTTGCGGCAGCCATCCGCAGAGGATATAGACGCAGCGCACCAGCTGATATCCTCTGCTAGAGGAGAACGTATGGTGGCCCAGACAACGCCAGATACTCACAGAACGAACACACCGACACAGATCCAACACCAGAATGTGGCTTCTTTGCCCGAGGAAAGGGTCGAACAAGGATCATTCCAGAGTTCCGAAGAAGCACAGCAAATCGGCCAGGTTTGCAGGTAAGTTTTCTTCCTAATGGCCCTATTCATCGGCGATAAGTACAGTGCTAACAACCCATTAGCAATTGCGGCACTACCAGAACACCACTATGGCGGCGATCACCACAGGGCAACGTGATTTGTAATGCTTGTGGCCTGTATCAGAAAACCAGGAACGCGCCTAGGCCGAATAACTTCAAGCGGACAGGTACACCCAGGAAGAGCCCCCAACCGAGGACGATAGATATCACAGCTATACCGAGCCCTGCGGCGCAGTCATCAAAGTCTCCAAAAACTCCTTACCGTGAGCCGGAGCATGTCACAGGGTCGTGTCCAGGTGGTGGTCAATGCAATGGCGCTGGAGGCGCGGAAGGATGCGGTGGGTGCCCAGCCTTCAACAATCGCATGTCTCGAATAGTACCGACGTCAGCACCGAAGATTAGACAAGAGAGGGTTGTTGCAACCGATGATGAGGTGGAAGCTGTTTCTGGAAGCGATCATGGGAGTCCCGTATCAATCAATGATGCAGAGGTCGGATCTGTGACTTCAGCAAACCCGGAATCTGGTTCGACCATGATCGTAGCATGCAAAAATTGCGGCACAACCGTGACACCTTTGTGGAGGAGAGACGAACAAGGACACCCGATATGCAACGCCTGCGGACTGTACCACAAACTCCATGGCTCCCATCGACCGGTCCAGATGAAGAAGTCCACGATCAAGAGGCGGAAAAGAGTGGTCCCAGCATCGGGTGAAAATGACGCGCCATCGAGCGCAAGCCATACATCTGTATCGCCAGATCGGCAAGTAGATCCGATGGACACAACTCCAGAATCACCTCAACCAAAGCGCATTCGACTGCCTCCAATCGTCGATTTTACCGGGTTTCGACCAGACGGATCAGCTCGAACTACGACAGATCCGAGTGCATACAAGGATGCTGGTGGTGGTATGCGACGTTCGCCTATGCAGCCATCCCAGGGCTACAGTATGCACCCGCAACCTGCTCAATTGTTAGCACAATCTGGGCGCATGGGCTCGGGACAGCAAGCCTTCGCTTCGTCGTCGTTCACCACGCAAGATGATGAAGCGCGACGGGATGCGCGGCTTGCTTTGCTGATGAGAGAAGCGGAGCAGATGCGTGCTGCTCTAAGAGCTAAAGAGAGGGAGATCGATGCTCTCGAACGGTGAAACATGGGCAGCCGTTTTTGATGGTGGCTCGGCCGACGACGTGATGCGAATCCATTTCTAGCGAGGCGCTGGTGGTATCGTGCTTTTACATATGGTATAACACAAAAGGGAGATTAGACACTCACCTTACTATGGTACCGACAGGTACAATCAAGCACTTTGATTGTCGCTACTTCACGAGGCACATTACGCCTTCGCTACGTACTTACCCCCGTGTTCTGCTTGGCGAACAATCTTCAACGAGTCATGGACGTCTTCGTAGCGTAGCCGAATCTCAAGCGTGGACACAGGTGCACGTAATTAGTTAGGATTACGGGCTTCAAACTGGCGTGTCTGCATCACTCGATCTGCCGATACATTCGTGAGGGGTACCACACCTCAGGTTGGGTATCAAAACCTTAGCCTCGATGGTGTACCGATGTTTTTGACGAACCAAGCACAATGCTTGGCTTGGGTCTATCTCACTGGTAAATAACAATAAGCTGTAGAAAAGTGGGTCGCTTAAATGACTGTTTTAATAAGTAATCCTGTTGTAGCTCTAGGCATAGGATACCTAGGATACGTCCCTAATCCTCGTCCGTCTTGAGTCGATGCCTCCCTAGAATTACGTGCGACGTCATGTCTACAGCTTTTAAATGACAACAAAAACCAGGCCTACTTTTCCACAGCTTATTGTTGTTTACCAAGGAGGTCTGTACATGGCGCGCCCCTCGAAATATACAGACATCGCTATACGATGAGTGTCTGCAGATAGTCGCTCAAAGCTACGAACCGTATGTGTTAAAAATGATTTCCAACCCTCGGTTCTGTGATAGTTGATATAGTTGATGGGGTGACAGTGCCTCCTCGCATTAGACCATGCTTCGCTCATCCTCGTCTGCAGCGTGTCTAGATGGGCCTGCTCTGCTGCAAAACATGCCGTCGCATGACGCTCCACACGCTGCGTGCTCGGCACTCTGTCCGCCTTCGCGATTCTTATGACTCGGAGCGGATGGAGGCGTCTGCTCAATACGGTACTGCATTTGCTGTCGATTCTTGGTTCGTTGACTAGCGAGACCCTCTGATTTCATTTCCGAGAGCAACAGGCCAAAATTCATCTATCTGCTCGGAGATGAACGGCGAGGACTGACTTCCATTGCCGCTGGACTCGGTGGCTGCAAGCCCCGTGCGTACCTGGATGCGGTGGTTGAGGCAGGAATTCTATCTGAGGTTGGCGGGTGCTTTGAAGGTGCTGACTGATTGACAGACAGTCGTGTCTTCCGATCCGGAGCGGTTCAGACAGATACAAAGGGCGGTCCTTGCCCTCACACCCATTGGAGCGTTCAGCTTTATCGCTGCTGGAAAGCTCGCAATCCGTCGCCGAACACACAGGGAATGCCGGTTTGGCGAGCCCCTGAGCGACGTCTTTCGCATTTGTCGGTCGAGGCGGTTCTTCCGCTCCCTTGGGAATCAGATGGGCAGCTCGCGACGAGCCAGACAAAGCAGGCGCAGGTCAATAGGACGTTGCGGCTGTCGTTTCACTCAATGACTTGTCCGCATGCAGCTCGGAGGGAGTGCGAATGACAGGTATAACGTGTTCTACTTCGTAAGTGCAGTAAAGGCGACTCCTACGAAAGCGTGGGCTTGGGAGAAATAATCATCCAAGACTGGTTTGTTGATAGCACGGAATCAACACTTTGCGTTGTTTGGTCATCGTGATCCTAACGCATAGTGGTGTTCACTTCCCAATCGTCCCGTACAACCGATCCCCGATATCCCCTACGCCAGGCTTGATCATCCCACTCCCCGTCAACTCTGCATCCACAGCGCCGACCCAGAACTCTGTGCCCTCGGCCCATTCCTCTGCTGCCCTAGTTAGCCCCTCCGCCGCTGTAATGACGTTGATCACGATCACCTTCTTGACGCCCCACTCTCTCAGCGTCTGGATCGCGGCGATGGCTGTCCCACCGGTTGCGATGACAGGGTCGGCGACGATGGCGGTTGTTGCGTCGGTTGTGGATTGGGACTGTGGGAGGTTATTGTAGTATTCGACTGGTTGGAGGGTTGATTTCTCGCGGTAGAGGCCTAGGTGGTGGACGGGAATGGGGTGGGGGAGTAGGGATTGAATGCTGTCTACCATGCTGAGGCCAGAACGTAGGATGGGGATGAGGGTTAGAGTGTGCGTGTTGATTGTTGTGTGGGGGTACTGGAAACCTAGAGGTGTTTCGTCCTAAGGTGAACTGTGTTAGTGGCAAGGTGGTACGAAGACCATGTGCATTCCATGAACCGCTCGAGTGTTGCAGGTGCTAGGATGGCGGGGTGACACAAGGGGTCTCGGTCAATGGCTGGATAAGGGAAAACCTACCGTGCTTCCCTCTGTTAAGTCCAGACTGGCAAGTGCCTCCATGCCCAGTATCATCGAGATATCATGCACAAGCTGCTGCGTCTCTCTCGAACTAGTCGATTTGGATCTTAGCTGGGATAGCTTGGCCATCAGACATGGGTGCTTGGAGACATGGACGTTCGAAGGTAGCGCTGTCATCTTGACCCTGACTAGGTAGGTCCCCAACGAGCAATGAAGGTCTGGACGCGGTAGCCTTAAATAGACCGCTTTGACTCGTGCTGTAGATCCGACGATTCAGAGGTTCTTCAAAAGGATAGGGTGGTATCAGTGAACGTCTGGGTTGGCAGCACGAACAACCAATTTATTCGATTGAAGTCTGAAGCACAAGCTCGCTGATCAAGTTTTCTGTTTGTCGTTAACCAGGCAAGCTGTTTGTGTATTGGGCATCAGTTTTAAGCTGGCTGTTTGACGTGTTACTGGTACGAACGCTGTACGCTGCTGATGTTGTTAGAACAATAGATGCTGTGCTCACATACGGTGATAGCGTGCGGTATTACACGGGATAAGCCGTTGCGGCTGCAAGGCACCTGCGGTTGCTGGGGGTTTGTTGCCTCAGGCATCAACTCACCGCGGTCCAGGGGGCATAATTGAGTAGATAGATGGAATGGAATTGAGGATCTAGGTTATGTTGCAGTTGTATGAGTAATTGGCATTGCTGGCAGCACGAGCAATACACGTTTCAACATGTAGACACATCGGCTAGCCATCCTTCCTGTAGGAGGCCAATAACAGGTACAACTGACTTTACAGATCTAGTCAATTGCTTCCTTCTCTATACTCACGATACATCTACACTGTACATGATCGGTGGTGCGCTCGACACCTCTAATCCTCCTGGACAGGACGCCCATCCGCGCTCATATATGTTGTGGGGAAGTCAAATGTTAGCCGCTAGCTCGCTAAGGTGGTATCTATATCGACAAAAGGGAAATCCGCTCACGGCTCGGCCGCTGTGAGAACAATTAGCTACTGCAATACAAAACGAATTTGTGGGTATGTTGTCGGGACGTCGTAAGATGGTGACCAAGGTTATGGAGATGCAACCTCGACCGACCGAGTAGGTGGCATTATCGAACCGATGGACCCGATCTGTGGCGACGTAGGAAGCGCCGGCACTCCCATCCTGTTCTCGGGAAGGCTGCCTATTCGGTCAGGGACCATGGTGAAAGGGATGCTGAACGCAGAAGTTGAGGACTGCCGTGATGCTTGGCTACCGCTTCTTGGGGGTGCCCCAATATCCTTCACATATGCTGGCGGGATCTCATTGCTCTCCGGAGATATAGCTCGTGGCGTCGGGATGGGAAATGAAGAAAGGGACACTTCACCGGGTGACGGGGGTGGCTTGTCGCTAGCGTCGATCCTTGCAAGTACAGGATTAGTGGCAGTCAGCGTAGTGTTCTTGCTTGTCGTGACCGTCTCCTCTGTGTTTGATCGAGGAGCAGGTGTTGGCAATGTGCTTCGAGATTTTCGAGCTAAGTCAGAGCTAGACTTGGAATACAGCGGTCTGGATCGCGGTCTTGGTGACGAAGTAGCAGAATTGATCATCGCCATGGCTGCTGCGGTAGCTGAACCCTGCGGCATAGGTGAACTCCCTGGAACAATGCTGTCAACGGGTGACAAAGCCCTGCTGGCTGTCGTTTCGGTATCTGGTGTCGCGACTAATGGATCTGTGTCCATTTCCAACGGCTGTTGTAGACTTTGTTGCAGCCGAAGTAGCGCTGCATTAGCTTCTGCGTGCTTCTTCTCAAAAGCTTCCTCATCGAACAATGATTTGGATCTTGCCTTATGTGTGCCGCTTGAGTTCGACTTGGCCTTTTTCTTGCTGCTCTTCTTCTCGCTTTTCTTCTCAGGTTTGGGGTGTAATGTCGCCGAAACAGGATCATCATTGAAAGACACTTTGTTGGCAGATCTAGTCGAACGACTACGTCCTTTCCTTTCACTTGAGGACGACTTAGATGAGCTCGATGGTTCTTTTGAAAACTTCTTCAGTTCGAGCTGTGACCGCTTCTTCTCTACCAGCGCATCAATCCGTTGGTTGGTCGGCCTTTCCACCGGTACCATTGGTACCATTGCGAAATCTCGTGTCTTGATCGCAGGTGATGGCTCTCGGTCAAGAGGACCAGCGGGAATTATGCTCTTTGCGGCTCTTCTGATCTCTGCTTCCGCTGACCTCTCTCGCCTCTTCTCCTCCTTCTTAGAAGAGCTGCTAGTTTCCTTTCGGCGGTCTGAATCGGTTCGGGTAGGTCTCGGCTTTCCGGATCCTAATGGTTTTGTAGCTTCAGACTCTTCCGGTTTTACATCTGCAAAGACCTTTACAAGTGGTGTAATGTCGGCTGATATTCTGGCATTAGCGCGCGGACTGGAGTATGCATCCAGCACGTAGGAGTCGTTGTTTTGGAATTGACCTGAAGTTGCAATATCTTGCGTGCTCGGTCCTTGTGCAGTAGAGGGGCTTTCTTCCACCAAGATCTCTTGACTAGAACGCGGCGATGTAGAGGTGAGGGTGTTGATTGGCGAGAAGGCTATGGACCTCGGAGGGAAATATGATGTCGGAGTCTTGATCGGCGAAAAGGCTAAGGCAGGGGAAGGCGGTGTCTTCGATTGTCGGGTCGCTGCTGGTTGCACTTGCCGACCTTGCGCTTTCCGACCTTGCGCAGCGGTCATAGCTTTTATCTTGTTGGATACTGCTCGAGAGCGTCTTGCCAATTGACCAAGGTCCAGTACTGGCTCGAGGGTAGGAAACTTGTCAGGATCAAGAGACACAAATTCACTGTGTGATTTCCTCGGCGACGGAGAGTGCTTGACCACCGTAGCAATTGCACTTCCGAAGGCGCCAGTATGGGCATCCTCGACAATGGGCGTCTGTTGATATGACGCAGGAGACGCAGCTTCATCTGCTGTAAAATCTATGATAGTGCGATTGCCAACGTCCATCCGTTTGTAGGCTGGATTGCTGTTTTTCGACGGTGGTCTTAAGTCCTCCAGCCCTCTCTGGGCACCATATGCTGGATCTCGTTTCCAGACCTGGCTAGCATGCATAGCTTGTCGAGGAGCCGGATTTTCTGATGGCGGCCGTTGCACAGGTCGGACAAACCTTGGGTCGTCATCGTATGCGCTAGCTCGGGCGTCGTCGTGCTTTGACTTCTGCGTCGGCTTGGTGCCTGTTCGTTCATGCGCACGGCTCGGCGCATTGGCGTATGGAGGTATGCCAAGATGTCGCGAGAGATCTTTTTGACGTGGCGAGACAGGTAGTGGCTTGTCTACGTCCGGTGGGCTTTCTTCCCGATAAGAGCTTTGCCGTGATTCCAGCCAACGTGCCCTCGCCCTCTCGAGCTTCTTCTCCACTGCTCGTACCTTGTCTAGGTCCTTCTCTTTAAAGTCTTCGCTAGATCGCTCCTGAGGTATAGGCGGTAGCTGTTGAGGAGCATCTCGAGTACGGGAGCTATGCTGTCTGGAATGGTAGGGTGTAGGGTCTTGGTCATGCCGACTTTTCGTTACATCTGCTTGGAGCAAGGACTGATGGGCGTAAGATCCTGATTGGGCTGATGCGGACCGGTTTCTGGTAGGTTCGACTCGCTCAGTTGTGTTCAATCGACGCATAGAAGAGGTTCGATGTGCTCCTCTCTGATGCGCATTCCGAGCTGCCACCTCTTCCTGGAACTTAGAGCCCGGCTCGTAAAGAAAGTGTTGTTCTTCAGCGTTCAGCGGTACCGCGTCGAGGTTCCGCTCCGCCACGTCTTCATTAAAGGTCCTGGTTGGCTTGCTCGTTTGTCCGGATGTTGCAAAGATGTCGACATATCGGCCTGTTCGAAGCCCAACTTGCCAGCTCGAAGACGACGTTCCGCGTGCTGGCTGATATTTGACAGACTCGGCAGCACGATCGAGAGCTCTTTGCATGCTTTCTGCAGTGTCGGGCCTGGAGCTTGTCATTGAGGGTCTCGAGATTCCTACGAGCATGGGCTGAATATGACTGCTAGTACCTGGTCTCTGGTACGCGGCAGGGGATTTGGGTTGTTTGAAGTAATCGTGGTTGACCTTCGCTTCGACCGTGACATCGCTCGGACGTGGACCTGTTGCCGAAGATCTCAATGTTGAGTTCTGAAGGGTGCTTGAATCAGACCTGTAGCTAGACTCAGCATCCTCAAAGGTTGTGAATGCATCGTTTTGTCCCTTGCTCTTGCGCCGCGAACGTATTCTTCTAAACGCTTCCATGCTCGGGTTCTAATCCCAGTCAGAGATGAGATGTGCTTCCAACCTGCTCAGATGGGCGAGGACATTGTATGATCATCTCAGCTGAATGGAGGATGTCCGCTGGCGTGACCGCGGACCAAGTCGCTATGCTCTTTTGTCCTCTTAGAGGTGTACGCCCATGCTTGACCAGTTCTTCCGAACACTTGGTGTCGAATGCTGCACTCCCACAGACCGCTGTCAAAGGACAATACGCTGAGTCGAACGTGATGAGCTGTAATGGTAGCAGCTTCTGCGACACGAGCGCACGATGTTGGCCGATAACTGCGCGAACCTCCCCACGGCCTTTTGAGTTTGGCAGGGAAACGAGAGCTCGATGCAGCAGCGTTAGGATATGCCGAAGCCCACATCTTCCCGTCGCGAAGATTGCGGGTAAAGGCTCCTAGGGTACGCACGTGGGTACGGTAGTGATGCAGTGGGTCGTGCGGACATTTGGCTCTCATCGATCAGTAACCAGTAATAGCTTAGGCATATCCATCACGGACGCGCTCCGCCGCCAATAGAACCTTGGGGGCCGCCCGTAAGTACCTCATGGTCGCGGACTTTACAGTACTGTAAATCTGGCTGCCACTCGGACACGGGTCGTTTGGACGATACAAATAATGTCAGACCATATCTTTACCGGGTTCAAGATATACTGCAGAGGTGACTCTTGTTCCTACATACGTGCATCCGCAAGATTGAAGTCCCTACGAGTAAATAATAAGAGCTCCGACGCCTGCGCAGTCGCAGGTGCGTTGCTCAAACTTGTACACGTCGGACTCTTCTGTGATTGGCGTTGCTCAAGCATCACCCACATACAGCGGGTCCCGATCGCATGAGTCGATTCGTGCTGAAAGGATACTCGTAAGGTAAAATTAGGAGGCAGCTTTGGGACAAGAGCAGCCTTCGCGTATGCGCCAAAGCTGCATCAAGTCAACCAGGACGCTGTATTCGGCATAGCAAGCGGCGCTTAGCATGGCAACCGTCGTGGGCGAGCAAGCACTTGCAGGCAAGCGATTGCCCCCGGAGCATGGCGTGGCTGGCCAATCTGCGGCGGCTTTGTCAGGCCACGGTATTGGCAAGTTTAGACCAGATGTCGATGATAATCTTCCGTGAGATCGGATGCTGAAATCTCGCTGTTCTGTACAAGAGTACGTTCAAATGTAGGGTTGTGTGAAGGTGAACGCGAAAAGATCTCGGCTCCGACCATGCGATGCATGAAGCGATCTTCAGGTCGCGTAGTGATCGTGCTTGACGGAAATGAGATAGGCGAAAATGCCAGTTGATGTTAATCGCTACTCAGATGGACCGGGGGACAGATTCAGTGGGCTTGGGTGCTGTTTGAAACACCAATGGCATCCGAGCATGCCTGCATCATTGTGAGAGTAGCGTGAATCGGCTCACGACCGTTGGAGTCTGTTTCACTATGATCTCGAGTTCCTGAAAGTTGTCTGCTACACGCCGAGAAAGTGCATGTGGATGCGACATTCCTTACAAGTCATGTTCTACCAGCTCAGAGTCACATAAATGGAGGGCGAAAGCAGTGGCAACCTGAACCTGCACGCTTAGCCGACCAAACTGCTAATTACCTTGGTCGACGACAGTTATTCAACAGCCTGTTTTTACATTAAATCATTATAGTCGCTGCTCCACTATTGCTGCGACTACGTATACAACAGTCGCGACGAACAACGACAGAGTACAGCCGTACCATCGATTATCTAACGGGAGCCGAAGCTTAGAGGATCTCGAAAGCATCATCGTTACAGTCGCGGGAAAAAAGTATCCGCGTTTGGTGCTTTCCTCACCAAAAGTACGGATGTTTAACAGCTTCTACAGCTATAAATTAGATACTAATACTGTATTATCTTTATACTAGCTTATAGACCGAGACCCGAAAATCATCTAGGAAAAGCCTTAATATAATTATACAAGTATTCGTAGAGAGACTTAAAGAGGAAGTTATCTAGCTAGAATAATTATACTTAAAGTACTAACTAAGCATTATTTTATTTAGTATTTACTTTCTATCGACTGTAATACAACTAGAAGACGAAATTACTAGAAGCTTTCGCCTAGTAATATACTCGGAATCGACTAATCTATCGATGGATATAAAGAGATTATAGGTTATCTTCGCTATTATTAAGTTACTAGCTGTGGCAGAAGCACGATTTTGGTGAGGAAAGCACTAAACGCGGATACTTTTTTCCCGCGACTGTATGACTTCCAAGTTCAGTGGGGATTCGCGGAAGCACGTGATGATGAGATTCTGCTAGGACAAATTCTGCTTGTTACCTAATCTCTTGCAGCTAAAAGCTATTGGACGTCGAACTCTGGATTGACCCAAGACGGTTGTCCTGTCTTGTTCCGAATAGTAGGTCCGAATTTCTGCAAAGCTGCAATCACAGGAAGCGCCCCAAAGAAGACGATGATGCCTTGTGCCGCAAAACACCATGTCCAGCCTGAAGAGGCTTGCCACGGGGCGATGAAGAACTGTAATATTATTAGCACATCGGTTAAAGCACGACCGTGGTATACTCACTGGATTGAGGAATGCTGATAGATTCAGGAATACCGCATAGAACGTGATGACACTCATGCTCTGCAATGGATATGCATCGACGATGTATGAGCAGATCACAGTATTGCCGACCTGAATGCCGGCAGCGAACAGGAAGAGCGCGACTTGGCCGACCATCCAGTGATAGCCTTTGTCCACACTGATGCCCCACACGATCAGACCGATCGCCGTCAGCAGTCCAGCGGGATATGCCAACCACAAGCGCATCTCCGGCATACGTACACCTCCATTCTTCCTCGCTAGTCGAGCAACAATCGCGTCTGACAGTCGGCCGCCGATCAAGACCTCGGCGAAAATGGTACCAAGCAACAAACCTATGAACAACAGCCCCTGTATCAGAGGGCTGTAATTCAGATATGCAGCAGGTAACATAGTGATCACAGAGAGCACCCACCAATACCACATAAAGCAGTAACCAAGAACAGCAATGGCGACCGCCAGGAACTTGAACGTCATAGCAAATCGAAGTATGCTATCCCACGGCTTCGGATGCCTCATGCCGGGTACAGGTTTGGCATTGATGAATGGTAGCGTCGTCGTTCGAGGCAAATTTGATACCGATGCCTTGCTTCTTTGTCGGCCAATCTTCTCGATATCGAATAGACCTTCGTCGTTGGAGCTAGCCATCGGAGCGTCTGCCAGCATTCGATTACGGGGGTACAGTGTCTCTGGCATAAATGCGATCTGTAGCACGAGAAGCAAGCCGAACAAGATTGCTGCGAACCATTGAATCCAGGCGGCACTAACAACGTTTAGAAAGCCTCCAAATATCGGGCCGACTAGTAAACCAGAGTCGATTGCGAGTACCCAAAGTCCGACCTTTTGACCACGCTCGTGATCGAAGAACATGTCGTTGATAACGGCCAGTCCGACCGTGGCCCCAGGACTGACGCCTAGGCCCTGGAAAAATCTGGCAGCCATGTAGCCGCCATAAGCAGGGGCTTTGGCCGCACCTATTGTGGCGCCGAACGCCATCAGTGTGCCGGTGATGAATATCAGTCGTCTTCCGTAAATGTCTGCTAACGAAGACCAGAGCAGTGGTCCAACAGCTAGACCCAAAGCTGGAATCGCGACCGTCCAGTTGACTTGTGCATAGGAGAGGGCATATTGCTCTTGCAAATCGGCGAAGGATGGCACACTAAACGGGTTAGGAGCCCAGCCTCACCAAGTCAATGCTGTCAAGGTAACTCACGTGGTGGTGGTTATGTATGTGAACATCCAATAATCGAAACAAACAATGAACAGGATTGAATGTTTTCGAAGACTAGACCAGTTCAGAGGGTCGAGGGGATCTGAAGTCGGCTGGGGGTGCACCCGCATGCCATCTCTCACGATAGCGGCATCGCCGATAACCTGTGCTTGCTTCTCTTGTTCATTCCTTCCCAAGTGAGGCGCCAGACTCGGCACATCGGCCTTCTCGTCCATTGGTACCAAGGAGCTGGGAGAAAGAGAGTGGTATCGTACAGAACTGGCTTTGGAGGACGGCGAAAATGAAATATAATGGTCAAGCTAAAACATGAGAAGAAAAGCTGCTGAAATGCGGACGCTGCGACAATTCAAACACTGAGTGAGATCTTGCACAAGCGGCATGCGTGAAGTTTTATCAAACATGGCAGTCGCCCTGAGATCTGCCCCTGACAATTGCTGTGTAGCACAAGCTAATTCGTGTCTGACGCTTTGGGGCTAAGACTGAGACGGATAAGCCACTGCATACACAATTCTATGGTATAAGCAGATCAACATGGTATGCTGTCCCAATCGAACGATACTTCATTATTGGCGTCCTCCTGGAGTCCCTGCCTCACGCCAGCGAGCTCCAGCCGATAAGAAACGGCAATTTTCGGTGTCATACTAGCTATGGCGAATGATTCCATCAACAGTGACCCGAAAGTCTGGTTATCTCTCAGATGTTCTCGAATCCATTTTTGAGCCAAGGTTGAATGGACGTTGGGATCGTTGAAGCAGGCTGAAAATAAGCTCGAAAGATAAGAGAATCGACCATTCTGATTTGCGGATGATGTCAGGGATATCAGATCAACGTCTAGCTATTCCCGGCATCCACCGGTCTTTGAGCCCGGGACTTGCGCGACCTGGTTTACGTGTAGCGATTATTGAACAATCAACGTCTATGCAGCAGGCGCTTTGCATCATGCAGTTGACGCAAGACAAAGTTCTTGACTATGCATTCGGCGGGTCACTGCCGGCCAAAGGAGAAAATGAACTCGAAGTGGATCCCATGCAGCTCGGGTCTGGTTTTTGGCAAAGGTGCTCTCAGCAAAGAGGTCAAAGTGCTGTCAACACCAAGCAGGTAAACACTTTCGATCTGGGAATCAAACATGGCAAGGAGATACAGCCAGTCTAGCATAGCAGAAGATCGCTCGAGGCGGCGGCTTTCGGCACAGATGGCGCACGATCAAGGAACCACGAACGAGCAATCACCACTGCTACCGCACAAGGTCGATGATGACCGGAGACCTAGTACTCAAGACGATTTCGGCGTGGGAGACATTCTGGATGAAGACGAAACGCCAACTCGGAAGCTCGTACTGCATGAGTTCTGGGTGCTGCTCAAGGGCAGTATTCCAGTAATTCTGGCTTACACCTTACAGAACAGTTTGCAGACTGTTTCAATCCTCATAGTAGGGCGAGCTTCACCTCAGGATTTATCCACAGCGGCATTTTCCTACATGTTCGCTATGTGTTCAGGTTGGTTGATTGGTATGGGTGGCTCGACCGCACTTGACACGCTGGCGTCCTCCACGTTTACGGGCAGCAAGAACAAGACTGACCTTGGCATCTTATTGCAGCGAGGCTTTGTTGTGCTTGGACTGTTCTATGTGCCAGTGGCAGTGCTCTGGACGGTGTCTGAACATTTGTTTCGAGCTCTTGGTCAGTCTGAACAGCTGTCTAAAGACAGTGCGAAGTTCCTGACTTGTCTGATACCTGGTGGGCTTGGCTACATTTGTTTCGAGACCATGAAGAAGTACCTCCAAGCCCAAGAGATCATGAGGCCGGGAACATACGTCCTACTCATCACTTCCCCAATCAGTGCTGCTCTGAACTACCTTTTCATTTATACTTTCGGGTGGGGTATTTTTTCAGCACCTTTCGCGACAGGTATTGGTTATTGGCTTTCATTCCTGGGTCTCGTGCTCTATGCTCGGTTTGTCGCTGGCGGTGAATGTTGGGGAGGCTGGAGCAGAAAGTGTTTGCAGAATATTGGAACTTTTGCGAAACTGGCTATACTTGGCGTGGTCCATGTCGGCACCGAGTGGTGGGCTTTCGAAATTGTGGCACTTGCCGCTGGTCGTCTTGGAGAAGTTGATCTGGCTTCCCAGAGCGTGATCATGACAGCTGATCAAGTCATGAACACGATACCCTTTGGGATAGGTGTCGCAGCATCAAGTCGTGTTGGGAATATGCTTGGACTTCGCAACGCGAAAGGTGCAGCACGGGCCGCAAATACAGCGGCCTGGCTCAGCATGTTCATGGGGGGTCTCGTTCTTGCCGTGCTCTTAGGAACACGCAACGTCTTCGCCAAGATATTCAATGACGATGAGGCTGTGGTCAAGCTGACAGCGGAAGTTCTGCCCTACGTTGCCTTGTTCCAGATCGCGGACGGGTTGAACGGTTCTTGCGGAGGTGCCCTCCGAGGTATGGGAAGGCAACATATTGGAGCTATCGTGAATATTGTCAGCTATTACTGTATAGCTTTGCCGTTGGGTATTTGGCTTGCATTCCACGGGTGGCGGCTTCAGGGTTTGTGGCTCGGACAATGTATCGCTCTATATCTTGTTGGAACCCTGGAATGGGCAATCGTTGCTTTCAGCAATTGGGACCACCAGGTCGAGAAGGCATTCGAAAGGATGGACAAAGATGAGCTTGTGGAGAATGGGCAGGCATATGAGGCAACTATGAATGGCACGAACGCACCGGTCGCGAATGGTCCCCAGTAAGCAGTATAGGTAGGTCTTACAACTCTATGCAGTTGTGCAAGTTGCAATGGAAATGTTACGAGATACTTCACTCTTCCCCTCACAACCAAGCCACCAGCTGATATCTCAAGCTGGCTGGTTATCTTGGTGCTGGGAGCATCTCTATACCATTGAAAACAGAATGAGAAAACCAATGATATCCGAATCGAGCTTAGTCTCATAATCCGTGACACGTTCTCTAGATGGCTCATTGGATCTTCGGGAGCACGCCAGTGTCATAATCGAGTACATGACCTTCGGCCTCGCTGATACTCTGGAATAAGAATAATAATGATGTACCCAAGCTTTCGTTTCTGCGATGAGAACTTCAAGATTCCTCGTCGGGAACGAGTGTAAGCAAATTTCCGTAACGGGCAGGTCAGTGCCCAGCCAATAATCTTTTTGACGTTTGTGGACCGATCCGAAAGTCACTTGTTCTTATCTTTCCAGCTTCACACCCTTGACAACTGTTCTGACACAACCTGTCACATAACCACGATAGCCCAAACGGCGAACAGCGTTCTCATGTCATCGCTTCTCCCCTATGTCGTACGTCTGGAGACAACGGCTACGTGGAACCTCGCTACCGTCCAGATGCATCCCGGCTCGTATTAAAGCTTCTGCTCGGCGGGGCAGATAGGCCATCATGCATAAGGTTCACCAGATATTTACTCAGAAGAACAGGTAAGACCAAGAAGATACGTACAGCTCCGGAACCGAGGATATGACGATCGAGTGATGTCGAGTGGCCGACGCTCAAGACGCGGGTAAGCTCTCGAGCTCAGGATTTCGGTTCTGGCAGAGCTTCCGCTGCACTCTTTTCTTTTTCAAAACGTGCTTGCGTCCTGCTGTTTCTGAGACTTCCTGACATTCCTCTCCTCGACCACTTGTGAAGCTTCTCGTGTCGCCAAGATGATTTGCAAACACATCCCATTGCTGGCTTTGACAGCCCTCGTGGCTGCTCATGGTGATCATGACCATCAAGAACCTATGGAGGGACCCCACAAATCGTTGTGGTACAATACCCTACCAGGCGACGGCGGTACTCAGGTAAGCTGCTTCAAGGTGATGGTCGAGCTCAGCTGACAAGCTCGCAGGCAGATGCTGTCTTCTCTGGCATTTCCACATTCGGTCGCCTCCCGTACTTCCCGTGCCTCGCAAGCGATGCCGAGAAGTACGACATTGCGTTCATCGGCAAGTGAACACGATCATAATAGCGAGCTTCGTCGTCCTAGTGATTGATTGCAGGCGCGCCGTTCGACACAGGCACATCATACCGTCCAGGAGCACGTTTCGGACCAAGCGGGATAAGACAAGGTTCTCGTCGCCTTAATCTTTAGTACGTTCTTCTTTGAAGGTCAACTGACCCATCGTTCGAACATGAAGGCTCACGCAAAGTTCGATTTAGTGGTGGCTACAACGTGTAAGACTGAGACCGAGGGCACCAAAGCTAGCTTCTGACAGGGACAGGCCACAAGACACCAACCCATTCAATTTCTGGGGCAAAGTGATTGACTGCGGCGATATTCCGGTCACATCGTGGGTACAGTATCCCACAATGTGCGAGACTGACTAACTGTATGGTAGATATGACAATAACTATGCCCTTCAACAAATAGAGGTATGGTCCTCCCCTCTGAGAAAGCCGTCCCGACTTGACTACACAAACGAGCGTTGGTCAGAGAATTCTTTGAAACGCGTTGTACAACGCATCTTGGCTAGGATGCCCGGGGCTCTCTACCTACCATACCTCCCACAGCAGCCTTACCGTTACAGGTTACTGACTTCTACAGCATGGCCATCATACCCTCCTAAGCCGTACCCCAGCCACCGCGGCCAAGGAAGTTGGCCTTTCCTCGAAGAGCAAGACTCTCCCAAGGCTCATCACTCTCGGCGGTGACCGTAAGTACTTGAGACATAGTGAACCAAAGCATATCCGATGATAGTACTAATCATCATCCTTCAGACACCATTACTCTCCCACTCCTCCGTAGCGTCACTCGAGCTTATGGTCCCATTGCTGTCCTTCACTTCGACTCTCACTTGGACACCTGGAAACCCAAGGTTTTTGGCGGTGCTCCAACCAAGCAAGCCGCCATCAACCACGGCACATACTTCTACCACGCCGCTCAGGAGGGTCTCATCGCCAACGACTCATCTATCCACGCTGGTATCCGAACTACCTTGTCCGGTCTGTCCGACTACGACAATGACGGCTACTGCGGCTTCACACGTGTCGAGGCCCGTGAGATCGACGAGATCGGCACCGAAGGCATCATCAAGCGCATCAGGGAACGTCTAGGCACCGAACGTCCAGTCTACCTTTCAATCGATATTGATACCCTTGACCCTGCGTTTGCTCCGGCTACTGGTACTCCTGAGACGGGTGGTTGGACTACAAGAGAGCTGAGGACGATCATCAGAGGTCTTCAGGACATCAACTTTGTTTCTGCGGATATCGTCGAGGTAGCTCCAGCCTATGATACAAATGCTGAATTAACGACAATGGCTGCTGCAGGTAAGCAGAAATACTAAAAATCCTTATTTATGCATATGCTGATCATTTGTTAGACGTCTTGTTCGAAGTGATGAGCTTAATGGTCAAGAAGGGCCCACTGTCAGTTGAAGCAGCTGGTAGAAAAGTGAGCGAGCTTGGAGGCTGGAAAGGCAGTGAGATGAAGAAGGAACTCTGAGAAGGAAAAGGATGAACAGAATAAGGGGCGGGGGCGAACACTGAGCTTGGTGTGGAACAAATCAAAGGCCGGTCGAAACCAGAACTGAGCTTGAACCGCATCATATGCGAATATGGCCCCCAACAGAGAGTAGGCTGTAATACGAGCAATCAATCGTCGTGTTTTCGAGGCCGGGTCTTGTATCTGTATCGTTATGGTTGGTGCTAAACAGCGCTTGTGTATGAAGCGGATAACACGAGACAAGAGACACTGCAACGGAGATAGCTTATCAAAATCGCCATTACGTGGCCATTCGTAGACACGAGCAATGAAGTATCTCTAAAGGGTATCATCTCAGCAGTCATCAGGTTTTCTACTATGAATACAGCTCATCATCCTCAATGACATCAACATCCACTTCCTCAGCAGCCGCACCAGACGACGCTCCCTCTTCCCGCCTCCTCTCAGGCAGCGCAGTCCCACCGCTAATAACGCCATCATCCGTCTCCCACTCTTCCTGCCGCCGATGCGGAATAACAGACTTCTCAATCCCACAACTGTCCACCAACTCCTCCCAAATGTCAAAATCAAGGGTAAAAACAGCCTGGTTCCTCACACTCTCCTGCCGCTCCTCCACGCTTTTCTGCTGCACCATTCCCAATGTCGGCATCCCCTCTGAATCGAACTCTAGTCCGACTCTGCCCTCCTTGACCAGGAAAGAGACGTAGAAGAAATTCTCGACGGTCTGGCCGAAGGACCTAGGGTTTACGCAGAAATGGAAGAGGGGGACGTTGCCGTTATCTGCGATGTTGTGTTTGCGCATTAGAGCGCGCACCTCGTGTTCTGGGGGGTCGTAGTCGTCGTCTAGAGCTTCTTCGCGGAGTTTGTCGACATCGCGCTCGACGGCTTTTTCGCCTTGGTCTTGTGCGCGGCGGAGGAGGGCTGCTATTTCGGAGCATATTTGGGTTAGGGAGGCGGCTTCTTGTTTGTCGAGGCCTTCTTGGTCGAGTTCTATTGGGCGAGCGGCTGTTGCTGGGTCGAGGTTTGTCCGTTGAGTGGCGCGGCGCTGGGTTTGTTGGCGCTGTTTCTTTTGGACTGAGAGGGGGCCTAGTAGGAAGGAGGAGAGACAGGGCCTGTTTGAGGCGGGGAAGCAGAGGGTTCGGCCTAGGTGTGCCCAGTTCAGGTCGGTTACGTCCTCGTCTTCTTCGTCGTTGTCTGAGTCGTTGTGCGCTGGTCGGCGTTGACGCCGCCGCTGGGTAGAGGGTGGTTGGGTAGAGCCGGTTGTGGGTGTAGTCCTCATGTAGGATATGCATTTGCTGAGGAAGTCGTCCACGTCTATGCCTGTAGACGAGTCTCCGAGGGTCATGGTGCTGATCTTTTTGTATGCGAGGTCACCCACGCTGACCAAGAGACGAGATTCAATGGTGGCTGTAGAGGTTTGTTTGACATTCTTGATGATCTCGTCGGCTTCTTTGATCGTGTTCTGAATCCCTCTTGAACCCCGCTGCATGTACTCAGCTCTTGAGTCATTCACAAGTGAGGTCAATTCCCGCAGCCGCTTCGTCGTCTCGCTTTTGACCGCTTCATCTTGGTCTGGGTCGTAGAAGGATTCATCCGGCCTCTCAGAGGTATTTCTTCTGCGTCCCGATTGGCTAGCTGGAGCCTTGCCCTTATCCTCCAACCTACGTCGCTTGTTCCTTGCTGTGCTGCTAGGGGGCTGCGGTGTAGACATGGTGCCAGATGTGCTTTTCCGCTTGCCCAAGCTCGATCGTGCTGACCGACCAGGCGCGTTCTCTTTCTCTGAGCCTGATACCTCGGGAGATGAGTTTGAAGCCTCAGAGGCGGCGTGCTGCTGGCGCTGCGAGCGACTTGCGGCGAAGCTCTGATCGACTGAGCTGTGCCTGTTATTTATGCGAGCCATCATGCGCACATCGTAGTGGGCTCGTTCGGTTCAGTGATTGTGATACCAGAAAACAGTAAATAGCATGCGCAGGGATGAGATTGAGAGCCGGGATAGCGAAAGTTGTCTGGTAGCTCCTGCCCAGTCGCCTGCGCACTTTCCTCGTGTATCAAATAGTCCCGACTAGTTGAGGTGCAAATTGAGCCGTGTACATGTGCCCAAACGAGTGAAGAAATCACCAGAACGCGTACCGCTGCAGCGCGTGACGTATCTCGCTAGCGTGTTTGCTTGCATAATGACCTGAGAGCCTCCCTCCCAACTGCCCTACCACGGAACATAAGACCAGAGACTACTTCATAAACACGACTACCCCAAAGACGATAGATAACTCGTAATAGCCTCACCAACTATAATCGAGGTATGGCAAGCAATGGAGACCTATACATTCGCCACATCCAGGCAGCTTGATTTCCCTGTATGCGTCAAGATGTAGGTAAGGACTCCCCGTACATCGGTCCTGAGTTGAGATCATCAAAAGGAAAACAGCCACTGATTCTAGATCCCTCATAGCAATCACCTTGAAGGGAAGCAGAGATCTATCAATGCGTCAACTCTGTTCCAACATCCTGAAATCAGGCACATAGGCTCAGTTCAGAACCCATTCTCCGAGCTTTACATTACAGCGCAAATATGGGCTGAATCGAAGCCTATCGGCGTCCCTACACAGACGCCACACATGTTCTTCAAAAACAGCCGCAATTGGAACAAGTGGCTTGAGCTTCCGGTAGTGGTCAAAGACTGTCCCATCACTACGCAACTAGCCATAACCATTTGGGATCTGTCACCATTGCCGGCAGATGGAGGTCTGGATCATGCGGTGCCCTTCGGCGGCACCACCATCCCTCTATTTGATGATGATGGCGTCCTAAGGAAAGGTAGGCAAAAGTGCAAGGTCTATCGGAAACGAGCAGCAGATGGCCAAAATCCCTCAAATACACCTCATGTACCAAGACCCAAGCGAAGGCGAAGAGGAGAAGCGCTGCCTGAGTCTTTGCCAGAGGAGGAGGAGCTTGAACGTCTCGAACAGCTTTTCAAGAAGCATGAAATGAACGAAATTCCACAAAACGACTGGCTCGATCAACTAGTGTTTCAAAAAGTGGGAAGATTGACGCGCGAGGTTGATGAAAATGCCAGAAAGAGGGCAGCAGTCCGACAAGCGGAAAGGAAAAAGTCACGCGGCTCGAATCATGAGAATGGGGACCTGCCGTCTGAGGTTGATGGAGAAGAAGACGATGTGGATGATGAGGAGAGGTTCGCCCTGTACGTTGACTTTCCTCGATTTGACTTTCCAGTCGTCTTCGAAGACCAATCCTATGACCCACCCAAGATCATGAGGGACTTTCAGCACAGCAATGCTCTTGGTGGACCGAACGCTAAACCGCCACCTGAAGTGCGGTACGGCCCCGGTATTGCTGCCGGAAATCTGGTTGTTGACGACGAAGAATACCCTGTCATCCAGATCTTCGACCCAGAGCAATTTCAGAAGGAGAACCCTTGCGAACAGAAGCATCGAAGACTGGTCCGAAGCGATCGCAATGCCTACTTCGACGCTGATCAGAAACCCAATGCTAAAGTCAGAGACGAGCTCAACGAAATTCTCTCCTATGGGCCAACGCAAGACTTGTCAACAGCGGAGAAAGAGACACTGTGGGTGTTTAGGAAGCATCTTAGCAAAGACAAGCGTGCCTTGACAAAGGTCGTGAAAGCTACAGACTGGAACAGTCCGAATGAGGTTAAGCAAATGACAGAACTCATTCCGAAGTGGGCTGAAATTGACATTGACTCAGCACTCGAGCTTCTCGGTCCTGCTTACGACAATCCTGTCGTTCGTGGCTATGCGGTGGAGAGACTCCAAAAGGCTGGTGACGAAGAGCTCCAGCTGTACTTGTTGCAGCTGGTGCAGGCGCTGAAGTTCGAAAGCTACGATCCTGACGACGAAGGCTTTCCTGAAACCTCCTTGGCAAGATTTCTGATTGATCGTGCCGCTCAAAATTTCAAGCTCGGAAACTACTTGCATTGGTTTCTCATGGTTGAATGTGACGATCGGGGTCCAGACACCAACGCCGCGAACAGGAAGCTCTTTGCGCGAGTCGAGTATCATTTCATGCTTGAGCTTGAGAAGCGCGATCCTGAGCAGAGAAAGATGCTGAAACGTCAAGGCGAGATGATCGCTGTGCTATCTAAGATCAGCAAGGAGATCAGGTTTGGTCGGGACAGCCGGCCGCACAAAATAGAAAGGCTGAAAAAATACCTTGCAGACTCGAAGAACGAACTCTTCAAGATCGACCCACCGCTGCCTCTTCCGCTTGACCCGTCGATCGAGGTCAGCGGCGTCTTCCCTGAAGAATCCAACGTTTTCAAGTCTTCGTTGTCGCCACTTCTGCTGCATTTCAAGGTTGCTTCAGAGGCCGATTCTCAGAGCAGGCCTTCAAGCCCTGTCAGATCGCATAAGTCGAAAGACCAGCCAAGGTTTTCTATCATTTTCAAGACTGGCGATGACCTACGGCAAGATCAGCTCGTGATTCAGATCATCACACTCATGGATAAGCTCTTGCTTCGGGAAAACCTCGACCTCAGATTGACGCCATATCGTATTCTTGCTACATCTCCTCAAGCAGGAGCTATTCAATTTATACCTTCTACGCCTATATCAGCCGTGTCGTCGAAATACAAGGGGTCGGTTTTGGCTTTCTTGCGGGAAGACAATGCAGACCCAGCAGGACCGTTGGGTATTAGAAAGGAAGTCATGGACACCTACATCAGGTCCTGCGCAGGGTATTGTGTCATCACATACATTCTCGGGGTCGGAGACCGACACCTAGACAACCTGCTTCTGTCGTCACAGGGCAATTTCTTCCACATTGATTTCGGCTTCATTCTAGGAAGAGATCCAAAGCCCTTTGCGCCGCTGATCAAGCTGTGCAAGGAGATGGTAGAAGGGCTAGGAGGAACGACGTCTCCTCAATATGCACAGTTCAAGCAGTATTGCTTCACCGCGTTCACGACTCTAAGAAAGTCAAGTCCACTGGTCCTGAATTTGTTCAGCTTAATGGTGCAAAGCTCTGTCCAGGATGTGAGGATGGTGGAAGAGCAGATGGGTGGTGTAGGAGGGGCTGTAGGAAAGGTGAGGGAGAGGTTTCACCTAGACGTGACGGAGGAGGAAGCTGTGCGACTGCTCGATCAGGTGCTAGCCGACAGTGTCAACGCTGTCTTTGGAGTTGTGATTGACAGGTTGCATGAGTTGGTGCAGAACTGGAGAGCCTGATATGTCAGTACTTGAGTATTAGAGTCTTCAAGGCCACATCACCCTAGTATCTTTTAGACACTGGCAGGCTGGATCTGGCCGAGCACTGAGGAACTTGAAGGCGAGCTCTTGGTCGTGCCTGAAGGCATCAGAGTTGGTGCCTTACAGGGTGCAGGTGCTTAACGCGATGACGCGTTGTGGGGGAGGCACCTGCCGACCGGCGACAATATTATCGCAGACATGATCGCTTCTCCAACGCATCCTTCTCGACAGATATTGCACGTTTGCCATCAAGTGTCTAGCTAACCAGAATTCTGAAGCACATACACTGACCATCATGACCTCAGAAACAAGACCTATCTCACCGAACAGCTTCGCCGCAGCCATCGAAGACTTGCCGGTCGAGAACCTGTACACCAAAGCAGTTGAGATCGACAACTCAGTTGCCCATCTTGAAAGATCAAATAGGACACTGCAAGAATACTCAGACAGCATCAAGAACGACGAAAGCCTTGATGCCGAGACTAGGCAGTATGGGGACAAGGACTGTCTCGAGGCAATCAGGGAAAACGAGGCGGTAATTGAACGACAGCAAGAAAGAGTGAGGTTGCTCAGAGCTGAAGTTGAAAGAAGAGGGCAGAGATGGCATGGAGCAGAACCAAAGGAGATAGAGAGTTCTAATGGCCACACGGATCAGACAGCCAATACTGGCAGCAGGAACGTCCCAGCGTCGAGCATACAGGCTCCGGCACGCCTCGCTGATGAAGAGCTTCGGCGCCAGATGGAAGCAAGACTTGGTGAGGATGCTGGTGACGGGGAGGGTATGCATCTATAACCACCAGATAGTATCAGCGCAACAGGGAAAACTGGCAGTAAGCAGACAATGTTCGGCTGCTATTATGGCTGCACTGAAGCCAGAAAAACGAGGCTCAGAGTGACAGTGTGTGGACACCCAGCACGTGAGGGTAACCCGAATACACCCTACCAAAAAGAAACAGCCTTGGGATGTGCAAACAACTTACACTCTTCTTGCCTAGATCTGGTGTTCGCTGACGTGCAGATCGACTCCTCCTCGGCTTTGATCTATCTCAAAACCAGAAAAAGCAGTCCGGTTGCACGTCCCGAACCCGATCTATTCAAACTCACACCACCGATCATGATACGCAACGGGCCTCGGCCGTCAGCTATTCACGTTCCAGTCAGCAACAACGCAACACATGATGTTGATGAGCTACCAACAATCTCTCCAGACAACACGCAAAACACTGTGGGAGTCGGCAGACTGGCGATCCGATCACCGTTTACGCCAGGTCCGACAACGGCAGTCTACTATCGAGAAACAACACCATTCACACCTGCACCGACGACTGCCGTCTATCATGGTTCAGTTTCTGGCGTGCCAAAACATCAGCCGACTGCATGGCAAGGACGATTTACCTTCTTCGACCACTTTCCTCCTGAGATCAGGGAGCGAATCTACCGATTCTTGATCGAAGACGTTGTAGTGATAGTCAATGCCGTCAATTTCCACAGTGTACGCGCATTCAAGCGTCAACCACTTCGAAACTACCGGATGAACTTTTCTTACATCACCTTGCCGTACAGACCAGTGCTACATCCTAACACCAACTGGCTATCCCTGTCACGGCAGTTCTTCTTCGAAGCCAGGAAGGTCTTTTGGCGGTCGATGATTGTCAGGTTTGAGCGACGCTGGGACTTCATCAACGCATCCTTGAAGGGCACGCTCGTTGCGAATGCATCAAAGTCTACTCCGTCAGGCATGGATGCACCGACCCTCTTCCCACTGAGAACAGATGTTATGTCTCATGTTCGGGAATTACACCTGAACCTTACGACGGGCACTGATTTCGATGGGCGGGTAACGACTGCGGAAGCCTCACGGGTCACCACTTCCATGCTTGAGATCATTGAGCAGGGCATGCCACTACTACAGGGTCTTCGCTTCATTGTGGACGATCGATCACGCCTGTCGAACAGTATCATTGCCTTCCTTCCAGATGCTTGGTTCCTCGAAGCGTTACTTGCCATCAAGCATGTTGACACGGTTTCGTTTGCGTCTGGTCCGGGCTGGCGAGGACATTCTCAGAACAAAAAGAATGCTCGGTCATGTCTTTGTGCCATGAATGCTGTTCTAGCAGGTCATTTCGCTACTCAACACCCGGTTCTTAAGCTCGATGCAGATGGCATTGCCGGTGTGAAGCTTCAAGCTCGTCTTGGGCGACGGATGCTCCTCTATATTCATGCCCATCACGAGCTCAAGGACACTCTGAACGCGCTTGCCATGAAGGTGGTTATGCTTGAATCAAACATTTAGGCGTGAGTGTCTTCCACCTTCCACAGTATGATAACGCGCTAATAAACCCTCTAGCGGAGCAATGTCCTCACCATTATCAGAGCTACGCCATTTTCCAACATCCTCTGCCTATGTATCGGAACATGCCTTATCGCGGAGAGATCGCCAAGCTGGGGCAACCTTGCAAAAGAGTCGAGAGGAGCATGCATTGCTGACAGTCACGAGTGCTGAGATAAGGACATTGGGCTTTTATGCTAGCGTGAGCTCTGCTGTGGGTCCGATGCGCATGTCACATATGTTGTGCTAGAAATATCATGTATGTATTACGAACGAGAGCGAAACTGCTATGACACGAGACATGAATGAAAAGTACGTACACAAGGATGAAGAGAGCTCGAATGCCACTGAACTTACACAACGACTGCCTGCTCGCAGGATCGAAGTCTCGTTCACAAAATCCGTTGTTTGCTAACCCAGATATCTACAGAAATTCCCACAAAAGTGTTCTCAGCTGACACAGCCTGCCCTCTCCCACCCTATATATTACACCCTCCATTTCTCCCTCCCTCCTCCCCGCTCGGCCCCTTACTGTCACCCTCCCCCTCACCCCCACCACCAACATTCACTTCTCAAATTCCACCCATCACCCTTCACCCTCTCTAGCACCTCCTCCACAGTCGGCATCTGCAGATCCAGATCCTCCAATTCCAAATTCGCTGAGATCTCGGGGTCGCCGGTCGGATTCAGGCGTTCCTCTTCGCGCTCGACGCGCTCGATGTAGAGGGTGAAGCCTGCGCGTTTGAGGAAGTCCCAGAGGCCGTTGTGGAGGTGGCAGGAGGGCGTGTGGCAGGTGCAGTGGGGTTCGTTGCGGTTGCGGTTGCGGCCGCTGTGGCTGTTGGGTTGAGGAGGGGAGGCGTGAGAGTACGGTGAGTGGGAGCGCTGGAGCGATGGTAAGAGTGGCGCTGAGGCAGGTGGGGATGGTTCTGGTGATGAGGGCGGTGAGGGTGGCGATGTTGAGGATGGGGGCGTTGGAGATGAGGATACTGATAGGCCAGTATGGGCTTGGGTACTCGAAGCAGCTAATCTGCGGTGGTAGAGGGATTGGACGAAAGTGGTGAAGGAGGTCCGGGGTGGGTGGTAAGGGTAGTGGTTGGGGTGGTTGGCATGAGAGAGGGATGGCATGAAGTTCGAAATTGGTTCAGAGGATGGCTTGTGGTTGGTGTATTCACTGGTTATTATGGTATTGCTGCGTGTCTAGAAGTATAGCAGATCAAACAGGTTGTAGTCAGGGAGTAGGGAATCTGGTCCAGTAGGGTTAGAGAGGACTTTATGTATCTCTGCTCTCGTAGCAGCGCAGGCTCAGGAGCAAGTGAAACATTCGCGCAAATCCGATGTCTATGTCTTGAGATGCGACACAAGTTGGTAGTCCAGAGCAGGTCTTGCGGCTTTTCAGGCTGTGTACTGAGTTCTGGTTTCAGCCGCACCAAGCTGAAAAGAAATATCTCCGACACAACTGCTTACTGGCTGCCGCGACATCGATGGCTAGGCTCGACTGTTCGGGAGCTTGATCAATAATGGCCCTGTCCTGTTGGCATTTCGGACTCAGTCAAACGGTCTAGAATTGGTGTGTAGGTGCGTCTGGTATACGTTAAGCATGTGTCGAGCTGCACGAAGCGCCATGTCTGAGGTTGGTGCAGACTGTCGCAGACAGGCGCGACCACCGACCGTTACGAGAAGACTCCGCATAAATGTCTGATTACTGGAAATCACCTGCCACTCGACGCCACAAAATTGTGTCCGAGATAGACTCTACGGGACGGGTGTTGAGATCGCCAAAAGGGTAGCTGCTGAGGTTGCAATTGACCGTCTTCATGTTCTAGCAGGGGTCCGTGCTTATGTAAGTAGACGTCGCTACCTTTTTAGCGCATTTTCGATGCAGGGGTTGTTAATTTTGAGGGCTTGACGCGTCACCTGCAAATCTTCAGATGTCTATGGCCTTCGACAATCAGCAAGAGAGACATCGAAAGGCTGACTACCGGGTGAAGATCATGCTCGCGAACCAAACAAGGACAAAGTACCATACCCGAGAGCCAGGCTGAGGTGGCACGAAACGCCCATCACAGAGCGAAACACTTCTTGATGTCCGACCTCATGATGCTCAAAGACAAGCCAGCGAGCTATGCATCTCCTTTACCACCACATCGGCAGAAGCGAACATGGATGATCGTTGTAGCTCTTCTCTCCTTGTGCTTCATCCTCACATCACCATTCACTCACCGTGCAACGTACGCCACACATCCACTGTATGGAATGAACATTGACTGGCATCGCTACGCCTACTCCCAATATGCTACAAATCAGCACTATCTCTGTAACAGTCTGATGATCTTTGACAGCCTCGAGAAGCAAGGTTCGAAGGCGGACAGAATGTTGTTCTACCCGAAGACGTGGGATCTAGACGTATCCTCATCGACAGACCGCACGTCACAACTGCTCGTCCTAGCACGGAAGCAGTACAAAGTCAAGCTGAGGCCAGTAGAGATGTACACCCTCAAGCGACAATCCAAAGAAGACGATGAGACGTGGGACGCCAGCATCAACAAACTCCACGCCTGGAACGAAGGCGAATACGACCGCATCATCCACCTCGACAGCGACATCACGCTCCTACAAAACATCGACGAGCTGTTCTTCCTTCCGCTCTCCCGTGGCTCGCCCATCGCAATGCCACGCGCATACTGGAAACTCGACGAACCAGAAGCACAAGGCGGCGGCCACAAGTTGACCTCCCTGCTCATTGTCCTCCAGCCCCACGCAAAAGAGGCCGACGCACTCTGGGACATGGCCGCGGGCCTCGACAACACCTCCTACTCCAGCCTCCCGCCGAACCACCTCTTCGACATGGAACTCCTCAACACCCGCTACTTCGAGTCCGCCCTCACCATCCCCCATCGCCCCTACGCACTCGTCACCGGCGAGTTCCGCCGACCCGCCAAGACCAACCACACGCGCTACCTCGGCAACAACGACGAACAATGGGATCCGCACGCCGCCCTGCAAGAGGCGAAACTGGTCCATTTCTCCGACTGGCCGCTCCCGAAACCGTGGATCATGTGGCCGAACGGCTTGATGCGGGAGATGCAGCCGGAATGCGAGTTCGATACCGGAACGGCTGGGGAGCGGGGTTGCGAGGATAGGAAGGTGTGGAAGGGCTTGTATGATGATTTTAGGAGACGGAGGAAGGAGGTGTGTCGGCTGTTGAGTGTGCCGGCGCCTGAGTGGCCGCCTAGACCGAGACCGAGACCGAGACAGGGGAACGAGGAGATTTTACAGCGTGGCGCTGTTACGGGGAGTCTGTGAGAAAGCGATGGATGGTGGTTTAGATGATAGTTTCGGGACGCAAGTGTACAGTCGCTGTATACGCCCCATGTACTATGCTGCTTCTCTATTGTCTTCTATACACTACAAGAGACTTTTTATCTACCTACTCTAGCCGTACATCAGTCGACGATGTTGTCTCGTGTTGCTCACATTAATATTACAGATGTACAATGTCTAACAGATCGTTCCGACACACCGCCGCCAACAGGACCTCGAGCAAGTCGACTGGCCTGAGTGTCAGCCGTGCTGAATTGCTCTATCGTGCTTGGGTACAGGCCCCTCGAAACTAGAAGCTAGGACGGCGCGGAGCAGTTGCGCTATGCTTCGAAAATGGATGTAGCCGGCCTTCACAAGCGACCTGGATGTGGAGGTTTCACGGGAAGAACGGCGACTCGAATGTGATGGCTTCTTCTTTCTCAGGCTTCTCCGGCTTCTCCGACATAGGTTTCCATGTGTTAGGCTTTTCCGACCGAGTCTTCTTCACTTCAGGGGGTGGTGGTTCTTCTGTTCCGCGGTGGAAAGTGTCAGTAACATCCTGTAGCGGCCCTCGCCGTTTCTGAGGCTCCTCTAGGGCCGGTTGCTGAAATCTAGCTGCATCACGTTGAACAAGGATTTGCCCTTTGAACGCCATCGTTCCAACGCCGTTTTCGAGCTCTTTCTCGATCCAGACGTCCCATTTGGGTGCAAGCTGGCCTGGCGTTGGGAACTCCGATGGCTTCATGCAAAGCTTCATTTGTTGGTCGACGTAGAGCGGCAGAAGGTTTTTGTAATTTATCGAGCGGAGTTGAAATGTCCCGAGACCATTGTTCTTAGCGTACGTCGTTAGCTGTCGTTCAAACCATTCTAGAACAAGAAAGAGGGTGAGGGGTCCATGAACGACAAGGTCGACTGCACCATATTCATTTCTAGCGAAGGTGGGATCGAGATGAATGAGGTGAGCATTGTATGTGATAGCGCTCCAGCAGAACAGGAGATGACGGTTCGGCTTCAATATATGGGTGAACTTTGGGTTCTCAGGTGGTCTGACGACTTTTGCGGATAGATCGGAGAGATTAGGAGGGCCCCTGAGGAAGCAGAGTTCGTACTCTTCCTCAAAGACCGGACCTCCCCTTAACACGTTTGATGTAAGCCCATTTCTCTTATCAAGGCCATATTTTGGCCTTTGCTCAAGTAGGTCGAGGATTTTGTCCTTGGTATAGACAGCTAGTGGCATGTCGTAGTCAAATGTGTAGAAGGATTTTTGGACCTTGACAAAGACTCGTTCTGGTCTGTCTTTCCCAACAACGCGCATGTCTATTGGCCTTTCGACCATGTAGTAAATGTCGCTGCTATCGTAGCCCCGGTGGAGATGTGAGTGCACGGATATTGAGCCACCAGCCCAGAGTCTAGACTGCCAAACAGCACTTGGACCTGGCAGGAAGCGAGTGTCTGTGCCGTCCGGAAGAAGCTTTTCAGAATTGATGGGGTAGTTGCACGTAATTAGGTGCCCATGTAGAGGCATCTTGTTTGTTTCGTAGCTGCTTTGCGGAGACTTCTTGTGATACGAAATACGATGCAAGCTTCCTTTGGGAGTGACAATGCCTCTAGTGTTCAGAGGGTCCGCAGGTAGCAGGTCATTGAATGCGTTGAAGAACAGCTTCAGCGAGTCACCTTTGAAACTGTCCATTTCCACGCGAGCTGGCATGAAGTCGTACAGATCAGGATGCCCTGTTCGAAACGGCAGCCGTGGATACAGCCCAAGTACTCGAGGGGCATGGGTTTTGATGTCCGCTTCAACGGCGTTTCGTGGTCCATCGACTTGTATCGTCCTTGCTGGGGTGGCTGCTGTCGGGCTAAGCCTCACAGGGACCGGCGGGGCGAGGTCCCTCGCACTTACCCTGCGAGGATCTAAGGAGGGCCCATGTGGCTGAGTAGATTTCCGAGGCTGCGGCTTCTGAAGTTGTCGACCTGCTCTAGCGGCTTCTGAGAGCTTGAAACTTGGTGGTATAGGAAAAACGTCGTTCTTGCTTCGGACATGCTTCTTGTTGACTGACAGTGCGGGTCCTAAGCCTGACGAGACTCGTATTCGGCGAGACGCATAGTTCGCGCATAACATCTCCCACGTCAAGGCGATCCAATAAATATACTTGATGCAGAGATCACGAAGTTGACGATGGCAACAGATGAGGAATCATTGACGAGGACGATTCTGTCACGTGAGTTGGTGATGATGGATCCGCGCGACGCGCTCTTCGCGAAAGACCACGAGCGCCTCATGAAGTCTACACAGCTGATGCCACCCGGACCATTGCGAATGGAGAAACATTTTATTGACAGCTATTTCGACACGTAAGAGACCAGCCGCTGAAATGGACCAGCTACGTACACCGTCACAACGCACAGCAGCCACACCCCATGCGCTACGTACTATCCAGCAGCGAACCGGCACGCGACTGCGCTCTGCTCGTTCAGTCAGACAGCCAGATGCGGTCAGCATGCGGCCCAACTCTGCCAGAGGCATCCTGAGACGACTAGCAAAGGTTACAGCTCCGACTACGAAGCGACGAGTCATTACGCCGCACAGCTTGCCCCGCGACAAAGAGAACATCGCCCCACACGAGTACAGTGACGGTGAAGGTGATGCGAAAAAGCCCAAGATCAACTTCAATATCGAGGAGAGCATTGAGGAAGATGACAGCGAAGTGTTGGTTGCACCCACTCCTTCTGCAGTGCTTGACGATACTGAGGATGAGGACGACCAGCCTACTGTCACATTTCTACACATGGCAGAGGGTCTGCCTACAGAAGAGACTGGCAACATGCGACGGTCACGCGTATCAGCATTGGCTTATTCCGACCCTGCTGTGCAAGAAGAACGAGACGATGCAGATACCGAGCATGGTGACAGCACGTACCTGACAGAGAGAGGCCGGCGTGCAATTAGCGAAGAACCGACGCGCATGTCCAGATACAGCTTCGGAAGCATAAAAATGAGCGAGTTCGGCTCTGAGCGGGAAATAAGAAGACAGTCAGACAGACAACAGAAGTCAGCTGCTTTAGCGGCAGATGATGACTATGGAGGAGGATTTGACCTCGAGGATAATGTACAGCTTGGGGGCGAGACTGAGGATCTCAGGTATCTACGGCAATCCTCGCCACAAACATCCCCTTTTGCAGAAGAAGATTCGCTAGGGTTGCCCCCTGGCGGTAGTGACGGGGTTGAGTTGAACATGCTGGACGAGGCGGACAACGTCAATGCCCATCAACGAGTCGCGTCTGGTGAGTATCTGCAACTGGCTGAACCTATCATCCCGGTGAATGAAGAGGACAGCGATGGCCCAGAGGTCGATCATGAAGCCCAGAAGCTTGCAACTGCACCAGCTGTGTCGGCCAACTCAAGTCGGAGACAGACCTTGCTCGAGTCTGTAGCGGCTACCGCAAAAGCTCGCCCGAAGAAGAAGCTGAAGTTGAATCAGCGCGGCAACTTGGTTCCCGCACTGCCCTCAAGCTTGATCAAGCGCATCGTTCATGAATCGCAGGAGAAAGCGGGAAAGCGAAAGACAACCCTCGGCAAGGACCATATGAAAGCGCTTGAACAAGCCACAGAGTGGTTCTTTGAGCAGGTCAGTGAGGATCTCGAAGCATATTCCCAGCATGGCCGGCGGAAACAGCGAGTGTCCGAGGACGACGTGCTACTCCTCATGAGCCGCCAGCGACTACTCCGTAACCCCGGCGAGCTACATGACCTGGCCAAGCAATGGCTGCCTCGTGAGATGTTGAATGAACTTGACCTTCCTGATCGGCCTTGAACTACCATTCTTTCGAGGTGCGTACACGATGGGCGATGTTAGATGGTTTCTTCTTGAGTACCATCCAGAGCATTAAGGCGGTAGCCGCAGACAGCGAATACCTAATGATTGATGAGCGACGAAGACTTTGTACGATTGGATACGACATACCAGGTGACGATGTATTGGACATGATTATTCCTCAGGTTCACCTCCGGGGCTCTCCCAATAGGTATACCTTTCTCTTCTCTGCGATAGCTTTCTAGCAGACTAGGCGTCATAGTCTCCTCAATCCATATTGGTTCACTGCCTGAATGGCTTGCCATCTGCGCCACGTCGGGGAAGTAGAATTTGCCCTGCTCGGGGGCGTTGTTTGGCGTGAACATGTTCTTCTTCCACGGTTCTCTTAGCAGACCAGACACTGTGATCTCGTGCCGTGGCAACGACGATGGGTCTCGGTCTTGCTGGAATCTTTGATCCTTGCTGACCCAGCCTCGATTCACGAGAATTGTACTGCCACCTTCTCTTTCTAGGGGTGTGATGACAAAGTAGCCGTCTTTGCCATCGTGCATACGTGGGCCCACCAGCATCTCTCTGTCATGCCTATACCGCCCTGTAGCACGTACACGGCGATAGTCGAACTCATCGATGACCGAGGGATCTATCCGAGGCGGTAGAGGGAGTGGTGGTCTGACTAGACGATCTTCGAACTTTGCGATAAGTTTTGACTTCCAGTCAAGTCTTTGGACCTGCCATGATCCCAGTACGAAAGCGGTGATGGGGATCAGAGCAAGGACTGTGATGCCGAGCTTGTTGTGCTTTTTCTTCGTCGAGATGATCTGGGGCGGTGCATCGACGATGGAGACGAAGTCCGGGTCGTCTGCGTTCGTGCCAGACCTAGGCTTCGTGTTGATGAGCCGTCGTGCTTGTTTCGTGCCCTGTCGCTGTCGGCATCGTGAGCTTCGTAGAGACGGCCGCGTCACTGAGAATATCGCATTCAGGAGGCGCGAATTCGTGCCACTCATAGCTGGATGTGAAAGTGACAAGCTGTTCTATCGAGGGTTTACATTCTAGACTAGAACAGTGATGCCGAGTCCAACCATGTTGATGATCTGCAGACATCCACCTCGACGTCAACCACCCATCTAAACATCCTCTTATACTATTTCACAATGACTGACACAGAATCGATATTCGAGGACGGCGAGAATCTACAAAGTGCCGTCGCAAAGGCATTGCAAGAGAAAAAGGCTCTGTTGTGCTTCGTCTGTGACGATGGCGACGAAAGCGCGCAATGGGAGGGCGCCCTCCTCGACCTGAGGATACGAGATAAGCTGAGATCGGGCACGGTCGCATTACGTCTCAAAGCCGGCTCAGAGCAAGCCGGCTATCTGAACGCTGTATGCCCTGTGCAGTCGTGTCCAGCGGTGATTGTCATTTTCAACGCTCAAGTGGTCGCAAACTACCAACACGGGCAAACGAGCCTTGAACAGCTACAGCAGCAACTGGGGAGAAGATATGGCACGCCGACAGAAGGTGACCAAAGATCCCCGTCTGCGAAGCCAGTCATTCCTGGATACATAGAACTAGCGCCTTCAGAAGGACGGATGCGATTGCCCAATAATGCTTATGATCACTTCAGGAAACTAACCGAACAATATCTTTCATCAGGCGTTTCTGGAAAAGGCCTACTACATATTCAGCTGACGCTCCTCGAGTCACTGAACATTGACGTCGTCAATGTTGCCGTCAAGGCCATTCGCGAGCAAGCGGACACCACCATGGAGCCAGACCTGCCGGAAGAAGTCACGGACCGTCTGCTCAACTCGCCAGCCTCGAAGATGAAAGGCAATGCTACACCATCCAACGAGCCACCAGCGGCGCCTAGTAGCAGCAACGCAAGCATATCGACACTGTCACCTAGTGAATCTCGGGCACCACAACCCGCTTCCAACACAAGGCCACCTCAGCCTCAGCCCGCATCACTGTCACACTCACAGTCACAGCCCCAAGCCCAGCACAACCCGAACCCCCAATCACCCCACACACCAACGACCTCCTCCACCTCATCATCATCAGCCCAATCCCAACGCACCGCCTACATCGCCTCCCAAAAACATGCCGAAACAGAACGCACACGCATCAAATCGCAAATCGAAGCCGACAAAAAAGCCCGCCGCGAAGCCGACCGCCAAGTCCGCGAGGAAGCCCTTGCGCACGCCCGACGCACCCAACTCTCCGAACTGCGCAAGGCGAATTCAACAACCTCGGACCCGAAACACACCGATGTGCGCATTCAGGTCCGGCTGTTCGATGGCGCAACTATAAGATCGAGTTTTGCGGCTGAGGCGACGATCGCTAACGATGTACGGCCGTGGGTTGATGGGGAGGTCAGACAGAAGGCGGCGGCGGTGGGGCAAGGGGCAGGGGGGCAGCCATATAATTTGAAGCTTATATTGACGCCGTTGCCGACGCGGCAGATCGAGGCGGGAGAGGAGGATCAGGCCTTAAGTGATATTGAGGGTGTGAAGGGGAGCGCGACGATGGTTATGGTCCCTGTCAAGGGGTATGTGGAGAGCTACAGTGTTGCGAGCGGTGGCGTGGCCGGTACAGTGCAAAATGTCGTCGGAACAGGCGTTGGGCTCGTTGGGAGTGCAGCAGGGATGTTGTTCGGGGGAATTGGGAGGCTGCTCGGTGCTGGCGCGGCACTTCCACGTCAGCAGCTGCAGGGCAACGCGCCGTCAGCGTCAGGCGAAGGAAACGGTGCAGTTGCAAGCTGGAATCAGGCTGCTGGTAACAGTGGCAGTGGCAGTGCTAGAGCCAACACGGGCAGAGTCAGGACTCTGGCGGATCAGCGACAGGACGAGGAAGACGAGCAGAAGAAGCGAGGGACTCAGCTCTACAATGGTATGGGGCTCAATGTCCAGCCTAGGAAGAATAACGAAGATGACCAAGGAGGAAAGTAAGAAGGCAGCATACAATGGAAAACAGGCAGTCAGTCATGCTACAGGTAGGACATCTGATCGGGGTTCGCGCGAGGATCCTCCCTCTGAGAGAGTCAGCTGGCCAGTTCAGTTCAATTCGTGACAAGCAGTGACTACTGCACCTAACATCACGGCGGCCTTTCCTGCCGCCTAATGACCCAAGATTGCGATCCCGTTCTTGCAAGAAAGACGGTGTCTATTCTGCACTGTTACGTACGGAAGCCGCCTTCAGAGCGAAAGTACATGGTCTTGGTAGTTAGTGATGATGCGGTAAGACGCGAGCTGAACGAGATCATTCATTCAGGCGACAGTGCAACGTGGCGATGAGGCTCTGATAGTCTGTCATCATGTTATTGACCATTCCTCATATAGCTAGTGCCCTTGCTTGGTGCCATAGGCGATGGACTGTACTATAAATAGGTTGTAATCTCTAACCTCGGAAGTACTGTAGGGCATGTTGCCACCTCGTGACCACTCATAATTCCCGGAAACCTTATCCTGAGAATCGTTATGTCCCCTTGCGTTGTTGGCCGTCTTCGATGTGCGAAGAGTGTTGCCTGGGGAGCCCCCGGAAACGGCGGGCGGCAGCCGCTGGAACCGCGTGGCCACGCTGTGCATAGCAGTTGTTGGCGCACACGGTCTTTGTTGATGGAATTGAAAATGAAGGGGAAGCGGTGAACATCAGCTGGCATTGCTGCCAATATGTGTACGTGCATGCTATCTGATACAACAGAGCCGAGACGCAGGATAGATCGCTTGTCGGCCCCCAAGAGACTTTCCAATTGTGGTCTTTACAATGACATCGTCGAATTAGGCATCCAGAAATTGACTTCCGACGACTCTGGACTTCATTGTCGACTTCTGCAGTCGTCAAACTTCGGGGTTCGTGGATTTATTAATTGAACGAATGTGTGTTCCCTGTGCCCTGCTTTTGCATGTCCTTCGCCGTTCCTACTGGCCGATCCTTAGTACCCAATCGCTCAGGAAGTGCCTCTGACGGCCTCTCCCTAGCTCAAGGTCGAGCTTCTCGCAGTCTGTGTATGGGTGTCGTGCTGCTTGTCTTTCGCTTCATCTGCATCAGGTCTGAGTTGTTCCTCTGAGAAGGGTTGACCAGGATCGCGCGGGCTCACCGCCGTCCACTCCGCCCAGAAGCATACCCTGAGTCATTCGAATGTCCTGACCCGTGCGCTGGTGATGTTGTAGACCCGGTGGCCTTCCGCTTGCCGTGATCTGGACAGGCGAATCCGACGAGGACTGTCTTCTCGGTGGTACCGTGCCCTGGTCGTCCATAGTTCTGGCAAGGATCTATAGCGTGTTTATGATACAGACACTTGCAGACTGAGTATCGTTCGACAATTTGGTAGCACATGTTGAAGGGTGAAAGAATCTGTTGTACAGGTTGGTAGTATGTCCACAGGGTTCACGAACCGTTCATCAGTGTTGGGGTGAGGGAAGACAGGTGCCAGTCCAGAACATCGTCGTCTTTTATTTGACCATGGCTCTCTGTAAGCTTCGCTGCGGCTCTGGAGATAACGGATATGGACTCCTGATGCTGCTGAAAGATTGCATGGCCGAGTGAATAGCCTCGATGGATATAGTAGTAGGTGACTTCTGGACGTCCAATGATGTCGGGTAGACTCGAGCTCAAGATATTCTAGACATGCATTAGCGAAGAACCTTGCCACACGTGAACAGCATGGGGCTATCACCTACACTAAGGCTCTTACCGTCCCACTAAGGATGTGGAACGGTTGAATATCCGAAAGAGAAGATCCTGGGGCTGGAACTGCGCGACCAATAGGACATTGGAAGTGCCTCGTGCCAGGCAGTTGGGATCTAGTAGATAGCCGGGCGGAAAGTGCAACCAGAACTCTAAGTTAGCAGTCGGCTCGGTTCAACCAGATGGCGCGATCGAGAAACTGGTGATGGCGGTCACCATCTACCCAGACAGAGGGTAGTTGCGCATGTGCTGCGTGTGCGCGTGGATGCATGTTCGTCATATCCGACACGCATGCGGTATTCGAACAGGCTCACATATCACATATGGTGTCGGATGTGCGTGCCAGGAGTAGACGCCAGATTACATACTCTGAATCGACGTTCAACGAGCTTAGCACTATCTTCACACGCGTGACTCAGCACATTGTTCTGTGCTGGAGAGAATGATGTACCGTATCTTCGAGACTTGCCTGGTATAGAGCATCGGGCAATTCAAAATTCACTCTGACGATGTGCAGTAGGAGATGAAGTGTCATTGTTACCTTAGGCCAACAAGCTGAAGGCAGTTAAGGCTCGTTGGAGCATGTAAGACCATCGAGCAAGCAAGAGATAGACGCCACTAAAGATATACTTGTCGTAATTGCATCCATAGGGGACCTGCACAATTGGTCTGGCATTCTAGAGTAATCAAGCAGCTGTAGTTAGCCGACCCGCTCAGAGCTGAAGAAGGATGCAGGAAGTGCAAGTCGTGATCATGCGCTAGGTCGGGTCTTCCTTGGCATCGTCGGTTCCTTCTTCGCGGATTCTTATTTCATACAGCCCGTCCTAACGGCTTGGAAGCCATTTTGAATCTTCTAGATTCAGAATCGCGTGGAGTGCGGAATATGAAAGTTGGATAATCTTGCCGGATGTCTTGACAGGGCGACCCCCAGATTTTGGACATACACAAGGTTAGCGGGGATGAAGAGACGGTATGCTGGCAGTTCGCAATACTACTGACCGGTCTACCTGTCGTTTGAAGCGCCCTTTACCTGAATGATTAGGGCTTGTCGGCTTCGCTGTAAGTCACATTGACGATTTCGACGCGATCAGACTACTATGCAACGAAAAGGTCGACTGCCTGAAACTCATGGACTTTGACAGGTTGTCCGTGCACTCGTATTCAACGCTTCCGAAACATGCGAAATTTGCCAGGCTATCACGTTGTGAACTTTTAGTGCAATTATTGTGTAACCAATGACATGCTTAACCACGTAGTTCGTCGTAGGCGATCTTGGTAGTGTAAGGCTAATTTGCAACGTCCGACCCCGGTTCTGAAAAGCCCTTACACTATTACTCCACGTGGTTTTGTTTCATGCAGAGCAATGAGGCTCTTCGACTTACTTTCTCGTGAGCTTGCCAATCGCCCCATAAGACAGCAGGCAGTACTGTACGTCGCATCCATGCTAAGAGTAATGCAGAGGACACCAGCACTGGCAAAGCAAGTACTGGGGGTCGCCAATCATGTTCCATGGAATAACCAATCGCTATCTGGGTTAGGCTGCGAAAAGTTAAGGCTGGAGGCTGCCATCATCGGATTCGGATTCATTTGTGATGGGGTCTGTGACAATGCTGCTTGACCATGACTCATGTTATCCGCGGAAATTGGCATCCGTGGGAAGTTGAACAAATCAAAGACGTCCAAATACTCTAACTCGTTGACTGCCGGCGTATTCGCACGTGTCGGATGATATGATTTGATGGAGGCATGGGGCTGTCGTGATATGAGGAAGTCGAGGTCGTAGGCACATCTGTCTGTATTTAGTGCTCTTGGACGGTGAAGTCACAGAGATGCATGCTTACCGTCTCATATCCGCTAGGATCTTCACAGTCGATGGGGTCACACGCTCCGGACCAGAGTGCTGGGAGGCCTTGTACTCACCGAGCACACGGCTCAGGATCTCGCTATATCTCCTGGCCACATCCCAGTACTGACCCATTTCGGCTAGCATTGTGACAAAGAAGTCTATGTCGGGGTCGATTTGGTGATCCATGATGGATCCATGCACAAGAGCCACACGAGCACAGACCCACGCGGAAAATGCAAAGGGCGACCCGACTTTATCAAGCAGGCCACTCATCTTCACGAACTGGCATAGCTGGCGCATGTTGTCAACAGCAGACAGGCATCTTTGCATGGCACTGTAGGATGATGAGAAGATTGGTGAACTTTGACTGGGATAAGCTGCCGAAGAGTTCAACCTGATAGTGGTAAAAGCGTACGCAGCATGGAGCATGAGCCATCCACAATTGACTGGTTTCGCTGGGGTATTGGTCTTCATGAGTCGTGTGATGTTCCCAAATTCGTCAGGCAGGCTGAACTGCCACGCGTTGAGCTCACCGTCTAATGCTCGGTAGCTACCTTGCCATTGCTCGACATCTGCTAAGCTTCCAATATCGATTGGACGCTTGAGGAAGAGATGAATGCGGCCGAGGATGCCAAGGAGCTCACAGTGATAGGCGAAGTGACCATGGACATCCAGCAAATTGGCTGAGTATCGATTTTGAACTGATTGTCGGAACCATTTCGTCTCCGCTGACTTGTTTGCTGAGAAGAGGTCATCTCGGCACGGCAGGCGGCGATCGACCTCCTTGTCATCCAGTGCGAACTCGAAGGCTGTCGCCACAGTGGCATAGCGGTCGAGTAAATAGACTGTCCAGAAAAGCCTCCTACGCTCCTCGTCCTCGATCGGTGAGCGGGAGTCTGGCAATACTGAGGCTCGTAAGGTCGCAATCGATGGGTACATTGGCGCAGCAAGGCTTGACGTTGCCTCGACTGACAGACCCAGCTGGATCACACTTCGACTAATTAAGGCAAGCAAATTCCAACCCGGCGGGCCATTTGTGCTGCCGGTGACATCTAATGCTAGTATCACCAGCGCTTGCAATGCACGAATGTTTGAGTTCTCCAAGCCGTAGAGTTGGACCTTCTGCTTCGAAGTGTTGTGATAGAGTTGGCGATTTTCTGGGGACAGTCGCGAATCTCGTGAGAAGCGCAGTGCCACTGCAACAACTGCATGAAGCACGACTTTATCGGCTTCGGCGAGAGGCGAAGGGCCGAATAGTGTATCCAGCGTTGACTTCTTGTCCAGTAATGGTATCCAGACGTTGATGTGGCGAAAATATAGGTCAACAAGTGTGTACAGGAGGTCATAGGGCGGTAAAGGGGCGGTGTTCTCGGCGTAGTGTGTTGGTGGTGGAGGTGGCATAGCCCCTGTGGAATGAGGAGATGTTAGTTGGGAAGAAGGTGGAGACGCATCGGAATAGTGATGTACAGACTGCGCATGTTCCGGAGGCACACCAGTGTTCGAGTATGTCAATGAGTGCTGACGAGATGTTGGAGCTCTTTGGAGTTGCGGGTCGATCATCTGTTGCTTCAAGGTGATCCCCTCAGGCTCGTAAGACATTCCCGATACGTTGAAACCGTTGTTGGGAAGCTGTCCTGTCAAGTTTGACTGTGGTTGATGAGAGATGGATGAGCGCTCAGTCAAGCTGCATGATTGTTGTAGATGGGCTGCAAGCTGACGACCTTGGTCGTAGATGATAGACTCTAATTTGTCGAGGCGTTCTTCAAGCTCGCGACCATAGCCTGCCCTCAAACCTGGTTTTTTGCGTTCCTTGTACTCGCATGGATGCTGATTTCTCTCGCACCATCCACAGGCTGGCAGGGCACGATCTGAGAGGAGGTCAGAGTCCTCTACATGGTCAAAGCCGTGGTGTCACCCAGCCAGGATCTTACTTACCACATTTGACCTTTCTCTGCTTGCAAGCTTCACAGCTGTCAATGTTCATGTCAGCCTCGACCCATCTATTGAGCGACAGGTCCGAACGAACGTCACATTCATGGGGCGCTTGCGCTTCTTAGATGAGGGCCCTTCAGAGTCGTTGGAGCCTTCACTCTGGCTGGCGCCATGATCCTCCTGGAACGTGCCATCATCTTGCTGCAGTAGGGACGAGTCGTAGTAGGTTGGCGCGTGCTGTCGCTCCTCTTGCATAATTGCGAGGTGGTGGTTGATCTGCAGTGAGAGTAAACATCGGTAGAGATCACGCCGAAAGCTGGAGTCTGGTGAAGAAGTCTGGAAGAGAAAAGACCGTAAATGCCGAAATGACGCTAGCCGAGGCTAGCGTGACCTGGTGCACCCCGCCAGCAAGATCGAAGTCACGCGAAGTTTGCCAGCATCTGGTCGACGGGCCGGCTGTGCTTTCCCACTGGCGGGCGTATGATGTCTCCCAAGAGCTGTTCACTGGCAGCTGTCTCGCTCCTATACTCACCGAAGAAAGGTTTTATGCTTTCCTTGTTGGTCGGTCACCGGTAGAATATGTACAGACGCAGGTCCATCGCTGCCTTAAATGCTCGCTGAACTGATAACTTGTCTTTCCTTCTATTGACTGTCCAGCAGAGACCCTTCCGACAAGCACAATCCCTTCGATCGCTTCAACATGACCGACGCACGTTCGAGCTCGTCCTTCCCCACAATCAAAGCCGTCAAGACCTTCGTTACGGAAGGTGTAGGCTCAGGCGGCGACTACCACAATGTGGCTGGAGGTCACTGGCTGATTGACAGCCCCATCTCAACCCCCATGTCAAAATGGGAGGAATACAAGAAATCAAGAACTTCATGGGGCATAAACGTCTTGGGCTCGTTCTGCGTCGAGATCGAGGCATCAGATGGTACTAAGGGCTTCGCAACCGGCTTCGGTGGCCCTCCAGCATGCTGGCTGGTCCAGCAGCACTTCGAACGATTTCTGATCGGGAAAGATCCCAGAGATACCAACGATCTATTCGAACTTATGTACAGAGGCTCTATGTTCTACGGTCGAAAAGGCCTGCCCGTCGCAGTCATCTCAGTCATTGACCTAGCTCTGTGGGACCTGTTGGGCAAGATTAGAGGCGAACCTGTCTACAAAATGATCGGCGGCGCTACAAGAAAGAGACTAGACTTCTACTGCACTGGTCCAGAACCGGCAGCAGCGAAGGACATGGGCTTCATTGGCGCCAAGGTGCCTCTGCCATACGTCGCGGATGAAGGCCAGTCAGGGCTGCTCAAGAACATCGCCTTCCTCAAGAAGCACAGAGAAGCTGTTGGTCCAGACTTTCCATTGCGAGTCGATTGCTATATGTCTCTGAACGTCCCTTACACGATCGAACTGGTGAGTAGAGCTAAGGAAGAAGGTCTGCACATCGATTGGTGGGAAGAGGTCCTCTCTCCAGATGACTTCGATGGCTTCCAGCAGCTAAAGCGAGCACATCCGGATACCAAATTCACAACTGGCGAGCATGAGTACTCGAGGTACGGCTTCAGAAAGCTGATAGAAGGACGAAATGTCGACATCCTACAGCCAGACGTCATGTGGGTGGGCGGCATAACCGAGCTGCTCAAGGTTGCAGCTATGGCTTCGGCGTATGACCTGCCCGTTGTGCCTCACGCTTCAGGACCCTACAGCTACCACTTTGTTGTGTCGCAGCACAACTCGCCCTTCCAGGAGTACCTCGCTAACAGCCCGGATGGCAAGTCTGTGCTGCCTGTGTTTGGAGATTTGTTTTTGGACGAGCCGATCCCAGAGAAGGGCTATTTGGACGTCAGTGTGCTGGACAAGCCTGGCTTTGGTCTGACTTTGAATCCCAATGCTAGATTGGTGGATGCTAGTGGATTGTTAGGCATGAAGCCTGGCAAAGCGTAGGTAATTCATTAGCTTATTCACAATTTCCTCCATTGACACCGTGCAAATAGGCGCGCATTCAAGGGCGTAAAAGCCAACTACCTTGACCTTTCAACCTGTACCTGAGATCGCAGCCAGCTACGGCTTCTTTTTCCGTGGCCTGTTCAACCACTTCGGCTGTTTTTACACCGATGGAAGCGGCAGAATTATTCGGCGGCGGGTTGATGTGGAGAGAAACAGCTCGCTCGACAGTCTATACACCTCGTAACATCGACGCTCGTAATTTCGCAGATTGACCGTGATTCTGGTGCAATACCATTGAACGGATAATCGGCATAAAGCGATTCTCGGTAGACAGGACAGAATATTCCATCTTTTCGAACTTTACAACGACCACAGGATATCACTTATACAACCTGGAACACTTCTTTGCCAACAAGCAGCAGACGAAGTGCAAAGACCTCGTACTTGTCAGAAGATCATCTCTATCTACAGGTACGAGCAGTTCGAAGCCGAATTTTTGTCTGAGCCCGAGGTCTGTAAACAGAAGTCCGAGACCGGCATCGACGAAATGTCACTTCCACCTTTTTTCGAGCAGATGAAAGCTGAATATTCGCCTAAGCCCGAAATTCACGAGCAGAAGCCCAAGACCGACACCAATAAAAGGCAACTTCCACCCTTTTTCGACCAGACAAACAACCCTCATGTCCTCTGCATAACAGGCGGGCTCACAGGCATAGGCCGCGCCATAGCGCTCCTCTTTCTATCTCACGGTGCCTCGGTCTGCATAAACTATTTCCCCGGCCACAACAAGGACGATGAGAATCTCCTTTCATCCATGCGCCAGGACGCACTCGACGCGATGAGGAGCCGCAAGTCACACGGCGCACCTTCCACTGCAGGTAACGTCCCGCTGCTTTGCGTACCAGGCGACATCAGCCAGCCGGAGACAGGAGCAGACCTCGTCAGCAAGTGTGTCGACAGATTCAGCAGGATAGACACATTCGTGTCCAACGCTGGTATCTGCAATTTCGAGGAGTTCCTCTACATCTCTCCGGAGTCGTTCTCCAAGCACAGAGACACGAACTACTCCGGGGCATTCTACGCCGTGCAAGCAGCAGCTAAGCACATGTCCACCCAGACCCCGAACGCCGACGGCAGCCGCGGCTCTATCATCGGCGTCTCGAGCATATCAGCGCTTGTGGGCGGTGCGCAGCAGACGCACTACACGCCCACCAAGGCGGCGATTCTGTCCTTGATGCAGAGTACTGCTACCGCGCTGGGGAAGTACGGGATCAGATGTAATGCGCTATTGCCGGGGACTATCCGGACACAGCTAAACGATGAGGATTTGAGGGATGGGGGTGAAAAGAAGGCGTATATGGAAGGAAGGATCCCATTAGGGAGACTTGGCGATCCGAATGATATGGCTGGGCCGGCGTTGTTTCTTGCTGTGGGGGAATTGAGCGGGTACGTGAGTGGTGCGGCAATTCTGGTTGATGGTGGTGCGTTCGTGAATTTCCAGTGAGGAGGCCAACATTGGTGTGCGTTGTTTTGCAACCACAAGTCCGCTCAACTGGCTCAAGCAAGACTCAGTGCTGCCCAGAGAGTGATGATGTTCATGAGGATGATGTAGCAGATTGCCAGTGGCAACATCGTGTGACTGGCGCCTCCTACATAGACGACGTTTGATCCGCTACTGCCACTGCCATCGTCACCTGGACCACCAGCATACGGGTCACCCTAGCACAACAGTCAGCACTGGAATAATACAGCTTCAACTATATGGACATACGGCAGGACCCCAAGTGTAGTAGTATCCAGTCCAAGTGGCACAGTCAACGCTGAAACCTCGGTCATCGAAGCATTTCTGTCTCAGCTCCAGAGGGTTTCTTGAGAGAGGCGCCATCGTGATTAGGGCCGATCTGGTGAGACCTGAAGTGCTGTGGTCCTTCGCTGTGATGATTGTTGCTGGTGTGGCAACTGAAAGGCTCGTCTCAGACGTTACTGTAAGTGGTGTGATTACGTTGTCGTAGACTCTCTCAGATGGTGGTACTGTGAACAGTGCTCCAGATTGACACAACAAGTAGAGGTATGGAAGAAGCTTCATGTTGAGTACTGTGATCCTCGAATAGTTTTACTTTCGCTCCCCGGCCGGAGGGGGTTTTTGGGAGATGTCCGCTTCTCCATGGTGACATCCAGCCTCTGGTATATGCTTCTTTCAGAGCTCGTGGTGTGCTCAATATCTCCAAAATCCACATATAGCTATGAGCGCCGTCGGGCACGAATACCGTGCCGTTCCACTAGCTTTTGCGCGGAGGGAAACTTGTGATTGGGCGGTGAGCTCGTGGCGGGATGTGATTGGCTGACAAAAGTCAACATCCAAGTGGACTCGAGGACTTAGCCTGCAGCAGTGCCAGTCGATGAAAATCGACCAAAGAGACGGTGAAGTGTGTTGCTCCTGCTTCCAGTAGAAAAGGAGTTCATGTACGATGGAGCAAAGTGAGGCGGTCAGGTCGAAGATTTGTCCTGCCAAGTGTTTGCAACCCACGTCTAGAACAATTTGAGCTCTGCGTACCCAAGCGGAATGCACGCTGTGTATATTGTCTTCTTTCATAGGTCGATGATCTCGACATCGTCAGTAGATTGAGGCACTGGTGGTTCACGAGGTGATTCTGGAGGCGGGAAAGAACTCAAATCGCCACCAAGTATCTCGAGGGTATTCTCGTAGACTTTGCCGAGACTCAGACCGCTTGGGGGATCGCCAGGTCGTTCTTCGTTATCACTCGCATCGGTAGTATCTGCCTCGGTCTCGTCTTCATCATCCTCCAGATCGTCCTGCCTTACAGAGTAACCACTCTTGGAGGCAACATCAACCATCTCAAACCGTGTCTCTTGAGCCAGAGATCTGATGCGCACTTTCTCTGTTGTATTTATGACCTGTGAGACGGCCGAATCATTTGCTGACGCCGACAAGAGACTAGAGAAGGCCAAGTCAAACTTCCTTGCAAGGGCAAACGAAGTCGTCACGAATGGAAAAGAATGCATGTAGCCTCTGAAATGGCCAGCGAGAGCCAAAAGGTAGGGTATCTGGATGGAGGGGGTAGCACTGATCCAGACAACATCGAGGACAGCATCGATGTCAGCGATGGTCTGACTGAAGTTTGTATAGCCCGTCTGTATCCCTCGATCTGATTGATCAGCAGCGAAGCTCTTAGCATATCGCCGTGTAATGTTCAGGATTCGAGCATCAATGAAGTTGATCAAAGATGTTTCCTTCTGTGAGCCGGGCAGCAGGGGATGAGACCTGGGGGTAGGGAGGCTGTCAGAAGGTCTATGGCTGACTGAGACATCTGATGGTGCTGGAGACAGCAGACCATGCTCTACATACGCATCAGCCATTCTCCGAGACCCCGCTGCGTCTCGAAATAAGAGGTAATGCAACAGAAACTTGTCTTTGTAAGGTGCCTGAAATATGCTCTTCTCACATGGTCAATATGTATGCAAAAGTGATTTCGTCCGCGCGTACACTACGCGTCTCCCAATGGAGTGCCTAGACCAGAGTCTGGAAAAGTCGAAACAGTGAATATTGAGACCACGGCGACGTCCATAAGATGATAAGAACTTGCAAAAATCCGTAGCTTTAGGGGCGTGGCAGAGGGCAAGGAGGGTAGCTGATTTCAAATGACGTAAGTGCGGTGTCTGACGCAGTAGCTGTTGGCTTCCTAACATCGACTCCCGCACGACGCGTAGCAGGAATGTGTTGCTCCAACGGTCAAAGCTCTCTCACAAGCATTTCTATTTTTTGTTACTCCGAAGTACTGACAACACTCGTGCATGTTGCTGCTTCCCAGTGACACAGCTGACACAGCGTACATGGCTCTACCCACCTCGCCTAGTACGAGGTCCGAGACACATCGGCATAATGAACACCGAATGTAGCAAGCGATGAGTACATGAATACTCATGATAGCTGACACAAGCCCGACCTGAGTTAAAAGACGGTGCCATGGCGGCGAATACTTGTAGACAGATCGAGTTCCCAATCATCGACTCTCACATCCACCTTTACGCCGCAAGCCACCTGCAAGACCTCGCATGGGCACCTGGCCTGCCCGAAGGTCATGCCCTTAAACGCCAGAATTCAGTAGCAGAATACCGTGTCGCTAGTAATTCACAGCTAAATCTGGCTGGCTTTGTGTTTGTCGAAACAGATCGCAGATCTTCGCTGTCCGAGACAGGATGGCAACATCCTCTGGAGGAGATTGAGTTCTTACGCCGCATCAAATCTGGTACGCCAATAGAAGGAGAAGGACACCTTCCTGAAGACAAAGTTCTGCTGCTAGGAGTTGTGGCATGGGCACCGACAGCTGCTAATAGGGACTCGCTCCAGAGCTATCTCGAACAATCCCAGACTGCGCAAGACTTCCGAGCAACTGATGGCCTAGTACGGGGTTTTCGTTACCTGGTACAAGACAAGCCGAAAGGCCACATGCTCGAATCTGACATGTGGAAGGGCCTACTCCTACTCGAACAAGCCGGCGCGAAGACCTTCGACCTGGGGGTGGATTTCAGACAGGGCGGACACTGGCAGTTGACAGAGGCCGTGCAGATGCTACAGAAGTTCTACACCGAGAGTACTGGCAAACTGAAGATTGTCATCAACCACTTATGCAAGCCGAACCTGTGCCCCGATGCGACACAAGAGGACAAAGCCAAGTGGGAGCACGCCGTCAAAGCCATAGCAGACCTGCCGACGACCTACATGAAATTGTCAGGCCTGTTCTCAGAACTGCCAGCACAAAAGCCTGGGCAGCCAACGTCCATCGATGACCTTCTAGAGCACACGAGATTTGAGATGGATGTCATCTTCGATAACTTTGGACCTGAGAACATCATGTTTGGCTCGGACTGGCCTGTTTGTAACGTTGGTGGACCTGGTCCGGAGAAGTCTTGGTCGCATTGGGTTGAGTTCGTCGCTGCTGTGCTTGATGATCGCGGTCTTTCAGATGCCGGGAAAGCGAGGGTTTGGGCAAGGACGGCGAAAGAGGTCTACCAATTAGACGTGGACTTGTAGGACAAGGGAATAATATCGAATTTGGCCGAGAATGGGCGGCACCGAGCGACTAGGCGGTCTCTGCCGCGCCGGGCAAATATACGCTCTATCTAGCATGTCCTCGAGCTGCTATATTCCCTTGGATCGTAGGTGCTCGGAAAGACTCGCTTTCAGTTTTGTTTGTGTCCCAGCTCTATTGACGATGAATTAGCACTCAGACCTGATCAGCACATACTGCTAGGACCGATCAGAAGCTGGCCAGACGGTACAGTTGCGCCACCCTTTGGATGGTTCTCGCGTCATCCTCTGACCGTTATAATCGCGCTGCTCTGTTTCGCGCCTTTTCGGTGCCCACGTGTCCCTGTTCAGTACCGGCCTACTGTAGCTGTCCGTCCACGTGTATGATGCGATAAGACTCGTACTGTCGTAATTGCTGCTTGCATCTGACTTCAACTAAGATTCGATCAATTCATTTTTCCAGCACGCCTTCGCCGCATGTTGTAGGTAACACATGCTTGTAGTGTAATAGGTAGCGCTCGACCGGCTGAGTTCTCGGATATTGTTCAAGAGATTGAAATGAATTGGATTAGGTTTCTGTTTGGACAGGGCACTCGTTCTTGAGAATACCTACCAGCAACGATTGTAGTGGCAGATGGATGTCCACAGTATAGGCCTTGTCCAGGGTCAGCTTGTAGATAAGGATAGAAATCGGCGTGATGACAATGGGAAACTTGTGCAAAATCCTCATGAAGCCTAATCCACTAAGTACTGCCTAACATCTCCAACGACGGCCAGATAAGATTCCGTACTTCATCAACTCGGAGAGCTTCCTACGTACCAACTCCTCCTTCCATATCAAATATAGAACATTGTATCCTTCAGGTTGGGATGAACCTGCACATCCTCGGGGCGAGCCTCACCGCCATCCTCCGAGCTTGCTACTGTTCTTTCGTCAAACACCCTGCTTAACCATCGACGAGCGCGATCGCAAACCAGATCTGCGTAGTATGCCGGCGGACACAAAGATACTGCCTTCGTAGCGCGACCTAGGTAGAGGTTAGTAAATCTGCAACGAACAGGCTCCTAAGTTAAGGGACTTACCGAACATATGACACATCGCATGCGTCAAGTTCTCAAGTTCATCTGCAGCTCGTTGACCCGAGGTACGACCATCTTTGCTCTTGACGGCAGCCGCCCGGCGCCGAAAGATCTCATCATGGACAACAACGTAATGAGCCGACTTCGGTGTGCCCTGCAGGGCGGTATGAGCCTGCAGGTAGAAGTCCCAGATTCGAGCTTCGGTAATGCCTCGATCAACTATCGTGCCGTTCCTTGTGCCCCCAGTGCGTTGATCGGCCTCAGCCTCTTTGGTTGGATAGAACCGAGTATTGTGTCGCTTGCCACAGATAACGATGGTGATATGAGGTTTCTCCGCTTTGGTGGCTGTAGCAGGGTAGAGCTCCCGACAAGCCTCTCTCATCTGCGGAAGCTCGGTATCACGAACCAGATTATACATCGTCTCACCAACTCCGTCTCGATAGACTATAATCTCCTCAGGCAGTTTCTGCTGGTTGTGTCTCTGCCACAACTGCAGGCGAGTCTTGAACATGCCTTTGAGGCCTTCGATCATTTCCTTGCGACCGGTCTGAATCTTGACATCTGCTGGCCATTGTCCGAGCTTATCATTGATAGAGGCAGTAATACTTGAAATGGAAGGCGCGCTTCCCGAGGACCCAGGAGCAGGGTGAGTCACATCCAGCCCAACGAGCATCGTCTTGCCTTCGCTAACAAACCCGAGATCTGCTGGCTTAAGCAGCTGATTGTGACCCCCAAGCTTCAAGTTGAACTTGAGTGCGTTGTTGGCAAAGTATTGAGCGTTGTCTCCACTTTGCAGGCCTTTTGCAAACTTTGTTCTATCCCCAACGACATCAACAGTATGCACACCGTATTTGACATCTCCAGCTCGCTTGACGGCATTATAGATTGGGGTGCTCTTGAATGGCAAGATGACCAGTACAAGCTGGACGGCCTTGATGCCGGAGAAGAATTGATCGATCTCGGCGTCCGGGTCTTCCGGGTTGTTCAGGACGAGTTCTCTTCCTGGTCGATGAGCTGCGACTTTGACACCGCACTTTTCCATTATGGTTCTGAAGTCCCGGACAGTTGAGTCGACTTGTTGCAAGTTATCGAATGAGCCGCTGTTCTGCCGCGTACGTACCCAGACAAAACTCCACGCAGGCATCTGAGCTCCTTTGCTGAACTTGATGTCGCGCATATTCCAGCTAGCGTCCCTTGGTTGCTGGGTCTTCCCCGAGTATTCAAGCCGCACCCCAGCCAGTACCCTAGCCGAGACAGTGACCATGGTAGTGTCGACCTCAACACCGAAGTTGCTAAGCATCTTCCCACTATTCTCTTTCAGAAGATCAAGGCCGTTTCCGCTGATGGTGCGGGCATTCTCTGGAGCGAACCGGACAGCACCACCGTTTCTGCCCCCGATCATAGCTGATGTGGCGTTTGGGGAGAGTTTCTTGTCGTAATCCTGCTGTTTCTTCACGTGACACAATTCACTTGGGATATATACTGGAGCACTCTTCGTGCCAACGTTGACCACGGGCGCATTTGGCTGGCTGAGTTGTTTCCACTCCTTCTTGAAGTGATCAGCGACTGACACGTAGCGTGCGGGCTGCACAGAGTCTTTCCAGAACTTGACTTGGTTAGCGTTGGCACCAAAGGAAGGAACCTGTGGCGGATTCTGCCCTCTTCGGGCCTCTGTTGGCGTTGCAAGACCGCCGATTCGCTTTAGTCTCCTGTTAAGATGGCTGACATGGACCCATAAGCCGGATATTGCTCGACTGATCTCTGGCCAGCTCATTCTATCTCTTATCATCTTGTCAAACAGGGATACAAGAGGAATTGCCTCCCAGACTGCGATGTGCTGCACCTGAACATTGAGGAGAATTCTTCCTGTCGCCGCACGGACGGACATGAAAAAGCCCCTAAAAGCCTCCAGACCATTCGCCAGCATCCACTTCTCGACTAGATTGCCTTCCTCCGGGAAGTACTTGTTGCGTTTGGTGATGATCTTGGGATTGCTCTTCATCCCGTGACCAAGGACGATGTTCGTGGCCTGAATAATCTCGTCTTTCGTTGCCGGCTTCTCTTGGGTAAGATTCGTGGATGATAGGTAATCCAGAAGCGTTTCGAACGTGAGCGTCCCCGTGAATTGAACCTTAGCACGGTACTTCGGAGCATTGTTCCCGGGACCCGATTCCGTCTCCGAATAATAGGTAATCAGGAATGATTTGGTAGCGAAGCCAAGTGTCTGTGCCGACAGGATCGTGGATTTGTAGTCCGAGGCTATGGCCACATGTTTCGGAAGTTGAGCAAGTAGAAGGTGCACAAGTCTTTCTCGCTTTTTGCCCTTGGGTTCCTCACCCTTTGCCTCGGAGATCAGATCGACGGCGTATCGATTGAAAGGCTGGGCTTTGCTGGGGAGGAGCTCGAAATAGTTTGCCCAAAGCGTGATTGGTGTCCCTTTTGTACCGTATGCTGGACGAAGCGGTGCTTCGGACTTGATTTTGAGGTTCTGCAAGCTGGATGTAAGATCTTGTTTGAATGTGGCGTCCTCCAGTTGCTGGATGTCTTGTCTTGGTGTATGAGTTTTGCCGTCTTGCCTGTATCTTGTTAGTCTATACTGCGATATCGCATTGAGGTCCATACTTGAAAAGAGGAGGTGGGCCTGCTGGTGCTCTCGGTCCAAAATCACCACGGCCTCGGCCGCCACCTCTACTACCTTGGCCGCCGAACCCTCGGCCGCCACCTCTGCCGCCGTCTCCACGGCCACAACTTGCGAAGCCTTGTTGCTGAAAGCCGCCTCTGCCTCCACCACGGCCACCGCGACCACGATCTGCCATGTCGGGTGCCCCCCAGAGGAATGGATAGATACCTGGATGCAAGTCTCTGTATGGAGAGAAAAGAAGCGACTGGTGGACAAGAAAATGCCTGTAACTATATACCAGAAACGACGGATGTGAGGATGACACGTGTAGCTGTACAGTGAAGCAAAACTGAGCCAAGTTAAATCATAGCAAAGACGAACTCATGAAGACTTAAGATATGTAAGCTGTATCGTGATAGCAACACTGACGATCATATGGACGCAGTTCTTGGGTTGAAGTAGGCTGGAGGCAGGATGAGCTTCGCAAACTTGCAGTGACGGCAATCACGACGCATTGACCTCCTTCCGGTCTAGAAGTGTGCATCGTAGGCAAGAGCGGTGCAGGTGAGTCACCCACAGAGACCGTGTTTCAAGACAAGCCATCGACCAACGGGTGCTGCATCATTCTGCATTTGAAGATGCAGCCGCAAAATCAGGAGGATATGCGTTGATGAGAGGAAGCTGGAGCCTAGAAGGTGTGGCAGCCACTTTAGAGTTTCAGGCCAATTGCGGGAAAAGCCGTCCAGCCAGGATGTGGAGTACCCCTCAGATCTCCATGCTGACCGGCCAGTGCTTGACCTCTTCCCCTGTCCGACTCGCTTGAATGCAAGCTTGTCAGCGAGACCTAGTGCATGGGACCCTAGGGAACAACGAACGTCATGTTCAGAAAGATCAGTGACGCCAGCCAACACGAGCATACCAACAGTACGTCTCAATCCACGTAGGCTCCCTCGCGAATATCAATATGGCCCAAGATCACATACTTGACTGAGGAATGTGCGACCAAGAGAATTAGCTAGCTTGACTATTCACCTAGTAGGTAACACGATAGCTTAGCGAATGAGGAGAGAGCAGATCAATGTGCATCGCTTTCTTGGTGCGTCTTCATGAATCGCACATGCTGATGCGATGAAACCGGTACTTGTCTTGAGCAAGCTTGAACGGTGCTGCAAGCACTTAACATCCCAATCTCTACCTAAGAAACCATCATGTTATTCTTCTCGTACTCCATTGCATGTATCGCCAACACATTCGGGCCTCAGTCTAATTGCACGGATGCTCCCGGAAAATGCAGGTGGGGATGATCACCAGCCACGCCACCGATCTGGCCTGAGCTAATTAGCCGTGGTCCTTTGTGACGCCAGGTCCCGGTCTAAATCCATACCAAAGAGCGTACCCGATATGAACCGCAGGGTGCTCTATGTGGCCCGACCCAAAGCCTATAATGCGAATTTCAGTCGCAAAAACAAATATGCTAGCAGCGACTCCCTAGTGGTCTTCGTCTTTCAACCCCTCGACCAAAGGCCTCCTCCGGTCCAGACCTAGGAACTTGCCCACCGGCGCAATGGCACTTGACATAGTGTCGTACCACGTCCCGCCAGCTGAAGCACGTGGAGGCTTTCTTTTATCCTCCGTCCGGCTTACAATGCTCTGAGCCTGATGTTCGTACTCCACCATTACACCATCCAGGAATAACACCAACTCCATGCATAGTTCGAAGATACCTTCTGCCTCTTTAATCACTCCTTCTCGTTCACAGTCTGTGAGGAGTTGGCAGGCTTTATCGCACCTGCTCTTGAATTCCAATCTTAACTGGTCAGCCTCCGGATCCTCCTCAGTGGCAGCCTCAAAATGCCAGAAACTCAGCACATCGATCTCATCGCTGCCTGTGTCGTTTTCCGTAAGCCAGAACTCACGTCCTGGCCTCTTGAGCGCACGCTGTATATGCCTTCCACCGTTGAACAGCGCGAGGTACATCGTCCATGCGTATGCTAGTGCCAAATACGGGTTTTGTTCTATACGCTCTGTGACATATCTTGTTCTGGCGTCTGCATCAGCACGCACTTTCTCTTCTATCTGTCTCAACGCGTCTGCACTGCTTGGATCCTTGCGCGACAATATTCGTGAGCTCAATGTATTTGTGTCATGCTTGAGCTTCCGCGTCCGCGCTAGACCGGCGGTGTGTAACGTCTTGAGTATGCGCACCTGCCTTTCTCTTGCCACCGGACCCTGCAGGGGCCCGGATAGTACTCTGTCTATCCCCAATTCGAGTGCGACGAAGATCTGTCCATATGTGATAATGCCCAGGTGATAAGCCGTTGGATCGGAAGCATGGGGTGGTAGGCACTTTGGCAGGCGGCTTATTATGCCTACATTAAGTTGGTTGTGTAAGGTTCGTGTAGCTCCATGAAGAGAGGACTGTAGGGATGAGGCACTCGGTCCGGCGGGTGGCGAGCTGTCTGCCATCGGCAGAGCAGCTGCGCGGCCGACCATCTTGTTTGCTTCGTAGCGTCCGGTTTGTTTTCGGCTCGCAGAATCGTACTGAACGTTGGAGATTGAGAGTCTCCGTGGCAATATATCGGCTTGTTGCCTTTACAAAAGGGTGGGATACTCACTTGGTAAGACACGACATACGCAAGGTGCTTCTGGCAATGAACGCCGGTCCCCAAGATGTATCTCGTGGGAGAGTCACTCGTGCAATGAATCACAAGCGCAAACGAATAGACCTCGCGCAAGAAACCAGGAAGGGCAGACGTGACCCCTTGCACCTCGACTTGCTGTCACTGGAGGATCCTAAAGTAGAGATGTGGCGACGCATGGTCCTGGAAGACCCCAGAGGCATGATCAGATAAGCGACTGTGGATTCCATCGACTCTGCATCCGCCATCATCGTCATGGGTGCACGGGAGCATGATCGGGAATTGAAAACGTAACTCTGAATTTTATGGGCAGAGTTTCGTCCACATGGCGCTGGGCTTTGGCCACATCCAGCCCAGGGCGAGCGCCTGACAGGTCCGTGCTTGTGTAATACATAGCTTGTAGATGCACGTAATTTAAGCTTATTTTAGCGACCGACGAATCGAGTTCAGAAATACGGGTAGGAAACGCAGTGAGGACTGAAAAGGACAGAGCTTCCAATCAAAGCAAGCTGTACAATTACATCAAATTCCACTATACAATCCAGTGCAGCTTCTAGTCGCCTTTCTTCTTTTCGCTGTTTCCATTAGTCCCTAATGTTGCTTTCTCTTTCTCCCACAGCGTGCTATTGCTGCTACTGTCGTCATCCGCCGTGCTCACGACGTGGAAGCTGAAGTCCACCTCCCCCACCAGGTCTTTGACTAGTCTGGTAATCTTGCCCATCTCGGCCGTGACGAATGCGCTCGCCACCTCTCCGACTGCAAACGCCGCGTAACACGGATGCGCAAAGTGTTGTACGCCAAGAAGTGACGGGTCAACTTGTCCCATCTTCTCGCCCACGGAGAACGGTCTCGGGGTTTTCAGGTACGGAGGTAGAGGCTGACTGCTTCGCACGGCTGCAGAAAGCAGGCAGAGGTTCGTAGTCAATTCGTGACTCGTGACCTTGGTATCAGCTGCAAACTCCCGGAAGTCCTTCAGCCACTGTGTTTCCTCTTCGATCTCTTCTTGCGATTGTCCTTCTGGCGCCTGGGTGAACGCCGACGAGGAATAGACGATTAGACCAAGGTATGTGAACACATTACGGATGCTGGTGATGAGTTCCTCGTAGGTTTCCCTCGGGAATCTGCCCCCCATTCGAGGTTCGAACTTGCTGAAATTTGCGTGAGTTCTGAGCTTGGTAAGCATCAGAAAGATTTTGCCGAACACTTTGGTGCGAGCCTTGTCAAGCTTCTGTGTAGGATGATCGCTGGGTAGATCGTTGATCGCTGGTCCAAGATGAAGTCGTACATCCAGAGTGGTGTGAACGCAGCTGTAGTAATTGGCGAGGAGGTACAGCGTCGAGCCAAGGTCTTCTCGAAGGGCGCCGTGGCTCGTAGTGGGGAATGGAAAGTAAGTCCAGAAAAATGCCACTACCAAGCCGGCAACAACTGAAACAAGACGATATGGTCCCAAGAGGTATATCGGGTAAAACTGTTGACCATTCGAAGTGGCAACTTCTTGTCCGATAACATCAACCTGCAACTCGTAACCAATAATAAGCACAACTGTAATCGAAGAAATCATGGACACAACAGCGTACTGTGGCTTTTTGATCAGGAAAAGCATCCAACAGCTCATGTAAATCCAGAACACAACCAGAATCGCAGCATGGTTACGATCGCACATGTACCAAATGACCATAGACATGACCATTGCGAAAGCGGTGCCGCCAATGCGAGCGACGAAGCCAAAGACACCTTGGCCGGCATGAGGGTCCATGCTGATTGCGGTCATGATCATTGCCCACAGGCCTCTCTGAGTAAGAAAGAAGGTTCTGGTCTGGCGCAAGAAGGCTATTACCCCTAAGCTCATTGCAGCGACAGCGGCCCGGAAGGCAAATTGCGCGGCGTCCGAAGAGAGCGCCTTCGGTATGACGCGCAGGTAGTCAGTCGACTTCTCGTACCAGTTCGAAGGCGGAAGGTGCTCGGGATCCTTGCGGCTATTCAATGCATCTCCAAGGTAGATATTGGTGCCGCCATTCACGTCGCTTGATAAGGTCTCGTCATTGTTCCCTTTCTTGAAAGCATCTTCGAATAGCTTGCGTAGTCGACGCCACCCCGGATTGATCAGTCGCTTCTTCTTCATAGTACCATCTTCAAGTAGACCATCAGCATATTTAGCCAGCTGGAGAATTGACTGGCCAACACTGTGATTGAGGAAGTTCATGTAGAGCACCAAGTATAGCTGGTGCTGGTTAAGCTTTTTCCTCATCACGACTGTCTCCTCCCGCTGCAACGGGTTCCTCTCTGTTTGAGTGCGCCAGAAGTGCTTGGGTAAAGCCAGGTTTCTGTGCTCAGCCCAATCCTGAATCACGTCGTTCCGCTCCTGACGATATTTTTTGAGCTCAGCCTCCAAGTGTTTAGCAAAGCCAGCGTCTCCTGGCTGAGGAGTCGTACCAGCCTTCTCTTCGACATCGCCCTGTCCCTTATCTTTCGCTTTTTGTTTCGGCCGTTTTTCGAGCTCAAGCTGATAGGCGATGTGGTCCAACCCGAGAAAGAGAGCTCTCTGATACTGCTTGTATGCATCCCGCGACATACTGACAACATGATCCCACTCTTCAGATTCGAGCTTCCTGAGCGCTTGAAGAGTTTCTTGCATGTCTGGCTGTTCGTCAAAATGCGCACGTCGCTCGCGCAATGTCCTCATAATCTCCAAAAAGGTAGACATGCCCATGATGGGTTGGTTGATCTGTCTGAGCATGCCAAAGATCTCAGAAAAATGGTCTGGCGAGAGCTTACCATATGCGATCTCCTTCCGCGCGAATCCGAGATCTAGCTTGGTTTTGCTGAGCAGTTCGCCAGTAGCGATAACCGTCTTTTGTACTTTCTCCGCTGCCGCCTTTTCCTCCTCCGTAGCGTCGCTGTTGCCACGCTGAGACTCTGAGATAGTCGTCATGTAGGCACCATGAGCGGCTATCTCAGCTTTGAGTAGTTTTGTCAAACCAGCCATCTCCTTCGTGACGCTGGCTCGAGATGTTACCGGAAGGATGAAAAGAGAAACGACTGTGGCGATAGCATGACCAGTCAAGAATGTGATAAGAAGACGGCGAACGAAGGACATCGCAGCAGCCATATTCGGGAAGGAAGGGCCATAAACTGATGCTATGATGACAAAGATTATGAACTGGATCATCGGTAGGAACATCTGTGGCCGGATCGCCTTGACATAGTTGGCAACGAAGACCCAGAAAAAGAGGAAAAGGCCAGCGACTGTGTTTGGTGAAGCGTCGTATGCAAGCACTTGCGCTGATCCAGACGAGCCCATAGCCGTGCCGCCGGGAGGGGTCGATCGTGCTGCAATCACGCATTGAATCTGAAGTAGGGCCATGGCACCCCCTGTGCAGACGAAGAGAACGCTGATCAGCATCGACTGTATGAACTTTGCTCTTGGCTGGATCGCCAGGGTGAGGTGAGCAATGATGGCGACCAGGTAGCCCAGAGTTGTGTAAATATCAGCATACGATTCTCCTTCGTATGCGGCCAAGGCTATGGTTGCTGGTAGAGCGCCTTTGACAGCTAGAAGAACGAAGAACGGACTCAAACCAGCTTTGTCCCATAGTCGCTTCAGAATATTCGGCTTCTTCTTCTTCTTCTTCTCTTTTTCATCTTTCGGTTCTGCCATGGTGTAATGTGCGGCCGATGTGTTAGCCAGGTTCCTACCATTGACTGTCCGAAGACGCCGTCATATACAACCTCAACTATCAAGAGATGCGAAAGATCGATGCTAATATGGCAATGACATCCGGAAGTCGACGACAACGAGAGCGGTAGGTTGATGCGAAAACGAGACAAAGTTTGATGATGACTTAGCGAGCCCACCGGAAATGCTGTACCAAATTCCTTACCCAGCATGGTCATGCACATAAATTACCAGAAATAGACTGGAGCATGACGGGCATAAATAATGCAACACACGCATGCTGACACGAGCAGCTAGTGTATGCTCAACATGCCGTTTGATCTTGGCTTCCGCCTTCAGCATTACGAGTCAGCTTGTTGTTCAGCTTCTAATATGTCCTACCAGTGAGCTAGATTGGTGTAATGCATCATATTCGCATATCCGGGGCCGGCTGAAGATCGCCAGGGGTTCGACAAAGTTGCCTATTTTGCACAAAGATCCTGCGTCTCGTACCAGCATAAGAGCTGAACAAAGCGGCAGGTCGTTGGGAAAGGACAGGCAAATTGCCGAGGGACAACGCGGCGCAATCAGCTTGGATCGTGGGAAGAAGCTGAGACCGCGTAAAGTACAACGGTTGTACCTGCCAGTGCCGACCGGGAAGGAGTAGGGTAAGGCACACGTCGCCGTTGCACTTCACGGCTTGTATTCGTGCATTGCGAACTACCTGCCTCCTCCGTAGTTGATACTCACGAAGCTGATTTATTACGCTATGTGGAGGCGGCAGATGCTGTACTACTGAAAGTAGAATACGGTAGGTCGTGAAAGTACTGAAGCTTGAGGCCCGGGCTTGATCAGGTAGATGCAAGATACTCTGTGAATAATGAGCTTAGCTGGGCAGCTGAGCGCGTAAAGGCTTCGCAAGCTCGGATGCTGAGCCGCGTTTGTTTCTATAGGAAATGTCATGCCTCAAATACATCTGAAGAGCTGTCAGGCTGGCATTCCAACGTCTCACCACTGCTACTGGCATGGCTACACGGGGCCAGCGCTCGCAGCGGGAAGACTTAATCAAAATTCACGAAGATCGGTCTCCATCACCCGCTTGGTGTAGAGTACGTTTCGACAAGTCTCAGTTGCCTGCGTCTGCAACTTCGTGCTCATTCTGATCGGGAAATTGCACTTGCCCAGCGGTCTCGATAAGGCCAACAGACGTACTTTGCCTGCCAAACTTACCCACTGCGACTCCTCGTACTGTGAATGCTTGCAATGCCTAACTGTCGTGCACCCGAGTTCGTAGCAACAGCACATTGCAGGCCAGTAAAATCCGTGCACCTGAACGCCGCACGTTAGCCTGATACGACAAGCAGGTGGTGTGTACATGACATACTGGAAGGGGCCAAGAGGTATTCATTTCAGCAGGCAGAAAACCCTAGGCCGAGGCTCATCCGTGCTTGAGATGACCATTGAGATGACCATTGAGATGGCCATTGAGATGACCATTTGGCACTTTGCCGTTAGCCTTCTTGCTCAAGTTTGATACTCGAACAATCTCTGGCAGGCACCATAAGCGCGGCCAAACAAGCTCATACTCGTCTTGCTTCCCATTCAGCACATGCCGGAGATATATCCCCCAGACGATATAGCTGTACGAACCGAAACCCGTAAAGAGATGCCACCAAGCATGACCTTCCAGGAACAAACCCCAAGGCAATCCAACCTCTCTTCTCCAGGATCGCAGAGTCGAGCAACAGAGGTTGTCAACGTTCCATACCGCGAAACCTGTCAAGAAGACCGACACCCCCCAAGCAACTAAGATCCACATGTTGCGCAAGATGTGCAAGTCCCTCGTGTTGAGACGCTCTTGCTCGTCCCTTGACGGCACAAGCACGCCTGCCTTCTCCTTGGCAACTCGGTCACTCTCCATACTCTTTCTCCACCTGGGCCTCAGAGTCTTTTCCATCAGCCAAGCACTCCTGAAAACGAGCCACAGGGTCATAGCGCCAAAGACGTTCTGATGGAAAACCGGATCCTGCAAGTAATGGTAATATGCGGTAATGAAAGCACAAAACAAAACACACAGCAGGGCCAACCAGGCTCGAAACGCCGTTGGTCGGGAGTAGGAGAGTGACGCGTAGCCCATCAGACAAGTAGTGTAGATCATGTTAAGCTCGTCGACCAGTTGCCATGGGTATTTGAGGGTGGTGTGAAACATGAAGCTGCCGAAACCGACAAGCATATAACCATAGTAGGCGACTTCGAAGACCTTGTCATGGGAGTTTCGACGGCAGGATTGTATACCTTTCCAGGCGCAGTACCAGAAGGTCAGATTGGTAAGGGTGTTCATTATCTCGGCGGAGTAGTAGGTAGCATAATAATCCTGTAGCTTGTTAGGGCGGGACTGATAGAGGATACAGAGTCTGCTTACCTCTTCACACCACTGCAGGGTGGAAGTAACTGGTTCCCAGAAGCCATGCTGATCCGGGGGCGGGTATGCTATGGAGGGTAGCCAGGATGGCATGTCGCGGCGTGTTGATAGCCTCACGAAGAGGTGCTAATGACAGACGTGAAAGAGGTGTCATGTTGTGCGAGCGGGCCGGGCGAAAGATGGTTCGACCTTGTGCACATACCGGTACGCGCGGATATGGTGGACCATGGTTGTCTCAAAAATTCACGAACTTGTCGTGACTTGGTCAGCAACAAACAATCAGAAATGACGTTGGCACCTGCGGCTGCAACCGTGACTGACCTGCAAATGTGCCTGATCACATGCCATACGTTGTTTAATAGCCGAGAGAGGATTCATTGTCCTGGCAATACGCGACGCTTCATCGAAGAGACTCGAAGCCAGTTCACTCTCTCGCGAGACATCAATCGAGCAAAATGTCGATTCCTAATGCAGCTTTACAAAAGGTATGCACTGCTCAATGCGCCTGACAGAGACTAGTACTAATCGTTGGTAGCTGCTACAAGAAGTCGAGGTTCAAGCAATTCAGTCACAACAGAAGATCGCACAGACTCAAGCTGAGATTGGTGCCAAAAAACGAGAAGTTCGACTGAATCAATTGACTTCCAGCGAGCTCGCTCCCCTACCAAAAGACAACCCAGTCTACGAGGGTGTCGGCAAAATGTTCGTCGCCGTGCCCATCGATGCGCTCAACAAACGCCTAACTACTGAATCTACTACGCTAAAGAAGGACATCACAGACCTTGAGAAGAGATTGCACTACCAGGAAATGACTTTCAAGAACAGTCGACAGCACATTGAGAAGATTCTGCAGAGTGGTTCAAGATGAGCTCGTCGTATCGGCAAGAGCATCCGCCCGCCAACCTTAGACACACAAGGTGCACATATCTCAGGATCGGCTTCGACAAAGATTCTATAAGCACATCGAAAAACGATATTGGCTCCCCTACAGAGCACAACTGCAAGGTGTTTTGTTCCACATCCGTGGCGGTGCGCATGTGGCACAGGTAGAGAGAGAAAAGATCTCCGATTTTGAGGCTCTGCTGCTGGCTTTTTGGAGCACAACACCGGATACCGTACGTATGCTTCAAGCCATGAGGAGGCATGCATAAGCGTGTAGAAGCGGGCTGTGAGACACCACCGGTCAAGGAAGCGAGCGGAGCTTGTGTTGGTAACAAGCCAATAGACATGTATCACTCGTTGCTTAAATGCAACAACGCACATCTTGGGCATATCCTTCACGGAAACAAAACCCTCCACAGGTTGCGACGCCAAGCCGAGTCCGATGCTAAGGTAAGCTAGTTGGAGTCAAACCGCGATTGTCCAAGGACTTTCGCATCCTGACGACAACGCATGCAGACGACGAGAGCTTTTGCGAGCCCGCGAATCGGCCATCGCATGGCTGATACAGTCGCGAAACAAGGAGCAATAAGCATGGAGCGTTCTTGCAGCACGAGCAGCACCAGAAAGAGACACGTTAGCGCGCTTGTAGCATCACGAGCAGACCACGCCACATAGGGTGTGTCGAAAGAAAGCCACTCTGGATTCATACAGGACACAGAACCTTGGCTTGACGGATGTCGTGCTGATGCTTAGATATCCGCTGCCTGCTACAAGCAGTTCCGCTCCCAACGCACACCGCACTGCAACTCGTTTTGGCCCCAACCAATTTCCTTGATTGCTGCATATCCTAGTATGAATGTCGCTTAACTTGCGTACTGAAGATGCGTGTGTTACAGATTTGCGGGTCAATCATGCATGAATGCGATCCTACAGCGACAAAGTGCCAGCTAAAAATGGCGCCTGTTCGCACCATGAGCGAAGGTGCAGAGACGGGCAAATTAGCAGACGAGCCTAGATCTGCAGGCATACGAGCCACTTGGGTGACTGCCCAAATCACCCACGCCGGTCATGCCCACCTGTGAGTCTCGTGGTTTGCAAGGCAGCCGCTACCTTCCTCAAGCACTTCATTTTCCTCTTAAGCAGGGCGCAACCTCGACTTGTGATTCACTCGTACCATTCGCTGCTCTCCCTACGTGCCTTACATTAACGTTCCCAAGAGACGCTCGTGCCTTCCATTTGGAGTTATCGGAACCGCTAGTGAGACAGCCCCCCACCAACATCCGCCAGGCCACAACTGGTTGAGATCTGCAACCATGTCAGGCCGTGGTCATCTACGGACGATAGAAGTGGTGTCGACCGACGATGAAGATAGCTATTATGACGAGCTTGGATATGCACCACCACCACGACGAAGCAGAAGCCGAGTAGGTATCAAGGTTGATCGTGCGGTTTCGCCGGCACGACGAGAGAGACTCCATCACCACCATTCGTACCAAGCAGCAGAGCCCGAGAACATTGTCATCCAGAACCATCTCAATGTTCCGCAACTCCACCGCCCAAGAGCCTCTAGCACAGGTGCAGCACCGCAGCCAAACTATTTACCAATATACGTTCAGCCCGCATCGAGAGAACCCAGTCGAGAACGGGTCAAGCACTATCCCAGACGTGAGCACTATGAATCTAGCAGCGATGAAAGCCATAGCCCTCACAAGAGACGTCGCAGCAGACGACGGTCTAGTGGCCGAGGAGCTTACGTGGATCCCGAGATAGCAAAGAGGTTGGCAAAGCTGGATCTATATGAGGAAGAAGAAAAGAGAAAAACACATGATCCTGCTATAACCGAAAAGCTAGCGCGTCTCAAAGCTCTTGAAGAAAAGAGAGCGAGAGATGAAGAGGAAGCTGCAATCATTGCTCGAATAGATGAGCGGAAGAGGAAAGACAAGCAGAGAGAAGAGGCGCTCCTACTGCAGTATCAGGAGGAACAAAGGCAGCACGAAGAAGCCGAGAAAGAAGCTTACGCCAAAGCCGAAGCCAAGCGACTAAAGAAGGAAGCCGAGTTCAAAGCTGAGAGGGAACGACTAATGCTTGAGGCGAAAGACAAAGCGGCCAAGGAGAAGGCCGAGCGACAAAGAATCATCGCTGAAGAGAGGGAGAAGCAAAAGAAGGAGGAGGAGGAAGCCAAGGAAGAAAGGAGGCGCATCCTACTTGAAGAGGAGGAAAGAAGGAGGAAGGAGAAGGACAAGCAGGAGGAGCTGAGGAAGCGTATACTTGCCGAGGAAGAGGAGAGGGTAGCGAAGGAGAAGGCCAAGAAGAAGAAAGAAGAGGAGGAATTCCAGCAGAAGGTCAAGGAAAGGTTTATGAAAGCTGGTATGTTAGTTGTTCACTAACGCGGCCTGTTATACTAACGTATCACCAGGCTACTCACCAGACTATATTGAAGACATCCTTGAGGAGAAGAAGAGAACAACGGACTTGGTAAAGCGCAAACAATCAACGCGAACCAACGAACGCCAACTCGCTATTGACATGTCTCGACCAACTTATATCAGAGTTAAGATAGAGCATCTACTTCCCGAGACGCTAGACAGATACAATCTGCCCTGGGACTACGATGCGACAGACGAGCGATATATCCTGATCAAAGAGTACATCAGCCACGAGCTTCAGCAAGAACTATTCGAAGATACAAGAAAGCTCAAGGTGCGCCAACAAAGATTGTTAATTACGGATGGGTACGTCAAGGATACAGTGACCACGTTGAAGCCAAAGGACGTCTTTAAGAACAAGGGATCCGACGAGATGTTCGTAGTGAGGAGGAAAAGTGTTAGCAAGAGTCCCGTGAGACGGAGCTGGATGTTTACCTAAGTTATGACTAAATTTGCCTCTGCATCTATCAGTTGCTGCTAGGGAGTTGATATAGAGGTAGCTCTTCAGCCATCTACTGCTACAGCAAAATCTTGTCCTTTGTTTGTGCTAAGCGGCGACGGCGGCCGAGCTCCCATGTTGCAACCAGCTGCTGCTAAGCTTCACCATCAGCACAGCACTGGTTTGTTCACAAGCAGAGCACGCTACTCCGGGCCTGCTAGCCACGGATTAGCGGACGAGCACGAATGTGATGCAGACCTCCTTGGTAAACTACAACAATAAGCTGTAGAAAAGTGGGCCTGGTTTTGATCGTCATTTAAAAGCCGTAGACAGTAACTAGACTAATGAATCTAGGGTGTGATTTCACCTAAGATACCTAGGTAGTCGATCCGGAGGGCACCTTAAGGCGAAACGCGTGGGCAAAGATATAACGGCATTACGTCACAAAACGGTCATTTAGGCCTCCTGCTTACAAGGCCCTACCCAGCCTTTAGGCCCCTTCTATCCGTCGCCTCGGCATCACCACCCATTCATCAGCCCCGTTGTAGGATCGAATTGTCAGCCTATCCCTTCACGCCGCCGGCGTCGCCGTCACAGTCGGCGTAATGACCACCACAGTCGTACTCATCGGTGGCTTCACCGTACTCATCACCACCTCAGTCGAATAACTTACCCAATTCGGATCCCCACACAGCCATTCTCCCTCCTTCAATGGGACTGCAAGCGCGAGCTTGAAGCCTTCCAAGCAGAAACCGAATTTTCGTCGACTGGGGGAGCAGACCATGTCTTTGGGGGCGGCGTTGGCGGGGCAGACGATGAATTCGAGGTTGCCGACTGTTTCGGTTTTGACGCCTTGGACTATTTTTGCAGTGGCGAGGGAGGAGAAGGTGGCGAGGATTGTGAAGAGGGTGGCGAGGGGGGAGAAGTGCATGGTTGTGGTTGTGTTTGTCTCTGTTTGGTTCTGGCTGAAGTAGTCGACGCGCGATCACCTCTGAATTGGTGCGAGGATGTGTTTGGGTCTGGTCTTCTGACTTTGGGCGTGTATCTCCCGATCGGCTACTGCTGGTTGGATTCAAAGGCTTGGTTTTCTGGTTCTGATTGTTGGCTTCGAAATGGTCGGAAGAGTTGAGGCGAGGCGTCTTTTGAAGAGACTAGGCTATTCATAACGTTATTGGGAATCTCTTCCTTTGTCCTCGCCGCTTTGGTAATGTCTCAGAGCCTCTCCTCGACATGTTGGTCAAGCGAAGGGCTCCCGAACGGCAAAAGCGGGCAATTTCTTTGTTCTCGCTGCTCTCACAGTGGCTTATGGCCTTGCCTCGATGCATTTGGCCAGCCAAGCATCCGTTTGAAGCACCACATAAAGCAGATGTCTTATCTGTGCTCGCCACTTCCGTGATGGTAACTGTTCTGTGGCGCTTCTGGTTGAGTTGTTTGCGAGCAGGAGGAGAGGATGGCGATCGCCTCGCATCAACGAGATGCAGATTCGCTGAGCCGTTTCCCAGAGACTGGGGGAAGATCATTTGTTTGGGAACTTGTATGCGAACTTAGGCACGATACCGGACCACTTTTGTGGTGGCTTCGAGAGACCTGTGATGAGCAATACTGATTCCTGTGCTCTTGTTAGGAGAGTATCCAGCGTTTTGCAGGCACCTTAACCACTTACCTCGTGAAAAGTCATACACCTGACATACACTCGAAGGTGTCGTACGCCGTCACAGACTGCTTTTAGAGAGAACAAAATCTGTATAACGACACATGTGAAGTCCAGCCCGCCAAAAGAGTCATTCCCACGAACGATCTTTTCCCATCTCGACACGAATTTCGTGGCTGTTGTGGCGACCGCGTCAATGAAGAGGGACTCGAGGGATGGCATACCAGGAATGCATTTCTGAAAGTCTCTTACTGGGAACGTGTCAGTATTATATCCTAGCAGTGCACAAACGGACAACGTACATCGGTGTTCGGACACAGCAACGTGTCTAATGTGTTCTATGACAAGTGGTAGACAGCTGAAGGTGTCGCGGTACGACGTTACACCCCAGATATCTAGGACGCAAGCATGAAGCATTGCCTCGAAAGCTTCAGCTGACAATTGTTTGTTCACAAGCAGGAGTTGAGACGAGGAGTTGTTACGTAGTTCGAGGCGTTTGTACCATGCGCTATCTGTACAACTGGATCGTGTGTAGAGGATCATGCCATGGAAGCAGTGCTGCAGGATCATACCGCGGAGCTCGGCAGGTAGGTTGAGCAGTGCGGACTCTTTGTTGGCCAGGACGATGCTCATGTTGGTAGCGGAATTGGTTTCGGCCATTATTTCCTCCACGCCTTGGACGAGATAGCTGTTGCTTGTTGGAAGAGTGTCAGTAGTATCAGAGCTCGATTAGATAGTCGACGTGACCCGCAGGAGGAGAATGTTCGACAAATCCGATCTGACCTCTAGAAAGCCAGTTCTGCCTGAGAATCCTTACTAGTAGTGAACCGACCCAAACCATAGCAAAGTGAGTACTTGCCTGGCAGTGGAGAGGAACACTCAAGGCTGGATACCAACGGGCTGTGGCAGGCGCCGTAGTGGCTGCACACCCTACCAGCCTCCTGTTCACCCGCGTTCATTGGGAACATTTCTCGCAACATGAATGACTCTATGCATATGACAGCCTTTCTCAGCAAGGAGAACGGTCTGCTGGATACATCGTTGAATTTCTTGTTCCTATACGGGTAGGGAGAAGGCAGTGTATGTACTTGCATCAGTGGGTAAACGTTAACCCTGGGAAGACTTCCATTGGGTCACGAAGCAGCCTAAAATTGCTCCCTGGCTGTCTGCTTAGTCAACCATCTCCACGCTCTCATCCTCTGCACCACCTGCCAGACCGCCAGCAGTCTTCGACACATCGTTCTGCGCACATGCCCCCCACCTGCTATCTCGTTTAGCCAATCTCATCGCATCTTGCTTCTACTTCTACGAGAGGTCAGAGCATTCACCATGAAAAGCTCCGCAGTATGACCACTTCTTATGCTCCTAAGCATGTAGCACCACACCTCAGGTTCAGGCTCAGGCTCGTACCCCGGTGCTCCACTCGCTCTTTGTCCGCCCGAACTGGTCCGCGGAGGCATCTGATATCAGAAGGGCGAACAACAGAGCCGAAGGACTCCCCCTTGCCCAATCTGCCGCGCAGATCGCCTTGGTATCTAGACACAGGCTACTCAATCTTCGCAAAGCGACAGACCCGGCCCTTTCCTCCTCCATTCGTGTCCTACCCTTCTGGCTCCTTCTCTGATCCATTGACTACGCACAACCGACCAAAATATCGCCATCCCAAGGTCGGCGAAGAGCTGCTCCGCGGCATCACCAACGGCGACGATGCAATCTTGATAGATGGTCAGAACTTCCTCTCCGTGAACGATGGCGTGGGTGCTTGGGCACAGAAAGAGCGTGGACATGCTGCCTTGTGGAGTCGACTGATAGCACATTACTGGGCTGCTGAGGCTGAAAGAGCCTACTCAGCCATCCGGGCAGCAGACGGCGTGAACTTCCTTGAGCTTAATAACATCGACCCTGTTGCCTATCTTGATGTCGCCTTCAACAAGACAAAAGAGGCTACGAATGCCGGGCAGGAAAATCAAATCATGGGCACCACAACAGCAAGTGCCGCTTTGCTACATCACCGAGCTCTGGATGAGCCGGTCGTGCTAGCCACCTCCCTCGGCGACTGCGCCGTCATGATTGTCAGGCCAAAAGAGCAGAATATGGTCTACAAGAGCCAAGAAGATTGGCATTGGTTTGATTGTCCTCGACAATTGGGCACAAACAGTCCTGATACACCCAAGGAGCACTCTTTCATTGACAAGGTGGATGTCAATGAAGGCGATCTTGTGCTGTGCCTGTCAGATGGTGTGACTGACAATTTGTGGGAGGAGGAAATTACTGAGTACACGGTTGATGCTATGAAGAAGTGGAACGACAAGGACCCGGAGGCCGAAGATGGCATTGTCTACGTTGCACGGATGTTGATGGATGCTGCCAAAGAGATCGCCCTTGATCCCTATGCGGGCAGCCCGTACATGTCTCGAGCCGTCGATGAGGGTCTTGCTGCTGAAGGTGGCAAGCTTGACGATATTAGTGTCGTGATCGGCGTGGTAAGGCGTCACAAGGACTAAGCGGGAACAATCATGACCATTGGAGTACTTGCGTAACTTCATACCATCAGCTTGACACGTTTGGCTAACTTTGAACCCGATTGCATCCAAAAGCCCAGGTTGGGGAGTCGGCGGCAGCACATGCATGAGAAAATGGCCAACCCGCTGCTACACTGTCTATGAACAAGGACAAAAAATCTAACTCAATACCAAGCGACCGCTGGGAACTCTAAAACAGCAAGAAGCGAAAGAAGCAATTGCCAACAAAGCCATGAACGCCTCTGTTTGCTGCGCATGTGAACATGCTACGAAAGCGTGAAACAATGAACCTTGGATGTCATTCAACGAAACTCCCAGCCGGATACGTTCATTGTTCATTGTTTCGCTTTGACCATTGCTCGCTGCACGCGTACCTGCGCGTACAGAACTCGAGCCTTGCAAGTGTGCAAGAATTACCAACTTTATGGCTAGAAACGATGTTGACCATGGTCATGCTGGGTTCTCGGTTGACTCCACGCGTCTCGGTTGGTGTGATTCGTAATTGACAGCAACATGGGCACGCCGACAACACAAAGACAAAGTTGGTTCGTTGTTGCTTGAGTATGCTAGGCTGGTAGATGACCGGAGGGATGAGCTCAGGTTTATGGGTTGATGTGTTTATGTTTGTACTTGATTCATTCGTGTCTGCGGGCAATGAGACATTATTTAGCGTGTTTATTCCATCTGCTGTTTGTATGTAGACTAGGACCCTAGTATCGAGCGTACCTGCACGAGGCAGCATCAAATGAGCCAGGTTAAAGAGTAAGTTGCTTGGTGTCTGCGTTACACACAGCTTACTGCATTCTGACTGATAGTTTCTTTTATCGTTAGATTCCTAGCTCCGTTGTCTTATCGTCGTTCAAGTATTGTGCGTACTACCTGGCATTAGGGCGGCATCAAATGAGTCAGGTCGAAGGGCAACGTGCTTGATATTTGCTTTACTCGCGGCTTACTACATATCGATAAATGACTTCTTTTGTCTTCGAATTTCTGGCTAACTTCGATGCTTCTGCTTAGCTTTCTTTATTCTCGGATCTCAAGCTTGCGGCTTCGATAGACTTCTAAGGCTGCAGTCTCATTTGGTATAACATTTCTGCAGTGGCATTTCTGTTCATTCATCGTGACAACCTAGGCTTATTTGGAGGGAGAAGAAAATAATATATGCCTAGCAGCGTAGGACGATATAAGTAGGACGTGGGATATATTACCTAGTGAGGTTCCGGCCAGACAATAACAACTGCCTATCTATCTACGCATTGCGCCTTCTACCTGTGCACACCTCCGGCAACAACATTGGCCATCGGTCACACCTCAAACGTGTGTGTGCCCTCTTTCAGTTGTTTGATCGCCGTTCAACTATGCCTGTCTATTGTGAGGCTCGCCCAGAGGGACCAATCCATATGTGGCTGAGATAAGATCGGCCCGGCGAGCTCCGGGTTGGAGATCGCTCAAGATGGAGAAATTCTTATTCATTTTGAAGTCCAAATTTGCCCCCAAGACGTCTCAGAAAACGAGTCGAACTTCCTGATGCAAGTCAGGACCTCTGGCGCAACGGTAGCGCGTTTGACTCCAGTCTATCGGCGGTTATCAAAAGGTTATCCGTTCAAATCGGGTATGTCGACGCCCCTCAGAGCTGTATAGCTTGTACTAATATCATCAGGTGGGGTTCAAGGTGTTGAATATCTTTTTTGGTCAATCTCGGATGGTGGGATTCGGTTTTGACGGTTCGAGTACGTCCAACACGAACGTAGGACAAGGCTTCGAGACCACTATGCCACGGTCTTCCGTTCAAGGACGAAGACTTCTCTTGGGCGAGTATGCCGCCAATCCGACCAGCAGATCGCGAACTTCTTCCAGGCATCCTTTCATTGAAGAGAGCTCGCGATCTTTGGTCACATTGTAGGTATCAGTCGTCTTCAAGTATCTGTACGCGTAGAGCGGCAATTTGGAGATGATCACAAAGCTCGGAAGTCGGACCTACTGAAGTCGTTAGATAGCTAGGGTGTCAGACTTTTTCGCGCTCTGCGGCAGCCTCCCAGACAGGCCATCGAATTGACCGCTTATCATCTTGTTCGAGGACACTCATACTGCATAGAGACGGACTGCGGTTGAGGCACTGATGCTGAGATGAAGCGCGATCTCAGTGGGTGGAACCCTCCATCGAGGACTGATTGCATGACCGGAAGCAAGCTTGTCCGGCAAGGTACATACATCGTCGGTTTTATCAGTAGCCCAGCTAAGTGCGTTCTTCGCACATGATGGTGATATATGTGAGGGACTCAAGGAGGTTAAGGTAAGCAGCAAAACTGCAACTTCCATTCGTTGTGATTGCGACTTCGAGCTCGAGCCGCTTGCCACTTGCTTGTTGACAATGCATCAACTTCAGGCTAATAGCTGGCGACTGCGTATCTCTTGACTCACGTCGATAATTGTGGAGGAGTCGAGAACAAGAGTCGCTGAGCTGCTTTCCCAAGGCCGCAGTCGATGGGCTTCGGTCGCACGAAGATACTAGTTGACTCGACAAAGATAGTGGTCAGTCAAGCTTGTGAAAACAATCATGGCCAGGCGGGTACGGTTGAAGGTTGCTAATCGTGCGGGCGAAGGCGTTCATAACATGGATATCGCATCTTGCTTGGAAGGTTCGGTGATATATCCTTTTAGTGGTTACTAAACATGTTCAACAGGCCATGAGGGAGACAAAAAAGAAGTTGGAAATGCCAAAGTCGTGAGAAGGGACATTGGAGAGCGTAGTATGAGTGTCGAGCGTGATGTCTTCGCAAAAGATGGCAAGCAAAGGAAATTCGTCCCGCAGGAAACATGAACAATAGAAACTGTGGTGCATGAACTTCTGAGTATGACGGTTCAGCTTTCATGCCGGTAATGACCAGCTTCGCCGTCTTCAGTAGACCATAAGCAGCCCTTACAAACTGGCAACTGAGTCTCGTGCATTTCAAAGGTTGGAAGTCTCAGAACTGTGAAGACCATTATTCGTCCGTCTTTGTGAACAATTTTGATTCTTTTCTGGGTATCATCAAAGGTGGTCAGCTCTTCTGATTATCAGTCTCAACCAATGCTCGGAGCCCTCCAGAGATTTCCCCTACTTTTCCTCCATACCTTCAATTGCACGTCAAATTCGTACCTTCCTTCAAGTTCTCCCGGACTGCCATCTTCCCCTACAACACTCCTCTTTTCCTCACCTTCACTTACCACTTCCGGCCTCCCTTTTCCGCTCACTGCAGCGCCATAGCCATGTCTTCGTTTCGAGCGTGAACGTGTACGTCGCATGTGTCTCATACTCATGATCTAGGAAAAGAGAAAAATAAAAAGTCAATCGCGACCGCTCAACACTACCGAGCAACGGTTCTTCCCACCTGCTGAGTATCTCTCCTGGCCGGCACCTCGACCGCCACATATGCATCATCACCCATCTCCTTCTCATGGTCAACAACCATCCGCCGTACTCTTTCTATCCGTTGCACTGCCGTCTCAAGTCGATCTAGTCTCCTCCTCTTTTCGCCGTCTCGAGTCTCGAGCAATTTGACTCTTTCCTCTAATTTCGCGCGTGCCTTACGTTCCGTTGCTACCATCTCGTTTGCTTGTCCAAAGAGCTGAGCGGTGAGCTCCTCGAGTTCTGTTTGTGACTGCGCTAGATTTGTCTCTGCTTGTTGACGAAGATTCCGTTCTGCTTCGAGGCTTGTTTGTAGGCCGATTAGGGTCAAAGATTGACCCTGTCGCCCTGGATCTGTCGCAAAAGGTGGTGGAGAACCTGCCTTCATGTACTCGGTTGTGGGCGTCGAAAGATTAGGTGTCGACTGATTCATCCCTGTGTTCAGAGGCGGCACTGGCGGTAAATCATCCTTGCGCCGGCCAGGCAGGTAGGATGACAGACTCGAGAGTCGTGACAATGACTGCCGATTGATCTGTCTTTGTGGAACATTATCTTTTTGTGGTAGAACAGGAGCATCCCCTTTCGCTACAGGTGACGTCTGGAGTGGTGCTACCGAGATGCTCTCCTGCCTCTCTTTCTGCAGCTTTGCGCATTGGGCTCTCAACGATTGCACCTCACTTTCGTAATCGGCTAGTTTATCGAGGTAGGAGGAGGCTTTCGAGTTCAGCAAGCGGACTTGCGTTTCGAGGTCGGCTGTCCGAGATTGTGCTTCGTTCGCATCCGAGGGCTGGAAGGTATGCCCGCATTCGGGACAGTGGGAGGGCATGATGTGCTTGCGCACGGAAAGGTTGCAGCAGTATTGTACACCGCCGTGGTGCTAAGTTCACAGCATAAACAAAACCGGCGACGGCTGGCTTCTAGTACACTTTGTTGCAATGCGGATCTTTCCAGGAGTCAGAGTTCAAATAGTTTGTACGCGTGAGAAGCGATGTTGGCTGCAATGACGAGTATCATACTTGGTCTGGCGGCTCATGTGAACATGATTGATTGCATGTTTTGCATCCTACATAGCAGAGAATACTTGGGGAGATGAAGTCATGCTTGAGATGAACACATTCCACCCTGGTCGTGCAGCAACTGAAACATGATCAAAAGCTCGTGGCGGGCAGGGATCAACACGAGACACGAACGGGACTGGGGAGAAGGACCATTCATATGGGCTAGTAGTGGTCGCGCCGTCACGTGGAGCTAGCCACGAAAAGTGCGGCTACCCCTGGAACCAGAGATAAGATGGGCACGTGATGTGTTTCTAACTCCTCAACTACTCTTCTACCCACTCGCCAGGCAAGTATCTGGTTGTGAGCATGCGATCACACCATCGTCGAGGAGGGCAGAACATCACATGAAGCAGAGCGTATTTGCACAATGCAATCGAAGCTGTGCCTACTCAGGCTCTGCGGTACGGTCCACCATCGGCCATCTCTGGATATGGGAGTCCACGAATCTCACTTGACAGCCCTGTGTGCGAACTAGTCACTATGAGCACCTATAACAACAGTGCGGACTAGAAAGCTCTGATCGCGGAACAAGTTCTGGTAACCGTATTGTACTCGGCTTCTGCGTTGTGACGGGAGATATTGTCTAGAGTAGGTACCGAGCGTCGAAAGTGGGAAAAGACATCAGACTCCTCAAGCATGTCGATTGCGGACTTCACAACAAAGCTGGTTCCGGTGCATTTCTCGGAATGAGCCAGTTGACAAAGTCTGTGCCCTATCTGATATGCTGTATGGTCGAAGAGCTTGCGCGCCGTGACAACGAATTCTCTGCTCCGCTCAGGAACGAGGCCTAAGAGGTCACACATGTCTATCTTCCACCGTCCCGTCGGGTGTTCTAGACGATTCACACAGTTGCCTTTCCCCACCACACCCCGGAATATCTCACTGTGCCAAGTTCGGCAAGCAAAGCCTTAGCGGCTAACGACAGGCTTTACTCAGGTAAGGTTTGCGCACTGTAAACGCTCTTCAAGACAACATCTCTGAAGTCTTTAGTTCCTCCTGCTCGACCCACCAGAGGTTTCTCCCCATCCAGCTGCTACCATCTGAGTAGGTGTATGGCAAATCCAAGTCGCAGGTCATCCTGCCGGTTGCCGTAACTTCGCGCTGAAAGCGTCAGTGGCAGGCAAGGTCCACGAGTGAGTGCTCGGAAGTGTCGCCAGGGGGCACCTTCGTCTCTTGTGTCCTTCTTCTCGACCCACCGAAACAAATGTCGTGATCTCGGTCTACACATTTGAGCAGGTACATCCAGGTCTGATTCGCGGGACAGGGTGCCGATGAATCAAAAGGGTTGGTAGTCCTGACTTTAGATGCGAGACTTTACTTGTGGATACGAGGAAGGCGAAAGCTGTTCCTGAGCGTGACATATAAGCAGAGAGGTCCTGCTCAAGTACTCAAACGCCTTCGTCCACAATATCTTCTTCCAATTCATCAAGGATCACAAACGGCCACACAGCAGCCTCCACCTATAAAACTCCTAACCACTAGCATCAACTCATACAGCTTCAGACTGCTCTATCTCAGTCCCTAAAACATCTTCACATTGCCTTAGTCGAACACTCCGACACAAGTGTGACTAGTGTGAGTCTTCCCTGATCCAACACTTGCATTAGCCTCACTAAAGAGTCCAGACAAGCTCACACAAGCCTCGCCTTTCCATCAAACTCCTCCTCCTCTCGATAGTCTTGCGATTTCTTTGATCACTATATCTGGTTACACGTCGCCATCGCCATACTGGCGCGCCTTTATTGCGTCTTCTCATGGTTTTGCCTTTCCCTATATTCTCGCACTCTGGGTTGGCACATTCCTGCTGTTATCCGGTGTTATTCGCAACGAGCAGCTCCAGCGAGAAGAAGGGGAGGAAGGCGACAACCTCGAAAGAGTTAGGAAAACAAACCGCGACATCACAAAGCGGAAGTGGACGGCCTTTGGGTGCCAGATGCTTGTTCTACTACTCGGTATAAGTTGGCATTTCCGACTACTCATTCCGAATACAGCATCACCCATTGAGAAGGTTACTTTCCCGAGCCAACCGACTGAACAGTCTGAACCACTTCACCACAAAATCTTCAGCGGAGATCACAAGAGAGATGTGACTGACGCAGGTATGAGATTCAAGAGAGCTAGTTGTAAGCATTGTAAGCACATAGCTAACACAATACAGAAGCCGCAGCAAACTAGCTAGGAACCTAATCCTCCATAGTACACTCGTGAAAGGCGAGAGGACAGCCGAGCACCTCTGCAAGTCGGAGACATCGCTTAGGCCCGACTGGTATTCCCACAGGGAACACCACTACTGTCACATGGCCACCAAGATACTGTTACCCGCGATCTTCGTCATGGTGCCTAGCGGACTGGCGGCGAGTGGCAGTCTTATCGCGGGCAACGAAACTGTGCTCGAGCTGCCTCGCACATTCCAGCCAAGCAGTACAAGCGAGTGGTCGGTCAGCGGGCTCCCAATGCTACTATGACGGGACTGAGATGGTAGTCAGCTGGAAGGAATGCGGAGGCGAAGATGGAACGAGAGAAGGGTGACGGGTAAGTAGCTCTTAGACCACTCGATTGCGCAAAAGAGCTTATCATTCCCTAGGTGAGGCCGGAACAAAGTTTTGGAGTTCAGAGTTCCGGACATCTTGAGTCTTTACTATTGTGCAAGGTCATATGATGATAATAAAGCAACGTGGAAGGGGAAGTAGGGTTATCCAAGTTGTTTATGTTTGAATGAAAGTAATGACATTGTAACGCTAATAATAATAATGTGTAAAATTGCTTTCAAAAAGGTGTGTCTGAGTTCTCTTACAGTTATCAAGGTCAAGTCCGTGATGTACGTCTTTGGCGTGAGCCCGGTGACGGCAGACCGTAAACATGTAAACTGTAGAGACCGACCAAGCTGGCGCTACCGCAACGAGGAATTGACCATGTTTGCAAGGTAGAGCACCTGGCATACGACACCTTACCTGTTTCGGAAACTGTGATAGGATGGGTCTTGCCGCAAGCCGAAGCTGCGATGCCGGGCAAGGCATGAACGATGTTAATACCTTGAGTGAATGAAATGCAGCTTCCTCTGGAAGATCGCTTCTCACCACGGTCGTGTCATACAATTTGAGGGCCAACAAAACGGGCGGTCAGAAATGACTATGTCAAGAGATGCAGCGCAACCTGTGAGATGCTTTCAGCAGCACCGCGACTAATTTATCCTTCACTTCTTGAGCGCTTATTACTTTTGCTCGTCCTCTTCCGCCACGTTACGTGATATCGTCGTGCTGCTATGCCTGGCCTACCCTGTGCGACCGAAGCTGCTCCCTACCCAGGAACGATCTGCTAACACCGCGCAGCAAGCATCGACCTTGACCAATGCATCTCCCAACTTTACCGCAAACAACTTCTTGCCGAACCTTTAATCGAAGCAATATGCGCCAAAGCAAAAGAGCTGCTCATGAAGGAGAGCAATGTTGTACACGTCTCAGCACCAGTCACAGTGGTCGGTGACATCCATGGTCAATTCTTCGATATGCTGGAGATCTTCAAGATCGGCGGATTCTGCCCTGACACCAATTACTTGTTTCTAGGTAGGTACACCTATACTGACCTGAGGTATGGAGTCGTGCAGGCACTAACGTCCTTGCACAGGCGACTACGTTGACCGCGGCCTCTTCTCCGTCGAAACCATCTCCCTTCTCGTCTGCCTTAAACTTCGCTATCCATCACGCGTCCACTTGATCAGAGGCAACCACGAGTCTCGCGGCGTGACACAATCTTATGGCTTCTACACCGAATGCGCAAGGAAATATGGCAACGCAAACGTGTGGCATTACTTTACTGACATGTTCGACTTCCTCACTCTGTCTGTGGTGATCAACGATCAGATCTTTTGCGTACACGGAGGGCTATCGCCAAGCATACATTCCATTGACCAGATCAAGATTATCGACCGATTCAGGGAGATCCCTCATGAGGGGCCTATGGCGGATCTGGTATGGAGTGATCCTGACCCGGAAAGAGATGAATTCAGCTTGAGTCCACGAGGGGCGGGTTACACATTTGGAGGTGACGTGGTGAGGAAGTTTTTGCAGGTCAACAGCATGTCGCATATATTACGGGCGCATCAGTTATGTCAGGAAGGATATCAGATATTATATGACGATCGTCTGAGTACGGTCTGGAGTGCGCCTAATTATTGCTACCGATGTGGCAACCTGGCATCAGTGCTGGAGGTCAGTGATGCAGGGGAACGATTCTTCAACATTTTCGACGCGGCACCGGAGAACGATCTGCATAGGGAGCAACAGCAGATGCAGCAGCAACAACAGCAGGGAAAGGACGGTGTGAATCCCATCGCCGACTACTTCCTATGAGGACATGTCTTTTCAATTTGTATATCTCGAATGCTGGCCCACGACTTGTTGCAATTCAATGATACCCATTTCTGTTCAACCATAGAAGAGAGCCAGTTTTCCAAGCTCAATTCAGAACGCTGGCAAGTTAGATCCAATCTCAACGATTCTCATGGACACCATTAATGCTCAACATGCTCGCCAAAATGACATCTCTTATAGTCCGACCAGGCACAGACTTCATCACCAACCTACTCACTCACTTCTTGGGCCACTCCTTCACGATCTCGAAAGCCCACTCGAACTTCAAATGCGCTACATTATCATCATCCACAAACTTGCTGCTAGCTTCGTACCGTCCCCTCACCAACATTCCACTTGGCGCTTCCTCCGGCGCAAACATCTTCTCGTGCGCGCGTCGATCCGTCGTGTTTGGTGGGAACGAGCCGATCATCTCCTGGTCTTTGCCGACGGGGATACTCTTGCGTTTCACCTGTTGGACGTATTTTAGGCCTGAGAGAACTTCGTGTTGGACGACGAAGGTGGCTTTCATGCGGTAGGTTGTGCCTTCTTTGATGGCGAAGGGGTGGGTGCGGAGGGTTTCGAGTTGGCCCGGCTGGGAGACGTCGAGGGTTATGTCGGGTCGGCCGTCGACCATCTGGGGGTGTGAGTGGGTGGCGATGGCACATTGGCGAGGTTGCGCCATGTGTTAGAGTGACCGACTTACCAATGTGAGAGACTTGATGATGCATTTTCGTGGGTCGTTTGGGTCTGAGATAGATTCGCCTGTTCCTAGACCTAGGGATTGCTTCCATCTGTTCATGGCGTCGTCATCTTGGTCTGCAAGGTGAATGGTCAGCAATCCGGTCATCACTCTAGCATGGTAGATTGATGTTCAGTAGTGTGTTCCAGGCGGATACGAATCATTGGGAGAGCAATTCCGTAGATAATCAATACCACTGTTTGTGAGAGTGGCATCAGAACTTTAGAAGAATAGAATGTTGGTAATCATATTTCGCGGTGGTGCCGCATTGCGGTCGTAGTGGCCTGGATGATGGTTCTGCCTACCTAGTTTCTGGTATTCTTCCATTGTCTTCTTCTCGCCGACCTTGAAGCCGGGAGTCTGCTCGGCCTGGAGATCGTCGGCCATGGTTGTGGTTTTGTGGTGGGTCGGTCCCGATGAATGTGGTCGTCTGATGCTTCCTCGAGATGTTTTCAAAGTTGAGGTTCGTAGGATTAGGGTTGTTGACAGTATCTATGTTCTATCCGATAGAGGGGTGGACGTCTTCAAACAGAGCGGTCAGACTCGGAGGCTGAAACATGAGATGCCGGTGGGGCTGGCGGGCAAATGCCAAGAGGCTCATCAGTTCAGCTTCGATTGAGCAGACAAGTTGAGGCTGTCAGGCAGATACATCGAAGTCACTGTGAAGTTGCTGAACGAAGGTTAGTCGAGCCCAACTCGGGCTGGGAACGAGCGACGGTATGGTGCGACTCGGTATAGCTCGCTGAGCAGCCGGACGCGCAATTGTAGATAGTGATGTACCTATGAAGTTGCTGCGAGGTGAAGTGAGAGTCCAGAGATCTTGTGCCCAAAAAGTGATTCGTTAGGAGAAGCTCTTTCGAGCCGAAGCGCGGATGTTGTCATGATGAGATGTGCTCTCCTGTTAGTAGTAGCCTACTAGTCTCATCGGAGCTTACCTACGAGTGATCACGCTGTGATAAATTGGACGGTAAAGCCAGCCATCCCATCGACCATTCCTCAAAAAGACCAGCCTCCCCTTTAGCCGGAGTTCAATTTCTCCATACTTTTCGGGTGCTTGTTGCTGCTTCCCTGCAGGCACTCCGTCACCTTTCGATCGCGACTCCATCTCTTTCTGTCGCGACTTGGTGTTCGTGGATCCTGCTCTTTCTTTCGTTCGTTCCATCTACCAATACGACCTCTAAGCTTGGTGCCTGACATTTCTATCCGACTGCATTACAATCCGAATCTCCATAGCATGGTATTACAATCGCGCAACATGAGCGCATATGATCAAGTTACACTGTCGCGAACACTCCCCGAACGGCGCAATCCTCTCATTGCGGAAGATGTCGCGCCGAGTCGTATGCATGCTCCCAATGGATGTTTGAATGCATCAAGCTGACGCACTGCAGATGAAGAGCTGTCGGGGCGAAGAAGACTAGGACGGACGCGACTATCGGTCAAGCCAACCTTGGTCGGAACTACAAATGCAACGAAACAAGAGAACCTCGGGCCCGTCGAGTATGCGCATCTGAGAGCGCCTCTGCCAGACGACCTATCGAGCTCGGAGATCTTCGCACCGCAAGCAGGCCAGCCACATCCCCAGACGTATTTCCTTATGGTACGCGACCCTCATTCGCACTGTCTACCTCGGACCGGCTAACACATCGCTGCAGAGGAGAAGCAAAGATGGCTTTGTCAGCGCAACAGGCATGTTCAAGATCGCCTTTCCATGGGCACAACACGCCGAAGAGAGAGCAGAACGCGACTATCTGAAGACTCTGGATAGCACAAGTGACGATGATGTAGCAGGAAATGTTTGGATAGCACCTGAATTCGGTATGCCTTGACCTCGCCGTCACTTGCGCCCGCTGGCCCGCTAACTCTTTCTAGCCCTGGAACTTGCTGATGACTACGGCTTGACACACTGGATCAAAGCACTGCTCGACCCGATGGATATAGAATCTTCGCCTACGAGCTCGAGAAAAAATATCGCTGAGCCACCGAAGTTCGACTTTTCGAGCTCGCTGAAAGATGTCAGGCTTTCCCCACCCCCGACGGTAAGCAAGCGAGGAAGAGGCGTTCGAGTATCTTCACCAGGCAGATCTATGGCAACCCCAGTCAAGAGCGCGTCGCCAAAGAAGAAACGTCAGACAAAGAAAGAGAAAGAAGCAAACACTGCATTCGCCAATGCCGCGAGCGCCACTTTACAGTCGGCTCTTGACGACGCTCTGAGCATTGCTGAAGGTACACCTGCCCCAGAATCCGAGATTGAGACGAATGACGCCGATGAAGAGGAAGAAGGCCCGCTCGACGTGGATGGCGCAGCCGACCTTCCCACAGAAGACCACGAAGAATCAAAAGTCCGCGTCCAAGTCGACCAAGACGTTGAAGTCAACGGTGATACAGAAATAACCCATACGAATGTCCTGGTCGAAATGCCAGCTGGATCGCCAGAATTGCCCTTGCCAGAGGACACAGAAGCCATGCTAGAGAAGGCGAAGCAAATGGTCGAGGAAGCCAGGGCGTTGGACGGTTCACCTGTTGCCAAGAGCTCGAGGAAGAGGAAGGTCGAAGAGGTAGAACCGAGCGACATCGACACAGAACTGCCTGTGCAGCCGGCCAAGAGGGCGCGAGTATTGGAGGAGAAGTACAAGAGAGAAAGAGTGAGGACAAGGGCGGTCTTTGGTGTTGCTGCTAGTTTGGCTGTTGCGTAAGTCTGACCTGAAGGGCGAGAAAGAGCAACTGCTAACATGTCCACAGAGCTGTCATTCCTTTCTTGCAAACACTTCTGTAATTGACATAATACGACCTGGTGAATACTGCTTTGGCGTGGGTGTTTGACACTCCTTTTCTGCGGGCAAGCAAGAGAACGCGGCAGGTGACGCTGCTTACACGCACCGTCCGACACTGCAGCGACCGGGCTGCTGCCAGATTAGACGGACCATTTACAGCTTCTCGAAACAATCACACACCATTTGTTCAGAATTCCTTTCCACCCAACCTCAGTAGTTCTAGAGGCCGCTGCACCCCATCTCGATCCTACTGTACCTGCCTTTCGCATGAATCGAACTAGGCCAACATCGGTTCTTAGTCAGGGTAAGCTTGTCTTAGCATGCGAAGCAAACATGCGCATTCTTCCACCTCTTCCGCAACAAGTACAGCCAAGTACCCCCCTTCTCAATCATAAAAACAGCAGCTCTGTAATTCTCTGCTGGCCACAGTCTGAAAGCTCCTACTGACCGCTGCAGAAAGTGAGACGAGGGCAGATCTTCGAGAGATGGATCTGCACAAGCACTACTGAAGGATTCTATATAACTAGGCAATGTCGCAGGCCAGAGAGGTAACATCTCTCCAACTCCTACATGCTATTGCCCAGCTGCTCCTTCCTAACTGTGGAACTTGCAGGTTCGCGCGAAATTGCGAACGAGTCAAGTTTGGGAACCGTGACCATGAAGCTTATCAATGTCACGAGCTCTATCGAAACTCCAGCGCTGGCAATACATGCATATCAACCAAGGTACGAGGGTGGTCATTCTTCCACTGTTCGCGTGCTATAGCGAGACTCGGTTACAATCTTAGATCTTGCAGACGACTAAGTCGGCTGCCATGAGGCTAGATCTGTCAAAGTCAGTATCCTCGACGTGCTTGAGCCACCAAAGTCCACATGACAGTAACTAAACAAAGGCGTTATTTCGAGGCTGCCCACATGGCATTTTTAGCAAACAAACATCTAAACATGGCTGCAGCACGGACCTCAAGTACAATGTCTTTGTACACGAATCTCGAGTCGGCTATACCTTGCAGCCTCCTCTTCTGGAGCTTCCGCGCCTGCATACTACGAACACCATCATCGCGGCTGAAACAAGCTGAGCTCACAATGCCGAAACGCAAAGCAGAATTTGACAGGAGGGTCACAAGAAGTCAGACCAAGAAGGCGAGGCTCAATTCGACCAATGACAGCAATGGGCCAGTTTCCGGTCGACCGGCCCCTGACCAAAAAGTCTCTGACCAGCCAGGTTCTGATCGGAGAGCGACGGGAAGTCGCGCTATTGACAATGTCAACACGACGATATCAAACACAACACCTCCAGCTCAGGCAAGCAGCGACGTAACAAGCAATAGCACGTCTGTCACTGGCAACGACAATTCCAACCAGCCGGCGCGCACAGAGCTAATGGGCATGCCTGAAGAGCTCCTCCTCAGTATCGTCAATCAGGTGGTGCTGCCTCGCTTTAATACTCATGACCCGGTCGATTTCCCAGAACCTAGCGATGATTGGCGACAGGCGATGGACACCAGTCACAAAATCCGATCGTTAGCGCTCGAGACTACGACGAAGGAGATCCTGTTCATTGAGATGCGCTTTTGTTTTTGCCTGTGTCAACCTCTCAATTGGACACGAGCGGAGTATTCGCGGAGGATGCGAAGGCTCTTGGTGTATCTGTCGTCAACGCTTAAAGAAAGCCCGCCTGTGGCTCACGAGCGGACCGCCCAGAACCACGTTGGCAAGCCCGTGTCTACCCTTCGAATTGATCTTGGCCGCCACATACCCGGGGAAGGTTGCCCAGGCGGCGTCCAGAATTTTGTCCGGAGATATTGCTTCCGCGCGAACAGACTGTACAACCTTTTCATATCTCACCTGGTGCAAAGGGAAACTCAGTTCTTTCGATGCCTAAATTTTCAGTGTGACATCTGGTCCGACTCCGCCTTGAATCTTTGCGAGGAGTTTCTCGACAACTTAGCAGCCACAATCAGGTGCGTTCACCGCGTGGACTTCAGCTTGACTGGAATGACAACCGTGGCGTCACGTCACACAGCGCAGTCACTGTCGAACAGCATGACCGCCTCGTGGCTCGTCAGTTCGCTTGGCAACGCCCTTCAATATACGCTGACTGTGTACACTGGCCTACTAAATCAGGGGTCCTCAACATTTTACCTGGCTGCAAATGCTATCGATACGTGGGACGTGTACAAACGGGCAATCGAGGAGGTACTCAGACCAGTCACATATAGACCCCAACAAGGCACACACAGACGCCTCTTTGCGCTGAACGGCAACCTGATGGTGCTGGCGATGGACTGTCTGGCTCATTATCTGCTTGTGCGATCGAACTATCGCGGGCCCCAGCGTCATTGGTCACTGACCGATGTCCGATCTAGCGATGTCATGATTGGCGGACCAATACCTGGATTCTGGCAAATGGTACTAGATTGCCTCGATGATGCCCAAACGTCGGTCACAGTCAACGATCTGGCGAGCAACATCGACTTCTGGTGCAGCGTCAATCAGGCAATGGCGGACTTGCTACTTGCTTTTGCCCGAGCAGCATTCGTGGTCGGTGACGACGACGACGTCCTCGATGAGAAGAAGAGACCAAGACGAACAAGTCAACAAGACGATGACAACGATCCGATTGACGATATTCGACATACGAGCACTGTCCCATGGGAAACAAGATATGACAAGGCTGAAGAGCACCTGGTGCAAGCCCGGGCATGCCACGAGTTCGTTCTCGACAAGGTCCAACAAAGCAACGTGCAGAACACCGCTAACATGCAGCAGTGGCTGAGACAGTGGCAGACCTGGGAGAAAGCTATCTCCAAGGGTGTGAAGGCCCTGCGAAAACTCGAGCAGCGAAGGCAAGAAAGACTACGGAAGAGAAGGAGGGCAGCGCATGCCAGCCATATGACGGGCGGAATGGCATCGACTTTTCTCCCCGTAGTAGCCCCAGCGGCGAGAGTAATCAAGGTGAGGAAGCGCAGGAAAGATCATCAGGCCAGTAGCAGCATTTACCCGTGTACGGGGCTACGCGCGCCGATGTTCAAGGCGGTGGGGGATTGCAAGCTTCTGATCGATATTACGCATCAGAACTATACCGGCGCAGTGCGGTTTAGACACTACATGTAGAATTAGGATAATTGAGATAATAGGATACGAGATTACTTGATATGTACTCATTCCCTTGCATATGAGCGCGTAGCAGTAGCCATAGCATAAGACATAACCGACGATAACAATTCTTCTGATCTCAACAGTGCTCAATTGCCATTTCCCCACGCGACTGACTGCACGCCAGTTTTCGCTCTTCCCGACAGACCTCCTCTATCAAGTCAGGGTTGGCCGCGCCGCTCTCGCCAGGGAACTTGAGACTGTGCCGATCCTCGGTCGACATCTAGCGAAGCGGTGTAACCAAGATAAGGAACAAGAAATCTCGTCTTGCTGCGGCCCTACAACAGCTGAATGAGTGTACTTGGTCGGATGTTGGTATTTTGGTGAGCACGAACCTTAATTACCGCGGTCGGTTAATACCACCGCGCGATAAAACCTACCTAACACTTTTAACGGGCGCCCTGTACCTAGTCTTAGTGATAGTAGCTAGCCGCATTACGTATAGTAGGTGATTCGACCACGCTAAGTTCAATGTCGCGGTTTATTTGATTAAGTTATGAATAACTAGGTCGTGGCAGGCGTATAAAGTACAGGGTAAAGAGGTAGGCATGATTTTTTAGTAGGGGAAGCACCCACGATTATCGGATCTTGGAGTTTTGTCGCGCCGTGGTATTAACCGACCGCAGTACTTAATTTGAGTCGCGCCACGGTGGAAACACAGGCAGAATTTAAGGTTCGTACTCACCAAAATACCAGCATCCGACCAAGTAAGTTACATCCTTCTGCCTGAGGGTTCAAAACAAGTTTAGCGTCAGTTCTGGTCCTGATCGTCATCGTGTTTCCAGACCATAACTTTCGTGACCTTATGAGCTCCCGCTGGGGGGCGCCAGGGACTCTTCAGCTCAATGTGAGGACGGCTTCGTTCGCCCCCAAGATGCGAACGTTTTCCTGGCTCTGCACGAAGTAGATGGAGAATACCGGCTTGGTCGGAATGCAGTTTCAGGACGGCAGGATGAGTCAAGTTGAAAGTCCATGTATTTGTCCATAGCGACATCCGGGTGCTTGTAACTAGGTTACTAGATTACTAGAACTACTCGAAAACTCGCACCATGCCGAGAGAGCGGCTGCAGTCGCCACTGACATTGTCGACCCACCACACTTCGATCCCTCGTCATCTGAATACCTCGGTAGTGTCCATCGCACATACAACGTGTCGTCTAACTGCCGATCGAAGTGATCGAAGTCTTGTCGCCAAGCTTACCTTCCTCCACCTCCCTCTGCTTGTGGGCATTCCTTCTCGCGCTGCGTTTCTTGAACCAGAAAGCGGCGAAGACAGCTCCGGCGATGGCAGCAGCGCCTAGAATTGCCCCTATGGCAGCGCCAGCCTTCTCCCCAGTGGAAAGACCGCTCCTGTTACCTGACAGAGCCAACGACTCAACTTCATCGTCCGCTGCGGATGGGTTGTACGCGTTGGCTGATAGACCAGAGGAATGGTAGCCACCGGCCCAGTCAGGAAGGGTACATTTAGTCAGGCCGAGGCTGGAGATAGTAGCGTCGGAGGTGATACAGGTGTCGGACTTGCCTATTTGCGGGTTAGCTATGCGTTTCGGTGGGCAGTTGTCCAAGGAATGGGTCATACGTCTTTGAGCATCGAAGTCATCAGGATTGTCGGGAGACCGGAGGAAGGTCCTGGTGTACGACTCGTCGAAGTCGGGCTTGATCACTGAGATCAAGTCGCGGAGAACGAGGTCTGGACGCGCAGGCCCTCGTGCGAAAAAGTCTGTGCTCGAGTCAGCCAGGAACGATAAGGGCGAAGCGCAGAGGACACTGACTATGCGTCAAGTTACGGTTGGTCTGTCTGTCCGAGAGCCAGACATTGTCATGCTTCACAGCGTAAATGTCCATAGGTACATCAGAGAGATCCTCCCATGCCGCCTCGTCGACGCGATCGATGGGACGCTGGCCGGACCTGTATTGCGTGGTGTCGATCATGGCCCAGGATTGCTTGACGAATGTTTCACTGTCCGTGGCGACGCTAACATCGTCACCGGATCCGTCAGACGAAACATTGACCAACCGAGAGCCGGCGTCGGTCGATAGCACAGTCCAGTAGTCGTTCTGGAACACGGACAATGAATCTTCTTCCTTCTGGTAGGCAGAGATGAAGGCGCCCGAAGGGTAGTCATTGTTCATCACCATATCTTGTACCTGAGCAGCAGCACAACGGTAACTCGCGGCGATGGCACTGTAGATCGCATCAGCTTGCTCTTCCATGCCAAAGAACATTCCAATCAGCTTGATGTAGCCGAGTTGATGGAGAGGGGCGTAGCGCCCGTCATTGTAGATCAGAACGCGCGAGTTATCTCCGCTTGCTGCGGTGTCGTCGTGAAAGGTCACTTCCGTCTCTGGCGCTTCAGACCAGTTGTCAATCTCGTACGTGTTGTTCTCGAGCGTAAGACCACGAATACAAGATGAGGTAGACTGCTCCTGCACCCTCTTGATACTGCTGGACATTCCGAGCATCTATGATCGTCAGCGTTCTACAGACCTCGACACTCAGTGATCAAGCATTCTTACGTCGATCAAATGCTGGCTGTACCCGTCTAGCGCAGTCACGTTCTCCACTGGCACCTTGACTATGAGCGGCTCGTAGTCGGGCGAGATCTCAACCTGTGGAGCCTCATTGGTGCAGTGGAGGATGATTTCCCGGCGTTGTCTGTTCCTGATCCTCACAAAGGTTTTGTTGTACTCTGGGGCGAAGGGGAGAGCATCACTCGAGGTATACTTGGTGTTCCAGAAGTCGATTTCTGAATCCCAAGGAGCACTCTCACAGCCGGGCTTGAACGTGGCCCATGCTAGAGGGAGAGAAGCTGCGAAGAAGGGCAGAGTGAACTTCATCTTGATGTCAAAGACTGAGAGAAAGCTTGAGGGTGCAGAGGAGAGTGGGAAGAGAGAGAAGCAAGCCGAATATGGCGGCCATACTTATACCTACGATCAGGGTCTTGCTACTCTAGCAAAACCCGCGTGCGGGCAGTCACAAACGGATACGACGGAACCAGAGAGCGGCACAACACGTCCTTCGACCTTGCAATCGGTAGTTTTCGCACCTGCGAGGTGGGTCGCAATCACGCAACCAACTGTAAAGGCAGGGTGCGAACAAGGAGCTCTGTATGGCGAAGAAGGGCGTATCAGTCTTGGCTGCTGTCCGTCGGTCTTGGGAGAGGAGGAGCTGAGGCGTGAGCTCGCTTAAGGATAACCAAGAGGAGACCATATACGGCCATAGCGCTAGTATGTGCAGGTGACGACGGGAGGAAGCCAGCAATCAGATTGTTGATCAGATAAGATGGACGAAGATATTATCTTATCTTTTGCTCGGATCAGCCCACTTCTGCCTTGGCTGCAGGCAAAGGTGGAGTGCTGAGCGACAAGAAACTTCGTGCCAAGCCTGAGATGCATGATGCCGATGTCGGGGCGGGGGAGCAATCTGGGCGGCTCGAGCGTCGATGCTAATAAAGTGACTCGGAGGAGTAAGGTGCTGTTCGTATGCATTAGCGTATTCCTTAACAGGTAGTGATCGTTCGACCAATCCATCAAAGTAGCTTAGACATAGCTAGAACGGAGTCAGCCTCGTCGTCGTACTGGTTTCAACACATGACAAGGCATACTATGCGATTGGCTCACAAACTATAGTATTAGATGGTCGAGCAAGACGATACGCTATGTCTGCGGTAAGATCCTTAGGCAGAACCTCGGCGTTCGCCATATGTATTTGCCGCAGGCTGGGTAGCCTCTCGGGACCGCCTACTGCCCAACGCCTAACGCCTAATTATATAATTCTAGCCTCGCCGTTATAAGTAAGGCTACTACGTAATTTTATATATAGAATAGGTTTTATACGGTACGTATTAAATATAAAAGGGAATCTTATACTACTACTACCTTATCTTTCTTAATAATTAAAGCTACGCTAGCGACTAATATAGATAATCCGTAGTATTATAGTTATAGTCCTTTAGTACTATTCTATCCTCCTCTTAAAGTAATAGCTAGCTTAAGTATAGTAGTCGCCCTTCGCCTTTAATAGACTTTAACTTAGCGAGTTATATCGCCTACTTATTAAGATACTTAAGTAACGTCTTATACGAAGGTATTAACTACTTAGCTAGAGTACCTTAAAGATAAAGAGGTCTTTAAAGTTATACTTAATAATACTATTAGTTTAATCGCTAAAAAACGATTTAATTAGTACGATCTTACTATTAAAGTAAGTTTATTATCGTAAAGAATAGAGTTAATTATAGTATTAAAATATACTATAAATACTTTAGTAACGATACTACTAATAAGTATAAGTTAAAGAATTCGCTTATATATAAGAACTTAATTACTAAAGAGGTTAAGTCTAATAAAGCTCGTAATCGTACTAACTAAAAAATAAATTATTAAGTACGCTATTTTATTAACTATTATTACTACTTAGACTTTAATAATAAGTAATAGATTAAATATTAAATATATAACCTAGTATAGTACTTAGGTTACTTCTTTTTTAGTAATCTAGTCTTATACTTATTATTAAAGAGGTTACTTAATAACTACTACTAAATAAAAACGATTAGTTAATTATTATAAGAGTTGCGAATACCTTATTTTAAGGCTCGTATATACTTCTTAAAGTATAGAATTAACGATATAATAATACTAAAGTAGTATTATAATCTCTTAATAAGATTAGCTAAGGATTTAAAAAAAGAAAACTACGTAGATATACTTATTATAGTATTTAAAGACGCTAGCTAAAAGTACTACTTACGTAAGTAGATTATAATTAAATCTAATAGTTATACTATTACTAAAATAGTATAAGTCTTCTTCTAGTATATCGAGTTAGTAAAGATCGTTTAGTAATATACTAGTAACGCTTTACTTATTATTAATACTACTTTTTATACAAATAATAAAAGAATACCTCTTATTATTAATATTAGTAAGTTTAGTACTAATTATACGGTTCTTATTATATTTTCTTAGGTACTAAAGGAAGATATAGAGTTATATACCTTCTTCTTTTAATACCTATAAGAAGAGCTATACTAAAGCGTTTTAGAGCTTATAATAGTATTAATAGATCTTTTTTTTAGTATAACTAGCGCCTACGATCGCTTAAGGTACTTATTTAACTCGTAGCTATAGTATTATAGTTAGTATATAGTAATAGCTATAAGAGCGTACTTTTAGTTAATAGATTACTATATTAGCGACTAAATAAACGTCCTTAAGAGCTTATACTAGGCGTATATTTAGTTTAATATTAAGTAGTAACTTAATAATAATTAGTAAATACTAGAAAACGCTCTTCTTTATTAATTAAATAAGAGTTATCTACTAGATTAGTAAAGCTATAAGTAGAGGTTAATCTAATACTATACTAAACTATATACTAATATTAAGTAGTACGCGATATCTTAAGTTAAGAAGTTTAATAGTAGTATTTATAAAGTTATAACTTATTAGCTATTAATTTATAACGCTACTTATTAACTAATAGCCTTTATTAATAACTTCTTTAAAGACTTTAATAAGGATTTAAAATAATCGCGAATTAGTAATATACTTAGTATTTATAAAAAGTACTTTACTTATTTAACGAGATCTATAATAATATAAGCTATTTAAAAGTAACTTATATCGTAATAACGAAGGTTAATTAGTAGTTAGCTTTCTTTATATATAGGTATATTTTATAAGTAATAACTACTACTTTATATATATAATATATAGCGTTTATATAAGAAGAGCTATCTAATTACGAAGCTAATAGTATACCTATAATAGTAAACTAACGAGTATATAGTTATAAGTAGGTAGTAGCGACCTTAAAATAGTAGTACTAAAGTAGTAATTCGCCTTTCTTTACTAGACGATAAGCCTATAGTTATTAACCTATAAAAGCTATTTTATAATATTATAACTATTAGTAATCGACTTTTAAGTAACACTACTTATAAATATAAACGATAATTATAAATCTTATTATAAAAGTACCTTAACTATAACTACTCTACTATCGCCTTTAAATAACTACCTATAGGTATATTTAATAATTAACTACGTATAGCTTATAAGAAGATTATTATTAGAGCTAAGCGTAAGAAGAAAAAAGCGTATAAACTTAAGAGATTAGCTAATTAAGTAAAGAGAGATAATAGAATTTAAGCTACTTAGTAAGTAGCGAGAGAAGTAGTAATAGTAATAGAAATATTATAACTATAAGATAGTATTAGAAGTTATATAACTATACGTTTATATAGTTCTTTTATTTATTTTATCTTATTCTTTAACTCGTTATTCTCTATTAATAATAACGAGCCTTTTTTTCTACTAGACTTATAGCTAGTCGATAATTAATTATAGTTTAAGTTATCTATTTAATCTCTTCCTTTAGCGTTAACTATACTACTAGCTATTATAATAAGAATAATACGTAAAAGAAGAAGTATAAGCTTTTATAATACGCTACTTAGTAGTAATAGTTAAGAGATTAAGAGAACTAAGTAGTAATATAACTACTAATACTAGGTTTTACTCTTAAAAAGCTATTCTTATAAGGCTCGCTTAGATATATATATATAGACTAGGTTAATAGCTAATAGCTAGCCTAGTAGTAATATATCTACGTTTAATTAAGCTTCGTAAGAATAGCTTTTTACTAATAGTAAGTTCGTAACCTTAATACTACGAATTACTTATATTACTCGCTAGCGTAGCTTTATTATTAAGGTAAGGTAGTAGTAGTATAATAATCCCTCTTATATTTAATGCGTACCGGCTTAATTTTTTCCCTTATACAATTTACTATAATAGCCTAATCTGCGACGGTAAGGCTAACGCTAAGGTTAGGCGTTAGGCGTTAGGCAGTAGGCGGTCCCGAGAGGCTACCGCAGGCTAATAGGAAGCTGGAGCAGTCTATATCCTCCCTAAGATGGTTGTAATTCCTAACTACGATTAGCGATATAATTAACGGTATGCCTTCCTTAATTATAGAAAACTATACATGAACAAATAATTATCGTCATCGTTGTGGTTCCCTGTGACGTGACCTCGAGTTTGCGGAATGGCAGACTAGGAGATGACTTCGAAAATTCTGGAGATAGCCTGCGCAAACTCATGAGCCCTCACCGGAGGGTACCAGAGACTCTTCGGTGACCAGAATTCGTGATAGAGTGCACTTCTGAGCGATGGACAAGTCTTCAAATGCCTGCCGGAGGTCTACGAACGCCGCGTTCTCGCTGAGAGGTGTTGAATCAGGGCCGGTCGTTAAATTGGCGGAAGTGTCCATTTGGCAGGCTATCTGCTCATTCAGCCAGATGCAGTCTCCAGGATACATTTCCAAGAAATCTGAAGCCCATGCATTGGGATCTGCCATCTCCACGCATGTGTTGTACACAATCTCATACAGAAGCTTGGCCTCCACGAATCTGGACTGATTTACCAGCTGGCGTGCTAGATGGTGGCAGACGTATGCATACAAATTCTGACATGCCTCGAGATTTGCATTATCCCTGGGAAGTCTTTAATTTGACCCCAATGCCGTTTCCAACAGAAATTTGGCCTGGACATTTTGTAGTTCCTCCAACAGCCGTTCCGCCAGGTTGAAGAGGACGTAAGCCCGTTCATTTTCACAACGGTGTAGTTTTGCATCAACCTGCTCGTTCCCAGGTAGTCGCTCGTACTGGTCTATAGCATCCCCTAGCTGGGCGTAGGCATCGCTGAATTGTTCTCCTTGTGAGAGCTCGCACCCTCGTTTAAAACAGATAAACGCGAGTAACTCTCGGGAGGATACTGTACGAGGGTGTTCACTTCCCAGTATTCGCTCTAACCTATCCAATGCACCCTTGGCCAGGAGCTGAACCTCCGCAAGATCAAATTGGTTGGATAGCGCACTTGCCAAGTTGTGCGTTGTCCACAGCGTGTCCAGGTCATCATCGCCCAATACATGACGCTGCAGCTGCAACACATCTCGCATAATCAATATCGCTTCTTCTTTTCTTTTCTGGAGGCTTAGATTCCAAGCCAGCCAATACCGACTGTGTAGTGTTTTGCGATGCTCTTTTCCCCACCTCTTTTCCATGATAGAGATAACACTTCTGTGGATGATCTCAGCTTCTTCCAAATGGCCTAATTTCGAGAGGACCTGAGCTAACACTATCTTGGTGTTCAATGTTCGAGGATGATCTGCGCTTGCACTTCGTTCTTCTATCTCCAGTATATCTCTGAGAAGGACCTCTGCGTCAACAAGTCTGCCTTGATCGGAAAGGTTCCAGGCTAGATTGTGTCGTGCCGTGAGAGTGTGTTCGTGCTCAGCTCCATAGAGATCCTGGTAGACACCGATAATTGCGCGTTGCATGGCTTCAGCCTCCTTGAGGTCACCTTGTTTTGCTAAGGTTAAAGCTAGGTTGTGCATGCCATCTAAGGTGGCTCGATCTCTCGAGCCTAGCTGACTAGTGAAACACTGAAGAGCATCTTGTTGTAACTGTTTCGCCTCGCTGTACCTTTTGCGGTCCATAAGTACCACTGCTAATTCTCCCTTTGTCTCCGCTATGTCGACGTGATCATCGTCCACTGCTTTCTGTAGGTGTTCTAGCACTTTTCTATACCGTCGTTCGGCTTCTATATATTTTCCTAGGTGTCTCAACGTAAGTGCCACTTCTCGTTCGTCCATGAGCGTTTGCCGGTGCTCTTCCCCGAGATTCAATAGCGAGGTATGCTGCACCAGGCTCCAAAGCTCGAAACCAGCCTCATACTCTCCCTCGTCCATATAGAACCAAGCAAACTGTCTAGCGTCAGCGCAAGTACCTTCGCATGCGCCCAGCTGAGAAGCTGGTTCTGAAACCTCTCTATCACAGCCGACAGTGGCGTCCATATGGAGGAGAAGCGCCTTTTTAGCCGCAAGAGCCGGTCTCAGATTTTCGAATTGCTCGAGGGAACCAGTCAGTAGCTTGATAGACTTGTGAACGAGTATCTGCCGTTGCGAAAGCTCCGGCCGGAGCTGAAGCCAGTCACGTATCAGTGGATGCAATGAGAAGCTCGTGAAGTCCGGCTTGGAGATCGACGGCTCGTTCTGCAGCAACGACAACTTGCAGGCTCTCCTGATGAAGTCACTGAACCTATCCGTGCTCCAACCCAAGTCTTTCTTGTACCGAGAAAATTTTTCGATTGCACTGGCGTCCATATAAGGACAATTCACGTTGTTTGGATCGTCGGCAGGCAGGCTCCCGACCGCGTTGGACTCGATAAAAAACTCAGCCCATGCGCTCGAGGTTTCGTCCTCGCGCAAACTATCTTGTACATCGAGAGAGAGCGCAAAATTCACGAACAGCCATTCATCGATTATAGTGGGTGCTAGAAAAGCTGACATGGTCAGAAACTCAGTCACTGCGTCGAGGTTTCCATGTGATCGACTGCAGAAGTGCTGGAAGGTCATCTCCCATGTAGTGAATGCACACACTGCGTTATTCCTCGCTTCCATGCCCATTTTTTCGTCCGCATACTCCCATTCCTCCTCAGGCACATGCTCGAGAATCTGTTTGCGCTTCTCCTCGTATATCGGCAGGAAGTCGGCGAGGTTTGTCACCAACGATGGACGATCTTGCATGTAGGCAGCCGCCTGATCGATTGCCAGTGGAAGTCGTCCAAGGCGTTCCACAATCTTTTCAGCTTCTTTTCGACGTGATTCGGCCTCTGGGTCGACATCGCGGTGTTGTAGCAATAGCTCGACGGCCTCCTCAATCGGTAGACACGATACTGCCATCACCTTACCTAGGCGGCACAGATCTTGATAACGGCTCGTGAAAAGTATGTCTCCAGAACGTCCTGAACAAACCATTAGCGTGGTCATAGAATCGTAGAACATCAGATGCACGACGTACCGGCCGGTAAATAGCTCTTGATCTTATTCCCTTCCCAGGGGACGTCATAATTGTCAAATACCATCAACCATCGGTCTTCCCAACCCTTGAGCGTTTTAGCCACAAATTGGAATTTTTGTTTCGTGTTCGATGATTCGCTTTGGGACGGGTCAAGCTCTTCCGCTATGTTGGAAAATGACTGTAATGTAGTAGCCTCTGAACTGGCATTGATCCAGAATAGTCCACGATATGTGGTTTCCTCTCGATGACAGTATTCCAGGGCCAGCTGGCTTTTCCCTTGCCCTCCCATGCCACAGAGGACCACGACTCGCGGCGTTTTGCTTCCATAAGAACGAAACTTTTCCTCCATCTCGATCAGTTCTGCTTCTCGACCGATGAAGTTAGCCACCCTTAGGTTCGGTATGTTGGAGAATGTCGCTTTCGTAGATTGAGGCTCTGTGAACAACGCATTAGCAACAACATCTTTGCGCCATATCAGCGATCACACGTAGCGATAGAAGAGCTGTAGTAGGGATATCCTACATGGCTCAAAGGTGGTGCTGGAGATGAAACAGCGACAGTGCTGGCCATCGCAGATCGCTCCCGGCGGACTGCAGGTTGGACATAAAAGCTAGAATCATCTCTTACCCTGGTGTCCGGCCCGGTGATGCAGATTGTATGTGTATATATTTCCCTAATGCACTTGAGCGGAACCCGAGATTGACACTGGTCCGTAAATGTTCGATTCGCCGCTGTGACTGGACAGGCCACTGGCGGGCAACGCTGGAGGCAAGCATGACATGGTGGATGGCCCCGACGTTCCAGGTTCGTGTGTGATCTCTTACATTGCTGGATCCATTGGGTAGGTGCTTTCGACGGTATGAGCACGTTCATCACATAGCTGAGGGTGATTGCTGCTGCGTAGGCATGCTGGTCTCTATCCTCCCTCAGCTCAAACACTGAGGTAGTCGTCGGTTCTGTACGGTCGTAAGGCTGACGATGCTCATATCTTCTGGAAAATCATAAGGAAGTCGTCGGGAACTCGTACTAGGGAAACGCTGACAAAACCGGCGGAAGCAGGCACCTCCTTTCATTCACGGTCGACCTGCGCAGTCAATGCTGGAAGTAGGCAGTTTGACCCAGCTGTACTGCCTGCGAGTGCTCGACAGCCGTGAGCCCTGCATTAATTAAGAAATGACTAGCGTAAGGCACGATTTAGGTTGCACTAAGATCGCTTTTCGATAAGTACGCCCGGTGTAGAAAGTCTGCCGAAGCGCATCCTATCGCAAGAATACCTAGGTAGGTACGGAGTTTGAACCGTACGTACACCACTATTACTCGTACTTAGCTTCTCACCTGCCTTTGTGTGTGGCTTGAATTTGAGCTTAGTCTAAAGGCGCTAACAACGAGCATGCAGAGCAGTGTCTTTCCGGGTGCATCCGTATCAACATTTGTGCTCCATCGAGCATGGACAAGGTATGGGATAACGTATGGCAGAAGGGATACCCAGCTGGAACTAGTAGGGATGAGTGTATAACATGAGTTGACTGCGGAGAGTCTATCTAAGAGAGTAGCTATACTCAAGCTAGTGCATATCCTTCCCGTGCTCTGTATCACTTGGATCCTTTGCTATGGAGCATCCAAAGTACGCTGAGCATCTTGGCCCCTCCTGCCTCGTTGAGTCTAGCTCCGGGAATATCCCCTTCAGTTGGTTCGTGATTCGTGGTAGCCGCTTAGCGGACTTGTTGGTTTGGTTGCCTGGCTGTGGTTAGACTGGCGTGTGACATCTCCGACTCCTCCGACCATGCTTAGTACACGAAGCTTCTGCGTACGGGCGGTTCCGCACTTAGTTCGTCCGAAGTCAGATACCTCGCCTTGCTTTCGTATTCCGTAATGTTTTGGTAATAAGCACCGAAAGAAGCTGTTGCATTCAGACGCTGTGAATAGCTGTTGAGCGGTAGTGTTCCGGTCTGGTTGCGATACTCGATCGCAAATCCTTTGTTCACCTCAAATCCGGGGAAGTATGGTTCTTCGTCGGATGGGACCAAGGTTGGAAGACAACGATCGAATGCGACGCGGGGCAAGGAGGCATAATATTCGTCATACTTTTGATCCAGGGCTTCTGCCAGATTGTGTACGCTGCCATCTTCATGTAAGGTCTTCCAGGGATCACGACAAGAAGCCTGCTCGCATGCTTTCGTAACCAGGAGGACTCCATTCAGGCGATCGGCCACTGCTGGATTTTCATCAAGATTCAATGGGTTCAGTTCGAAGGGGTCGGTCTGATCATGGAAGTGTGTGTCAGAAAACCGCCCATCTCGGGACATGTATGCGTTGGGTCATGACTTACAATAGTGTCATACAATTCCGTCTCACCTGTGCACCAGTGGCTGTACAAAAATCCGTAATCTTGCGACACAATTCGGATCGTCTTGTAGGAGTTGTTTGGTTGGGTGAGAATCGGATATCCCGTTAGTGACGAGAATTCTAGGTAGGCTGGGCCCCAGTATTCGATATTGATTATCTCTGGAGCTGCGTGCTTTGAATGATCCTGTTCCGTCCAGTAAGAGAGGAGACTCCGTCCGTCAAGAAACTCGGGCCATTGTTCAGGGTCGAGGTCTGCGAGCTCCAAGAGAGTAGGTGCAATGTCGATATGATTAGAGGCGAAGCTAGTTTGTTTACCTGAGAGAAGTCAGTGGTGCCGTTCCGATGGGTGTAGGTGGAAAACATGCCTTTAGGGATTCCTGGACCCCTCATAGCGAAGGGCACGTGTGTGTCTTCTCGATACGGCAATGACTTCCCTGCAGGTAGTCTGTGATTGCCGACGTGGTATCCGTGATCAGAGCTAAACATGACGACTGTATCTTCGAGTTGTTGCGCATCCTCAAGGATTTGGAAGAGGTGTGCAATCATCTCGTCTGCACTGGCCAAAGCCTGCGCTCTGCGCCGGTAGGTCTCATCAGCGAAGGCGATGGCGTCATCATCCATGAGTGGTAGCTCACCCAACCACGATGGCTTTCTCTGCACAGAGGGGTTGAAGTTTGGTGAGCGAGGAGCGGCTAAACCAGGAAAGAGATCCTGGTGTCTGGTGGCTGGAACAGGGGGATACCTCCCGGTCTATATGCGATTAGCCCACGTGCAAGCAAACCATTCATCAGGGCTCACTTCGTTGAACTCTTGATGCGGTGCCGTTGGCGCCACCGTGAAAAACCAGGGCTGGTCTTGATTCAATAAGTGTTCGAGGCGATCAACACTAATTACCAGTTAGCCTCAGCATCTAGGCATCAAGATTGCCTGCGAGATGTCCTACGCCTTTGCCCGTATAAGATCGGTCTGATACGCCTGGTCATAGTATCTTGGTTGATCTCCTAGAGACTCGAATCAGCATTGGTTGTATATCAAGGAATTCATCACTTGCCGTTGGTAGAAAAGACGGGTACGTTGTATATGTACATGTATGGATCAAGCTGCGACAAATTAGAGCTAGTCGAAGGCATCGGAGCAGGGGTGATCCACCAGCCCGTCGAAATGATCCCAACCTGCGGGGACCGTTGCGTAATTGTCGATACTATACCGATTCATAAGCTTTCCGATGTCTGTCAAAGCATGTGTGAGCAGGCGGCGTGTTAGGTTGGTAAGTTCCACGCTGCTTACACTCAGTGCGGTACCCAGCTTTCTTCATCCAATGCGGGAGATTGTTGTCGTTCTCACCGCTTGCCACGAACTTATCGTAACCTCCACTGTCGGAAAAGTCAAGAAGAGTTCTTTCCAGTGCCGAAAGTGATGCACAACATACCCTGGAGCTTGTACCTGCGTGTTATTGGTCTAGACTTGATCAGTATTGGGGTTGCGGCGTTAAGTGACCGTGAACCATACATTATGGGCTGCTTGTCCACGTAGGAGTGCCACTCTGGCCGGACAACAAAGGGCAACGGTGGCATAGTGGTTCGCAAAGGTGATTCCTATCCTGATGTTCATCTGCTATCGACCCTCGATGGTTCAGGCGCATTTACCTTCATCTTCAATCTTGTCCTTAACAGACGGTAAATACTGCATCGAACCCAAATCCAGATCAAGGTCATCCATGAATATAAACAGGATATTTGGTTTCTTAGGAGTGGAGGACCCGCTGACCAGCCATCCACCGAACAAGGCCAGTAAGATGAGCTCACACAGCATCTTGTTCAAGGTGACGAGTCGTGTCATCATAGTGTTCGTGCTCCAATGTCACAATTCTTCCCTAGGTCTTCAACTGACCAGGGAACCTTTCTGTTTGCCATCTATATATATGTTATGAGGCGTTGTCCTCCACGTGACCAGTAATGGTACGAGTGGAACCTCAGGTTCTACTCAAGTAAGCTGGGCGAGATGGTATGCAGATGAGTCGGGGCAAGGTCTGTTATGCACAGGTGGGGTTCTGGTATAACTTAGGTTGACTACGGAACTATAGAACTATACAAAGGAGAGTCGTATCTATATACTCATGTTCATAGTCCCGACTAGGGCACTTGCTCAGTGTGCTCAGTTGTGATCAGTGTGATCAGTCCCCCTTGGCACTGATCATACTGATCCCTGATGATCCTACTGATCACCCCTTGTCACGTGATCCCTTATCTTATCATCACGTGCCAGGCTCCCTCGTTTGACCTGCCTATATGTATGTTGGCTGCACTGTGATACACGGGTGACTCGCTGGCCGCCCGGTCACATCTCTTGAATCGTAACAATATACAGCTCGTAACTACGGAACCGTGCCGTAGTTCGGAAGTGGGTTTGGAGGTGAATGCCTCTCTACCTGATCTGGCAAGCCAGTGATGGGGAAAACGCCGACCCTGGAGAATTGAGGTGCAAGTAGACCTCTGGATACAATCATAAGGATACAAGAAGCGGCCCTAGTCAAGGGACTACTTGCCGACATCGATCCCGAACTTGTTCAATGGCAATTGTTCTCATTCAAGTTGGTAGCGTTAAAGGGTACCCCACATGAGTACAGGATGAAAACCGGCTGGGGACCCCACGAAGCCGGGGGTTTAGTGTCACGAATGCCAAGGTACCAAGCTCGACTCACGCCAAGACATTAGACGAAGAGGAGCACAGTTAACATCCCCAAGTAGAGGCCTGGCTAATTGCTTCCTTTCAAGCAGTGTGTCGTTATCATAGTTTATTCCAGCAACCAAATCAGATTGTCTTCCATCGCGGTGTCCCTCGCCCAGTGCAAGACTGGTCCTGACATTTACAGTAGGTAAGCTTCCAGGGCAACCCCCCCGTAAATCCTAGGGTTCTCGGCAGAGCCCTGCATTAACTAGCGATTAGCATCAGACACTATTTAGGTTGGACCAATAGGAGCTCGATGTAGCTCTACGCAACACGGCACAGTTATCTAGGCTTCATAGGATTGTAGCTTCAGTAACACGCCACAGTAGTGGCTGTCGAGATGTAAAAACGTTGTTATTGCACGGTAAGGACACGACCTCATGCGCATCCGGGTGCATAAATTGTACAATCGAATAGAAGCAGGAGCTCTCGAAGACGGAATTGATTATACACTGGCAGTTGGTTGTAAGTTAGCTGCCGGTTGAAGAGCTCTTGCTTCAATGCCGAGCCCCACTTCAGCCGCCGGCAACTGCCTTGGCATCTCGTACTTGAAAGCGACGGTATACCGGATCTTAGCACGCATGGATAGCAGTTTGACTCCGTCCTACACCACTACAAACATGAACCAATAGCTAGGTTGCAAAAGCAAAAGACGAGAAACCGTTTCCTCAGGAAGGAGCTAGCTTGGGTCTTTTGATTGATAGCCAAATCCTGATAGGTTGAAGCGATTCTCCAGCCGACCAATTTATGGCAGAGCACATGTGACCCTTCTTGCTTCCACGACGAGTAACGACGTGGGGTGGCCAATACGTATAAGGGAACATGCAGTCGTCCGAAACATTGCTTAAAGGGGCAAAGCTGCAGTGTCACCATTTATCGTCTTACCGTCCCCAGCTAGACGTCGAACCAGAGCAGACCAGATCTACCTGGCGCCCTCCCCACGAAATCTGGTCGCACAAATGCCCGTGTCAATCGAGTTGCAAAAAGGTAATGGAGATAGCAAACGAAGATAGGCCTGGCGCTTCTGGTGAAGGAGGGAATCGTGCTTTCAGTAATTGAACCTAAAACTTGGACGTCACGCCTCAACGAGACTATATGCCAATCGCCTCTTCATAATTCCTCCCACTTCAGTACATGTACAAGCCGGATGGGAGGCAGGATGACCTCCAGAAACCCAGCATGGCATACCACTCATAGACCAGGCCTTCTGCACGACGAGGACGCAAGACGTGGAACACTGCATCTGAAGCAAAATGATCACATCCCAGATTCGAACTCATGACTCGCAATGCAACCCTATTCGCAACGCGAAGCTAGTCTCAACAGGGCCAAAAAAACAAAAGAAGAGACGAGGAATTGAACCTCTGGAAATTCCTTTGCACAGATTTTTGGCAACCATGCCGTGTTTGAGCTACTCTTCTGGACGACAATTCTTGTGCAGTAGACTATAACCCTCAATAGCATTGTGTGCGAAGTGTAAAGGTGTGGTTGCGCTAGACAGAAGCTGTATCAGAGCATGAGTCACCAAGCTGAGCTCGGGCAGACAAGACCGGATATGCATGCACACTGTGTCCTTTGTTACAGATTAGCTCAACACGTCCAAGCTCCTACTTCACCACTCCTCCTTCCCTCAACTAAGAACCCATCCTTCAACCTCACTCTTTCGACCATACTCGTCGTCTTGCCCTCGAGGCTATCCTCCACAGTATGGGACACTCCCGCGCCTAGATCCCAGTGGCGTCCGTCCGTCTTATCGTATACCTTAACTACATCTTCGCCTGCTGCGGCGACGATGTGGCGAGCGTCGAATTGCATGGAGGTGATGGGGTTTTCATATGCGTAGGCGTCGTGTATTGTGCCTGTGCGGAGATCCCATATCTACCACGAATCAGTATGCAGTTTGACGGTGCAGGGAAAAACTTACACGAATAGAACGGTCGGCTGAACCAGTAACGAGATGAACATCGTCAAATTGCAAACATGTCACGGCACCGGTATGTCCAACCAGGCTACGGTGGACCTGCCCGCTTCTCAGATCCCAGAGGCGGACCATGCCGTCTGCTGTTCCGCATGCGAGAGCGGCATCGAAGACTTGCAAGGCACCCACGAAGTCGGCATTGGTGTCTGCGCTCCGTCCGGTGGGCCGCCATATTGACTCGTCGGTTGAGAGTGACGCGCTGGCTTGTGCTGCCGCCCAGAGGACATCGAGGGTTTGTACGCAGCGGCCTTTGACTAGGTCCCACTGGCGGAGGGTTTTGTCTGCAGACCCCGACACGAGTGTTTCCCCTCGGAGATGTAAAGCGGTGACTTCATCCACGTGGGCTTCGAGCGTGGCAAGGTGACAATCGCTCATCGCGCCAGGTGGAGGAGGCGGTACTTCGTCTTCTCCTTCATTGCCGAAGCCCAACCCATCGTCATCTTCTTTGCTCGCGTTACGCTCGAATGGCTCGTACTTTGCTCTGCTGATGTCCCAGAGACGGATGGTGGCATCAAGACTACCTGTTGCGACAACATTGTCTTCTATTTGCAGGCAACGGACGGAAGCAGTGTGTCCTTCTAGCAAGCCCATGCAGCGACCGAGGTTCAGGTCCCAAACTCGGACTGTGTCATCGAGGGAAGAGGAGACCATTGTGCCGAAGGGAGCGTCGAAATCTAGGGCTGTTATGATGTCGTTGTGTGCTGGTATGGTGCGAATGTTTGAGCCTGGTTCGAGATGTTCGTGCAAGACGGGCATGCTTTTCCGCTTAGTGTATGTCGGTCTCCTCTTAGTCTTGGGTGAAGTCGGTGATTTGACTGCTGGGAGCTTTTCGTAGATTGACTCGGACATGAAGCTTGCGTCCATTGCTTGATCTTCTGTGGGTGTTAGCTGGCCTGGCTCACCCTCCAGCGTGACCGTCGAGGCTTCGAGCTGTGAAACTGCTTCCTCCGCTTCTTGCATATCCTCGATCTGGTTGTCGAGTTGGACCAGCTCCTGCTCAACCTCAACCTCTTCACCCTCCAGACCAGCTAGACGATCTAACACGATCTTCCGCATAGCCATGAGATTGGCTATCTTGTTGTCAATTTCTCTAATCTCGGAGCTGCACATGTTCTTTCTTATGGCCATCATTTCGAGGCGGTGGTTGGTGTTGTTCCGCCTCTTCTTGATCTTCGCTAAATTTGGTGGACCGTCCTCATCGATATCGCCGGGGGCGGCTGTTAGAAGCTTTGGCTGACCACGCCGCCTGTGGCCTTTCCTGTGTTCATTCTCTTCGATATCTGGTAGGCTGGCCTGGAAGCCCTGGAACAGGCTGTAGGAGTGGTCGGTCTCGGGGATGTTGTGGAGCTGCTCGTCGCTGATGAAAGCAACTGCTCTATGGGCTATTTCGCTCGTGCTGATCTTGCTTCTGACCAGCTCGGTAGGTGCAGCCTGAGTGAAAGAGAGCATGGACCTCTGCATGCCTGGTCGGCGCATCGATCGTTTGATCGAGGACATGGCATTGTTGTAATGTGGTGTCGAATTGGGGTCGCCTATCAAATGACTGGCTGTGGTTGTCACCTTTCGACTGAAGGCCTCGAGCTGGCGTGTCTGGTCAAGCTGTTAGTAGGTTGCTGTCAACGCAATACAGGTGCTGGTACATCGAGAACAGCGCCGAGGATGGAGTCATTATCGCTGTCGTTGGCTCTTCGTGATTGCGACGCATTTCGACTGTGAGTGGCCATACGAGGGGCACTTGACGCTGTCGACTCGTGGATGGGATTGTCTTTGGCTGATGATTGAGTCGCGTGCTTGCGGGAGGGAGGAGGCTCAAGGTCATGCCAATGATCCACAACAGCACGAGGCACAGCACGGGCAATCGCAGGATCCCTGTTCATCACGCAGTCCACGAATGACGTCGCACCCACGGCACATCACTCGACGAATGAAACTGTTTGCGCATTCGCTAGCTGACAAGAAAGAGCAGTACAACATTTGCAGCATGAGACTTGGGCTGTCTGGCCTCGCATGAAGACATTCATACCACGAAAATATCCTTGTCTACATGAGTCTCGCGTTACTCGCGAGCATGGACACAGCCATTGATCTATCCGACCCCTCCAAGGCCCTTGATCTGTCAAACATACGATTTCAGCTGATGTGAGAGTGCGACTCGAGGCCTGGTTTCTGAGACGCTGACCGTCGCAGTCGTCTTGAAGATACCATCACATTTCACCTGATCGAGCGGGTTCAATTTCCTCTCAATGCCGCAATCTACGACCCCGCTGCTCTTCCCATCCCAACCAGCAACCTAGCACTACCACCCGCCTTATCCCTCGCCGACTATATGCTGGCAGAGACCGAACGCCTGCATTCTCTTGTCCGCCGGTATGACGCACCCGACGAGTACCCATTCTTCCCACAAGTCCTTCAGAGACCCATGATGCAGCCACTCAAGTATCCCAGGATACTTCACCACAACGATGTCAACGTCAACTCCACCATCAAAGAGAAGTACATTAGTGAAATCCTCCCTGAAGCTTGTCGTGACTTTGGCCGAACAGACCGAGGAGAGACCAAGGAGAACTATGGTAGTGCTGCCACATGTGATATTGCTTGCTTGCAGGCATTGAGCAGGAGGATACATTTTGGCAAGTTCGTAGCTGAGAGCAAGTTTCGCAAAGAGACCGATCGCTTTGTCAAGCTGATCAAGGCTGGAGACCGAGAAGGAATTGACGTCGCTATAACAGACGCGGCTGTTGAGAAGAAAGTGCTCGAAAGACTGGGGCTGAAGGCTAAGACGTATGGCACAGATCCGGCTCTGGGTGGTTCGAAGGACGAGAAGATCAACGTCGACGCTGTTGTTAAGATGTATGCTCGGGTCGTCATACCTCTAACCAAAGTTGTCGAGGTCGAATACCTCATGCAGAGACTGAAAGGTACCGAATGGGAGCAATCTCAAGAGTAATCTCAACCCCGTGGTGCAAGATATTGTGCAACGTCTTTGACAGTAGCCTCGAACTTCGGCGCTTCAATGAGGATCGCGTGGCTTTGTGGTCTGATGCCCAGCTCTTGGAACGCTCTCTTCGAGTCAGAGTGGCCATTGTCCTGGGGGGTGCTATAGTTGTAGCCACCAGCACAAACTGCATGTCGTTGCAGCACCTCATCTTCGACATGGAAGTATAGTGTCTCGGGCGTACTGGCAGCCTTCTTTTTCTTCTTCGGCCGATCATCCTCCTCGTCTAGTGCAGATGCGATTTCCGTGTAGGTCTTGGACAGGATCAGGTAATGAGAGAATCGGTACGGCTCTTTTTCCTCTATCGCCCACTGAATCTCTTCAAGCAGCATAGTGTACATCGGGGGAACAACTTCGGCCGGCACGTTGATCAAGCGCTCGGTCAGGACTAGGCCAATCGCTGGCACAGCGGGTTGTGCGAGCAACTCGGACAACGGTGCGAGGGCAGGATTCGAGTTGGCTTTGCTTTTCAGGTACTGGACTAGCGTCTGGATGAACGGCTTGTCTTTGTGCTCGTGCAGATTGATTACCGACAAGAATGCGTATGCGTCTGTCTCGTTGCCATCGACCTTGACTGTTGAGCCAAGTAATGGTTGTGCAAGGATGAGTTCTGTCAGTGCGGACAGGTCGAGAATGTGTGAGTCAGCGTCGAACAGCTGTTGCAGCAGTGACTTGATGCCATGAAAGTCAATGTCTGGTAGAGGGTCGAACCATTCAAACTCGACATCCAGATTGTCGAAGTCCTCATCGTCGCTTCCTTCAGGCTCTTCCTTAAGAACCTTCTCGATCCCACCGTTTGCTTGTTCTGCAATGACTTTTCGCTTAGCCATTCTGTGTCGTGTTCTGTTGCTTTTCGGTCAGTCTATTGATCATACGCTGTCAAACGCACGTAGCTTTTCAATGACCAGATATGGCGCACCGGCTTTTGTACTTTTGTTATCGATAAGCTTCGGGTCTAACTCTATCCGTACAACGACGGCAATAGCGAGAAGGACACTATCACGAGATAGAGTAGCAGTAAGACTGGGGTTTGAAACGCTTTGAAGCTTTCCGCAAAGGCTAACAGCTGCCCGAGATATGTCACGATAGACGTCTTCTAGCTATAGAAGTCATTTTCTTTTTCCCAGTCGCTCCTTCTGCTTTACGTTTGCTCAAGTGCTCAATTTCGCATTCATTCCGTATGCACTCTTACCATTGAATGACGCGTTCTGGTAGTGTCACGACGCGACTATAGGATCAATGAAAATGATGACAGCAAAACGAACTTATTGATTCGTTAGCACACCTTGCTGACTGCGCGTCGAGCAGGCAGCAGAACACTAGCGCCATTCTAACCTGGTGACCATCACAACATCGACGTAAAGCACAAACTACCCGACATCTTAATTCATCGTGCCGTCTCAAACAGACGACATGGCTGACACCATCAGAATCCTCGTCGCTACAGACAATCATGTTGGCTACAACGAGCGAGACCCGGTTCGTGGCGATGATTCCTGGAAGACGTTCCATGAAATCATGTGTCTGGCTAAGGAACGAGATGTCGACATGGTCCTGCTCGGTGGCGACCTATTCCACGAGAATGTCCCCTCACGAAAGTCCTTGTACAATGTCATGCGATCTCTACGGATGAACTGCTATGGAGACAGGCCTTGTGAGCTTCAACTCCTCAGCGATGGCTCAGAACATTTTGATGCCAGTATCGGTCATGCCAACTACGAAGACGCCAACATTAACGTTGCCATTCCTGTATTCTCTATACACGGTAATCATGACGATCCATCTGGCGATGGCCATTTCGCAGCTCTCGACATCCTAGAAATGTCTGGTCTGATCAACTATTTCGGCAGAGTTCCTCAAAGTGACGATATCAAGGTAAGGCCTCTTTGTTTTCAGAAGGGCACCACGAAGTTAGCCCTATTCGGCCTTTCAAATGTCAGAGATGAGCGAATGTATCGAAGCTTTAGGGACGGGAAGGTCAGTTTCTACCGGCCCGGCGTTCAGCAGAAAGACTGGTACCATGTCGGTGTTGTTCACCAGAATCATGCAGCTCATACGGCCACTTCGTATCTGCCTGAGAACTTCCTGCCAGAATGGCTCGACCTCGTCATCTGGGGTCACGAGCATGAATGTGACATCGAGCCACGCACAAATGCTGAGATGGGCTTCAAGGTCATGCAGCCAGGCTCGTCAGTCGCAACATCGCTTGCCCTCGGTGAGGCGGTTCCTAAGCATGTCACAATCCTCAGCATTACCGGCCGAGAAATGAAGTCGGACCCTATCCGTCTGAGGACCGTCCGTCCCTTTGTCTACAAAGATATTGTTCTCGCTAATGAGAAGGAAATTGTCAAGCTCGCCGACAACTCCAAAGACAACTACAGGTCAAAGCTAACAGAATGGCTGATGGCACAAGTCGAGAAGCTTATAGCCGAAGCCATAGAGCAATGGGAGCAAGCACAAGAAGAGAATCCGGACTACGACCCCGATGACCCTCCCGATCCACCGCTGCCTCTCATTCGACTGCGAGTGGAACACTCATCGCCCAACGGCGGCATCACCAAATTTGAGGTCGAGAATCCTCAACGTTTCTCAAATCGCTTCAGCGGCCGCGTCGCAAACGGCCACGATGTAATACAGTTTCACATCAAGAAGCGCACTGCTCAAGCAAATCGCCTGAAAGCCTCCGAAGAACTAAAAGAAATGATGTCGAAACCGGAAGTCGCTGAGAACATCAAAGTCGCCAAGCTGGTGTCGGAGTTCCTGAACGCACAATCTCTCACGATCCTCCCCCAGAACTACTTCGGTGATGCGGTGAACCAGTACATCGACAAAGACGACAAGCACGCTATGGATCTCTTCATCAACGACTCACTCGCCAAGCAGATACGTCACCTGGTCAGCATGAACGAAGACGATCAACAAGATGAAGAAGAGGAGGATCTAGCCGCTCAATTTGATGAATTCCGGAATCGAATGGAGGAGATGTTCCAGAAGGGACAGCTGAAGAACCAAGCAGGTCGCAAGGCGAAGTACCGACCGAAACCGGATAATTGGAATAGTGATCTTGACGGAGATTGGGAAGACCAGCCAGCTGCGTTGATTACAGCCGAACAGGACAGCGATGATGATATGTTCGACGAAGATGATACACCAAAGCCGACCTCAACACGAGGTCGCGGCCGCGGAAGAGGCGCGAGAGGCGGATCCACAAGCACAAGAGCACGTGGAGGTGCAGCTGCAAAGAAGACCACCACAAAAGCAGCCACGAACGGGAGAAGCAAGGGACGAAAGAAGGTTGCTTCGGAATCAGAAGAAGAAGACGAAGACATCGTCATGATCGACGACGACGAAGACGAAGATGCCGGTAGTGCTCGCAACGCAGACTCAGACTCTCAAGCGATGTTCTTCCCTGACCCGAAACCGAAAACCAAGAAAACAGCGGCGAATGGCAATGCTTCAGCTTCAACACGAGGCTCTCGCGCAGGCTCAGTGGCTAGTAGCACTACCGCTACGAAGCGAAAGATGCCCTCCACGACGACCGCCACACCGAGCACCAGGAAGACGCCCGCGCGAGCTGCGGCACCAAGAGGCAGGCAGGGTACATTGAACTTCAGCACGAGTCAGGCTAGCGTGTTCGGGAATGGACGCAGTCAGCACGTTAGTGATATCGAGGACGACGATGATGAGGATGCATTCGAGCCGGCTAGTGCGGGGAGGGGTGCGAGGAGGAGGTAATCGGACGAATGAAGCGATGGCAGTGGTTGTGCCTCCGGATCGAGATGCTCGACTAGCTAGGCGTCAGCTCACGGTTACATGCTTCAGAAGTGGATGAACCTGTCAAAACCGAATGTGTCATTGCATATAGAAGGACAGATCGCGGCGTTGAGCAGCACTTGTTGTCCAGCAATCGAACACAAAGCTCAGCGGCATCATGGCGGCACATTTCTTTCATCACGCTGCTTCACTTTCTCTTCGATCCTCTCCCTCATCCCCACAGCCTGCTTACATGGCACCAACAGCGTCTGCGGGCCCCGACTATGCATTTGCTGCTTAGTCCAGGCTTTCATGCGGTCAACCTGCACCGTGCAGAAGTTGATGGCCTCGTCAAAGTCCTTGTCCCAAGCAGCCTGGCTAGTGGGCTGCAATGAGAACAGATGGCCTTCTATGTGGCCTAGGAAGAGATAGAATCCCTGCAGGACAACTAGAATACCATAGGATGGTGAGCCGATAGCTTCGTATATGTCGTCTGGGAAGAGACGATTCTTCAAGGCGGTGGACAGTTCGTGGCCGAGTTTCTCGTCAATGCCGTAGTACTTGATGGATGGAGTGAGTTTCTCGACACAAGTCTTGTTGATGCGGTGCATGACGCGCATGCCGGCAGCGATCTCAAAGTCTGCGCCTTCGACGCGCGGGATTAGGTGCTCGCAGATGTCGTCGAGGGTCTGGAACGTTGTGTAGGTTGCGCCGAGCCAATATTCGAGCATGCGCTCGAGTTTGCCCTCATCTTTGTGAACGTCCTTCGGACCGGCGAAGGCGGAGCTTCGGTCTTCGAGATCCTTGACTGCTGTTGTCTGCTTTTCTCGCGCATGGATTTGGACTTCGCCATCTGAGGATGGCGGCGGGGCCTTACGGATCTTAACAGCGCCGGATTTGAACATAGGTTGTTTGGAGACCGGATCCCACTGTTCTTGAGTTAGTTCATTGGCTGCGCGGGCTCGACCGTCTTGGCTGTCGAAGTAACCGTAGTGCATGGTCGTGAAAACCTGGCCCTTGTAGATACCGCCAACTCGGGCCACGACCTCGATTTGGCCTCGGCGACTTTCAGCAATGACCATGTCCCCCTCGCCGATTCCCAATTCTTTCGCATCGTGCTCGGAGATTTGGATGTAGTTTTCTGGGTCTCTATCTTGGAGTTCCTTGGTTCGGCCAGTCTTCGTACGGGTATGGAACTGTCTGGCTCGACGACCCGTACTGAGCTGCAGCGGATACTCGTCGTTCGGTGCTTCGCTCTCAGGAAGGTAGTGGCAATATTTGAGAATCGCTCTTCCAGCAGGATTGATAGCATCATATTGTGCTTTTGTCCATGGTGCACCTGTCTCAAGGTCATGGCCGAACGATTCGCAGTATTCTGTGTCTGTGAAGAAAACGCCGTCGCTAAATAGCCGTTCTGTGCCGCCGGGATGTTCCTCGTTGCACGGCCATTGTATGCCAACTCCATCCTTCAGTTTCTCATACGACATGCCGGTGTAGTCACAGGGTCGCCCTTTGGACATCCCTTGCCAAGATTTAAACATTTTCTCTGGATCCGCTGAGTCCATCAATGGTGACCCGTCTTTGGTTCTGAAGTCCATTCGCTTGCTGAAATCAACGAAGATCTCTATGTCAGATCTAGCCTCCCCTGGAGGTTCCACGGCCTTGAGGGAAATGTGCGTAGTACGGTCAACGTTGGTAAAACAGCCTGTTTTCTCTCCCCAGGCGGCAGCCGGCAACACCACGTCAGCAATAGCCGTCGTCTCGGTGGGGAATATGTCTTGGACTATCAAGAACAGACGTTGGTCCGTCAATACGTCTCTGGTGTACTGCAGGTTTGGTAGTGATACCAGTGGGTTGGTGCCACTGATCCAGAACATTTCCATGAGACCACCCTGGATGTACTTCAACATGTTCTCGATATGGGTTGGTTGGTTCCAGTGCGGGAGCCTTTCCAATTCAATGTTCCAAAGGTCGGCAAGTTCTTGCATGTGCTTCGGGTTGCCAAAGTTCCTGAATCCCGGAAACTCCCCATCGCAGCCAGTCTCGCGATTGTTCTGTGCTGTGGGCTGACCGTTCATCTGAAAGATGCCAGAGCCTGGTTTGCCTATGTGCCCCAGAAGTAGATTGATGTTATTGATTTGGCACGCGGAGGCAGTTCCTTGGTTGGACTGATAGACACCCTGGAGGGCCGTGGACAACAGGGATGCACTGTTCCCGAGGATGTCTGCAGCCTTCTCAATGTCTGCTTCGGGGACGCCGGTAATCTTAGAAACAACATCGGGAGGATATTCTTTGACGACCTTGTAAAGCTCTTCGCGTTCGCAAACATGCTTACTGACCCATTCTTCGTTGACGTAGCCTTTCTTGAACAGGAAATATTCAATACCATTGAGCAAAGCACAATTTGTGCCTATCCGAGGTGCGAGATGCAAGGTAGCCTTCTTTGCGCTGTTGGACTTTCGTGGATCGATCACAATCAGCTCCGGGGGTTCGGGACCATCTAGTCTATCAAGAATCCTCGCCCACAAGACCGTTTGAGTTGCACTCATGTTGTGGCCAACCATCATGATACACGACGTAACGTCGATATCTGTATACGAACCTGGCTGACCATCCGATCCGAAGGACTCCCTCATCGAAGCCGCTGCCGTGGCTGTGCATAGTCGGGTGTTGCCGTCCATGTGAAGGGTGTTCAGACCCGCCTTACCAACTAGAGCCAAAGCATAATATTCTTCGAGAAAGAGTTGCCCCGTTGTGTAGAAGCCGATCCCATGGTTAGTGCGACGCTTTTGGATGTTTTTGGTGCGTTCCACAATCAGAGACATGGCTTCATCCCATGATGCTCGTTCCAGCTTACCATGCTTTCTGATCATGGGGTACTTCAGTCGATCGGGATGGGTAAGTGATTTCCACGCATATAGCCCCTTAGGACCAAGCCGGCCGTGGCTGACCCTATCCTTCTCCCTTCCCCGAACGCCCACAATCTTTCCGTCTTTGACACCAAAGTCCAGGCCGCACCCATTCGAGCACATGACACAAGCACTTGTGACCCATTTATCAGGCTCCTCCACATAGTGCATGTCCAGTCTCGTTGGCCATGTACCTTTGTAGCCCTGACGGGACCCCCAGATGTCCTCGACAGCATCTCGACTAGAGTAGCTCATTGAGCCCATCGTTGTCGATGATTAGGTACAGTAAGCTATGTCCAGCTGCACTCAAGCTTCGAGAAGTCGAACGGAAGTATGTGAAATAGCTTCCGTGGAATTGGTTAAATGCTGTTCCCACTAGTGGTGGCATTAGCGTGTGAGTGAGCAAGCGTAGCCGAGCGTGGCCGAGCAAGCCGTTTCGGAACCCATTTCCGGATTACTGGTCCTCGCTTGCAGGGATGCCGCACTCCAAACACATCCTATTTGGTCAATCGCCGATGGTACAAATCCTAAGTCAGTACGAGTAGCAATATGCCCTCTTCTTTTCAGGTGCGTATCCGTAGGAACAATCATGCAACAGACATGGCTGGCGCAGGTGACTGACCGATAAAGTTGCGACATGACGTAAGAAACTTGTTGCACTTGACAGTTGCTTTCAAAGATCCCCACAAAGGTACCTGAAAATCGACAGAGCTTGTTAGCAGGTGGAGGATAGTGTTTGGCGTAAGCAAGGACTCCGGAAGTCGAGACGGGCTCCCAATGGCATCTCCGAGCTCAGATAATGCGTGTAGGCTGATGGCGAACCTCCTTGTCCGTTTTCTAGCTCTTGACGGCATCTGATAAAGTGCCGCCATTCAGACTGATCCAGAACATACAGTGGTGAGAACAATGTCGTTCAGCTGCGGGAAGACTCGAAAGGTTGATGACAAGTTGATCCAGTACGACAACGCCTTGGCCATTGTTTGTGATACTGCGCGTGAGCATGCTAGCTGGCGGAGGCACAACTCGAGCACGTCGTCGCGCAAGCGGACAAGAACGCCTCTGGTGGGCTCGGATCGAATAGCTTCAGGTTTCACTAGAGTACCTTTGATCAATGCCCTTGACAGCAGGTGTGCTGCTGCGGTCCTCGCACCCCATTCAACACCACAGCACGACACTTCTGCTATGGATGGCTATGCTGTGTGCTCCAGTAGCACCCTCACAGCGAGTGACGACAACCCGTTACTACTCCGTGTGGTTGACTATATTGCTGCTGGTGACGGTCAAAGGCTGAAACACCAAGATGACATAAATTTCCAAGAGGCCACGACCGTGTGCGTGGAAATCATGACAGGGGCTCGATTTCCAGAGACATCTTTTCCTTTCCTAGATGCAGTGGCCAAAGTTGAGGACGTGGTCCTGGGCGAAGACTGGTCAGATGATGGATCCATGGTCTCGAGGCACATCCTTCTCAGAAAGCCAGTCAGCCCTTGTCAGCATAGACGACCGGCAGGCAGTGATATCAGAAAAGGTGCAGTCATAGTCGAGGAAGGGAGGGTGATCAGGCCGAAGCATATTGCCGCACTCGCCAGTCTTGGTGTTGTCGACGTCGAGGTTTCCGACATCCCAAATCTGACAATCGAGGAGCATAGGGAAAGCGCGCCTTCACGGCCGCCGCGAATCGGTTTTCTCTCCACAGGCTCTGAAATTGTCGATCTTTCTCAGCGAGACGTCTTTGCTAGACGTGAACAATTGGACATACAAAGCATCCCAGACTCGAATGGGCCATATATGCTTACTACTTTGAACACCATGTGCCCCTGGGTCGAGGTCATGCATCTTGGGATCGCGGAAGACAACGTGGACGCTCTGACCCAGAAGCTGACAGCAGCAGTTACTAGGGATGATCTTGATGTGATTATAACATCAGGCGGGGTGTCGAGGGGTCGATATGACCTAGTCCGGGATGTGGTTGAGAATAGGCTAAAAGGTCGTGTCAGGTTTCATGGTGCAAAGATTCGACCGGGAGCGCCTGTTCTGTTCGGAGAGATTGACGTGGAGGCCGCGGGCCGAACGAGTCGAAGTGACCGACCCATCGCGTTTTTTGGGGCACCTGGAAATCCGCTCGCCGCAGCTGTAGCCCTCCGATTCTTTGTGCTGCCATATGTGCTATCATTGAGCCCTCTGTCAGAGCGATGTCATCACTCAATGTTGAAGACCTTCGATAGTGGTGACAGCCACAATAGCACTTTCTCGATCTGTAATGGCGGCGTCCGGAAGGTACAGCTCAACTCGTGTCGTCGCAAACCCCGTGATATGACCGTCTTTTGGTTGGCCAGACATTCTCCGAATGATGCTCAGACAGTCGAGATCCTCACTGATCAAGCATCATACAAATTGAGTGGGTTACTGAAGGCGGACTGCTGGGTTGTAGTACCAGTCGGTGTGGATGAAGTATGCTCTGGGGATCAACTCATGATGTGCTCCTTATGAAAGACAGTGCAAGTCTGTCTAGTCACTTTGTCTCAAATAGTGCTGTATGTCAGCCCAATTCTGCGGTGTGTTGACATTTCTGATCCAAATGGGGTCCTCCGGTTGCACTTGACACACGTTAGAAATGTGTTCGGCCTCCGTTGAACCACTTTGGATCGATGGCATCTTCTCGAGTGCGCGAATAGCTTGGTTAGGACCGAGCTTGCGACCGTCTGCTATGGCAGATAGCATCAACTGTTGAAGGACTTGTAGAGCCGGAGGCGCCCATATCGCAAGGAGAGGCTCAAAGAATCCCTCATCGTTAGTGAAGCAAGTGACTGCCGCACGCTTTGATTCTTGCGCCCTCGAAAGCTGCCATAGGGCTGCTGACTCAATGAGTGGATAGTCGCAACCAGTAACAAACCAGCAGGAGCTCTCGTCGTGATGATAAGCAGCAAGCAGTCCCGAAGCCGGTCCTGCATCTACCACACTATCGACAATGAAGCTTAATTTGAGGTCATCCGGCAACCTGCAAGAGCTCAGTAATTGCTCGATTTCGACCCTTTGCGTCTGATCACGTACTGACACGCTCACGTCTGACGACGGCTCCAATGACGTGCTTAGCTGGAATCGGTGGTGGCACAGTATCAGATGTAGAAGGAGAGGTCGTTCGGTTCCAGGGTCCGCCGCTGGTAAAGGCAGACTGTACTTGGCGACGCCCATACGAGATGATACGCCTCCGGCGAGTATCAGGGAACGCATGCTCTCTGGCGTTGACGCTTCTAAGCAAAATAGAATTGGAAGGTACAAGTCGTGTCGCGATGGCGCACATGGAAGGAGAGCACACGGCTATACGGCTGACCGTGGAACGCAGTTGTGCAAACCTTGGCCTGCGAATCTTGACCCATCCATACGGTACTAGTAAGACGGGAGAATAGTGGAAGATGCTTTCAATCACGTCTTGCGGCCTGAATTCTTCCGTAATCTCAAGGCTGATAGCCAGAGACACCTTCGTCTGTCTGACTTGATCACGATCAATAGTACGAACTGTTTCTACAGGCTAGGCATTCCGTTCAGGTGGCATATAACGAGCTCGCTTGGTTGACACTAAGACGGTTTGCCAACAACAGCACTAAACGGTGGCTGAACAGCCTCAGAGTAAAGGATATACCTAGCTAGCTCCGTGTAGCTACTCTACGGTCTCCGGATAACTCCTCGAGCGGTTAGCTCTTCGCATCTCCTCTCACTGACGGCGTTGGTGCAGTCGGGGCAGTTGGGGCAGGACTTCCACCAACGGGTGTGCTTGCAACTCTGTTGCCGCCACGACCAAACTGTCCTCCTCGTCCACGGTAGCCTCGACCCCGGAAGTTACCTCGTGTGTTGCCTCTACTTCCCGCCCCACCTCGAGGTGCTGATGGTGGGTGTGCAGAAGATGCTGGAGACGTGCTTTCTGCGATAGATGCGGCCATCGCTACAGGCGGCGTAGACGTTTCCGATGTGCTAGCGGGTGTATTATCAATGTTGGCTGGCGCTCGTTGCGTTGTAGGAGTTGCAGGCCGTGGCGACTGCTCAGCAACAGTTGCCAAGGAAGCATGAGCCACCTGTGGGGAAGAGGCGTTGCTCGTGATCGGCGATGCTGTATTCGGCCTCGAAGCAGCCTGAGATGCCTTTTTGTACGGCGACCTGTTCTCCAGCACAACGACGTTGCCATTGCCCACCTTTACAGGACTCGCTGCCATAGCCTTTCTCAAGCCTTCAGTGTCTGTGAAATCGATATAGCCCAAGCCTTTTTTCTTGTCGATCTCGCAGCGGGTTAGTGTACCATAGATGGCGAAAGTGCTCCGTAGGAGTTCTTCTGTGACGCCTTGGGAGGGGTTCGCATGTTTGAGAAATGCTGACTTGGCACCTGCACTTGGCTGCGGTGGAGGCTTAGCAGCTTTGACGGCTTGTGGCACAGGGTTCGGACGAAGTGGGGATGGTTGCGGTGCAGCATTCCGCAAATTTCGGGGACCAGTGGGAGGCTGAGCTGGAACTGCTTGTGGTTGCGGTGATGCTGATGCGGGCGCGGCTGGTAGTGAAGGCGGTGATTTGACGGCTGCTGGCCCAGTAGGAGGAGTATCTGTGCTGTTGGTCGGTGTGGACACCGACCTGGGTGTTCGTGGTGACCGGCCTTCCCTGGGCACAAGGCCAAGATCGCGGCCAATGATCCTGGCTGCGGCGCTAGCATCACCTCGCTGCCGCTCTCGTTTGGGTGTCGGCTGCGTCGGTGTGGTTGGAGTCTTCACTGCGGGTTGTTGTTCTTGCTTAGCAGGTGTACCTTGACCTTTGATCTCGGCAACAGATCTCTTGATGGAGTCTACTGCTTGCTGGGTCGCTTTTGCCACTCGTGCCTTCTCGGCATCAGTGGGTGTGCTCTTCTTAACCACTGTTGTCTGCTCGGTCTTTGAAGGTGAAGTATTCTTAGCATCTTTACCATCTTGACCTTTCTTGGAAGCCTTGATAGCGGCAGCCTCTTTCTCCTTGGCCTTATTCGCTTTCTTGTCTTTGATATACTGGATTAGTGGAGTGATAGTGACCTTTTCTTGCTTTGCATTGGCGTCGTCATTTGCTGAAGCTTTCGTGATCGGCTCTGTAAGCGATTGGAGGAAGTCAATGAACTCTGGATCCTGGTCAATGGTGCCTTGTCGTCCATCGTGCCTCACCCGGCCACCTGGGATCTTGGTATACGGTGCGAACTCCAGGGATGGAGGGCCGATCAAGCAGGAGTCTCTTGTCGTGTTCTTAGCATCTTGGAAGGTGACAATTTTGACATGGGCCGATAAGAGGTCAAGGTGTGCTGGATCTTTGACTTTAAGATATGCTCGTGATGGTCTCGATGGCTTGGCAAGGCTGTTTTGTAAGTTCTTGTCCGTTGAGGGATAAGTTAGACATACTCTTTGGATATCTTGCCTGGCTTGTAAGCGGCCCAGTCAACTTTCCCTTCTCCCACGTGCCATTCTCTTCCGATGCATTCCCAGAACTCGGCTTCTGTCAGGCCCGGCGGGAGTCGTCGAATGATTAGTCTTAACCTAGGTGCTGCGGGGCGTGGTGCTTGTTGGAAAGGCTTTCGGGTCTGTGCAGCGTTGATAGGTAGTACACCACGTCCTTTCGTGTGATTCGGCGGCATACTGTGGAATTTTGATACTGAAGGTTACAGGAGTTGTAGAAGGGATTGATTGGATGTTGTAGGATGTACTGGCACTGGATGCGCCAAGTCGATGGATCCGTGGCGTTCCTCGAACCACAGGGCGACAGGTCCAATTCAGAAACAAAGCAAAATTGGGTTCCTAGAGTCTAACTACAGTGTCACACGAGAGCTGTTCCTTGGTTAGCACCGTGTTGGTGGACGTTGTGATATGCCAGTCGACAAATATGTCAGGTGTTTGTTCAGTCGTGATTGGAGGTGAAAGCACGACCGATGGTTTCCAAGCTGTTATTTTATTCCGGGACCACCTGTTAACGTATTAACATCCGTCTCTTTGCGTCGACAGTCTTGCACAAACTCGTAATTTCGACAATTATATGTGTCTGTATCGTGATATCCTCTCGTCATAAACATATTTTCCAGCGTCGCTGTTGCACCCTTGCAACTTCCGTTGTCTTGCTGGCTCGGATGACAAACTCGGGCAAAGAGTCCCGAGGCTGCACACGACAACACCGAACGGACTCGACAACTTGATGTGCTCGATACCAAACCAATGATCGCAACATACATTAGTCCTCGACGAAGCAAGTTCTGACACGTCAGCCTCCACCTCTACGTCTTCACATCCAGCAGTCTCTCTCGATCTGAAGCCACCGAGCGCCCCTTCGACCTCTTTTGCGCCGTTGCCGCTCTAAACCACACAATAATCGCCTTACGTACAATCCTAGGATGGCGCCAGTAGGAGGTGTCAAAGTGCCCGTGCCAGGGCCTGCGCGGCTCAAAAGGTCGGCCGGTCCAGATGAATGGCTAGAGGCTGCGAAAAACAACAAGTACCTGTCCGAATACCATATGAAACAGCTATGCGAGATTGTGAAGGAGTTTATGATGGAAGAGTCGAACATGCAGCCCGTCGCAACGCCGGTGACCATATGTGGCGACATACATGGACAATTCTACGATCTGCTCGAACTGTTTCGTGTTGCAGGAGGCATGCCCGGTGAAGCAGCGCCTGAAGCGCCAACTGCGATGGAGAACATCATCACAGCCGCCGACATTGAGCCACCGTCCACCATCACCGATCCCAAACTACAGAAGAGGATGAGGTTAGGAGGTTCGAAGCATCCCGACGAGACCGATCCATCAGACGACGTTAGCGACGCTTCGCAGATCAATTCAAGTGCCGTGTCGCAACTTGGCTCCGAACTGGATGCGGACGACACAATACAAAACACGGGGGAGAGGAGGGAGAATGCCAATTTTGTATTCTTGGGAGACTACGTAGACCGTGGGTACTTCTCGCTCGAGACACTCACACTACTACTCTGTCTGAAGGCGAAATTTCCAGACAGGATCACCTTGGTCAGAGGCAATCACGAATCGCGGCAAATCACTCAAGTCTACGGCTTTTACGAAGAATGTGTGCAGAAGTATGGTAATACCAGCGTCTGGAAGGCGTGCTGTCAGGTCTTCGACTTCATGACTTTAGGAGCAATCGTGGATGGCAAAGTGCTCTGTGTTCATGGTGGATTGTCGCCCGAGATCAGAACACTTGATCAGGTTCGAGTGGTGGCAAGGGCTCAGGAAATCCCACACGAAGGCGCCTTCTGCGATTTGGTATGGTCGGATCCCGAAGACGTTGAAACATGGGCGGTGTCACCTCGCGGGGCTGGCTGGCTGTTCGGAGATCGAGTTAGCCAGGAATTTTGCCATGTCAATGGCCTCAATCTTATTGCTCGAGCACATCAGCTGGTCAACGAAGGTTATAAATACCATTTCAAGAGTCAGGACGTGGTCACTGTCTGGAGTGCTCCCAACTACTGCTACAGGTGCGGCAACATGGCATCCGTGTGCGAGATTGGTGAAGACATGAAGCCAAATTTCAAGCTATTCAGTGCTGTGAAGGACGAGCTCAGGCATGTGCCACCTTCAAGGGGAGGCAGGAACGAGTATTTCCTCTAAAGCACCACCCAGACATGGACCAATAGTCCGTATGTCGGTCAGGTCGGTGGCATGCAGCTGTATATTAATTTCATAGAAGAAGAGGGTGAGCAGTGGTGAGGGCGGGATGTGAGTAGCATGATAGGACAAGAGCGACCGGTGGCTGGCGCGGTTGACGACGACATGACCCGTATGTAACAACAGCATCATTACCTATCTACCAGACCCGCCCTATGTAGCAGGCACCCGTGACGTGTCCGATAGTCAAACACCTTTTGGCCATAATATTCACCGTGCACCGACCACGGGGACACTTGTCCGACTCCTTTCCAGCTCCCGCCCATCAAGGACGGTAAGATTCGGCGTAGCATGATCTTATCAGCGGGCTACGCTAGGCTCGACTTCGGTAATTGCACCCCCGTTCCATCACATCTCAATCATTCTTGCCTTTGACTGACTCGATAAACATTCCCAAGCACATACACGCCGGCCACGCCGTGAACAGATCAAAAGCACCTCTCCATCGCCTTGCCTTTGCAGACTGAACATTCACCTGGTTCAGTCTCAGCGACTTTCTCCAAGTTCCGGCTTCACTTTTTATGCAATCTGCGCCTCCTGAAATATCCCAAACAGCGAATCCAGGAAACCACCCCCAAGATCCCTCTTCCGCTAATCAGCATGGCCTTTCAACAAACACAGACTTGGCATCTGACGGCCGCCCAGATGAGCGACTCGTCGGGGAGCCATCCCACCTCGACCCGTCGGACGACGTGTCTGTCGCTTCCTCAGCAACCAGTCGAGGTCGCAGATCAGACCTCAGACGGATGAGCACTGGCCATGAATCTCCAGATAGTTCACCTGGCAGTCGTGTGGACGCATACGAAAGAGCAAATGCTATAACCAGAAGACCTTCAGATGCCATGGTGTTTCAGGTCATCCCATCGACAGGCAACTCCAGCACATCCGTTCTAGATATGCCGAATGGTGAGCGAGACACATTATAGACAGCGCCTCTACTAATTATCTGCAGAGGTACTTACACACATCCTGTCCCACTTGCCCCCAGAGTCGCTCTCCTTGATGAGCTTGGTCAATAGCCGCTTCCACCGACTAGTTACCACACCACCAGCATGGAGAATCGCGTTCGCTCGTTTCTTCCCTGGCGCCGAGTCAACAGTGTTGCTACCTCCTACGACCCCTGAGAATGAGACACAAAAGTCCCACCGTCGAGCTTTTACACGCGTTAGTGCTCTAGCTTCCTGGCGAAGCGAGTACATCCTCCGAACTCGCCTCCTCCGATCCCTCGCCCGCGGCAGACCGGCAATCCAACAAGCTGTAGAGAAGGGCACGAAGAACAAGGCAACAGCAACAGCCGCCGTCATGTACAATTCGGGCTTATTTTATCCAGGCAGTCACATTCATGCTAATTTCGGCGTTGGCTTGAACAAAAAGCAACCGCTCTTCGTTCACGGCGCTGTGGAACAGGGATCTGTTACGTCTAGCGATCCTGCTACGGGCAAAGTTTCTGGCTGGGGTCTGGCTGACTTTGAGGCCTTCAAGCACTTTGCTGACCTCTACACTGGCGAAGCTCCGTATGGTCTTGGATCTGGGGATATTGTGGGCATGAGCAATGTGATGGACGTAAGTCAAGCATTTGGGAAGCTCTACGGCGAAGCATGTCCTGGGGGCAGACTGTTCTACACATCCACTGCCGAACAGCGAGGACGCTTTCTTATGGTTACTTCTCCCGCAAATTATCCTCTTGGTATTCCGGAGGTCACACTGTTTAATGCTGCCATCACAGCAGTCTGGCTTGCGAAGTCCGAAGGTGTGTTGAAGATAACAAACGGCTTGTTTGGTTCCCTTGCTGGCTCTTCGACGGGCATCCTCTCTGCATTTGCAGTTGGTGCTAGTCCAGTATATGACCGAAGATTCGACCGAGGTGAACTCACGGCGAGGTGGGCAATCTGTCCTGGAGTGCCTATCATTGCCATCAACGTGGATGAGAAAGTTTCTGCTCGCAGAATTGGTCGAGGTCGAATCTGGGCAACGATACTCAACGCCCTCGGTGAGGTCTATTATCTGGTCAAACCCCCAATTCGTGCTGAGACACGTGGAAAGCTGTCCGAGCCTGAGCTTGATCGCCTTGCCTGGCAGACAGGACGATCCACGGAATGGCTCATGCTTGAGTCGACGCGGCGAACAGCGAAGCCAGATTTTTTTCAGGCAAGCATCACCGATGGGAGTTACACACCACGGTCTTCGTCCGACAGCCAGACTCTGAGCTCTATGCAGCTAGAAGCCGAAGCAAAGGAGATCACGCAGTTCCTGGCATACAAGCCGAAGCACTTCCAGTCCATCTGTGATGGATGGGACATGTGTCGTTCGCTTGTAGTCGACTATGGTGGGGACGATTATCATGGAAGCGGCGAGTCCATCTTCGTGGTCAATCGTGGTGGTGAAGATCACCTCCCCACCGCTATCAAGCGCTTCACTAGGCATCGAGCGAAGCACTCCTTCAGCCAGGACTCGGATCCATTCCCTGCAATTAATGCCCCGAAGCGATCATCGATATTTGGCTCGCCAGCTCAGCGTTCGAGCACGATCTCTTCGCCTGGCTATAGTGCACCTCGGTCAAGGACTTCCAGCACTGATGACCTCGCAGGCGTGCTCTACGACAACACATGGCATGTGTCGAATTACTCCTTCGGGCTGCTTCGCAACCTCGAAATCGCGTCTACTGCCACAGATGACTCAGATTTTGCGGTGTTGCCTGCAAGTGAAGACCCCCTTCTCGGCATGTCTGGTGGCTCTGATACGTCCTCACCACTTGCCTCGCCCCTAGGCAAAGTTACTCTCGCTACCACGGCTGCTGACATCCCTGGTCATCGAGCACGGCTCTTTGGCGTCGGAACTGCGTCTGGCATTGTCATTCTATGGAATATGCGGGCTTCGACGTCATCAGCGTCAGATATTGTTAATACCGTCGAGCCTGTTCGCATCATCTACACTCGGTCGCCTCAAATCTCATCTCTAGCCATGACGTCGTTGTATGTTGTTCACGGCGGCAACGATGGACTCGTTCAAGCTTGGGATCCTCTAGCCTCTACTATGGAACCGGTTCGCACAATTCACTCGCGCTTCTCCGATCGTGCTCGTCGCCGGATGGCGCAAGCAGAGGCATCTGTTCATGGTGTCGGTATCAACTACTACGCTGCTGGTGCGATCGTACTCGATCCGGATCCAACCATGCTTCGGGGAATGGTGTCACTTGGGACCCACCTTCGGTACTGGTCATACAGCGCAGGTGCGGCAGATGCATACAAGAGCAGGAAGCGAGGACAACTGCGCCGCCGTTCAGACCGGGGAAGCACTTCCGCCGGCGTCGACAAGTATCACCATACCGGTCGAGGTGTGCTCCGAGACTACATCACCGATGAGCGGCTCGAGCTTGAGCATGAGAAGACAGTCAAGAAGAAAGAGCAGGAACGTCTCGTGAACCGCTTCGGTACAGGTTTGCTTGGCGAGGGTGCAACCGAGGAGGAGATGCTCGCTTATGCTGCAATGCTGAGCGAGGAATCTCACGTCAGTGACGAGGCAAGAAGGCAAGCTAGTCCGCCTACGAAGCAGTCTTCATCCAGTGCACAGCCCGAAGAAGCGCAGGCTATGGACGCAGAACTTGAAGAAGCGATCCGTCTCAGTCTCCTTGATACCGAAGTCGCAGCTGAATCACCACAGACGACAGACTTCGATATCCCGATTCGACCTGGCAAGAAGAGCAGGCACGGCACACCGAGCAAGACGAAGCAGGCTAGTCCTAGCTCGTCGAAACCGGTGCGGAGTGCAAGCGATGACGATCTAGAGTTCGCGTTGCAGCTTAGCATGGCGGAGCAGGAGAGCAGGAGGATCGCGGATGAAAGTGAGTTTCCTGAGCTGAGCAAGTCTAGCTCGGGCGAGAGTGTGAGTGGGAAAGGAAAGAGTCGGAGGCGTTGACTTGCCTGATGGAGTAGATAGAGTCAGGAAAGACGGCACGACATCTATGCTGGGGTGCGAAAGCGGGACCTAGCTGAGACGTCGTACTGGGCTTTACTTTGACTTTGTGATCTTCATACGGCATATAGGTGACATGGGCAGGAGAAGAGGGTTTCAGTTCGTGCTGGCTACAATCTTGCGGCCGGCGTTGTTCGTTCCAATCTTATAGCGCGAGCATTTACAATGAATGCTCTGCATCGAGTTGACCTTTTCATCTCCTAGACTTTTGCCGTTGCTGGATGACATCTGTCAATCTACTAATGGCCCCAAGTATGACTATGGAGTGTTGCCTCTATCCTCGCCTGAACGTTGACTGTGCTACCAGTGAACAGAGAGCGTCGATGACCCCCTCAATCGGCATTCACGACTAGCTTTTGATCACGCCCTTCGTCGCTTCTCTGCATTATTCCCAGTCACATCGGCTTATGTATGGATAGAGCATTCAATGGTTGCAGAAAGGTCGGCAGAGGTAACCGCACTGTCGGGCGAAAGATTGGGTCTGACGACAGATTGACTGAAATTCCATTGGCTTGTGATGTGGATGTGAACTCCGATGATTGGTGCTTTGTTCTTGTATGATTAAGCATGGGTTAAAGTCAGTCCTGGTTGTGCTTGCAGCGGACAGCCAGCGGACAGCTTGCGGAGATGGACTACCTACTGTCATTGTACCTCGATAAGGTCGCCGACTCAAAAGATGTAGACATAGAACATGGCAAGCTCGCCAGATCGTCGCTTCCTCCCTCCCTAATCATCGTCATCCAAATCCACATTGAGCGCATCAGGATTGGTGACAGCAGCAGGGGCCGCAGCGGACTCCTTATCAGCAACAGCTGCCCTATTTCCTCCCTCGGGACCAGTACTAGCTGCAACAAACCCGACTGGCGCCCTCGCCTGCCTCTCCATCTCCACCATAGCATCCGCGCTCTCTTCCTCAGCCTCGTCACCGTTGACCGCCCCATCTCCATTTGCCTGCTTCGCTGCCTTCGCCCGCTCAATGGCCTGGCTGGCAATATATCCAACATCAGTATTGAAGCTCGCCGCAACGCTCCTCTTGATACGCAACATCTCCTTGAAGGTGTCTTCATTGCCGTGTGCAACCTCAAATTTCTCCCAAACGTCCCAGAATGCTTTCTCCGTTCTCGGATCTGCGAATTGGCTGCCGTGACCGTAGATTGCGCGGGCACGATCGATCTCGCCGAGTCGTCGTTCCATTTCGGCGAATTTGAGGCACATGTCTTTTGCTTCTTTGTCGGGTAGAGCTGCAATGGCACGCTCGTAGATAGGTCGAGTCGAGGTGAGGCCGAAGTTAGATGCTGCGTTTGTGATGTAAAAGTTGTACATGGCCGCTCGGTCTTCGTCTGAGACAGCGCGTGTCGCGCGATCATAGATGCGCATTGCTGACCTAGCTAGACCTCGCTCTTCTTCCAGTTCGCCGTACATGAGGTAGATGGGTTTTGCGAACTTCGCAGGGACATTTTCGACTGCCTGCTCGAAGAGGTCGCGTAATCGCTCAATGCTGATTCTCCGTTTGACGGCTTTGGTCAGATACAAATTCCAGAGTTCGAAAGCCACAGGGTAGGTGAACAAGTCTAGACCACGTTCGTAGACCTTGAACGACTCTTCGAAGTAGGCATTCTCCTCAAGAAGGTTGGCGTAATTGACAATTGTCTGGGGTGTTGCAATCTTGAGCTCGAAGATGCGGTCGTAAATGGCTCGCACTTCCTCCAAGCTGCCGGCGGATTCGACCATGTCCACATAGAACGACCATACCTTCCATGACTTATGCAGCCTCTGCTGAGGTGACAGCGTCTCGTCAAAGTAGTCGACTGTACTTCTCTTGGGAGCTTGCACTGCTTTCGCCATAACTGCCATGGCATTGTCGAAGTTCTCATTCCTCAGCTCCATCTCTGCCCAGCCGATCCATGTCTCTGCTAGCTCGACAACGGACTTGTACGGCACACGAACAGCTTTGTCCAGGATGATTCGTGCAGTGTCGAGATCGCCATGCTCCTCATAGAACTTGGCGTAGTTCAGCCAAAGCTCGTGGAACTTGCCGATCGCTCTCTTGGGCTCAATAGCCGCAATGGCATCAGTATAAGTCTGCACTACCTCTTTCTCGTTATCGGCCCACAACTGTATCCTCTTCTCCCATTCCGGCACGTTGTTCGGGTTCTGTTTCAGAAGCACATCATTAAGAAGGAAGGGCCGGCGGTCCATGAGATACTCAAATCGCATCATTCTCATGTCAAGGTCGAAGTCTTTGTCAGGATCCACCTTGGCTTGGGCTGATCGGTCTTGGGCGGCGTCCATGAGTGTCGAAATCAACGACTCTTCAAACTCGATGTAGGCGTCGAAGACCATGGTGAAGTCTCGAACAGTCATGACAGTTGTGATGCCTTCTTCAAACACATCTCTTGCCTGGTCAAAGTCACCCATGGTGATCCAGTAAGTGGCCAGTCCAGCCCACAGCTTTCCTCTCTGATCCGGAAATCTGTCAATACCACTTCGAATAATGCGATCAACATCAATGCCCGAGACTGAGCTATCACCAATCTGGCGTGCCTTGTTTACCATGAGTTCGACCATGTCATTCCAGAGCTGGAAATCGCTCTTCACGTGTTTCGATTGAAACTTAGGATTGTTCAATATCTCGATGTAGCGCTTGACAGCATCCCTAAGGTGGCCGGTCTCGATCAGCAAGTCGATGTAGTCCTCCATGTCCGCTGGATGTATTTGCACATATCTAGCCCAGATCTTGACTGCTGTCTCCCCTCCAGCAGAGTTGGCGAACTGCTTGTAGAGCTTCCATATGCGATTGTGCTGGGTGACGGGTAATGCGCGTAAGGCTCGATCGAAGGACCGTCTTGTCTTTGTAACCAGAGGTTGTCGGAGTAAGAAAGCCAAGTACATTTCCCAGATGACGGGCATCTTGTTCAGCAAGACCAAGGCCCGCTCGAACAGGGCATTCACTTTGTTGAACTCCTGCTTCGACCTGACTGGGTTCTTCTTCTTCAGATGCTTGACGCGGAAATCGAGGTACATCTTCCACAACTTGTAGGAGCGCGGCAAATGTATGCAAGCGCGCTCCATGACAAAAGCTTGCTCGTGGATGGTGCCATTGCGCATCTTCGCATCGATATAGGCCAGCCATGGTCGGACGCTGCCTGCGTTGCGGAACAGATCCTGCTCGTAGATGGCATCGTCGTTGCTAAGTAGGAAGTAGTCGGGGCGTGGTTCCCTGGAGATATCTGGCATAGCGACTGAGCCCATGATGGCAACGAGTGAGGAGAGTTGAGTGGCCGGCAGCTCGCCGTTGTTGAAGGTCGATGTCGACTCGGCGACATTTTGAAACAGCTGAGGAGGCCGAGTTTTGTTGATGCCGTGTTGTTCAGGCAGCACTCGTCAGACCGTGCGCATCTTTAATGTTACCACAGTGGGCAAAGCATCATCTCACTCCCACACCGCTGCTACAGTATCTGATCGCGCTCGGTACTCTGCGCCTGCTCTACACGCGTCGCCTGATCATCTTCTGAACGCGGTTCGGTCACAACACCCCAGCCAACTTCTACTCGCTAAGCCTTCCAACCAACAGGCACGAGCCAAAATCAAACACGTCGAGCATTGACTAACACACAACCGCCCGTCTGTCATTCTTCGCGTAGAGAGTCCCTGGCGCATTCCGCGCAGCAACACAGTGATGGCGACAGCCCTCCAAAATGGGCCCGTAACCACAGTCTACGCCAAAAACCTCGAAGAGCGCATAAAACCACCCGAGCTCAAAGAAGCCCTGACAGAGATATTCTCCGAGTACGGAGACGTGATAGATATCATCGCCAAGACGAATCTGAAAGCAAAGGGCCAAGCATTCATTGTGTTTGACAACGCAGATAGTGCCGCCAAGGCGATAGAGGAGATCAACGGGTTCGAGCTGTTCGGGAAGGCCATGCAACTTGATTTCGCGAGGACGAGGAGCGATGCCACGGTGAAAGCGCAGGAGGGCGACACGGGGCTGGAACGCTGGAAGAGAGGGAGGCTGGCCGAGAAGGATAGGAAGCAGGCACTTGAGGCTACGCAGAATAAGAAGAGGACCCTACCCACAACTTCCATCCCAGCGCCAGATGCTGCACGGCCAATCAAGGCAGTCAAAGGGGCAGGCCTGAAGGGCACCAGTGCGAATGCCTCCGCTGTGATACCTGACGAGTACCTTCCTCCCAACAAGATCTTGTTCCTTAGGGATATACCGGACAGCTATGATGCCGATGGTCTAAGCAGGATATTCGGCAGGTTTGAGGGCTTCAAGGAGGTCAGACTGGTGCCGGGCAGAAAGGGCATTGCTTTCGTCGAGTACGATGCTGAGGCTGGCGCCATCAGTGCTAAAGAAGCCACGAGCGGTATGCAGCTGGGTGATGAAGGCAAGGGTATACGCGTCACCTATCAACGAGCATAGAAAAGCAGCCTTGGCAACTTGTGAATACCAGCCAATTCATGCGCAGAAAAGTCTGCATTGCTGTGCCCATCTCCTACCTGTTGAGCGGATTCGAAACATACTTGCTGGACTGCCTCATACGCCGCTACAAGTACAGCATAAACATCAGATGCCCCAAGCCAGGCGCAGATGGCGTTGTTGCAGGGAAGCTGCCTCCGCCTCGGGCTCAGAGGTTCAGAATATCACATCATCGTCCTCGTGCTCGCCAAGCACATCCTTCGGCTCTTCATCGTCTTCTGACTCGTCCTTGTTCTTCTTGCCTGCTTGCTCATCCAGCTTTTTCTTCATCTCCGCGTCTGCCACAGCTTGATCCCGTTGCTTCTTTCCTGACACTTTCTTCAACCTGTAGAACTCTTCCCGATCCAGCTCGTCGAGCTCCGAGTTGATGTCTACCACCCTTGTTAGCCATGCACTGCCTTCCGTTCCAGGTGCTCTTACACTTGATTGTATTCTCTGTCCTCGGAATGATAACATGCTCAATCGCATTGACTCTCCTGTTCACCACTTTGATCGTCTCATCCAGTATCACGAAAGCGGTCTGCAAGCTCGCCAGCTCAACTAGCGTCTCAACCGCCCGGCCATACACTTCTCTACATCTCTTGATCTGCTGTCCGCCTTTACCCAGTCCGGTGAGCTGGAAGTCGTTGATGTCTTCTTTGAGTACACTCTCGAATTGAGGTAGGAACACGCCGGATACGTTCTCTTGTCTCGTCCTGATCCGGAACCGGGCGTTCTTGACCGACTCGGTGATTTGGTAGGAGATATCCCCGCCTGATGCATAGGTTACTTCCGCCAGGGAGAAGGCAGCGATCTGCATGACACGACCCATCTTGCGCTTGGCTTCATCGATTCGTTTGAGGATCTCTGGAATATGTTAGAGCTGGAGACGGCATTGCTTAGTTGGTGCTGCGTACCTCGAAATCGCCTGGAAACATGTCAGCCGTGGTCGCAGGCTATGGTGTATAGCATCACCTACTTCGTCAGAGCTTCACTCTTCCTCTTCAGTAAGCTGTGCCCTGTTTCCGCCCCTTTGAGCTTGTTCTTCATTTGACCCAGCACCTGTCGTGTCGGGAAGACCTGCTCGCGCTGAGAAAGGGCTGTTAGCTGTGTTCAGGACATGAGATGAACATGCACATACGCCCGCTCCTGACGACATCTTGGCTGCTTGTCTGTAGGAGGTAGACTTGAAGTTCTAGTGCCAGAGACGTTATGCGCAGAGAGGTATCGATATCGAGGCGGCAGAACTGACGTCGCTTGCCTACGCTGCCGCACATGCTCACTCGGGTATCTGGTTTAGGCAGCAAGGCAGGAATAGCCGTAGGGGCAGACATGGCAAGCACACATCGCAACGATGGGGTAAGAGCAGGTATGCTGGTTATTATCATCTATCATCACCTCTCGCAGCTTCGGGCTCCCGTTTCTACTATACTGCGATTCAGTGCTCTTGTCCATACCTCGGCGGAACCCAGGAACACAAATTCCCAATCGACAACTTGCCCATATTCCCAACATCCGCGACACCCTGCTCCCTGAAGACCCTCTCCTCCCATCAAAAGAAGGCCAGTTTACTAGCATTCATGATTTCTGTGTAGTACGTCGCCACGTCTTTACAAACTCAATTGGACTCTGTTTGCAATGTATCCCCATCCCTGCACACCCAAATTGTCTCCATATGGTTGGTGCGAACCCGGTTTGATCCGTGGGCCTTCGCTCAGACATGCCACACCAGAACCTTGGACAATGCGTGAAGTCATTGCACGCATTCTGCTTGGCTCCGTGCCAGGGATGGCGGCATCTGGTCAAATATCCTCCTGCATGAGTTAGCCTTGCTACCTGGTAGAACAACGTTAGCAAGGGAACTGCGTGATGTCAGCCAAAGCAAAGATGAATAGTCTTTAATTCAAGGACGTTGAGAATGTCGTCGAACGCTTCGCAGCTCTAGTATGTAGTGCTTGTAATCACGATCTCCACCTCCCATAGCAAGTTTGCTTTCTAGCCAGCACGAAGAAAAATCATGCGCTTTCCGTGGATCAATACCAAATGCTCCTTGTCCGATGATGTGGCAGCATGTCGACCTTTATGCCTGACTTCTCAGCCGCTGCCTCTCGCTCCTTGCATGTGTCGTACAAGAAAAAGTCAATCAATATCGAGTTGATCTTATCTTTTGCCTCAGGATGCTGCTTGATCATCTCTCGTCTTAGCAGCTCGACGGCCCAGATGCTGCACCCTCTTATCTCCACCTCTAGATGCTCCCCGGACTTGAGCTCTTCTTTTCTCTTGATCTTTGCTTCCAGCCGTGGCGAGTACCAGAGCACATTCAGAGACTGAAGCATCTGAGGGATTCTGTAGTCGGGAAAAATAGTGATGTGGCTGATGTCGTCGAAGGCACCGTAGTCTTGTCCGCTGAAGGCAGCCCACAGGTCTGCGACAAGAATTTGTGCTCGCTTATAGAATCGAACGGTCTTACCATGAAAGGCATGTTCGTCGCGAAAGCCCGGAAAGTAGTCGACCAGCAAATTGACCAATGCTGCCGCTGATTTGTTTGCCTGGTTGACCACGTTCAGGATCGAGCCATCGAAGCAGTCTTCAAGGATCTGCGCTGTCTCACGAAGCAATGACATGCGTTCATCAAGCAGGGGCATCGCCTCATCCGTTGAAGAACGAAAGACATGACGCAGCTGCTCATCGCTTGCGTCGATCCAAAACGAAGGGGAGCTGATAGGGGTGCCTACTTACCTTGATGAGCCAACGTCCGACTTCAGGCTCACTACATTACAGGCAACGCTGCAACTCACCTTCTTCCAATGTCCGCTGTAGAATGGCAACAAGTGACCAGTACCCGGTCCACTTCTTGTCTCTGTATTCAACCTGGAAGCGCCTCTCCTCGTCAAGCTCAGACCAGAAGCTGAAGTTGAGGAGGTCCATAGTGAATATGAAGTTTACCGTACCTTCGTTCTTAGCTTTTGGGTGAAGTTCATGGTCAGACCAGGTGTCGGCCGAGATGTCCTTTTCTTGCATCGTTTGCCATATCGAGGATGCAGCAGCTTTTGTGCCACCTGAGACAATGCTCACATCAATGGAGTTGTCATACACATATTCTGCAGATTCGAGCACTCTCGTATTTGGAGGTGCAGATGCCGACGCTGGTCCTAGACCGAGTGATTGCCGAAGGAGTGCAAGCAGTTCAGGATCAGCTTCATCGTCTGACATATTGGCCTGTACCTTGAGGATTGGAATCGCTTGGATGCGATTTGGCTCGTTCGGTTAATGCAGAACTTTTGTTTCTGGACGGAAAAGGGCTGCAGGGCACATCAGCGCGGTCAGGGGATGCAGCACGAACCAGTGGTAACTTGGTAAGTAGCGTCATGGCGGCAAAAGAGAGTTCCGTCTGGCTTTGCTTGGTTGAGTTAGGCCTGAAATTTAGCTTGACGTAGATGCGAGCTAAGCGAGGCTCAAAGTTCAAGTCGAAGTCGCGTGGAGTGTTGCAGCCGTGCTCGCCGTGATCATCTTCACTCGGGATCTCACAGTGATCGTCTGTCCATCTTGGTCTCACCTTGTCTCTCACTACACTCTTTTCGCATTGTCATTGTCGCAGTCAACTCTTTAGGGCGATCTTGCGCTTTCTCTCTTGTCATGTCCCTCCACGTAATATAGTGCCTTCTTCAGCAAACAAGCATTTTGTCGCAATCATGCCGCGCGAAAGATTTCCGCGGCAGTCGCTGGGAGTGATGTACAACACTTTGAAGGAGGTGAGTAGCTCACTGTTGGTCGCACATGCAGGAATACTGATTTCGGTAGGCACGGGTTCTGCTCGTCGGCGCAGGTGGCATCGGCTGTGAGCTACTGAAAGACCTGGTCAAGTCAGGCTTTGGCGAAATCCACATCATCGATCTTGACACGATAGATCTCAGCAATCTCAATCGTCAATTCCTCTTCCGACATGAGCATATCAAGCAATCCAAGGCACAGGTCGCGAAAGAGGTGGCTCAAAAATTCGACCCCCGGACAAAATTGGTCGCGCACCACGCTAACATCAAAGACGAGCAGTACAGCGTCGAGTGGTTCTCGCGCTTCAAGATTGTGTTCAATGCGCTTGACAACATTGATGCCCGGAGACATGTCAATCGAATGTGCTTGGCTGCAGATGTGCCTCTTATCGAATCAGGCACCACAGGTTTCAATGGCAATGTCCAAGTCATCAAGAAGAGCAGGACGGCATGCTACGACTGCAAGCCGAAGCAGATACCGAAATCCTTTCCAGTATGCACAGTTCGAAGTACACCGAGTCAACCAATCCACACCATAGTCTGGGCCAAAAGCTACCTGTTGCCTGAGTTGTTCGGCGTCAGCGAAGACCAAGCGGCCGAAGTCAATTCCTCTACTGATTCTGAGAACGCAGAGGAGATCAAGAAGCTGAAAGAGGAGAGCCAACAACTCAGGAAGCTAAGGGAGTCGATGGGTTCCGATGACTTTGCGCAGAAGGTGTTTGACCAGGTCTTCAGAAGAGACGTGGAAAGATTGCTCAGTATGGAAGACTACTGGAAGAACAAGAAAGCTCCCACACCCTTGTCCCACGAGGTGTTTGCGACGGGCGCTGAAGACGTGGATACATCGATATCGCAGACCGACCAAAGAGTGTGGACCATACCTGAAACATTCGTGGTCTTCAAGGACTCCCTGGCTAGACTCTCGAAACGGTTGGCAGAAGAAAAAGCCCAGGCCGAGAAGAATGGTCTGCCAGAGCCAGTCATCGAATTCGACAAGGACGACAACGATACTCTGGACTTTGTCACTGCAGCGGCAAACCTATGGTCAGCTGCCTTTGCAATCGAGCCCAAATCGAAATTTGATACGAAGCAGATGGCGGGCAACATTATTCCAGCTATTGCAACCACAAATGCCATGATCGCTGCTCTTTGCGTTTTGCAAGCATACAAGGTCATCAAGGGCGAGTTTGGGAGGACACGTGAGATCTTCTTGCAAAGAGCGAACATGGTCGGTGATTCAAGCGACCTACCGAACCCAGAATGTACAGTCTGCAGCAGGACGATGGGGAGAGTACAGATTGACCTGGAAAAGGCCACCGTCAAGGAACTGGTAGAAACACTGAAGTCAGACCTCAGCTATGGCACCGACTTCAACGTCAACATCGAATCACCACAAGTCATCGTTTACGACTACATGGAGGCCGAAGACGATGAAGAGGCGGCGGAGAAGAGACTGGGCATGAAGCTGTCTGAGTTTGAAGTGAAGGCAGGAACATCGCTAATCGTGCACGATGACGACGGGGACGAGCCACGGGTCGATCTGCAGCTGTTTGTGGAGAAGAATGGAACAGAAGAGGGCATGCCTGCAGTCAAGATAGTACAAAAAGACAACGCGAGACTCGAAATACCACGAAAGGCTCGAACGTCAACAGCAACGACAAATGGCGTCGATAGCATTGAAGCAAGCACCGAAGAGCAGGCACCAGCTGCGGCGGGAAATAAGCGTAAGCGAGGCCTCGAAGATGATACAGTAAGTGGTACGCCCGCCAAGAAGATTCAGCAAAGCAAGAGCGGAAGGAAGGACGATGCAATTACTCTAGACGATGATGGGCAGGATGAGGGAGCGATTGTACTTGATTGAGGACATACTGTTAAGCCTTGTCCGTCGCTTTCACGACCATCCGAGCGCAATCCTTGAGACGCATAGTTCAGCAGCCTGGACATCTTGAGCAGCACATCGAGCGAAATGAGAACATACAAAGTCAACTATACCTCAACTGAATGAACCGAGCACTAGCAGGCGCCGAACGGATTCCTTGCACCGCAAACCTAGCATCGTCTCGCACACGATATCGACCTTACGTGGGATATAGCACATGATAGCGAGCTCCACCACGGTACGACGGTTTTAAATGAGCGTATCAAAAATCCAAACCAGTTCGTCCGATAAGCACATTCGAATACATGTGATCTACTGATCACGGAGTTGGCCGCCTTCCTCCCGCCAGAGCGCAAAAGTCCTTCTCCTTAGGAGTAGACGAAGCACAGACGTAAACGTCCCTAGCCTTCTCGTGTCTTCATGCTATCAACCGGAAGAAGTCCAGCTCGCAACGATGTCTGCCCTTCCAACGACCAAATACGCGCCAGGCACAACCCATACCATCCCTGCTCGCTCGGGCGTTGCGGTGCCTCTGAAAGCAAAGCAGACCGTTAAAGTCATCAACACCCACGGCACACAGGTCATCGACACATGGGCTATTATTCCTCCACGCCAAGGCAGCTCCCCGACTAACCCCACTTTCGCGACCCGGTCGGCAGGCCAGACGCCTCAGTACGAATACATGTCCATGTGCCATACTCGGGCCTCGGCTCTGCATCTGAGCCCACTTCCAGGCGATATCCTGGTCACCAACACACGAACACCAATCCTGCAAATGCTGGAGGACACCACCGCTCCAAAACATGTTCATGACACGCTAATCGCAGCATGTGACATCCACCGATATCATGAACTGGGCGTATCGAAGGAGGAATACCATGAGAACTGCAGCGATAACTTCCGTGGCGGGCTTGCGAAGGATGTGAATATCATCGAATTCTCCCCGAGCCCACCAGACCCGTTGAATCTGTGGATGAATATCCCAGTTCGACTTCGCGATGCAGGCGGGAATATGCAGTCGGCGGGTGGTGATGTTAGCTTTGAGGCGCCCATCAGCAAGAAGGGTGACTATGTGGTGCTGAAGGCCTTGCAGGACTGTATCGTAGTGATGAGCGCTTGTCCACAAGATATCTTGAAAATCAACAATGAGGAGCCAACGGAAGCACATTTCGAGGTTGGAAACGTGTGATAGCAGATGGATAGCCGCATCACTGGGATCGTCGAAGGGACTACAACCATCTACCAGACCAGGTATGGGAAACTCTTGTTGAGAAGCTCAGATCTCTCGACGTGGTTCCAACTGATGCTGCGTCATGGTCCAATCAGTTCGGACGTCTCGTAGATAACAGATAGAGTCCTGCACACGGTTAGCCCAGATTTAATGCCGTAAGTGAAGGGGAAGTTACCGTATTGATGCTCGTTTGTCTGCCAACCCTTGAGTTCAAAGAGTCCTGCTCCAGCCCAGAGGTTCTGCCGCTCCGCACTGTCATACTTATGGCTTGCGACCAGGAAGATTTTCTCGCCTGCTTTTAGACAGCGGCCTTCGAACCAGATGTCCTTTTTTGGTATGAGATACTGTTCATGTCTCCCAAGCTCTTCATTCCATTCTCCACGGCGGTCCCAGTCATGTTGCTGGAATACACCATTGTCGAGAAAGCGACCCGCGTAATCCAGCGCATTCCTGATGAACTCGTCGTTCTTATCCTCCGTATCGTTGTAAGCATGCCATACTTTCTCTCCGTCCTTGCATCCGTCCAGTCCTATGACCATAAGCGGCTCGCTGTTCACCGCGCCATCCACGCAATGGTTGAGAGCATTGGCAAATTTACCAAGGAACTCGGCGGCCTCCCTGCGTGTGAAACTTCCCAGCGTTGAGCCTAACGAGAGTACGACCCTTGGCCTGGATGCATTTTGGAACCGCTGCAACCACTCTAGGCCAGCATCATAATCGCCCAAGAGACCATGGCATCGGACGCATTGGAAGGTGCCGGGATTCACAGCTTGCAAGGTTCGCTCGAGCTCTGACCTTGACAGATCGAGTGCGTAGTAGTCGACAGGCTTCCGTAAGTCCTCAAGCGCTTGTAGTAAAATCATGATCTTCCGCAGACTTCCACTGCCCAACTCAACAATGACCGAGCCAGGCTCAATCCGGGACGCTATCTTGTGGCTATGTTGCTTGAGAAGTTCGATTTCACAGTTGGTCAAGTAGTACTCTTTTGCATAAGTGACCCTCTCGAAATATTGCAGACCCTGCTCGTTCCAAAGCAACAAGGATGGGAAGCTTGGCGGTTCAGCCTTCAGCGACCGCTCAATTTCTTCTGACGACAGCAGCTCGCTGACACCCGAGCGGATGTCGATGACATGTGGTGCTGTTAAATCATCGTAATCGCCGTATGAGCCCATCTTGTCAGTAGATGATGAAGAGGTGCTTTGAGAGTTCTTGTGACCGGGTAGGACTTCTTAGGGCGACAAGAGGGTTGAGAGAGCGGCAGATGATCACAAAAAGAAAAACACCAACAGGAGGTGATCCCACGGTCAAAGAGCATTTTGGGCACAGTACTGTGCTCTTCCGCATCCCATGCAATCATGAGGGCAAACGCATGTGAAGCTGATTGTAATCGCATTGTGGCATATCTCGTCCTGCGATTGCGGTCGTACCGGTGATGCAACACGGTCACACAAGCACGAAGCCGGAGCTGCAAGTGGGCGCTACGAACACTGCAGGCGCGATACTAGGATGCAGAGAGAATTGTCCTGTCAGTCAGCGAAGCAATTTGCGCCAGGGCACGGGAGAGCCGTACCAATCGCGAAGCCGAGAAGAAGGAGAGCGGAAATTGAAGTCCGGGAAAACGTGATCTGCCGGATTCTAGTCCCGTTGGGAGCACAAGCTTACAGGTCCCGGTGTGACGTAATGAGTCATCCTAGAGGCTTTAGTCAAATCGCAGTGCTGTAAGGAAGTCAGAATGTGTCCGCACAATCGGCATTCAGGCTTGGTGAATAGCTTGTCGGTTGCATGTGCTTTACACGCTTTTCTACCACGCGGTACAATCCGCCGGAAAAAGCATTTCGGTGAAGTTACAAGCTCGAAGCGCCAAGATCGTTTAAGCTTGATGACGTCGAGCAGCATGATTGCCTGAGGCTCTTGTACGGTTCTGATTTGCAGATCGTAACTCCCTACGTGCTCAACAAAATAGTCATACTGCAATCGTCGGGCTTGAGTCAAGGTGAGGAGGCATTATCCGTGCTGCGACGCGAAAGGTCCATAGTCCAACTTCATGGCCACAACTGCTCCACAACGTACCAGACGTACGGTTGAGTTCAGGCGCACAGAGAGTAGCCGCAGCAGCTGTTTTCAGCTACAGAAGCGTTTGCGAGCGTCTTTCCCGAACGACTCAAACATTTCCTTTCATGAGATCATGTTGGGTTAAGGCTGTCATCCATGCTTGTGAATGCAGGTACCGATCCGTCTATCTAAATACAATGATGACTACTATCCAGCCAAGCTGAAGATTTGTAGCATTTCGGCTGTATTGCATTGATACCGTCTATGCTGCCCACCTGCTTCCCTGATACTCATCCACAATTCCCTCGACTACTAGTCACAAGTGTAGACGTTGCCGCAGCTGATCCAAGGAACAGTACAAGTGCTCACTGTATAGACAAGAAACTCATCGTCAACAAGTTCGGGGATCGACAATACTACAGCATGCAATACCAATAACATCACCCGCAAACTACGCGACAACGGGTTCCTATTGGTAGCGAAGCCCACCACCGCGCCACTATGAAACCAAACACAACTTATCATGACCTCGTTATCGTCGGCGCCGGTCCAGCCGGACTCATGGCGGCCGCCTGGGCAAGCCGGCTCAGACTAGATACGCGACTTCTTGACGACAAGGCTGAAAGGGTTCAAAATGGCCGTGCCGATGGACTCCATACCCGAACAATGGAGATCCTTGACAGCTTCGGACTGGCGACTTCCATCGAAAGAGCAGCTTATCAGCTTCGAGAGATATGCTCCTGGGTAGTGTCAATCTCCTCTTGCCATGGAGTGTACTAACGCTGTGTCAGAACCCTGACCCCGAAAACGAAAGCATCATTCGACGTACGCAGCGTGTCCTGTCCAAAGAGGAAGATCTTGGCCGCTACTGTCAGATGGGTATACACCAGGGCTTCATAGAGCAGACCTTTATCGACTTCTTGAATACGGAAGGCCATGTCCACGTCGAGCGGAACATACAGACTATAAGCCTTCAGATTGACGAAGCTTGTATAGCCGATCACGATGCCTACCCATTAACGTTGCGAATCAGCCATAACCGTCCGCCATGCGCTGGAAATATGTCGGACGAGAAATCAGGGTCACCAGAAGAGGAGACCATCAAAGCCAAGTACGTGCTTGGTACGGATGGCGGTCACAGCTGGGTCAGGAAACAGCTCAGCCTTCAGATGAATGGTGATAGGACGAAGAAGCACTTCGGTGTTATCGACATTATTCCTATCACCGACTTCCCTGACATCCGAGTCTCATGCTCGGTCCACTCGTCACAGAATGGCAGCATAATGACCATCCCTCGGGAAGGTCGTCTGGTCCGCTTGTATGTTCAACTCGCCGAAACAGGTAGCGAAGGGGACGGACTTAACACATCCGATATCACACCAGAGATGATCGTCGAAACAGCCTCCAAGATCCTTAGCCCTTACAAGCTTTCATATTCCCACTGTGACTGGTGGTCCGTCTACACGGTAGGCCAGCAGTACGCCTCCAATTTCTCGGTCGACAACCGGGTTTTCCTAGCTGGCGACTCAGTTCACACCCACTCACCCACAATGGGTGCTGGGATGAACGTCTCAATGCAAGATACATACAATCTGATGTGGAAGCTCGGTCAGGTCGCCAACGGTATCGCACAGCCACACATCCTCGACACGTACAACTCCGAGCGACGATCGGTGGCTACACAGCTTATTGACTTGGATCGGAAGATGAGTAATTTCTACTCCGACGGTCCAGGCAAGGAGACGCGCGATTACGACAAGTTCCGCGAGCAATTTAGGACATTCCTCAGCGGCGTCAGTGTGCAATACGGTCCGAATGTCCTGGTTCCGCCCAATTGCGCAAAGGAGTTGTCAACCTCTCCGTCGGAACAATTCAAGCTCCAGTCGAACCAATCATTAGCCAGCAATATCATAATCGGCCAACGTCTACCCTCCGCACTAATCATGAATCATGCCGAAGCAAATATCGTTCACGCCCACACCCTCCTACCATCGGATGGGCACTGGCGGCTCCTCATCCTCCCTGGAGACATCAGCAATTCTTCACAAATGTCACGTTTGCACGAACTTGCCTCCTACCTTGCCAGTCCCTCCTCTTTCGTGCACACCTTCACGCCCACGCACGCCCAAATAGACTCAATCGTTGAGGTGTTGACTATCCACGCCGCACCACGCTACAAGGTTGAACTATTCGATCTACCGGAGATCCTTCACCCCTTTGACGCAAAGCTGGGCTATGACTACTGGAAAGTCTTCTCAAACAATAACCAGGGTGAGGAAGGAAACTTTGACGATGCATACGAGCAGTGGGGCGTGAACAAAGACATGGGTTGTGTCGCTGTTATTAGGCCGGATCAGCACGTTGCTTACCTTTGTGAGCTGGAGGGTGCCAGGCAGCTGGAGAGCTATTTTAGTCAGATTCTCCTCCCCCAGAAGATGGAGAATTGAACTTTGACTGATGAAAGGGAGGGAAAGGGAGGAATGCAACGTGGATGTTGAGGTGGACGAAGCCTCGATAGCCTCGATCTGACGGACAGAACATGAGCGAGCTCCACTTGCCATGGTCTGAATGTTCGTATTCTTGCTGCGTATTTATTCACCAGCCGATGAGCTGCATTTCACTACCTAGCAAGGCCCGGGCGCAAAAGTAGTATGTATGCATACAAGACCGGTATATCGGCGGTAATGGGGTTACCAAGGTTCTTTCCTTTGTTTTGTGTCAGGGGCGAGGGTCAATACTAGCTATCTAATCACTCACTCATCACTGCACATTTGTTCACCACTTGGGAGCAACAAGATCCAAACAAAGAAATCCCGATCACCGACTTAGCCACAACTTCGCTCCTAAATCGATTCACACCCATTGTCTGCTGGCTCTCCTTTGTCCCTGCTCGCCGTCTTCAGTTGTTGTTGCTCATATCAACTCCCCATCACCCGAAGTCTTCCTCTCAACATTCCCAGCCCGAGCACCAATTCGACAGAGTACTCTGACAGATATCCAACCCACACGATGCGCCAGTCAACTGCCATTGCAGCAACGCTGCTCGCCATAGCGCCCTGGGTTCTTGCAGCCGGCACCGCGCATGTCGTCAACAAATGCGGCTCCCAGGTCTACTTTGCCGTTATCGGTCAAAGTGCCCACGCAGACATGGTAGCGCTCCCTGCGAACGGTTATTCCGAGGCATTCACCAAGAATAACGTCGGCATCTCGATCAAGCTCTCTCCTAGTGTCGCCGGCGCCGTTACACAGTTCGAATACACCTGGGTCGCGGGTAATAGTGTCGCTTACGATATATCGAACATCGACGGAAATCCATTTTCTGCAGGTGGGATGTCGCTTGTTCCATCAATGGAAGGAGCAGAAGGCTTTCCAAGCTGTGTGACGGTGGATTGCCCAGCGGGTCAGGATCGTTGCGATGCTGCATACAATCTACCTGACGATGTACGAACAATGGTGTGCCCTGAGAACAGTGATTTGACATTCACTCTTTGTCCCGGCGGTGCACCAGCTGGCGGGCAAACGTCAGCGAGGTCGGCAGATTCTGAGGCAGGTGCAGAGGCAGGTTCTGAGGCAGGTTCTGCTCAGACTTCGAGCAAGGCTTCCAGCCCAGCACAACAATCTCCCGCCGCTCAAGATGATGCTTCTAATGCGGTGCAAGCATCTTCTCCGACTGCAGGAAATGAAGCTCCTGCGTCTGCGCAAGGAAGCCCAACAGGAAAAGCGGCAGCGGCGACAGGAGGTCGTGGTAAACATCAGCAGCGTCGAGCACATGCCGCGCAAAGGCTCTAGAGTGGATCGGCTTAAAGAGCACGTGCGTGGGGAGGATTGCTATTAGTATGCGAAGGGTTTTGTATGGATCGATCATTTGCTTTTATGTCAAATCGTGTTAGGACCCAAATTACATGTGCGCTGTCGCGTTTAGTATCGTCTTCCCTTGATCGGTGTGATTAGTGGACTGGGTCTCCTATTCAGGCTTAGCAATCATGCCTACCGAGTGTCGTTGAGGGTACACGTTATTGAAAGGAAGTCTCGCGTGGCCTGTTGTAGGGCTGCAGGCTATTCTCATTCCACCAATGTCTATCTTTCCTGTCCAAGCTGCCCGGTGATACTCTTTTGGTCTTTATACGACAACGACTAACAGTGTGTATGTCTTGGAAGACCTTCTTGTTCTGCTTTAGCTGAGCTTGCGAGCTGTCTTGCCTTCTCTTGCCTTCTCTTGCCTTATCGCAACAACCATGGCAGTGCTCACTTTCCGAAGACCGTACCGACGCTCCTCTCGACTGGAGCTTGGCTGTCTCAATTGGTCGGCTGAGCCACGTTCCCTACATCCACAAGCTCGGGTGAGGAACCTGTCGTGTTCGTTTGGGACACTGGGGGATGCTAGTCATCGTAAGTTTGTCAGTAGGGCTCTTGTGAGCAAGGGATATGCAAAAGAAGGGCGAAAGTGGGAACTCGGCGTCGGTGTGGCGTGTGAGATATGTGAACCATGTTCGCTGAGACAACTGAGGAGCGATCAGATCTGTGTTTGTTCATGGTACTACCAATTTCATTGCGCAGAGGACGGGACATAATTAGCTAAAATGGGTTTCAGCTCAAAGGGTCATCGCATTATCAATTCGTACTAATGTTCTGCCAGCAGAGCATGATGGTCATGGCCAAGTCGTGAATCGTCTGAAGCGCTGCCACCGTTGTCGCACCGCGGAGTACGCCGGTACAGCGCGGGGGCAGGGGTGGACATAGAATCTCCGCACACCAGAAACACCAGCTGACACGTAACCTGAAGTCGCTGGAAACGCGTGTGCCGCTGCAGATCAAGCCTCGCTGGACCTGCCTCGATTGAATAACAGCAGTAGAAGAAAAGGTGCTAGCAAAGCATATCATGCCTACAGCAACAGTACCGTGCACTCAACTCTCAGGAATTACGTGCATACGCCAATGGAATGCTCTTGCAAAACCGCGTGACAGAATCTGACTTCAGCGCCAGGAAATCCAAGGTGGTGAATTAGAACCTCGGTTAGGGCAGCAAGGAGAGGTAGAGGCAACGATTTAGTGGCCGGATTTATAATTGCGAAATCGGACAGGGAAGTTACTCTCGGGTTTCCGATCCACTCATACCATTTTCGACAAACGGCTGACTTCCTACCAATTATGACTGTCCGAATTGCCAAGAGAAGATGAGCGAGCGCAGATGCCAAGCCACAAACACCTAGCTTTCTTGTCGTCACCAGTCCGCGCTACAAAGCCCCCTGAATGAGCAAATTTGACCTTTCAAAATTGCCTTGCTTTGCCCTATCAAACATCAAGAAACCATGAACGTTCCATGGAGTATGGCTACAAGCTATGCGTTTGTGGCTTGCCGAAAGCTTGCAACGCCCACCGATGACATACTGTACGATGAACAACCATGACGGTGTTGATTGCCTTTCGAAACATCCCTTTATACGACTAGTGAGCGAAGTCTGTGCGCGTTGAATCTGCTCAATCGTTGTACCACAGGCTCAGTTTTGAATGTATCCTTGCCCACAAACTCTGCGTTCCCTCTACCCATCCTCAAAGCTTTCCTGACCATCTCTAGCGATGCGACGCTTTAAGGTTCTCGACGCAGAGTCGAAGAATTATGAAGGAAATCGTGTTTCATGGCGAGAGCGATTATCGCACTTTACCTGGCCATGGTTCGAATGCACGATGTCCACGGGAGCTCTCGCATCACTACTCTCACAGCAGCCATACAAGTTCACTGGACTGAAAACGATCGGAAAAGTGGTGTTTATCCTCGACATAGTCCTCTTCGTCCTGTTCTCCTTCTTGATCAGCTTGCGGTTCTACTTCAACAAGGGCGCTCTGAAGAAGTCCCTACACCATCCACACGAGTCGTTCTACTTCGGGACATTCTGGGTCAGCATTGCTTTGATCATCTACGGCATGCAGGCATACGCCGTGCCATCATGCGGTCAATGGCTTGTCAAGACCCTCGAAGTTCTGTTTTGGCTCTATGCCGGCTGCGCTATGCTCGTCGCGATTTTCCAGTACCACAGAATCTACGATATTCTGCAATTACCCGTCCACGAAATGATGCCCGCCTGGATCCTACCCGTCTATCCATTCATTATCCTTGGACCACTTGCTGGAACTTTGTTGTACAGCCAACCTCGACCGTCCTCGGCATTGCCGATGCTTATTGGTGGAATTGCTTTCCAAGGACTGGGCTTCTGCTTCGCATTCATTCAATACACCTTATGGATCACCCGATTGACGACTGCACTGCTACCAGATGAACCAAAGCGGCCAGGAATGTATGTCGCTGTAGGACCGGCTGCATATACGGCAAACGCGATGATCATTCTCGGTAGCCAGGCGCAAGTGATTCTGCCACCAGGATTTTTAGGCATTACGACTATTCCAGTCGGCGACATATGGAAGGCAATGGGAGTTGCTGTCGGTATCTTCCTCTGGTTACTTGCGTTCTGGTTTTTCGCACTTTCAACTGTTGGTAACATCCACGGCTACAAACAGGCGCACTTCACGTTGAACTGCTGGGCTTTCATCTTCCCCAATGCTGGACTGGTGATATCTCTTATCCACATTGGCAACGTGTTGGAAAGCGGTGCCACCAAAGCTGTGGGCTCGGCAGCGACGATCTTGCTGTGTGTTGCTTGGCTGTTGCTTGCTGCACTCACTATTAAGGCTGTTTGGCAGGGGCAGATATTGTGGCCGCACAAAGATGAAGATATGGAAGATATCGAGGGTCATGAGCAATGAACCCTAATCCTCCGTAGCATTCATCTGAGCTGCGGCTCGTACGTCCGTAGAAACTGCATTAAATTCCCTAAAAAAGAATTAGCCTGGTGAAAGCAGCGTTACTTACTTTCTATCCTACGTATCAGGTCCTTGTGCTCTTGAAGTGGTCTCCCATGACGATGTGCAACTCCGAGACGTCCATATGGAAGAAGTCACTCATGGCGCGGGTGGAGCCTTGCTACTCCGGGGTTTCGTTCCAACCGCTGTGAAGAAATGCTGACAATAACACACAGTGTGAGGCGTAGACCGACAAAGTAAGTCGCACAGCATAGCGCGCGTTGTGTTGCTCGATACGCCGGAAGCAGTGGTGGTTCCTACAAAAGCCAGCACAACACCACCCTTTTCGGGTTAGGAATCATTCATGCAGAGAGCTTGAATGTCCGGGCCGAGCCTGCTTGATGTTCATCTAAGGCTGAGGCAGGTGCGGCGAGCAAGCACACACTTACCTCGGCAAACGCGTGCTGGACCACTTTACGCGTCAACTGACATTACCATCAGTGGGCTACAAATATTGCAAGATGTTGCTTCTCAAACATAAAGGGGAAGGCTATTAGCCCAGCATAGGTCGCAGCTAAAGTCCTGTAATGCGTACAGCAAGAATGTTCAAGTGACAGCTGAAGTGTATCCTCGTCCGAATGTAGCGCGGAGCGAAGCGTCGGCGATGTTATGCACTTCAAAGCAAGCAAAGCAAAACGAGCGGACAGAAGTGAATAGAGAAAACTGTAGTCATTACTCGTATCCTCCTGGACAGGCTTCACTATTCAACTCTAGAAGATCGAATTATCCGCACAAGTAAAGGATCCCCTAATGTTGTTCTCGCCGCTTCGATAAATATCCAGGAGGCCTGAGATCGCTGAGTACAGCCCACCTACATTCATGAACACTGCCATGCAAACAATCAACAGATTGAGCACGGACAATGAGATTTTCTTCCAATTCAAGAACAACCCTCCCCAGTTCATGTGAAACCAGAAAATTGCGGCAAGCCCGAACGTGAACCAGGCAATGAATGTCGCGGAACTGATTGAAACAATCGAATCAAAGATTGGAATGGCGTTGGCGAGGATGAAAGCAAGCACCCAGAATGAGGTGACCATACCAATCCAGACAGCCCAAGACTTGAGACCTCCGCTGGTAATTTTATCTTGAGCTTTGATGACCCGCATCCCGGTGATGTACATGAGCTTGATAGAGGTGTGCCCAAAGACAAGGCCCGTGGCCAGCAAAGCCGGAAACACGATGCCGTAAGCAACCTTGGCGAGAAGTTCCGGTGCAGATCCCAGTGCTGGACTGCTGGTGTATTGACCCGCAAGGCAGTAGATAGCAATGGCGCTAATAAGGTAGAACGTGATGGAAAAGCATTGTAGAATGACCAGCGCAGGCACGAAGTCTCGCGAAGGATCCTTCATCTCGGCCATGAGGCTGGGAAACCCAACATTGCCGGCATACGAGTAGGTGACTCGAAGGAAGGCCCCTACTCCTGTGTTGAAGTCGACGTTGTCTGCAAAGGCTTTGACACCTAGGCTGTATTCTTGAGGAGTCCCTTGAGGCCCTTTGACTCCGAGCGAGATAATTGTGATAAATAGACCAGCTATGATGGAGACCGTTGATGGGATTCCGACCCAGGAAACGAATTGAAAGGTGCGCGGTAGGCATAGAAGCCAACACCCGATGATTGAGAATGCAATGAAAGCAACTGTGCACATAGCGTGCTCTGACATCGAGTTCAACGCCACGGACATGGTGACACCCGCCGAAGCACAAGTGAGTATGAGCTTGATTACCATGCCGATGCCCGTAATGATCTGAAAAGTCTTACCACCCAAGACTCTAGCCTGGTCGGCCATATTGAGAACATGTGGATGTCGTCGGTAGTATTGAAGTAGCTCGTACGCAGTGTATGTGGAGAGAAGCCCAACAACAATGACAAGGATGACCACCGGGACGATACCAATGTCTTGTGCTGCACCAGGCAGGGAGAGGATGCCCAGGCCCACTTGATTAGTGATCATCACAATGGCCGCGTTCCAGCGACCCATAGTCCGGTAGCTCTTTTCTCCTTCGGCCTCATAAGCATTCCTGGTTTGACCTTGACCGAAAGACTCTTCCTTCTCCAGGTCACCACGCTGAGCTGAGCCATAGGTGCTGCCAGACCACTTGCGGTTGCCGTTCTTCTCTTTGCCGGTCAACATCTTGAGGACTGTTTGCAAAGGCTGGACGGTTGAATAAGATTGGTGCCTGTAACAAAGACGGATAGAAAGGACAGTCAAATCCCCATCATGGCGCCTTGACTTGGTGGTATATCTGCAGTCTTCACCCAGACTGGCACTCTGACCTTGACGTCATTTGAAGATAAAGTCGTGGTGGCAAGGCGGACAACGCTCTTGGCTTGACCGAGACAGTAGGGTTGTGCGCCACAAGCCACCCGACCTTACTGATAGCACGCCGTGTGTCGCGTGTCCCTGTACCCCATCGTGTCCAATGATTGCATCACATTGTGTGAATGCCTTTCTATTTGCTGTTGATGGCCAGTCGAGATACGAAGTAAGGGTCGGTCGGATACCAGGATGCAAAAGCCAAGCATAGGCGGAACGCTTGGCCGAAGATAGAGGTGCGCATGGCTGATATAATCGGCGATATACTTTGGTGATCGGGCCGCCCTTACGTGGCCGCTTGATCCGAAGGCTCGTATCGCCAGACACTGGGGTTCCGAATCCCTAGGTTCCGGTTGCTACGCCTTACCATGTCATGATATATGCTCCGTGTTCGAACATGGGATGTCGCCGTGCTTTGCGATAATAATGCTTGAAAGTGCTAGGGCTCCAGAGCGGAACTCCCCGCAAGCAAGTCCCCTGTGCGGCGACCAGAAAATCTCAAGAACATTTGTGAAATCAAGCAAGGATAGTTGTGTTATAAGTATAACTAAGTAAAAAGTGACGTACGAACATGACGCTGTTAATAGCGGCTAGCGCCAAGATTACACATTTCAGCTTGGGATGGATGTCATCATCCGGGGTGAAGGACAGGTTTTAATAGATCAATGTAATCTTATAGCATCTTCACGTGTATGCGTGTCAGCAGGACTCCTCAGCGATAACCGGATTGAACGAGAAGTTCGCGGCAGTCCACGACGCCCACTCGTGTGAACTCCAGCACGAAACGAAGAGTCGGCTCGCTGTCTCAGAATTCCTTTCGTTGCTCAGGTGCCTCAGAGGCCTCTGCGCGATCGAACCACGTCGGCGATGCGAGATCAATCAGGACGTCCGATTGCTTTTTCTACATCCACAAATCGAGGTCGCGCTTCGTCTTGAGAGCTGTCGCATCTGCTGCTCATTGAACGGACAGGAGGAAGACATGTGGTAGACAGGTCAGGCTGCAGACAGGGCTAGTCCACTTAATGCTCCTTCCCCGCATACGACGTTTCTGCCATGCCTTCTTGGTCAGGAGTTGTGGTTGTTCCTGAGTTTCTAACAACCGCGAATCGGTCGATGCTCCGCAACAATCAGGTGATATCTCAACGGAAAGAGAAGCGGAATGCATTCTCGGTCCAAGGGCGAAATACAATCCCGCCGTGCATTGCAGTGGCGTTCACGTGATGCGTATGCTCACTGGACTTCGCCAATCTTGTTCAATCACTCCCACCTCGTTACATATCCGTGACGGAGAAAATGCAGCTGATACCTTGCAGCGCAGTCGGGCATACGGACGCGACTGACATCATGATGAGCACCCCTCAACGTGAAGAACACCTTTCTGAAATCACAGATAAATCGAGTCGTTTTGTGATGACTTGAACAGCAGACTTTTCCCTTGCTCCTCAGAATAATCACGCGCTCCAGATCTCGATCTCGTCCCTCAGCTAATCATTAGCACATTCAACCTCAGCCGACATGTCCAACCAACAATCAACTGGTGGTAGAGAAGATGCTAGGTTCCCCGAATCGAGCTATGGTGGAGAAGGTCAGGGCAGCCACGCACCTCAACAATCTGGAGCAGCCGTTCAAGAGGGCAATCTAGGCGGAAGACAAGATGCCAGGTTCCCAGAGAGCAGCTACACTGGCGGGCAGGGGAAAGGTCAGGGTACCGCAGCCTCCGGTGGCAGAGAAGATGGGGGGAATGAGAGCAGCTACACTGGCGGGCAGGGGCAAGGTCAGGGTACCGCAGCCTCCGGTGGCAGAGAAGATGGGAGATTTCCCGAGGAAAGCTACGGAGGAGAAGGCAGGGGCTCTCAAGCAGCTCAATAGTTAGGGCCTGCACTGAAAGAGGGTGACCTTGGTGGCAGACAAGATGGCAGGTTCCCAGAGAGCAGCTATTCTGGCGATTCCAAGTAAGCGAGCGCAGGCAGCAAGTTGTCGTTGGTCACTGTCTGTACTGCGTTGATAAGGCAGGAGGCCGCCAACGGATGTAGGCAACTAGTCGCAGCGCGATTGAAGAGTCATTGAAATGAAATGGCTCACTGCCTTCTTCAGCGATCCAATTTTCCGCTGACAATACCGTGTTGACCAGGATCTCACCTTCATATTTGCCCATACTGCAAACTCACCACCGGCCATGCATCATCGCAAGCGCATCTTCGATTTTCCTCACCATGATCAATTCAGCACTCATCATTGTCGTTCACCACGCTGGCAACCCTGAGCAGTTTATGCTTTGGCACAAATGCATAAATAGTAGCTGCTTGCTCCGCAATCTTGCGATCTGGTTGACTCATCCAGTCCCCACATTCCCTTTTGCTCCATCGTGTCCCACCAGCCCGCATGACAGTAACAGTCCAAGGAGCAGTAAGGCGAGTACCTCCGCCTCACCCTGATCTCCGTCTGACCTCGTCCAAGCACTACCCTTCCACCTTCTCAACTGTGCGTCTCAAATTGTGTCTGTTATACTTCTAAAAGCCTAGAAACCTGTATACCTTCACCGCAGGCTTAGCAGCGACGAGTTGGCACATGTAAAAAGAGAAAGACAAGGCTAGGACAAGGATTTTGCCAGTCTGGTCGGATATCTACACGATCGAAGTCTGGAGAACCATGGTTCTTGCATCGTCGATGACATCATTGATTATTTGAATTCCTCCATACTCGTTTGGCACCTTTCAATTACCTCCAGTAGACCTTGCTGCCGTACAAGACACTCGCGATCGTCCGATCAATGCCCCAGCCATCCCACGGATCATACGACACCCTCGCCCTACTATAGCCCGGGCGTAGTCAACCACTTCCGCTGTGATTGACAGTAGTAGCGTTGCTCCGCGAGCTGACAACCCTGCTTGACGATGTCCTTCCTTCGCTGCTGCGGTGATAATGACTTGCCGCACTCTCTTCGAACCTCTCCATCTCTCGGCACTTCTCTTCATATTTAGCCATATACTCATCGCGCTCACGATCAGCAGTGGTGCGAGCCGAGATGGCCCGTTCCTTCTGCTCACGAGCCTCTCTGAGCATGGTTCGCAAACTCTCAATCTCGAACTCGAGCTCTTTGCTATCATCGTTGTACGTCGTGATAGTTTCAGTAACCTCCTCGTACTGCTGTTTGGTTTTCTCAAGCTCTCCGCGGAGGCGATCGCGAGCGTCCGTGATGGCACGAATTTCAGCTTGGAAGACGACGATTCGCTCTTTGAGATCTGACATCTCATTGCTCAAGTGTCCATGCCGTTCACGCCCTTCATCGCGTTCACGATCGAGGATCTTGATACGCTCGGTGAAATTGTGGCTCTCGGAACGTACCTCGGTCAATGCTAGCTCGGCCTTGCGCAAGGACTCAGTGAGATGAATGACTTGTCGGCGGTTGTCATCGACCTTTCTTTGTGCTGTGGCGAGTTCATCTCGTAGCTCATCTCTTTCCACGGTAGTGAATCGGTGCTGCTCGCGTATTCTCTCCACGGACTCCTGTGCGTCATTCCTTTCCAACTCAACGTCTCTGAGTTTCTCCTTAGTGCTGAGCAGCTCCCGCTTGATATGGTCGTACTTCAGACTGATGTCAGAGCATCGCTCGTCTGTCTCGTCTCGGCTGATAGTCATGGTCTTGAGCTCGCGGCGCACATGCTCCAAAGTGTGTGTATGCTCATCCTTTTCGTCTTCGACGACTCTGACGTGCTCTCGAAGCTTGTTCACTTCGCGTTGAAGTCGGTCATGCTTTTCAGTGACCTCGAAGAAATCCTTGGACGACTCTTCAGCGCGAGCCCTTGCCTTTCGAGCATCATCCTTGAGGCGATCGGCTTCAAGGTAATGCTCTTCACGCTCCATGTCGTACATTTTGAGTCGATCGGTGACCGACAATACCTCCTTGCGGGCTGTTTCGTACTTAGAGGTAATGTCGGTGAGCCTGCTACTGACCTCTGTGCGCTCACGGTTAAGTCTGTACAGCTCATTCTGATGTCGATCAGCTTCCTCTCTTGCAGTGTCACGATCGCTCTCAGCGGTCGTAAGCGATAGCTGAAGTGATTCAAGCTCGCTGCGGAGACGTTGATGGTCGACATTGCTACGGGTGCTGGTGTCCCTGATCTCGTGAAGCTCATTACGTGTCCGCTCAAGCTCATTGTCACGATCGACAACTTTTTTCTTCTCAGCGGTGACACTAGCGATGGCAGCAGATAATTCAACCAGAAGCTTCTCGACCTGCTTCTTCCTTTCCGTAGCTTCATGGCCATGTCTGCCCTGTTGAGAAGTTTGGACTTCAAGCTCTTCAGAGACCTCACTGATCTGCTCAAGTAGCTCTTCACGTTCTCGTGCGAAGGATTCTCTTTCAGAGATTATCCTTGACCACATTTCCTTCAGTGAGGAGGCCTCCCGCGATGCGTTGGACATCAGGTCCATCAAAGCGAAGAATTTACCCTCGGCTTGAGACGTCAGCTCCATCGACATCTGATTACGATGAGAGGACATGAAGGAGCCGGAGCGGCGAGCTGAGCGGCTGACTTTGCGGCTTGACCGTGCCAATGACCGGGACGACGATGCGCCCTTGGCGAAATCGAAGGACTTGTGAGCGCCAGTAGGTGTTGTTGGCTCCGAGAAGAAGTCCCGCTCGTGCTCGTGCAGATTGAGCTTCATGATAGCGAGCTTGTCGGGTGCGATAGGGTTGTTGAAAGTATCAATGTGGGATGTTTCCATTTTGCTTGATGTATGCTTCGACTCTGTATGTCGGACCAAAGATGATGGAGTTGTTCGAGCGTGGTTTGGGGAGACCAAGGGTTTTGGGGTCGAGTCAAGGAGCTGACTGGGAGCTCACGATCGACGACACTTACAAGCTTGACTGGAGCCTGAATCGATGTGCCCGAGTCCGTGTGGACTCTGTATCTGCAAGCTGAAGTCAACACCTTGCCCGAAGGCAGCGGGGCTCCTCCCGGACAACCAAAGTGGCCGGTTTTTTGCACCAGCAAAGCATGCAAACCGGCCAAATGGGTTGTCCGGGAGGAGCTGGGTTCTGCGAATCTTTAGCAATCCCGTTTTTCCCCAGCGGCAGCAGGATCGTACACAGCTGAAAGTGCTGCGCTGAAGGAGCCGGACGACCGTTGTTGACATAAAATGATGCATGTCCCTTCGCCCGCATCCACCCACTTGCATGATGAGCAATGAGAGTGATGTCAAAGTCCGTAGACTTGTCAGCTCGGAGGTCGATGGTATAGCTGAAGGGTGCCCGTCAGGAAGAACGGGTATTTCTTCACGTACAGTAGGGGCCGATGTGTCCAAGCAGATCATCCACTATGTTATAATAGCTAACCTGTTCGGGCGTCCAAGAGTGATCGACTCTGCTCATTCTGGAGGAGCGCAACCCGTTCGGTAATTGTGCATCATTGCGATCCTTGAGGTTCAGCTCGGCAGATGAGCATGCATATGCTAGAGCTCAACCATCCATTGACGCTCCAGCTCCATATTGATACTGCAGCATAGCTTAACGGCTCCGCCGGTAATGAAGGGGATCGATAGGCGTCGCCGGGAACAGGAAATCTGGTCGATAGATCGAGTCTTGTCCAAGCTGGCGTTGCCGCAAATCTCCTCTCGCTTACCCAAGGTAAAATGCTTCCGTGCGGTATGTCGATCGGGGGGGATGAACATCTGCTGCATGACGGCCGTGAATGACTGACAAGAGGTGAGATCTCGACTCCAGCGCGGACATGCAGATCTCCTGCACGAGATCGTACAGAGCATTGACTAACAGATTAGCTTCAAGATTTGACATAATAAGCGCAAAGCCAACGCATTGTCCTGGAAAGTCGGAACGGGTAGTCCCGCAACAGAGCGAGGGGTGGACAGCATCATCTAGTGGTGGGCCAACCACGACGACGTCGAGAAATGATATTGAACGACGTCCGAGAAGCGCAGTGGCTGTAACTAAGTGCTGCTAGCTAGCATTAGCGATTCATGTCTGACTGAATACTATCATGGCTATATGCGAGCCTCCAGTTCTGAGGACGACCGGGTTAGTGATGCTGGAATAAGAACAATGACGAGCTCGGCAATTGAGTTGCCGCACCGACGCGAGCTACGTACTACTCAATACTAATTATCAACCACTCAGCTGGCCTGTTACTCCAGCCCCTACAGCTAAGTGCCAATGTCTATCCCTACGGGCTATGCCTAGAGGTCAATTTGCACCTACATTTTCCGTGGTCGGTGTTTTCCGTAGTCGCGGTTCTTCTTGCACCTCGACGCGTCTCCAGCAACCTCAACTTTCGCGTCAGCTAGTATTTCTGATGTGCAGAACTAGATGGCACCCCACCTCCGAAGCTGTATTCGCATCGCCTTACATACGCCTACCCACGAGCACTCTTTACTCTGGAACCTGAGCTGAAACACCTCCGACTCCCCACATGTCGATGAGCTCGGCCGAAGCTACCCTTGCGGATGCTGTTATACTGTGGGTCAAGACACAACCACCACGCGTCGAATCCAACAAGAAGTCCTCCTTTCAGCCTGACTATCTAACCGGCCTCGATACTACAAGATCTATTCACGACACAGTTGAAACAATGCAGACACCGCTGACCAAACAAAACGAACCGATCAAAGATAGGATAAGACAGGCCAAAAGAACCATCTCGAAAGGACACAATCTATTCACGGCTGCACAATCCCGATCACAGGCGAGCGGCTGAAGCATCATGATGGAATCTCACAATTCGTAAGAGCACCGTTCTTGCACTGGGAATGTCACAGCAGCTCTGTTGGGTATACACATGGAAGAACAGGCTGAAGCTGGCAGCCAAGAGCATCCAATGTTGAATGGAGGCAAGCAACACGCCTATCGTCGCAGGCCAACAGCTGGTACCTGTCAGTGGCATTTATTGATTGCCCGCGCCATGATCGATGTCTGGGGTTGAACGATCAAACAAACACTTAGATGAACGGAAAAGAGATTGTCAGCTTGCGCCCTTTCTACGTGTCATTACCGTTCGGCACCCTTGCTTAATGCCACGAAAACACCTCCGCTACGAAGACTCTGTGTGAAGTCGACGCCACCCAAACTTCCGGAACTGCTCCATTCGCGTCAAACCACGTTCCTGTCCACACGAATCTTGGCTCGACCTAAAAGGGTCATGTTGCTCAAAAGACATCTCAAGACATCTCGACCATGTCATTCCTCTGACGCCGACAGTTGCTCGTGGGACGCGTCGAGCCAACTCTCCACTTGTTCACATAAGATTTACTGTTCGCCGGTCCCGCCGATGTCGAGCCAAGCAGATCCGAACAAACAGATTCAGAAGAGAGCTTCAAGTCAAAGGTGTACAACTTTAGATGGATACAGGCCTCTGCAAGTCGTCTTCAGCAGCACTCTGGGCTAGCCGCCGTCATCGCAAGAGACGCTTATCCGTTTCCTCGCCTTCCATTCAGGCCGATGAGCGACAAATCCTAACGCTGCCTCGTCCACGTTACCCAGCAAGTCGCATACCCCATCATCATAACTGGCTTGGAAAGACCATGCTGGCAAAGCACCCACCACCGCGATGTCGATCTTCGCTGCGTTTCTGGCTCCAATGGTTAGCTCTTCGGCCATCGTCCACAGCAGCCAAGAGACGTGACTCGAACACGATACGACAACGTGTGCAACCGAGCTGTTGGAGGATACCCGAGGTATCAGCAATTTCCGTGATGCGATCCACCCTGGCGAGAGGCGCTCCTTTCGCCCTTCTCTACGCACTTTTACGATGGCGGCTACAAGGTAAAAATGGTCTAGGATGCTGACCAACTGCTGACAGTATCATCGACATCATACCAACTTCCAAGGTGAACGTCCTCTCTTCTCCATATGTTTGCCAGTCACCGCTCAAGGTCATCACTATCCTCGCTGTTCACTAAATTCATGGGCGATCTGGATATGAAAATACTCATCCGCGAAGAACCGGTTGTACTTGGCGTTGTCAGTCTCGAAAAGTTCAACACTAACAAGGCACCAACCACTACCAGCCCACCGTCCTATCCGTGATTGGCAGTGCGGTTCGTATACGCTGTCCTTCCCGGCTCTCTGATTACCTGCTGAGCAAGGCCTTAGCCAGCAGCCAACAAGCTCTCGAAGCCACCGAAAGCAAGTGGGCGTTCACATTGGTGCCGATCCACGTAAGCCGAGGAGACTCGCCCCTGCAAGAAGCTTTTCCGTCCTGACCGCCTCTGCACTATGCACCTATGGTTCGCGATGGACCATTTGTGCATATGGGCTAGGACAGCAGGTTGGGTTTTGGACTTGGTATCGGTGTTCGGTCCATGGTCGGCTGTACATGGTGATTATGTGTACGTGTTGGTTTGTCGGGAATTTCACAGCGGATTCGCAGGCCTGTTGTCTCTACTTGCGCGAACAGCCACGCCAGCTCTCAACGCGTTCACAATTCCGAGCGCCATTGAAGTTTGATGCAGCCAGGGCTCACAACCTGCCCACGAAAACAGCCTACCACAGTAGAAGGCCGCCTGAGAATCTGCAGCGATGGAACTTTCATACTATCGATACGCCGGGCATTCCTGGGCTACCAAGTCGGAGCTCAGATGCTCAATATCCTCATGCCCCGGCGAAGAGGCTATACAAGTCTCCAAGTGATTGCAGGCTCGATGTTCTTGTGTATCAATGAGAATTTATTACACTATTCACATTCATAGTGTTTCAAAGACCACATATTCTGCGCATCGAGTTGGATCATCCCTTTCTTGCTGGAAGCTCGTGACCAATCCGCTGCAAATGCATCCTGCCATGTCGTCTACACCGTGCGAGATTTTGAAAGGAATTTTGCCTCTTTCGTCATGTCCGTGGCCAAACCGCTTCTACACTGAAGTTGACAGAGCGTGCACTTGCTCCTTCCACCTTGTTCAGCACTTCTTCATCATCATAGCCCACGTGCCTGCCCTTTTTATACCGCGATGTTGCTCATGGCCCCGCAGATCACGTTATCAGACACACAGACCGAGTGCTGAGGAAGGCGCCTGCGTCACCCCTCCCCTTTTGGAAGCTCTCTCCCATGGCATGATCAATGCCCAACGCCGTCACATAATCAATATTCTCGACTTACCGGACATGCTGTATCCGACGAAGCCACCGGCACGACAACTGCTTCACAGCTCTCCACGAGGCATGACAATGGTGAAGAAGACCGTGACCCTTGTTCACAATGACAGAAAAGCTACAGTTGGATGTTCGGTTGGTGCTTCGATTTGCTGACCTGCGGTGGGTTTGTCGAAGGAACAAATGTGGTTCAAAGGTAGCCTACAGAGCCTTCTCCTGTGTTCAGCTATTAGCTGTCACCTGAGGGGTAATGTCAGTTTCAATGTCGATCAAGGATGAAAGTCTGAAGCCTTGTCATGTTCCTCCGACAACTTTTCGAATTTCCACCATCTGGATCCGACAAACCAACGAGTCAACGAACGAGCCAACGAACGAGCCAACGCACGAATTAAACCACGAACCACGAACCAACGAACGAAGGCACGAAGGAACGAAGGAACGAAGGAACGAGGGAAACACACCAGCGTGCTAGGGGAGATATCAAGCTTATCGTCACGTTCTCCCTCAGAGAAACATGCTAACGTCTGACAGACTGGGGTAGCATACCAACATGCTCCCGGATGCGGGTGACAATTGTGTCAAGTCCAAGACCTACCTTGTGGCTCGTCGGTTGAGAACAACTCCGTGAAGACGGTCACAACTCGGTCACGTTCAAGACCTACCTGATGACTCGTTGGCTGAGAACAGCTCCGTGAAGACGGTCACAACTCGGTCACGTTCAAGACCTACCTGATGACTCGTTGGCTGGGAACAGCTCCGTGAAGACGGTCACAACTGTGTCAAGCCCAAGACATACCTGAAGCTCGTCGACAGAGTACTGTTGGTCGGCCGATGACCATAAGCGGAGGCTCAAAGTCCATCCTGCGAGAATGTTTCACAGAACACCATGACTAACATCATCACAGATCCCTACGTCCTACAGCGAGATGATCACGAACCAGCCTCACCTTCCCAGCAAGACACCTATTCTGATGGTGAACCCGCCTGTGATATCTTCCTGCCTCACCGGTCGCACCCTCCTTCCACGACAATTTCCTCCGTCGACAACTTCCTCCGTCGACAACTTCCTCCGTCGACAACTTCCTCCGTCGATAACCTCCTCCCTCAACGATGACTGCATTCTTCCATGGTAGTTCCTCTCTCGGTGACAGCTTGCTTCCTCGACGACACACTCTCGCCTCCACAACACCCTCCTGTCTCGACCGCACACTCCTCTCCCAACGATCGCCTTTACGATCACAGCATCCCCGTGCCTTGACTACAGCATCGTCCAATACCGCTTCTTCTTCCTGAAACCTTCCTTCACCAGCATCACAACGATTGAAGGTCACAACGTCCGAAGACTTCAATCATCAATATCACAAGCTCTGAGCATCAAACCTTTCATGGCTGACGACAAAAGTATCCTCCAATACTACACTGACGCGTCTGCCACTGATATCGAGCACATCTCCTTGCAATACCACACGCTACCCCTGACACTCTTTCAATCATTGACAGGAAGAACCACTACCTCTCAGAATTGGACACACTGGCACGATGGGACTTTGCAGCCATACCACGTCAACCGACTAAGGCAACATCGGCTACGCAGGACCTCACAACACATGGCTGCTGCGGCTCTGCCGGTTTGCATAAGACATTGGTTCCAAGTGGGCGTCTGCCTGAATGCATCCGCACGGCAGATACAGGTCCCACAACGCTTAGAGACTTCCAGAAGTGCAATCAATGTGCATCTAGCCTCATTTCTACACTTTTCATCCTCAGCATCGACCTTAACCGACAATGTGCTGCCTTCACACCGGAGGGCAACAAATGAAGAGCTCAAGGCCCATCTCCTCTCGGCTATCTTGTCCAACATTTGAAACTGGTAGCTGTACGAGCTATCCCGCGCTCGAGCTCCTGACTTCGTCTCTCAGCAGATTCACACGCAGAACAAGGGTGACAACTTACACTGGGACCACGGCGGACCGCGGCGACTACGATTGTCCTTAGGTGGGCATGCCGAACTCGGCAAAACATGGTATCTACGATCAACTTCAGTACCTTACAACGACTATCCACCATCAACTATCGACCATCCACCATCTATCATCTATCATCTACCATCTATCATCCACCATCCATCATCTATCATCTACCATCTATCATCCACCATCCACCATCCACCATCCACCATCCACCATCCACCATCCACCATCCACCATCCACCATCCACCATCCACCATCCACCATCCACCATCCACCGTCCATCATCTACCATCCACCGTCCAT
>Ga0210040_10000099_pt1 | contig 181237 bp, 165 predicted proteins | sample CryGeyCG12114_NA_FD_185462 | JGI IMG/M metagenome (GOLD analysis project Ga0210040, IMG submission 185462) | Groundwater microbial communities from aquifer - Crystal Geyser CG19_WC_8/21/14_NA (SPAdes) (version 2) | ecosystem: Environmental > Aquatic > Deep subsurface > Groundwater | place...
GGGGGGGGGGGGGGGGGGGGGGGGGGGGGCGCTTACCTCGAGATCCCTGATCTGCTGCATCTCCTTCTCATACTTCTCTCTGTAGTCAGACTGGCTGTTGTACTCCAACGACCTCTTTGTCTCACTACCATCTTTGACACTGTCATACAGCTCGTTGAAGACAGGCTTGAGCGTATCCTTGAACTTGCTGGACCAATCGATAGCACCACGTCGGGCGGTAGTAGAGCAAGCAGCATACATCCAGTCCATACCATTGGCACCGATCAAGGGGTACAGCGACTGGGTGGCCTCCTCGACGGTCTCGTTGAATGCTTCCGACGGGCTGTGACCGCGCTCACGGAGAACCTCATACTGAGCGAGGAACATGCCGTGAATACCGCCCATCAAGCAGCCTCGCTCGCCGTAAAGATCGGACCAGACTTCCTTCTCGAAGGTGGTCTTGTAGAGATAGCCACTGCCAACTGCGACACCCATTGCGATAGCCTTCTCTTCTGCCTTGCCAGTGACGTCCTGGAAGACGGCAATGGAGGAGTTGATACCTCGGCCTTCACGGAAGAGGGAGCGGACAGTCCGGCCTGAGCCTTTGGGAGCGACAAGGATGACATCGATGTCGGTTGGTACGTCGACTTTGGTCAGGTCTTTGAAGACAGGGGAGAAGCCGTGAGAGAAGTAGAGGGTCTGCCAGAGTTAACAGTTGTATGCGACAGGTCTTTCGAGACAAGCCTACCTTTCCCTTGGTGAGCTGAGGCTTGATAGCAGGCCAGGTCTCAGATTGAGCAGCGTCGGAGAGCAAGTTCATGATGATGGTACCCTTGGAGATGGCCTCATCAACATCGAACAGGTTTGTGCCAGGGATCCAGCCATCTTGTTGTGCTTCCTTCCACGACTGGCCGTTCTTTCGCACACCAACGATCACGTTCAGGCCATTGTCTCGGAGGTTGAGACCTTGTCCGTGGCCTTGAGAACCATAGCCGATCAAGGCGAGGGTGTCGTTCTTGAAGTATTCCTGCACTGTATTAGACAGAGTACGGCGAATGTGCCTGCTTCGGTACTCACATGGAGCTTTTCCCTTGGCCAGTCGGATCGCTCTGCTTCCAGTCAGTAATTTGTCCGTGAAGAGCTTCGAGACCACCAACCAAACACTTGCTCCTGGTGACCAGCGAAGTCAATAGTCTTGACACCTCGAGTCTGCTGCTGAATGGGGGCGGCAACAGCTCTGGTTGACCTCGAAACCACCGGTCGACTTGCTGGTGCGGAGACGAAGCTGCGCTTTGGTACAGCTGGGGCAGCGACCTTTTGTTTCGAAGCTCGAAGAGCGGTGCGTGCGAAGGATTTGGATGCCATCTTGCGCTGAGAGCAGAATGATTGTAGGGAAAGATTGATTTGTGGGAAGCTACGATGGTCTATGCGTGAGTCAAAACAGCAGTTACGAGACCTGGGGAAATTTTTGGTCGCGGGCTTCCAGATGAGACCAAGCTTAACTTGTACGAGGCCCTGCAGCACTGGTCTCGTTGGTCTGTCTGCTCGCCGATGCACTGTACGAGACCAGCCTCGTTTCTTGGCACTACTAACCACCTCCGATCATCGGCCAATCCGCTTGTCCCAACTCGTATGGTTAGCCTTTTAGGTAAAGAGCATGTGAGAGTTGCAAAGGTGTGCACCATAGAAGCTTCAAAGAACACCCTGTATACCTCTTCCAGAGCAAAGAACGGTATGTGTAAAAGGACTCGTTGGTCCTATTTCAGAGTCTGAGCTCGAGTAGAAGAAATGTCGAAAGAGATCCGTACATTTTACCAGCAGCTTGTAGTCCTGCTCTACCTGTATCGTCTTTCTTGACCTATATAGAACACCAGGTCGTGGTATCGTCGAATGTCGCTAAAGAACAGATGTCGCTCATCAATCATAAGTATGGCGTGCCCTATCGCCGCTCCATGCCGAAACACATCACTGGGACCTTACTTCATCAAGACTCGGTCGTATGTGATGCCCTTCACCGAACCACCAGTCATACTCGTCTTCACGTTCCGCCTGAAATTCTCTCGATTCGTCCTTAGATCCTCGGCTGCTTCTTTGTTGAGCGGATCTGATGCATTCGGCTCGAGGAAGAGGAACTGCACTCATGTCAGCATGTCTTGCCTCCCAGTATCTGGTCTCCGATGTCGACATACTTGCATACCCACCACGACAGCATTCAGCGCCAACACCGGCTTCCAGTCCTCCCTCAGGATGTTCAGACACACATTTCCTTCCAGATCAATGTTTGGATGATAGATCTTTTGCGTGCATTTCACCTTCGGTGGGTCGTGCGGGTAGTTGTTGCTGATTGCAAACGTGAACTTGAAACTGCCGCCTTTGTACATGCCCTCGTCTGGTTCGATGGTGAGGGTGAAGTTGAGAATGTCGTCGGGATTGGGGAAGTCTGTTCTCATCGTTGAGCCCAGTGATAGCTCACTCAGATCTGCCGTCGTCAGCGTGGCGCTTCAGATCTCTGCGACGGCAGCATGCACCTTTTTGTATCCGGAGCTGGGCAGCTGTGACCTTTTTCTTTTTCTGTCCATCCCCCTGTGCTTGCGCGTCCTGCTGCTGCTTCTGTTTCATGCTCCATACTTTCAACATTGTCGATGGTTAGCCTCGACTGAGGGCTTGAATGATCTCGGGTGCTCGCTTCTGTTTGGAGCGTTCCAAAGACAAGCTGTCGGTATCGTGGGCTGGCTGCAGTCGCGAGAGCTCCGTCAACAAGGACTAGTGGCCGGAGAATGAACCGATGAATGGCTGACTCGGGGCTGAGATACTCATGCCTGCGGGTCAGGCTCGCGTGCCTGATGGTTGTGATTCGAAATGCGTCACTTTACCTGCAGTGGCGTCAAACGCCAGTGCAACTTCAGCCTGATTTTTGCCTCAGGCTCCCTCAACCCACCATACCATGCTGCTAGTAGGGAGCACGTCAATGGCATGCACTGGAGGATCGAAAGAACGTATGCACAGACAGCAGGGATGCGACAAGAGCTTGAAATACGGGATATACTGACAATCACATTACACTTTCGTGTCTACAAAGTGCTCGCTGACAGAAACAAGCATTCCTTCCTGCTCGACTTGACCGAGCCAGTTGATGAACTCCTATACTACTTACAACAAATTTCGGACCCGTTTGAGGCTCTATTCCGTCCACGCTCCAAAATGTTCGCTTGCAAAAGCTACGTCCCTCATATCTCGACTGCTTATCTCCTAGCAAAGCAGCAAAGTAGACCGGTCTTACCCAGAAACCAAAGACACCCGAAAAATCGTACAAGTGACAAGGCAGCTGTGATATACAGAAGTGTCGAGAAGAAGCCGCTAGATCTTTGCGTGGCAGTAGACTAGGATAATGTCAGTAAAATTCTTAAGCACGTAGATGGAGCCGACTTACTGTGAAACCAAACGTCGACAAGCTGGTAGATGTGATACCAGCTGCCAAGAGAGCATTCGTGAAGATCCAAGTTGACACGAGTCGAGTTCGGAAGTTCCTGTATGAATCGTCCAAATTCTTCTCTTCCTTCTCGGCTGGTGGGTTGTATGGTGAAAGGGCGCGTCGAACTGTAGCTTCGAATTGTGCATCAATATCCGCCTGCGGCTTGTCCACTTCTTCGATCACTGCGCTCTTTCCCTTGTCGTCCTTCTTCGTCTGAGCCGATGGAAGGACGTCTGCCTTGTCGGAACCCTTGGTACCCCATGACACATCGTGCCAGTTGGAGAAGGCGTAGATCATCAAGATATTGATGAAAGATGGCATGAGAGCCAAGTACTGGAAGAACGAGGTGAACATGTGCCACGGGTCTAGGTACAAGAACGAGGCGACATAGTAGAGACCGAAAGTTGCGGCCAAGGCGATGATAATGATTCCTGCACCACCGCCAGAGAAGAACGATGTGAAGAATTCTTCCGCACCCTCATTGAGTACGACCCCGTTGCCGCTAGTGAATCCGCGATAAACCAGATAGAATGCATCCACAATGACATAGGCTTGAATGATACCGAACACCACGAAAGAGACCATGTAGGCGATTCTCGAGCCTTTCGGTCTGTTACCAAGAGCCAGAATGAACTGCAGAAGCAGGAAGCCGAGGTAGCCATATTGCAGGAGCGTGTTGACAATGGGGGTGACCTCGTTACCGAAAGGAAAAGCAGCTTTGGTCTGGGAGGGATTGTTCGCACCGGGAGGCTGACCGACCAGGTCCATGATGACTTTGGTAGTGAGCCAGTAAGAAGCCAGAGCGAACCAGGACATGATGACAGTCACGATGTTGTAAAGCATCTGAACGTGGAAGAAGAACATTCGGATGAGGTTGTGTCCAGACTTGTACATCCGGCCAAAGTGCATCAGCGAATAGAGCGAGGCAGCGAAAGAACCGTTCAACCATCGTCGTCGCTGACCAATGAATTCTGCTGCACCCTCCGGCACATCGGTCTCTCCTTTGGAAGCTTTAACGTAGGTCAGGTGCCATTTCGATCCAGCTTTGGCGACGAGTTCGAAACATAAGATACGGTCTTCGGCCAAGAACATGTTCTTCTTGAAGATGTTCATGCCCTCGATACCCTTCTTTCCGAGTCTGGCGGAAAGAGTATGATCACCGTGGAAGTACTGCTCGAGGGGACGCCCCATGATGGCTCGGAATCTGTAGGCAGAAAAGGCACCAGGAAGTACAGAGACATATCCGAAGGAGGATTCGAGCGGCTTGTCAAGAATATTGGAGATCTTGTACTCGAAATTCTGTGCCGCGACCAAAGGATTCAATAGTTTCTTCCAACCATGACCCAACATGGCGTGGATTTCACCGCAAGAGCCACCGAGATCTTTGTCGTTGTAGAACGATTCCCAAAGCGCAAGAAGCGATTTCGGACCAGGTTTTGTACCAGCATCCAGAAGGATGCAGACTTCTGGGTTCAGAATGCGGCCAAAACCATTGAAGAGCCATCTGTGGGAATTGATCTTCTTGCTGTTCTTTTGCTTCAAGCAGAAAATCATCTGGACAGGGGGAAGGTCGGTCGCATCGTTATTCGTTGGTCGAATGAGCTGCTGGTTTGGCGTAACCGACAACTGCGTGGTGTATTCAAAGATGTGCGCAACAGTGTCTTTCCCGTCAACGTCCTTCTTCATCACGCCATCCTGGAAGATACCAACTGTGGCAAGGAGATCCAGGGTATCTTTGTCGCAAGGATCGATACCGTCGAAGACTAAGCAGACCACGATCTTCTGCCAAGCTGGGCCACCCTTGTTCCAGAATTCGGTCTTCTTGAGGTTGACAATGTCCCGGATATTTTGCATGACACCGTGGAGGGTTCTTGCAGTCAAGACCTTGTCTTCGTTGTAGTAGGTAACAGCAATCAAGAGCTCGGTGTGTCTGTTATACATCGCTGGCCTTAAATTGTACCCATTCTTCAGGGTGAAATCATCGGGATCGCAAGTGGCTGCGGTGTAGCGCATGTGCGTAAACTCTTCACTTCCGCCTTCAAGGTCCTGTCTGTACTTGGGTTGTATAGCATTTTGGATAGCAGAAGGGACAGGATAGTCAATGCTCAAAACACTCCCCTGCACGAGTTTGACTTTCCTCGTCGCATACCGCTTGATCGTTTGCTGGTTCTGTCTTGCTCTCCAAGCTTCCGTCGAATCGCTTCGAACGTAGGGGTTGGGGACTGCGCTGGCTTGGGCGAACTCGCCTGCATATGGGTCTGGAGCATTGTTGTAAGCAACATCTGGCCCTTTGGGCTCGTTCATGTATGATTCTTGCAGGTTGTATACAGAGTCATTCTGGGTAAGGTTCCTAGAGTGGTCGTCGTAATGACCGGGATAGGTCTGGCCAGCGATTAAAGATCGCTCAGCTTCGTCGTCATCGACGTGCGGTCTACCATAGCCCTAGTGCCTGTTGTTAGTGGTTGAAGCATTTCTAGATTGTGGTCTGCCGCTTACTGTTCCCTGGTCTTGCATAGGGTAGCCACCTGCCTGGTTGTTATACGCCATCTTGCTGGCCGCACAGATCCTATTAACTAGAGATTGTGCCCAATATTAATAACTGAATGCTTCGAGAGTATCCTTGTGAATCCAACGCGAGCAACGAAAGAATGTAAGATTGTTACCCGCCAGCGTTTCGCAGCAGACTTTAGTCTTCTGAGGAATGCGGAGGTAACAAAAGGCTCAACTCGAAAGAAAGAGCTAGCGATCGGCGACACTCTTTGTTTGTAAAGAGCGCTTCGATGACGACCAAGAAGCCGGCAATTGCGAACTTGCGATGAATAGCAAGGAGAAGTGAGGATGAAAAGGATGCAAGCAGAATGCCTCGCAGTGTAAGCAGGAGATGGATCTCGTAACTGCACGTTTCAGGTCTCAGGGTCTTTAGTAGAGACTTTTCGAACCGCTACGTGACAGGTCGGCTTCAGCCTCTCAACTGCCTTGCCTATGAGAGACACTACTCATAGGCTGGAAAGCTGGCTGAGACTGCACGCCGAAGTCCCCAACAGCCTTTCAGGATTGCAATTTCAACCAATCAGCTGTCCCAAAACAAGATCTTGAGCCCAGCACCGCCGTGTCGGCGTCTTGCGTGCGGGTCTGTGGGGGGCGTCTCCCTGACGATCTAAACTACTTTGTTCTGGCGGGCTCGCCAGGTTTCGCCACCACCAGGAACACCAGCACGTAAGAATTCAGTCCAAGAATAACTATTTGTGCCAGACTAGACAAGTGTTTTCTAGGCCTTGTACGGTAAGCACGACTGTACGCCTCACAAGCCGGGGTTCAGCCCGGTGCGTTTAGCAAACTTAACCTATGCAACGATGCAACAGCCTGAGGCAGCGAACGAGCGGCGGTCAACAGGGAGTAATGGTATGTTTGTTGAATCGGGAAAGTTCTAATCCTTTGTTTCGTCGCTCCGAAAACAACAGTAGCAACAGTATTAGCCTTCCACACACTTAAAGAAGTTGGCGGCAACAACTGCGAGTCTACTGTAGCACACAGGGGCACGCGAGAAGACACCTCTACACCTCCGATGTAGAATCATGTCCTGCAGACGCGTTTACCTCAGCTAGACGCTACTGGTCGGCAAGTCATGCGCGACAACAGCATCTGCCCATACAATGTTCTGAATGGAACCTACTGACATGTCAAAACCTGTGCTAGCATTCATCTGGTGATAATGCCAAAGATAGCCACGTTACCTGTGGCACATCAGAAGCACTACCTATTTTTGCGGTGTAATAAGGAGTGCTGCATGCTTGATTCGTCCCACGTCCAGAACCTGGATTTTGGACCTCGCGGCGTTGATCGAAGACCACCCAATTTCGCCGATTGATTGACTACAAGCAAACCTTGGTGCTTACTACAAAACACATCTAGAGCTGACCGCCTGCAGCAGTGCACTGCTTCCATCGTACTCCGCTCAGCCACATGGTGTTACCTATGTTACACAGACACAACGCAGAAGTTACTTCCAGGCTAGATGACCAGGTCAGACACCCAGCATGCCTGCGAAGCCGTCATACAACACGCAAGTTGTGTCTCAACGTAAACTAATGAGCAGCTCTCAGAAGAGGCGAGCTGGTAACTTCGGGCACAACGTAGAACAGCGTGCTTGGTTGTGCGGGAATAACAAAACTAGCCATGCTCTCGTTGGTTCCAGGCTGCATGCAGAGTCATTGAACGGTTGAGAGACAGGCGCATAGTATCAGAACTGACCATGCCCTCATGGAGACGACGTCAATCCCATGACGCTGTTGCTTGATCGTGTTTCAGGACCCAAATCAGGTCACTGGATATCCGTTGTGAAACTGTCATGTCCATGGATGCCTCCCTTCGATAGAAAGCGATCTGCTGTCGGTTGACCCTTCCGATACTGGCACAAGACCATGTGGCGGCCCGTGCGTTGTCAGCATTTGCTATCATCTCGACAGATTATTTCGACGGGAAAAGTTCTGACAATAATGACGCGAAGGAGAGGCATCGACCATTACTTATCTCAAGAAGGGGGTGGAATACTTGTTATGGAGCACCTTGTGAGGCAGAAGGATCTGCCGGCAAGGATCGCGGTATCAAGTTCCAAAGCTTATGCTCAGCGCACCCCTTGCTTGGTCCAATCTCCAGGACTAATTGACGCTAAGTATCTTCCTCCCGGGCTCAAAGCGATGCCATAATCGCCAAACGCCAACCAGCCGGCAATTGTCCTTAGCCCCTTGAATCTTAATTTCCCCTCCAAATCTTGCCTGGTCTGGCCTCTTGACACTACAGGGACTCCGCTTCTGGTTGCCGTTCCACGGGCTTTTACTTCTCGAACCTGCGTCTTCATCGACATCAGCTTGACTTGCATGAATTGACAAGAGCACGCCGCTATACATCAACGTTCACACATATACCTAGTCACTCTTTATCCGTTCCGACTCTCGCTCGACTTGTGCTTCGATCTCTGATCACGACCCTCTTTACGATACTGCCGGGTTGAACCCAACTCTGCTGCTTACGCTGCAAACGAATACGACTCATACGATCATTTTTCCCACCAAGCAATCGGTATTCACAGCGTCTTGACCACTGTCCAGAGGCGCCCAGTCTGTCTTATAGACCATAAAAGACTGGAATAGCGTGAACCATATCTTACGCCGGATAAAGGACAACAAGGGCTCAGCATCGACTTATAGCTCCGGAATACGGTATCGCACGGGGGAACATAGAAGGCAGGAACCCTCGCCTTAAGCCATGGGTTCGAGTGGTAGGCAATCTTCCGCCTTTGTGGGTTGTTGGCGGTGCTAACAGTGTGTTTTCAGCTCGAAACGGGTTGAACACACTTCTGCGACGATGTGTCGAGTGCCCCAGTGAGACGCCGAGCTGCCCTATTTGTCCCAATGGTCAGACATGCTCATTGGTGCCACCCTCCTGCGATGCCTGTGCATCGATGATATGTATAAAAGTGAATCAGCTTCCTGGACAAATCAATGAGACCAAACACTCAACGCCGGTCGGACCTATTATTGGTGGTGTGGTAGGTGGTGTAGCCGTAATAGCAGTCGGTCTGTTCTGTCTATGGTACTTTTGCATCCGGGCGAGGAAGCGTAAGGATACATGGGATCCTCCAGAGAAGAGAGACCAGTCCAACCTGGCTCGCAACGGAAGCAGGGCTCATTCGATCGCATCGACCGTGCTCACGAGAGCATCGAACGTTATACAAATCGCTTACATTCCTGGAGTTACCGGTCGGTCCCCACCTGTCTCGCCTGGTGTACCTCCAATGCCGATCATGTCAGGCGTCAACACTGCATCCAGCACTCCTCAGCCAGACACTCATTTCTTCATGGCCGATGATCTGCGAAACTCCACTTGGTCCGACACCTCCGTCGACCCGCGAATCAGTCTGGCCCCCAGTCTCGCTCGAGCGAGTTCTGCTACGACAGTCTACTATGAAAATGCAGTCATGCCTCCTGTTCCAGCTCAGCATGCCTTCCGCGCTCAAGCGAACATGGTTAGTGTGAGGCAAAATGGTTCATCTGGAACAAGTACGGCATCGGCAGCCACACCAGCGAGATCCTCGCCGCTTGCACAGAGTGGACAACTTGGGGCGCAGGTACTCAAGCCCGTTAACATAAACAACAGCTCTATTGTTGCAAGAAATGTTACAGCTAGACCTATCGCGGTCAAGAAGACACCGTCAAACACCCGTGTCCCGACGCTCGGCAACCTGGCAAGAGCAAATTCTACCAAATCGGGCAAGACTGTTGACATGTTCGACGAAAAGGAAGTGTTCGTCAGTCCCGGCACGGATATACTCGACTCGCCGATGTTTTCACCTTCCCCACTCAGGACCAAGCCTTCCGATATGAGCTTGGGTGGCGTAAGTGCTTCGGGCATCAGCGCAGTGATCCCAGCTGAAGGCCCTCTGAGTCGCCAAAGCCCAGTACAAAGGCCCGATAGTGGTGGCCTAACAGCTATAATTGAGGACGCGATCAAGAACGCCTCAGCAGATTCGTGGCACTCACCACGGCCAGGAGCTCAAAGGCAGGATTCTGGTCCCTTTTCGGATATACATGAGCTACCTAGTAGCACGCGGTGAACTGCTTGACGTGTCTGGAACATTGCACGGCATTTATAGATTTTTCGATTCGCAGCGAGTGCACTATAGAGTGCTATGCTGCGCCATTTTGTATATACCCCGACGATCTTGCAGGGGATTGCATATTGGATTTTACGTTTCAAAATGTCTTATGAAGCATCGTAATGAACATCATGGCTTTGTCTTCAGTTAGTCCTGGGTCTTATATTGACGTTCCCATGCCTTGACCACGACATCGAACGTCGGTCAAAACCTGTATTGCGTTTCCTGAGCAAAACGAGAATTCGCTTGGGACTCTTGGCGGGCATCTGCATGTCTTGGGGCTCTTAGGCTTGGATTTGGGCAGGTACCACGTCACAAGACATGTGCTTCCTGCCACGCCTGCCTATCCTCCATCGTCATACGCCCCCTCCGTCCTTCAAGCTGACCAGCCGGCTACCTACTACTGCAGGTTCGATGGTCCTTTCAAAACCAGACATGAGCGGTTGAGATCGTCTGACAAGTATTCCCGCCCGAAGTAGAGCGCTCCAAGTATTCCTTCCCACTACCAGAGACTTCCACGTGCTTGTGTCTTTTGTAACCCCTCTCGTGCTCAGTTACCACTAACGCCCGGACACCTTAAAGAGTCACCACACTGCATCATCTGCGCGCTTTCTTGGTCGGCGTGTACCATCCTTGGATTCATTCTTACAGTCACAGTGATCTCCCGCAGCACCAGAGCCTTTGAAGGTCATTCGCACAGTAACTCGCCAGTATGGAGTCGCTCATAAGACAGGTGTTTGCGGAAGACCCGTTGGAGTCAGAAGGTCGCGAAGATGCAGAATTCCTTAAGACGGAGGGCGAACTCTTCGCGAAACTCACCAAAGCCGGTGTCAGTTCTGTTAGCACAACAGCCGCGATGAAGTTGCCAGGTGCCGCCGTAGACGGGCTACTAGGCTGGCTGGGAGACAAGAACCCTTTTGTCAAGAATGCAAGCGCCGCAGAAAACGAAGCATGGATTTTCGACAACACTGCCTTCAGGTCAAGCGACGGGTCAGCTTGGAGAGCAGAAGTGGTTGCTTGCATCTTTCAACACGGCAGAGGAGACATCACCGCCGCTGTAGCCGCTATTGCCGATAGTATTGGCTTGGATGGAGAGCCTGGTCACCAGGCAGAGACAAGAGCTCTCATTTCGGAACGGCTCAGACCATTTGTCTATGCTGTAGCACCAGCACGTACTCTGCCGGTGCTTATCAGATCCGACGAACACAACCCGCATAAACGCAAGCTAGGGCCATCCAATACCAGCGGTATCAGCAGCCAAGTCTTCGAGGTCGGGGTGCCCAATCAGCAAAATGGCGAGGTGAACCTGATTGAGACAGACTCAAGCATCTCTGGTATACCGCAGGCGAAAGGAGTAACGAGGCTCTGCGAACCGGAAGGGTGGGGTGTTATCAGCGATATTGATGATACGATAAAGATCACCCAGGTATGTGCTTGTCCGGCTCACTGCTTCATCATTGACTGAACATCATAGACACCAGACCCAACAGGCATTCTACGCACGACCTTCGCCGAGCCTGCCCAGTTCACCAGCCACATGCCAGACTTCTACAAGATCCTCAATGAGCAATTGCAGGGGCCAGCCTGGTTTTATCTCTCGGCATCACCCTACAATCTCTACCAGTTCCTCCACAAGTTCATCGCCGACTACTTTCCACCAGGCACAATCATTCTTCGCGATGGCTCGTGGATGACACTGGGGGGCTTATTCAGTACACTGACCCAAGGCCAGAAGGAGTACAAGACCAGCAGGATCGATAAGATACATGACTGGCTGCCTCACCGCAAGTTCATCTGCATTGGCGACTCAACACAGATGGACCCCGAGGTGTATGCAGAGTCGTTCAAGAAGTATCCAGGGTGGATCTCGGCGATATACATCCGAAAGGTCACTGACGCCCCACACATGGAGAAGAAGAACAAGCCTGAGCGATTCGAGAAGGCCTTCGAAGGCGTACCAGCAAATGTGTGGAGGGTGTTTGTGCTGCCCGATGAGCTGAAAGACCATGTGACGCAGGTTGTTGGGGAGGCTCACATGAGCATATTGGGTCAGTTGTCTGCTTACTTCTGCGGCGACGACAGAGAGAAGCAGCAGCTCGACAAGGACAAAGTCAAACGCTAGTACTCGTTTCGACGATGGAGGCGTTGACGACTGATAATGACCAGCATGCTTTGACGGCGTATATGGTCTCGAGCCCGAGGCCGAAATCGGGGTGAGGGTTCTATGGTTATTAACACATCGCTATGAGATACGAACGACCTGTGAAATGCCAGGATGAATCTCCAATGGGTTATTGCAATGCATTCGAGCCACAAGCGGAAAAAAACGCGTAGATGAGAAGTGGCAGTGGAGGAGGGTCGAATTATATTGTAGGTTGCGGAGATATAATCCGCAGCGCGATTGGTCTTGATTGGTTGATGTTCATCACACGAAAGATTTCCCCATTGGCAGTGCCAGTGCGTTTCAGACACTTCACCCTTGCGCACGGCTACTTACAAGAAGATCTTGGAAACCTGCCACACTTTCAGTGATATAACGGTGCCCTCTCGTTGATTGTACATACTGTTTCAAAATGCCGTACGCCTTCGACAAATGTCCTGAGCGACCAGCGAACATCGAGCAGATCCTCAATGGCCTCGACAGATATAACCCAGAGACCACAACAGTATTTCAAGAATACGTCAACCAGCAATGTGAAGAGAAGTTCTTCGACTGCTACGCTTGTCTAGCACTCCTCAAACTGTACGTCAATCACGCGCCCACCCAATCGGCCCTCAAGCCTCAACATGATGCAAGAATTATTCTTATCCACGTTTCCTATTACCTGAGAAACCCAGTGAAGATTGTTTATTAGCTCTATCTGAAACACACCCTCCACACTGCCTTCCTCAATACACTGCGAAGGCAGATTTGGACTGACTTGCGCACTAGATACCAGTTCAACCCACACCTAATCCACCCCGAGACCATAACCAACATCCTCGTCAAATGTCTCACGATCTTTCCTTCCCCAGCCTTCTCGCTCGCTCTAGCTCTCCTTCCACCGTCGACAATACCCTTCGGCAACACCAGCGGCGCTGCCATCCCCACAACCGAACTCACAGAATCAATCCAAAAGCTCACAAGAATATCCACTCTCCTCGAGTCGGCTCAATACGATGTCTTTTGGGCCACGTTAGACTCGGATGACGTCTACGCCGATCTTTACTCCGACGTTGCGGGCTTCGAGGATCTGATCCGGATCAGGATTGCAGGCGAGGTCGGCAAGACGTTTAGAGAGATCGATATGCGGGTGTTGAGTGCGTGGTTGGATTTGAGAGGGGAGGCCTTGACCAAGTTTGCACAGACGGCTTGCGGATGGTCGGTGTCAGGCGAGAAGGTGAAGATACCCAGTAATAATGAGAATGAGGCGAGAGCTGAGATTAAGGGGGAGAGAGTTGGTGTTGAGCAGTTTGGGCGCGTGTTCAGGAGGGGTATGGAGGCACCAGCGTAAGCTAAGCTGGCCATACGATACGATCAGGCGAAAGTGAAAAATGATACCACGATACCTATGTGAGGTGCTTCGAAAAGGTCCTTGTATTTAGCAGCCCGGAGCTGTCGACAAAGGAGCTACGAAGCGATATGACACGCATGATGTGCACGAAGCATCTGATGAGGCAAGGTGGGGTGAGACCGTGGCTACCACGATAACAATGTCGTTCACGCATAGGTCCGTGGTGACCCTAGGTCATTGGCGACCGCTACGCTGCTGGCACGAGCAATACCAAATCATGAGCAGCTCACCACGATTGTGCGCCCAATATAACTACGCCAATCACATTTCTTGCTCAACTCGATGCACCTCTCGTGCTTGATACGAGCTGCTTTCGTTGCATCTGGTGGACTACTAAAGAAAAGTATCACAAACCCCGCGACCTTCTTTCTAATCCGCTCTGAGTCCCTAGCCACTTGGCCTATGTAACAAACATCTCTGCTCTTTGTGTTGCTGATAAGCTGTAGCGCAACAGGAACTCGGGCCGGCACCAAATCCCAAAGCGATGGCCTCAAATACAGCACAACCATACACCATCCGACCAGCCGTGGTACCGATATCCCACAAATCCTCGATACTTACAGATACTACGACGTCAACACGACCATCGCGTGATGATCTACAAACCAACCGAGGACTATATCGCGAACCGTTTCCACAGCGCCCTTGAGCGAGAGTTGCCCTATCTAGCCGCTGTCGTTCAGTGGGAACCATAGAACGACGACGTCGATCGTCCTCTGGAACACACAACTCAAGCCGTTCTCGGCATCTCCCACGTCTCCTCTGATCCTGTCAGAAATCAGGCTACTGCCACTCCGTCGATCTAAGTCTCTACGGTACATCCACTGCTCTCACTTCTCAACCGGCATTGGCTCCGCGCTCCTATCTGAGTCCTTGTTCTTGATCACCTCGCTTCTTACCATCTCCAAGCCATTGGCCGCGTACCATACGAGTGTGTGTCATATTCTGCACCTCATCCAGCGGCTGGCTTTGTCGGTTACTGCGCTGGTATCGATGTGTTCTACCTCGAGAAGGACCTGCGACGAGCCATGAAGTACACTTGCGTCCGCGGGGCACATATCAGTACTCGATGCAAGAGGGATAAGGAGGTGCTTTACACGCTTACACTGACCTCTGGAGACGGACCATTGAGTTTCCCAAGAGTCAACAGCATGTTGCAGTCTCACGAGGATGAGCGGACCACGGAATGCTCACAGAGTCACAAATCATTACGGGGGAAGGACGAATGCAACCTTTCCCTCAACACGTACGTGGGGACGGCGCAAACCAAGAGACGGAGCATGTACAGCTGCACCCGAGAGAAAGAAGAACCAGGAGAAATTACGCGTTAGCAGGGCGCTATCCTCATGTTCACTGCTGACAGCTGGTCCTTCCATGATAATCGAAGCTTTGCAGACGTTAAAGACCTGCTAGAGTCCTGTTGCAATTGACAGAGCGTCGCGAAGCTGAACATTGGGATTGTCCCATAGAAGCTGATGCCAACGTTTTGCACGTCTGGTACTCCGTATGAGTAACTTACCAGTAAGGTGAACAACCGAGTATGGTGCCATGTGGGGCCGGTGGAGCTGGGGCATTGATTACCACACAACTTGAACGGCTTCGCTAGCATCGAGCCTGCTGCGGCGTGGCGAGTGCCTGCGTAACCCTCTCGGCTGACGGCTGCAAGGACACGAGAAGCAAACAAGTTGCTATTGCATGCCAGCTACTGGCTACTGCTTACGAGCCTCGCACTTGGCTCGTGCCAGAAGAAATACACAGCCAGCAGCCAAGCATGATAGAAAGCGCGGCATGCATGAAAGGTAAGTACGAGGAGTCGTATAGACGCTTCTATCCATTCTCCTCGTAGACGTGTCGCCTCGAGAAAAGGTTCGTGCCCCAGAAAACTTGGCAGAAACATGCGTTTCCTAAGGCCCACAGAGCACCTTCGTGCTTGCCGTGCTTCCGACAGTAGCTTTCCGTTTAAAACCCTGGCATGAACTCCAGGAGGTGACTTTACGACCCGAGATCTCGTATCGTTCCAGCGATAATTGGTTGGGCATACGTCAGAGGGTCGAACGAATCCTAGATCGCTAGCGTTCCGCAAATACTTGTCGTTTTGTAAAGAAGCTTATTGGCTCCAGGTTAGCGAGGCTCTACAGGACCGCGTAGCCGTACTCGTATGCACAGCCATAGTTGGAAGTGGGCAGATGATATTCACGCATTCCAGCTGATGCCGACCAGACGCGGTATGACTCTCAACCGGCATCGATTCGTGTACTCATCAAATTTTATATAATTCTAGGCTCGAGCCCGCTTTGACCAAGACTACGAGACTAGTTTGAGTAGCAGAAACAATAGAGGCAGATTCGCTTTCACAGGTAGATTACACCAACCGCCCTAGCGACGGCAAGGAGAATGCCTCTCCCCGCATATTCAAGTATAGATCCGTTCCACCTCAGCGTCCTTGCGCGAAGCAAAGCAGCACGAGAGTGCAACAGACCAGAGCGCGACTTGCGCCTGCTTCTCGCACACGTTAGGATTCTTGATGTCCTTGAGCATAGCGACGTGGAGCTTTCTGACTCCTCTGAAGATGAACGAGACCAGCAGCCATGCTCGCGAGACAAGCATGGTACGGAGCATCGGCCTTGCCAACCTCGACATGGAAGTAAGAGCGCCGAAGAAGACGACCTCGCGGACTTATTTGAGTCTAAGTATGACGGTCAACCAAAGATAGCAGTGACTGCTACTACGGTCTCAGTCCAAGAAGTTAGCGATGAGGACTGAAACGCATAGATTAGCAATGGAAGCGCGGCTCTGTGGAGCCAAACTTGCGGAATAAAGCCAGAACGCTAAGAAAGAGGGTCGAGATCCGACGAAGCCGGCAGCAGAACCTTTCAAGAGACAGACCCGTGTGTGTCTGGGGTCAGAAGTACCTCGATGACTGAGGTCATATCAAGATTTCAAACAGCTGAAAGCGCGCCGACCGGTCCGGGCAGACTTTCAACGTGTGAAAGGGACGAACTTGTGGAACGGATGAGCTGAGTGACAGTTTGGTAAGTCGATCCTCAAGGGATGCGTCAGGTGTGTCAATCAGCGAAGCCGGAACTGTATGATCTGAGGCGGAGAGCAGTAAATGAACACTAGCGACGGGGGCATGCTCGCTCGTCCAACGAAGATGGGGACAGCATCTAGGATGAGCTAAGGCGGAGGTGGAGAGGAGTGACCCGGCCCCAGTACTGAATAGTTTATGCACTCATGTGCCTACTGAGTCTGGGTCTGCAAATAGTTTCTCGTATCTTGCGAGCATTTGCGAGCAGGCGTTCGTGTGAGAGTAAACAGAAATGCTTTCCTGTTCGGCTGTTAGTTTAGGGAAGAAGCTATTCGGTACACTATGACATTTCTGGATCGAGGAGTGAACTTTTCAAAGTGCCTAGTCAGTACCATACTGATGCCAAAGTACCGTCAATATGTTTGCCAGGCTTTTTTCTTGTGGTCTGTATGCGGTTTTGAATAAGCGGGTCGGTGCGTGTGAAACATGGTGCCGTGTCTTATCGAAGCGTCAGTAACGGAGCTCATAGACATCGTTTAGGGCAACATTCAGGATGAAGATCGTATGAAGCTACGGACAATGAGCCCAGAGACGTGTCAAGGTTATTCTTATTGCTTTGCTTGAAATATGCTTTGGGACAAGCGTTGCGGAGTCGGCAATCGTTGCCTTCAATTTCATTTGCAACATCACCTCACCACTCAATTGTTCTCGACTCTCGACACTGCAATTTGAGACTTCCACCACGTATGTGCAAAAGCTCATCACGCTTGCCGCATGAGATTACCACAAACAAGTGAGGTACCACAAAATCATTGATGAAAACCCTCCGAGTGAAAACCAGGTCAGAAGAGCTTCACAGAGACGCTCAAAACCCAATGCGCAACCAAGGCTAGACCGAGGTCATCGCGGCAAAGGACTTCAGAAGTCGCATGGGCTTCTGTCTGTAGACTCTGCCCGACAGCTTCTCGAGAACTTCGATCGGAGTCACGATGCCCTTGTTAGCCAGCATCTCATAAGCCTCGACGCAACTGACTCGGTGGTTGACCGCGCCATCGACATTTGGTGCCGAGTCTGCCTCATCCTCGGAATCCTGGTCGATTTCCATACAGTCCATTGTCGAAGTTTTATAGCTGTTGGAGTCTGACTGCGAATAGTTTAGTGCCGTAATGAAATCCCTCAGCAACTAAACTTACGATGCGAATACCGAAATACCGAAACAGATCCTCACGAGCAAAGGTAGGAACGACCTTTGGCTCACCATGCTTGTCAATCGTAATCTCGGAGACACCTGACTCCAAGTCATGCGCCAAATTTGCCAGGATGGACTTATTCAGAGAGGTTAAGAAGGTGTAAGCCTGCACAACAGCGACGGCGTTGATGACCGCCTCGGACTCGGCCGGATCTGGAGAGGGAATGATCTGAGGTGCGGCACCGTAAGCCATGGAAGGCTTGGTTCTCTCCTTCTCCCTCGTAGTCCGGATGGCTGCGTCTCGTTTTTCGGCCTCAGTGAAGAAGTCCTCGTCGTCCTCGATCTGGAGGTTCTCGACTGTCTCCTCGCTGTGGGAACTCTTATCGGTGTCTTCGACCTCGAATTCTTCATCGCTGGCGCCAATCTCGGTGTCGTTTTCGGTCGCAAACGGCCGAAAGGGCAGGTATTGGCCATCCAGGATTTTCTATCACGATATTAGTGTAATGCGCTGACGTTCCACAGTACTGTCATACCTTGGTAGGCGCCGTTACTGAGGTTAAGACTTGCTTGGTGAACCCATCGGCAAGTCCAGAGTCAACATCTCCGCTCGAATTGGATTCGATGAATGTTTCGATCAGATCCTCATTCGGCTTGACAGTTGGCTTTGAAGATTTACCGACATTTCGAGGTCGGCTCGCTAGGTTTGTGGTTCGTGCCAAAGATGCCATGGCTCCTCTGAACACATAAGAGCTGATGTCAGAATGTGTACGCATGTGGGAAGTGCAGAATCAACCAGTGCTGCTGCAACCTCGCTAATAGACGTGGGTGGACTCACCAATAGCCTGCTTTCCAATTACCCACGTACGACGGCTGTGATAGTGGTCGCTTGTGCAAAAGGTGAACTTGGTCTTGATGGTTAGAGCAGCTGACCGACAGAAGTGGATGGCGTACACTGTTAGGTTGAACCTTTGACTAAGTTCAGCGAACGAGGAATATGGGTTGAAAGAGGAGCTCGGGGAAACTGCGATGCGAGGCTTCGTCACTTTGCTTACAGGCTGCTTGCACTTACTATTTGGGTCTTGTGAGAATGAAAGAGCGAACGGATGACCACGGACCTGGAATAACAGGCTACTACTTCTGAAGTTTTCCTGATCAAACACTTGGTTAGTGAAAGGCATTGCTGGGTAACAGATGGAGTGGAGAAGATCGAGCAAAGATGGCATATCTACGTGGTACTGCGCAGGCGAATAGTCGCCTTTCGGCTCACGGCCGTGAAGGAATTCAAGTGTACCGATCTATCATTCACCGTACCAACATATCTGATCACCCAGAGCCAATCACGAGAGAGGAGACATACAAAAGCTATTGGATCTCGACAGCAGTGCAAGCAAAACTAACCGTTTCTAGCTGGTTAGCGCGTTTGAAGGCCGTTCTCTAGTCTGATAGCAGTTGAAAAGTGCAAGTGATCATGAGCGTCCAGCCTCCAGATCAAACGAAAGTGGGTTCATTGAGTGGCAGGCGTGTGGGCGCAGCAGAGTATAAGACAGTCCGATATCATCCCTTTGCTTCGCACCACTTGGTCTTCCTACAACAATCCCTTCAGCAGTATCACGCAAACATGTCCCATCGACTTCAGCCACCAGTGAGTCCAGACATTGACATTATCTGTGCACACGTGAGAACGTAGCGCACTGACAGCATCTAGCGCCTCCGGACTTCGACGAATGACCTACAGCAGTGAAGACCCTTGACACAGCAAAAGCTCCCAGATACCAGTGAAGGCATTTGCGCCTGGCGCCTTGGACACCAATGGCTTGTGCGAAGGGAAGCCGCTACCTTCTGTCAATCCCTGCTAGACGAGGGATATGCTTGCGAAGAGAATCAGGCCTTTTGTGGGTCATTCGCCAATCTCTTGTACAAGCTCTTGCTCCAAGGCGAAGGTCGCAGGGTAGGGTTGCGATGCGGTGCATTCGTCTTGGTGATGCTCTGAAAAAGGTTGTCTGGCCGAAACCCTGCAAGCGCTGCACATGCAACTGCAAACATCATTCACCGCATGCGAACGGCCTTGCAAGGAAGAAGCTGTTCAGCTCATCGTATACCCTACTCGTTGCGCGGCGCCGTTGATCGACCTCTCGTCGTGTTCTTGTATGCCACGGGGAAAATCAGACATCAGCTCGTTGGGTGGGCTTTCCAGAGTTGCAGGACCGGCCTGCAACCTGGCAGGGCTAGGGAAGCGTGGATCGTCATTGTGCCGTTCATCCCAAACACGCAGATCTAGCTCTCGTGTCCGAGTGTCGCATCTTTCAAGATGCGCTTGCAGAACTCTGCTAAGCGGGTCGATATGCTGCTCTCTGGAGCATACACCGGCCTGCCGACGGAGACCCGCAGATAACCCCTGTTGTCCCATGAGCCGTCTGATGTGTACCTGTGGATCCCTTCTTACAGCACATTCCCCTCCATCATTATTCCACCTGCCAAGCTGTCGAATCTGCTTGGGGACCATGCACCTTGATGGCTCTCAGCGGAGGAAAGGCGACGCAGGATGGCTCTCCCTAAGTTGCAAGAACACACGAGCGGGCGAACAACGGTCGGCAACACTGTTTCCTACGACCGAATAGACGACAAAATACGACAACAAGACCACAACCTCACCAGCGCACCAGTGGCGACTGCACGCAGGGCTCTACAGCCGCCACTCGTTTCTCGCGTTCTGCTTTGGTGGCTTACATCTCCGCAAGTACCTTGTCCTTTCTTGCTTTTCGCAGGCTGCTTCGGGCAGGTGTTCGCTAACCAGCTGGTGAGGCTGGTGGTCTGGACAGGTGCACGAAGGGTGGTGAAGCGGTGCGTGAGCGCGCGTGCTGGCAAGAGGTGGATGTCCCGCGGTGAGAGGCACCTTCTCGTGGTGTGGGACGTGAGTAGCAGAGTATCTAACACTCGTGCGGCTGCTCGTGAGCGGCTTCATTCTGTCGGTGGTGATACTCTGTGAAACCAAGACCTCTCGACTAGCTAGCTTGTGGGCCGTGCTTCTCTTTTGGCTATGCGAGCCTTGCGTGCCCCTGTTATTATCATGGAACCCCTCCTGTTCCAGTACCTCGTATTGCCTTTTGCCAAAGTCGTCTGGGCTCCTTCCTACCAGACGCTGCGGAGTCTGGGCGTCTTTGACATCTATTGGTCCAGCGTACTAGAAAACCTACCTATTTAATTTAGAGCACCTACGGGTAGCTGGCATCACGCGATTGCTCTCTATTCCGAAGGCGACCAAGAGAAGGATTGGAGACTGGCAAAAATACTGTTGCTGCAACCCAATACCAAAAAGGGGTTTAAGGAATCGAACAGATACATTGGAATACACACATACATTCAGACGTCGATGTCCACATCTTGAATAGAAGATTCCTATCATTCAATGGGTTGTTGCGTTGCTTCAACCACCAAATCTCAAGATGTGGTTGCGCGTGCCACAGTGGATTATTGCAAAATCACGATCATGATTGACTTGACTTGACGCCAACGGACAATCTAACTTAATTTACCCAACGCAGTACTCAGTCCCACTGCACCACTTACTGTTCTGACTTCACTGCATGCATCTCATCTGCCTTGCCTCCTCGGACACACTCACACTCACACGTTCGAACTGAAGTCTCGTCATGCCTCCTTTTCCACGCCGCCAACATCCAGCCTCCGCGCGTCCTTCTCGTCGTGGTAATGACCTGATCTGCAAACTTCGATCGTGCCCCCGCCACTACAGTAGTAACGTTGACTGCACTGGAACGGTCACCTCTCACCTCGCATCCCCGCGGTGTCGCCATCAGTAGTCTTTAGCACTTGCCTCACTGAGCAATACTGTAATGCTTAGCGTCGCCGTTCAGTTACTTACCGTACATCTCGGATCTGGTTATGCCAGGTTTGCGGCCGGAAAGGCGCGCCAGGCGGTCGTAAGTTGTTCGTGGTTTTCCTGCGGTGGGCTCAGGCTGCTAGGAGGCTCCGTTAGCTCTGTCGCTGTGCTGTGTCTTGCGTAGTAAGGCTTGGTAGCTTAATCGGGGCGGAAGAGGCTTATCAACGTAAAGCTGTAGTATGTGTAGTCATACCGTCGTGACAATTACTATCGTTTCTATCAATGCTGTCATCCTGTCATCCTGTCATAGGTGATGATGAGTATATACGTAGCTACTTCCGACAGATGCAGCTGTCGCCCCTCCGGATACTGCCAGGCGTATGCCATGCATGTGTGTATTCATAACCACGAGTCGCCCAAACATATATCCTAAACAACCAGAGCGCTTCCAAATCCCGATGCATGTTCAAGCGTATTAGCCTTTGGACTTCATGTTGCTCAACCGCCCCGTTCGCCGAACTCCTTGGCCCATTCTTCGAATTGCTGCAGGCCTTTCTTGTTCACGCTAGGGCGTATATTGTCCATGCTGGCTCTGAAGTCATCCAGGCTTATTGGCCGAATCTGATCTATTGGCGTTGTGAGGAGTGCCTCGCCAAGGTGACGCAGAGGCTGCATGGCCGCGTCTTTGCAGAGTGCTGTCATGTCGCTGCCTGAGTAGCCTAGAAAATGGTTAGGGTTTTAATTTATCAGATTTGAAGATCTTGGCTTACCGTCTGTGAGTATAGTAAGCGTTAGGATATCCTGACCACTCAGCCTATGATTCTGGCTTTTCAACAGCGTTCGTATCTGAGTCTCTCGTGTTTCAGGCTCAGGCAGTGGGATATACTGCCTTCTCACGAATCGTCGTCGCGCAGCATCGTCAATATCCCACGGACAATTTGTTGCTGCTAGGACCAGTACTCTACTCGCGTCCCCAACACTCGTGTCTTTACCTGCTGCTGCACGCTGCAGATCAGACCATCCAATCAGAAATTCTGTTTTGCTCCTCCTACTCGCTTCGTGCTCCGTTCCGCCACCCCTGGAATTTAGCAAACTGTCAATCTCGTCGACGAAAATGATACTCGGCGCCAGTGCCTTGGCCAAGGCAAACAATGCCCTCACCAGCTTCTCGCTGTCTCCATGCCACTTACTCGTCAGGGTACTAGCCGTAATTGCAAAGAACGTGCTCTTGCTCTCGGTCGCTACCGCCCTAGCTAACATGGTCTTTCCCGTTCCCGGTGGTCCAAAGAGAAGCATACCACGCGCTGGTTCTCTGAGACCTGAGAAAAGATCGGGCCTGAGGAATGGATATACAACTGCCTCTTTGAGTGCTTTCTTAGCTAAGTGCAAACCGGCCACGTCATCCCAGTGTACTTCATCACCTTTCACAACGATTTCGTTCATGATTTGGGTGGCAAAGAGAGGATCGACGCCCTTGGGGAGATTAGCCAGAAGGGCTTCAACGCGAAGATCAAATTCAGATTTTGCTTGGGCTTCTGCATCTTCGGGGGAGGAGTCTTCGTCTGTGGAAGGTGGTGTTATTGTGCCCGAGTCTTGGGCACGGTCGACACGTGGTCGGGTATGTTGGGCCTTTGAGGAAGTGGGTACCTCGTCTCTGGACGACCTTCGTGCTCGAGGTATGGGTGGACGTGTCTTCGGTGGTTGCGATGGAGAGGCTACTGGTTTGCGTGCTAAAGCTGCATGTTTGAGCTCTGGTGCCAGAGATGGATCAGGCTGTGCGTAGGCTTTATTGAGGATGTTGTTCGCGCGAGAGGTGGGCACATTCTGGGTGGTAGGGAAGACCTCTTTCCGATATTTCACTTCTGCCGGCTTTATTCTGTGTGGTGGAGGTGGCGGCGGTGGGGGTGCTTTCCTGGTGATGGGTTGTGGTTGAGGTGGTACATGCTTTTCAGGGTCCGACCTGAGATCTGGGGCTGACTTGTTATATGAACGCTTGGGAACATCAATTGGCGGTCTGGCATCATACGAAACTTGGCTTGCGTGTGCAGCAACGCTGCTGGTTGATCGAGCGGAATAGTCGGCCGGGTCGGGCATGGTCACCACGCTGTTCGTCCGTTGATCTCGATCTGGTCTGGGTAGATCCAAGCTCCTTCTAGCGGCCTGGGCACTGAGGCGTGCTTCTATGGTTGGGTCAAAGCCGGCCTTGGGTGGAGGCTTCGGATGCGGTGCGGAGGTGTCCCAGGCCAAGCCAGCTGCCTTGAGGGTTTGGGGTTTCGTTTGGTTGCTCCTCGCAGATCTGAAGCCTCTCTTCTCGGAGCGCAGAGTTGTCCTCATAGGTTTCCGATGGTCGGGGCTGGGGCTTCGCGACTCCTTGGTGGCGGGTTTTGGCAGAGCCGGAGGTGCGGATAATGCGGCGTGGTCTAAGAAACTGCCGCTACTTCTGCGACGGATAGGCATGGATGGTCTGGCGGAGGAGGAGGAAGAAGAGGGTATGTCCGAGTATTGAGGTGGAGGGATGCGGTCGTTGCTCAGCCAGGGCGAAGAGCCATTGTTGGCTAGCAGGCTTAATCCACTCAGGTTGTTGGGTAAGTGTACCTCGCGCTCGCCGGCCTCTGCTCTGCTCTCCTTCAAGGCCTTCAGCAGGTCAACTCGCTCTTTGCATTGATTCTCCATTTGTTTGAGGGCATCCCACAGTGCTCGTTCGGTCTCGGTCTTCGGGGTCCAGGCAGCAGGCAGTTTGGTGGCATTGTGCTGGTGGATCTGGCTGAGAGCTTCCCGCCATGAGCGGAGTGCTTCTGCTTCGTTGTTCTGTTCCCGTCAGTCTCTGCTTTCTTCCCTACTGGCCAAGCATACCTGCGACTCAAAGTAGACGGCTGTTGAGCAGATCAAATAGCATTCGTCATACGTCTTCTGCATAGACTGCATTGGATGCTTGTTGCGCATCATGGTGGTCGGCGCTCGCTGAACAGTGATTCTAAGAGCAGGCAACGACGACGGTCGGCTATCATCGAGCCTGAATTAAAGTGTTACAGCGATGCACCTGATATCAGCGTATGCTTCGTGGCTGGTAGTGCGTTCAGCCTTGTGATGGCGGGCGCTGCGGCAGGAAATCCTGGACTGCTGGGGGCGCATGAGGCGTTGACGTCGCTGGCGTCAACTTTGTTCTAAACAAGGAATGGTGGGCCCGTACTACCGTACACCCATGGCTGGCGTGGCAGCCTGTTAATTATGCCCCAGGCAGGAAAATCCATACGTGATGTCACCAAGCTGGCACGATCGCACGTGCCCGCAACCCTCCACAAGAGATGAGATCTGTCAAATACTTTCACGGCTATCTGTCGATAAGCCAGTAGAACAATAGGATGCCTTTAGACGATGTGCCAGCAGTACAATACAAATATACGCGACTCTACATCTAAGTAAGGCTAATAATGCCTGATGAAATGGCAGACTAAGGACACCAGGGTCAGACGTTCCTTCGTCTGCGTCAAAAAGGATGCACCGTGGTATCACAGCTTCGATTTCCCTGAAGCATCAGCATCTGTTGCTTCGTCTCCTCGCCATCCTTTAAACTTGACATGCCCGTACTCCCTCCACCCTTCGTTGCCAATAGTCAGCACAACGCCATGGTCTCTGAAGTGCTTGGTGTGGTGATAATCGGTGTGCGCCTTGATCGTCTCCCATCCGACATACACCAAGAAACAATCCTCAATCCGCTCTGGCATTGACCCGGACTTGTGGGCTTTCCGCGGAGCAGAGGCGCCGGCTAGATGGGTTGAGACCTTGGCATCGAAGGGTTCAAGCAATTTTCCGCCTGCGATGCCTGTACAGCCCTTGACGTGACGAACAATGTGTGTCCAACATAGCCAGGATCCTTGGTGCCAGGTGGGAGTCGTTCGGGTATAGATGGCGGTTCCGGTCACTGGCGCACGGAACGCTGTCGTGGGTGAAGAGGTGTAGTTGGCCATCGGATTGACATGTCGAACAACCACAGGTACTACCGGATTGATCAACGAGGAGACGTGGTCGAGGAGGGCCCGGTATGCTTCAGATTCAAGATACAAGCAGTGTTGAGAAAGGGAGGATCGAACGACGTGAAGCTGAACTTTCTCTGGCTGCTCGACGGATCGACCCCAGAACAGCATCTGGTAGCCTTCAGACTTTGCGACCGCATCAAGTGCTCGTGACCAAGTTTTGCCTGCACTTGAGCTAAGGTCCTTGATGTCGTTGTCTGGACATATCGAGAGGTATATGATTTGGGTCGCGGCTGACGGCAGTGTTGGGAGGTCCATGACGCCCCACAATGCTTGTGATTCCTTTTGACTTGATGAGTGGGGTTCCCTAACGCTGGTAGATGTCCGAAGACGTGATATGGACTGGCGCTCGTGTGTTCTAGACATGTTAGCATCTGCATTCTGCTTACCGGCACGAAGCCACGGTACTTTGGTTCGCTTGACGGCTCCTGCAAGGTGCCGTGTGGAGAAGTGGGGACATGTCAGAAACTGGGGTAACTACTAGTAGTGCTCCTTCGAATACCAGGCGTGAGAGGCCATTGTCCCAGATATGGCAGACCGCAGTGTCAGACTTTCTAGACATTAGTATGGCGATGCAGTACAGCTGCTAGGGAATGTCGTGATAGGACCATTGCTCTTTGGTTCCAGATATACCTCGATAGAAGTCCGATTGGGATAACACCTGAAAGAGCCTTGGTCAGCAGATCATCTCGCTATTTCAGGCCGGCCTAATACAATCTCGCTAGTGAGATTTACATCGTGTGGACGCGACGAGAACTGCGGAAGCAAGGGCTACCACACAAGCGTTACGTAATTCAGATTGGGAGCACTCGAGACAGAGTGCAAGAAAACCTTAGAACATGGACTACAGCACAGACTTCGCAGTCAAGGAGAAGTACCAGTATCTGTCCGGCTTTGGTAGCTATCATTCGTAGGGTGACAAGATCAGCTGTGTTACTGGCATCACTTTTCAGCTAACATGGCGTAACAGGTCTGAAGCATTTCAAGGAGCTATTCCTCAAGTCAACAACAGTCCTCAGAAGCCACCACTTGGCCTGCGTACAGAGAGACTATCCGGCACATCCTTCACGGCTCCAAGAAGCAAGAGCTTGCAGACATGGATGTACCGGGTGTCATCTTCGCTCTCGCACAGTGAATTCATGCCTTACGGCGACCCACCATTGGTGCCATCACACATGTCACCCAATGGCTACATGTGGCCGAGCCTCCCAGTAGAGGAGGGTCAAGATTGGACTCAGCAGAAGTTGTTGGCTAGAAATGGCGATCCTGCGAATAAGCGTGGAACGGCCATCTGGATCTTCAGCGTCACAAAGAACATGCAGCCTCAGACTGTGTTCTCGTCACTGGACGGCGACTCGCTGATCATTGTCCAAGCAGGTGCCCTCGATGTTCAGACGGAGCTTGGGAAACTTCTGGTCAGGCAAAACGAAATTGCGGTGATCCCACGAGGGCTGCGATACCGAGTCACGCTTGCGAGTCCACACGTTCGAGGGTATGTCTGTGAGCTATTCCAAGGGCACTGGGACTTACCTGAACTCGGACCTATCGGATCTACAGGCCTTGCCAACGTCAGGGACTTTCAGATCCCTGTGGCATGCTTCGATGGCACAATTGACGGAGATGTTGCTCGCGGCAATGACGCTGAATGGACTATCCTCTCAAGAATGAATGGCCAGCTGTGGTCATGTAGTCAAGACCATACACCTTTTGACATTGTCGGGTGACATGGGACCTACTACCCATTCAAGTACGACTTAGCGCGATACTGTGTGATGGGTAATGTGAAATTTGACGAGCACGACCCCAGCTTGTATGCTGTTCTTTCAGCGACCACTGGAGACGATGCGGGGGCATCTGCAGTTGATTTCCTGGTGATTCCACCAAGGTGGCAGGTGAGTAATGCATTTTGGTTACCATACTACCACCGCAATACTCACAGCGAATTCTATGGTCCGATCATCAACAATCAGGATCCGGAATTCCCACCAAACCAAGGCCTTGACTTTCGTCCTTTTGCTGCTGGTCTTCATGGGATGATGACGACACATGGTGCAGCTGAGGAAGACTTTCATAATGCGAGGAATGCGGACCTGAAGCCTACAATATTACAGAACGACGGTATTTCTATTTTCCTGCTCGAGACGGAGAAGCCGCTATTTCTTAGCCAGTGGGCAGCAGAAGCTGCGGTGAAGAACTCTGGTACAAAGCCCAGAGCCAAAATGTAGGCTCATAAGGCAGGAAAGAAGGAGGTGATGATGGCAACTGGAGTCTCTCCCACTAATCCCGAAGCGGAAGAGGCTGAGCGGCCAAAGTCGGGTGGAACCGATGGAAGGTGCTCCATACAAGTGCCTGCCTGCGCTGCCGCCTCAATAATGTTGTGCACCGCCGTAAATTGTCGCGTCAGGTGCTGTGCAGCGCATGTGTCAATTGTCACGCCGCGATAGTTGAACAGGCAGACGAGCCTCGACAAGGTGGTGCGATTGGTGGTAAACGAGCAAGGGATATTATTGAGCTTTGTTTGCGCTACCCAAGTTCTTCCTGACGCATTCTGCTCTGAGCGGCCTCGACATGTTGCCCATCGTGACCGTTGATGCATCTCTCACCGCTCCCTACTTTCCCGCTATGGCGATGTCCCTGCAGATAATAGAACTTGATTGAGACAGCACTCCGGGCGCTTTGGTATTCCAATCAGCACAGCAAATTGTCACTTGGACATCCGGTGTGACAAGCATATCGGGGGAACACCGATTCCACGCCCTTGATCCTACTGCCCATTCCTGATATAGCAAGTAACGAACATGTCTTCACCGGAAGTAAAGCGATCAATGTCGGCTAGCAGGAAGCTGCAGAAGAGAGGGGGCAATCCCCATAGAGTACCATCATACCAACTGCCTTCTCGCTTACGCTTCTCAGAAGATGCACAGGAGGATGTCGCTGCGCCTACGCGTGGTAATGGTGCACCAGCACAATACATGAATCAGTCGATATTTGGCATGATAGCAGCTGCTGGTTCGAGGACCGACTTCAACCAGCGCTTCGACGAGTCGAGTGATAGTGACGGAGAGACGGCTACGAAAGATCGGAGCTTGTCTGGGCGGCGCGTCTCGAAGAAGAGCACGAAAACAGTGAAGGGCGCTCACCCATCTGAAGATGACTCGAAACCGTCCGATGCAAAGAGAACGAAGCGTCTGTCACTCCACAGGCTTGCCCAGTCAGTGCCAAAGTTGTCTCTGAAAAACTACAAATTGCGTCAGCCATCGCAACCTCGAGACTTGAGTTCTTCAAGCGAGCAAGGAAGCGATGAGGAGGACACAGGTGATCCTCGAGATGCCCCAATGATGAGTAGGCTTTTGACTGCAGAAGCTGCATTCGAGGCTACCGAAGAGGGTATCGAGGAGCAAGGAACATTACCCATGGCCGCAGAAAGAGCTAGATCTCGAGCTGAATCCTCTCCAGCAACCTTGCTTGCCACGCGACTCAAGGAGATCTTTGGCTTCGAGCGGCCAGAGACAGTTGTGGCCGAATTCCCTTGTTGGCTATTACAAAGTGTGCTGTTGCAAGGCTATCTCTACCTGACTACTCACCACATCTGTTTCTACGCCTATCTTCCTAAGAAATCGAGCGCCGCCACCAAGACTGGTCATCTGTCAAAGCGTGGAAAGTCAAATCCAAAATACAGGCGATATTGGTTTGAATTGAAGGGTGACGTGCTGTCCTATTATACCAATCCCTCGGCTCGCTACTTTCCTCAAGGCAACATCGATCTACGCTACGGTATATCTGCATCTCTGGCAAACGACAAAGACAAGGAATGCAAGGACTTTGCCGTCACTACTGACCATCGGACCTACTACTTCAAAGCCGACAGTGCTGTAAGCGCACGTGAATGGGTGAAGACTATTCAAAAAACGATTTTCCGGTCCCACAACGACGGCGATAGTGTCAAGATCTCTCTGCCCATGGAAAACATCATCGACATTGAGGAGAGCCCGGTGGTCGATCTTGCAGAAACTATCAAGTTTCGTGTCGTCGAGAACGACGACTCCTATGCTATTGACGAATACTTCTTCTCTTTCAGCTTCGGCCTGGATGTGATGCGCACACTTCGAACCTTGTTTGAGGACAGCTCTAGCCGACGAGCCTCTATTGACCCGCTTTCTCCTGTAACTCACGATGGTGGTTCTGCAAGCGCGAGGTGGCCGCCTCCCGGCCAGCGAATGTCAATGCAGGGCACACGCGATGCTTCGTCATCTCCGGTACGGGAAAGCGTGAGAGCCACGTTGACACCCTACACGCTTGGACGGGATGGTAAGATGACACCACGAATGAGCGGAGAATTTTCCAGGTCGAGTCACAGCCCTGCTAGGATGAATTTGGATCAGCAAGCTGAGTACGGTCGCCAGAGTTTCGACCGGGGTAGGAGAAGCGAAAGTACGAACCGTCTGGAGCTCGGGCAGAATGAGCGGCGGCAAGCACGATCACCACTTGCAAGGCCTGCAGAAGACTCGCATGATTCTTATGTGGCTGCCTCTATCGAAACAGGAACAGATTCTCCTACCGCTGCGGTGTCCCCAGCGGTCGATGCGAACATGTCAGCTAGCCAGATTCTCTCTCGATCGGATGTGTTTCGTGCTCCACCAGTTCGTCGCATGAGCACGCTCATGTCAGACGACACGGAGGACGAGAACAAAAGTTTGGACGAAGACAGGGGTCCGGTTTCGAAGCCAGGCAACGACAGGAGGATTGCACTGCAGGCCGAGGCTGTGTCAGACCAACCGACGGCAAGCTCAATAATACCTCGAACGGCGTCACCCACCCTTCAGGACATTGTCAAAGCAGGGGCCTATCCTTTACAGCGTGCTGGCGCTTTTGCCGGATACCTGAAGAATAGATCCGAAAAAATGTCGAAACTACTCGCAACGGAATCGATGTCTTATCTGGAAAAGGTATCAGGCATGTGGGCTGGACAAAGGAAACACTATGGAGAAAAGGAGACTGTTGTGCCTGATGATCGAGACGTGGATCCCGAGGACGAAGAAGCCAATGTTGGCCACGGCGACCGTTTTCGTGCCCATTTTGCATTACCCAGCACAGAAAAATTGCAAGCAACCTATTTCGGATTCTTTCATAGGGTCCTGCCTTTGTACGGCAAGGTATACATCAGCAACAGCAAGTTCTGCTTCCGAAGTCTCTTACCTGGCACTCGGACAAAGTTGATACTGCCCTTGAAGGATATCGAGAACGTTGACAAAGAGAAAGGTTTTCGTTTCGGTTACCACGGGCTAGTCTTGGTCATTCGCGGTCATGAAGAACTGTTCTTCGAGTTCAGTTCAATTGACAACAGAGATGATTGTACAGTAACGCTTCTGAAGAGTCTAGAGTCTGTAAGGTATCCGGCAGAGTCTGGTCTTTTGTCTCAGCTTGAAGCAGAAGCTGCAGAGGCAGCTAAGATTGAGCACATCATGTTGCAGGAAGCGCGACGAGGCTCAGGTGTTACTGGCCCCGAAACCCCACCCATCGCGAAGGATGGCACAACTTTGGTCAGCGAAGAGATTACTCCCATAATCTTTGATGATGGGAAAGCATCAATCATCAATTTCAAGCCTCCGACTGGTTTGCGCATCACATGCCTTACTATCGGTTCACGTGGTGACGTCCAGCCATATATTGCTCTGTGCAAAGGATTGCTTGCTGAAGGTCACAAGCCACGAATTGCGACACATGCGGAGTTCGGACCGTGGGTCGAGAAGCATGGCATCGATTTCGTGTCGGTTGGGGGTGATCCTGCGGAGCTGATGCGAATTTGCGTCGAGAATGGCATGTTCACCTACTCGTTCTTGAAGGAGGCCACCTCGAAATTTCGAACTTGGATCGATGAGCTACTCGAATCAGCGTGGTCGGCATGTCAGGATTCCGATATTCTTATCGAATCGCCAAGTGCAATGGCGGGCATTCACATCGCCGAGGCACTCGGTATACCATACTTCCGTGCCTTTACGATGCCTTGGACCAGGACTCGAGCATATCCACATGCTTTCGCCGTACCCGAGCACAAATACGGAGGCGCCTACAACTACCTCTCATACGTTATGTTCGACAATGTTTTTTGGAAAGGTGTTTCTGGGCAAATCAATCGTTGGCGCAAGCGTGATTTGCACCTAGGCAGCACGAACCTCGAGCGCATGCAGCAGAACAAAGTCCCGTTCCTCTACAATTATTCCCCACACGTGGTGCCTCCACCACTAGATTATTCTGATTGGGTCCGAGTTACCGGATATTGGTTCCTGGATGAGGGCGGAGATTATGCCCCACCTCAGGAATTGGCCGATTTCATCAGGAAGGCTCGCGACGACGGCAAGAAACTAGTATATATCGGCTTCGGCTCGATTGTGGTGGCTGATCCAGCGGCTTTGACCAAGACAGTCGTCGAAGCAGTACAAAAGGCCGATGTACGGTGCATTCTGTCCAAGGGTTGGTCTGATCGGCTGGGAGATCCGTCTGCGCAGAAGGTCGAGGTACCACTTCCGCCTGAAATTTTCAAAATCAAGGCTGCTCCTCACGATTGGCTCTTCAAGCAGATTGACGCTGCAGTCCATCACGGTGGTGCAGGAACTACAGGCGCGAGTCTGAGAGCTGGAATCCCAACTGTGACAAAGCCATTTTTTGGCGATCAATTCTTCTTTGGGAGCCGGCTTGAAGATCTCGGTGTCGGTATTTGTCTGAAGAGAATCAACGTCAGTGTGCTTGCGAGGGCACTGTGGGAAGCAGTGCACAGCCAGCGTATGATCACGAAGGCGCGTCTGCTTGGGGAACAGATCAGGAGTGAGAACGGTGTTCAGCATGCTATTCAAGCTATCTATCGTGACTTGGAGTACGCACAAACGCTGATTCGGGCACGAAAAACCCAGGATCAGGATGCGGTGGAAAGCTCGCCTGCAACGAAGACTCCGCATGGCGGAAGCAGAGAGCCAGGTGTGGCAGACGAGCAGGACGAAGAGTCGTGGACGTTCGTAGATGATTCGGATGAATTCCGCCACAACCAGGCTAGAAGTGTGGTTGAAACACTGGCAGCCAGCAAGCGAAAGTGCTAGAAGTATAGAATGTCTTGCACGTGCATTTTTGGGTCGGCATTAGGAGATGAAGGGAATGATCTGGGATTAGCAATGGCGTTGTGGAGAAGGAGCACTATTTGAGCCAGACGTGCATCCGGCATAGTGGAATGCGCCCCAAGGATTCTGGCTGTTTATTGTTCAAAATTTTCCTTCGGGCGAGACAATCCGATATAGAGGTCCGACCCGTTGGTGATGCGTCGGCATCTTCAAGTAATCTCGCACGGCTAATTAGGAGTGCATTTGTGGCCTCAGCAGCCAGTGCAAAAGTCACGTGCGGTGCGTCTTTTGTACTCCAGGAGAGTACAACTCCGCCGACCGGCACGTGACACATTGGTGCAGAATCGGAGCTCGGAAGGACAAAGTTTCCATCAGACGACTAGGTCCCACTACTGGAGCGCACATGCACTTCCAACCTAGCGGTTCGAGACCGTCATGGACCCGAGCACCATCGGCGATGTACTGGCCACTTCAAGCCCTCTGGCGGTCACGATCTAGACTCCTCGCGCAGAACCACAAGACTGCGCAGCAAAAGAATAACACCAAGGTTCTCAAGTACTATTGCACGGAGGCGCACTCACCCATGACAGACCGGCGGGTTGTTCCTTCGTTGCCAGCAACTATGTAGCGCTTTTTGGTGGTATATAAAGCTTAACGGTCATGCCGAAGAGTCCGCACCATGCGTCAATCGTCTCCAAACAGTGGCCTCTTCGAGACGTGCGCTGTCGATCGTGGAGAGCGACTGGCATCTCGCAAAACGTGGGTCAATCGATTTCGCCGGGACATGACAATCAAATTGCCTTCCGCCATCAAAGCTTGCACGGGCCAGTGGTTGATTCAATCTTGGCTATCGCTGGAAAGTCGACGTGACATAAACAATTCCCTCCGAGCTACCTTTGACAATCCACAACCCCAACTCACTATAACATTGTCGTTAGCGAAATTTGAATGTGTCTTGCTGTTCAAGGTGTGTGAGCCAAGACAATACAGGTCAGTAACGATCGAACTCCTGCTACCTTGGAGACTCATGCCGTCTGAGACCGTTCAAGCCACTTCCTCTGGCTCCACCAAGAGATACATAACCCAAACCCTAGCAACAAGTCTTTCTGAAAAGCCACCGCCCTCCGCCTCTACTGAACGAAGACTGAGGTTATAGAGGGCTTCATGCGGCTTGTCGCTTCTTCTGCATCTCTGCAATGCTTCCTTCCGCCGTCCTCGTACCTATTTCACATATATACAAGGCCTATTAGCCTCTCGTGATCAAACGCTTACTTTGTATCTTAGCAGGTCTTATTCGGCTATACCTACAGTGCTATTTGATCAAAATGGAACGTAACGCACCGGACGATGCCCGTCTTCCTACACCCCGCGTGGCGAGCGTCGTACAATTGGACGGCATTGGAGGTTCCCCAGCGTCGACGACCAGTGATCCATCCCGTCAGCAGCACACCCAGGTAGCAATATCTCGTAATTCTTCGAATTACGAAAGACCTGAAAGGGCTCGAACTAGCCATGCATGCGAGCCTTGCCGAGAGCGGAAAACGAAGTGCGATGGCGAACGCCCGTCTTGCCGACGATGTTTGCATACCGGTGCCTCGTGCCATTACGGCTACGGGAAAGGGTGGAAGAAGCGCAAGTACGTACCGCGTTCACTATGTTGTTGAAGTGTCAAACGCCAACAACGGTTCAGGACCGTCGAAGACTTAACAGCGACTTCGTCGAAGCTTGCACGATATGAAGCACTGCTTGATGATATCTTTCCGTTAGTGACAGATAACGTGCGCAGTATGATCGAGCAAACTCGCTTGCAGGTACTAGAGCCGACAGGGACCTCTATAATGTAGCTAACAACTCGTCTAGGAGTATGGATCGGTCGATGGTAGCGATGCAGCAGACTCTATTACGCCTGGCTCAGCAAGCACTTTTGATATCGAGGCTAAGAGTGGCAGCCCTCTAAGAGGCAGACTGCCACTGCCATTGTTAAGTTCATCTTCTGCCGGAACACAGCGGCCATTACCCCGACCATCCGCATTCGAACATTCTCTTTCTCCAACACAGTCAGGATCGAGCATACCAAGGTCCGATAAATCTTCGCCAGATGATATGAGCAGCAATCCAGCGCTTAGATTGCCCTCCATAACTCGAGATGGATTTTTGGTAGAGAGTGCATTGCGCAGCCAGCCTTCCCAGATCCCCGGCACAGCAGGATTAGAAACGCGGAGAGGTGTCGACAAACGCGGAGAAGATGTACAGAGTGGTGTGTGAAGCGCAGTGAGGAACGCAAAATTTGCTAACAAGGTCGATTAGAACCCCCACAACCTGGCTGAAATGACCACGGCTACCAGGACTTCAGAACGACTAGATTATCATATTGCTCAGCCAACAACACCTCACGTTGGTCGAACCGAGGGAAGCAAGAACAATGAGCATCAGCTGTGGTGCGCTCCGCCAAGCTTAAGATTGCTTCATGCCTCTGTATGGTGCTACCATCAAGAACAAGCTGAAAATAACGGGCACGGACAACGGACACGGACACGGATCAAAAGCGCAATCAGAGATCTCAGTCACGACAATCTACATTAAGATTCGCACTTGTACACGGCTGCCGACAGTTAGCTGATATCTGTCGAACCGAGCGAACCGAACAATGGGACTCAGGATGGCGGATTTGACTTCCCCTCCTGATGTTGTATGGCATTCTTCGATCCCTCATGTGTCGCCTACTCAGCATTGCCCGATAAGGGATCGAGCTACCCCAATTGACACAAGCTCCAGCTCTGCAGAATCTTACTCGTGGATGACAGAACCGAGTCAAGGATCTCTGAGCTTCATCCCTCTTCACCCTCTTCACCTCTTCATGCTTTTCGCATAGCAGCATTGTGCATCAATTGTATGGCATTCGACACTGGCAAAGCATTATCGAGGCGGGGCTCCCGCAGCCACTGCCAATGACGTAGCATCGCGCCGCCAATCGCCCATGAATTCATGAACAACGTGGGTCAAAGAGATCGCCGGTCGCACAAGAATACCACAGGCATTCTGTATCTATCCGCCACAGAGGGCAACTACTGGAGACGAAGCGGACAATCATACGTGTGAGACATGATATGATGGCTGCCGGCCACCGCACTCATTGATTCTGATGGCGAAACAGGGGTTGGACCCAAGCATGCAACGGCCATTGTGCAGGCACACAAAAGCTAGGTGCGACACTGTAACATCACTTCTTTAGTAATGGTATAATCCTTGTTATGCTGATGTTTGCTAGGTTCAAACCCTGCTCTATTAGTCGTTCAGCTGCGCGTAATCTCGAGCCCAAATTGTCTCGTCCAGCCGTGCCTCGCCGACTAAACTCAGCCCCGAGCTCGCACTGGCACCAAGAGCACGTACGCACTGCGCGCAGCCCCGCACTTTCCAGAAATGGAAGGTGACCGCTAGTCAAACTCTGAAAACCCCATGCATATAGCGGCCATCATGACATTCCAAGGGAGCTTCACTCGCAAATGAGAGTTGTGCCGGGAGTGTCACTGAAACTGCTTATAATGGGACTAAGTGGTCTGAGCACCATGAGAAGAATCAACACCAACTTGAAGGGGAGCGTAGCTTCGGAAGTCAAAGGAATAGCAGTGTGGTCAGTTTCCAAGCAGTTTCGTCGCTAAGTGTACATAGTGCCACACGTTGTTCCCGAGAAAGCTTGGAGAGCGCTGACAATGACCACAATCGGAGATCTTATATCCACCAAATTATCGTCAGGACGCGGTTGCCAAATTCACAATTACGGTACAAGAAACCTCGCTTCCACGTTAATGGTAGTCCCAAACCTTAAATATATCCATACGGTTTTATGGCGTGGAACGCCGATCGTGAGCCTCATTCAGCTGCTGCATGGCCCTCGTCCACGTTGCGGTGAGAGCGACGGTATTATTACTTCTGACTCGCAGCAGCAAGCCTTTCGCAGGTCCCCGAGCGAATGTCCATATGTGCAAGCCAGACTATCAACACTCTAGTGCCTTCTCTTCATCACAACGATGATACTCATAACGGTACGGAGCGACTATGACTATGATATTCATACACTAGTGATATCCTGAGAACATCTTGTGCACCTCACGGACATTGTCGCCGACGCACATGTGCCCACACTCACACCCTCACCAACAAAGCATATTCTTTGCGGCTTAAAAGAAAGTTTGGAGGCACGGCTTTTGGGAGTCAACTGTGGGCTTTTTCTGACTCCAAAAGTTATCGGTGTCCCGCCGAACGGATGTGCAAACCGCATTTGTTTGTATGTAGCGTTGGCTAAGCAAGCTCTCTAAGCTCCCCAGGCGCACTTGCTGGTTCTTACCACTATTAACCTATGGTCACGCCAGGCTCCCTTCAAGACAGCAGAATCATACGACCTCGTATACCTCGCCCAACAGAATTTAAATAGCCTGCAACATGGCAGCGCTTTCGTTCAACAGGCGCCCGGAGCGCAAAACTCAAACGTCTAGTACCGCTGCAGCAGAAACTTCGGTCGTGTCATCAGCGCCCACAACCTCGGGTACTATGTGCTGCTAGACGATGATCGACTGTTTAATTACCACAGAGAGAAGTAGGCGCGAAATTCTAATTGATGCCACGTTACCGTCGATCGATCGGCACGAGCGGGCGATGTTCTTCCTCGAGATAAATGCCAAGTGAGGGGGCATCTGACTATCTGCGCGGTATAGATGGTAAGCGAGCAGACCGATGACCGGAAACCCAAATGCCCTATCTGCTTGTGCATCTTCCTCGATGATAATCTGATGAGGTAAGTACCGCATATCGTCGGGCGCGCAACAGTGTTGAACGGTGCGTCAATACTACCTGGTAGGCAGGTAGGGTGGAGTATGGAGCAAACACGTCACATCAAGCAGCAGGCGCGGCTGGGACAGAGCTGGTAGCTACGACCATCGAAGAGGACAGCCAAGTAGATAAAAGGGAAGTAAGAGCTGCGCGGGTGGGAAGTGCGGTAGAACTCAGCATCCCAGTCTGGCAAGGACAGCCCAGAAGAGGCAAGCGCCTAGTGTGAGTGACACTGTCACAAACACTGAATACCACCGCGTGAAGTGTCCATAGTCGATGGACATGAATTACACTGTGCCATTACTCGTCCGACTGAGGCAGAACACGGCCTTAGCTCAAGTGAGCAATGCTTCATCTGTCGGAGGCTCGGCAACGGCCAATGCCTCGCAGCTTACATGAGCACAGGTACAACAACCGCGATCCATCCTCTCTACCACTGGCCTCGACTCGCTCCCTGCGATCGTGTAATGTGTATACGCCAACCTGACAGAGATACAACACCAGCTCCCTCATACATATCGAGTAAATAGCAGGGCCACAGGCCCACGCCGGTTTTGTCGTCCTCTATCCACTTCACCCCGTTAACAACAGGCCTAATGCTCCTACCTCCCTGAATAACCTAGGAACATCCAAGCTCAAACCAACATGAAGAGGCCCAACCATGTAGTTCCTCAGCCGCCCAAAGAACCTATCTCGCGCCCCAAACCTCAAAGAGTCCCACTCTCCTCTAACAGAGTCTACGACGGTGGGCCGCTCCTGCAACATCATATTAAGCACGGCACCCCGCTGTTCGAGAGCGACAGCAACACCTAAACGATTTTGACCGAACTATGCGCTCATTGCCAGAATTGGCTCTCCTCCAGGCTCACCTTTACACAGTATTGCAGTTGAGGACTTTGATGAGAATGACTTTTCCGTTGCGACACTTCTACCAAGCTCTCGCATCACTTGCTGGGGATCCTCGAAGAGCGGAAGCACGGGAAAGTGAGTGAATGCGCTCCGGGGTGCTGATCAGAATTCTCGCAGGTTTAGAACTATCTCGTTCTGGTCGTGGAAATGCTCGATGCGACAGATAGAGGGTCACATGGGCGGTCATGGTCAATGTACGCGTGGAATCAGGCTACAGATAAGCTTGAACATGACCAGGAACAGAGAGTACGTGGAGAAGGTGAAAATGCTGCTTTGACATTTATAGCCGTGCTCTCGCACATAGGCATGTTCGCTCGCTTGCTCGCTTGCTCGCTTGATAGTCTAGATAGGACCAAAGAAGGAAAGACATGTGAGTCATACACTTTCCTGAAGTGTGTGCTATGTCATAACGTTCTGCGAAGGGCTACTCCTGTAACAACTCTCTTTCGTAGCATAAATCACGCACAAGCACTGTCGCTGGAGGCACGAAGTGACGCCATCGTGTGTTCTGAGACACACGATGCATCGCATTTGTTCGCAGGTGATGCTCTGTTTGTGAGATCGAACGCAAAGCGTTGGAAAGAGCTTGACGAGCTCTGTGATTGATCTGAACTTGGCGCTGTGCAACCCTTGAAGAACCGCCAGAACGACGATCGGCGACGCCATGGGCGGAGGTGCATTGGACTGCTGGCAAGGGCTGCAGGCGGGTCGGCTTCCTTCGCTCATGCATGCACGCACCTTAGCAAAGAGTGTGCTGCAGTTAGTATATCGCGTGTTAGCCATCGAGATGTGATATCTGTCAGGACAGGTTGTGACAATGTGTAGATACGACCCGGGGCTAAGGTTCCAGCACGGAAAGTCTTTTGCGGCAGTGGCAGATATTCCGCGCTGGGGAGGCCGTGAGATAGCCGAATGGAACCTGGTTGATGCTGAATGTCCCTGCTGGTACTGTTCGTGTCTGCCCCTGCCAGATGGCGTGGTGCCGGATATACAACCGTTGCGCCAAGGGTATCTCCCGTTCTTTCCTATATCATTAAAATAACAAAAGGGAGCCGTAATGTCGTCAAAGCCCTATCTGCGTAACCAGGACCGTGTCTATGCCAGACGCCTCAACGTCTACGCTAGAGGGGTCGAAGAGATTGGTATTTTCTGCCGGAAACCAGAAGAAAGCGGTGTCATGTAGGCAACATATCGGAGTGAGAAAGTTCTGACCCTTCTTCCATTATGGTAGGCATGTTGCTTGCCTCTGCGTCATCTTCTCTTTCATGCTTGACCTGCGAAGGCGTGAGCCGCGTCGATGTCTTACTGCGCTCCTCTGCCATCGATGCGGGAGCAGGCTTTGCTTCAGCGCTGGCTTCTTTGCTGCCACCGGGAGGGTTGCTCGTTGCTCGCGGCTGGACACTGCCGGTGTGAACGGGTGAAGTTGCGGACTTGTCTGACTGGTTAGACTTGCGTGGGGAGACGCGGCCATTCTACACATTCGTTAGTACTGTAGGAACATGGTACATGTTCAGGAAGCGGACCTACCTGCTTAGCCCATCTCAACCCGCAGCTGTTACACAAATCCCTCTGTCCGCTTGGACCCCTCCGCCACTCCGGCGTAACTCTCGTATGACAGTTAGCACAATCTTTCTCAAGGTTCGTCATCCCCTTCCTTCTTTTCCTCTTCTTCCTTCGTTGGAGCAATGTCTGTAGATCTTCAGCCAATAGCCTATTCTGTCTTTCCATCTGCCTTAATTCGAACTGCCAGCTTGTGCTTCGGGTAGTCTTGAGCTCATCGAATATGTTGTCTTCGCTCGCAAGGGCTTCGTCCTGTGAACCGATGGGGACGCCGCCTGAGCCTGCCATTGTGAGAATGCCGGATCCTCCAAGGAAAGCTTCTTGGCCGGAGGATGATAGCCCACCCACTTGCGGGGAGCTCTGTTTTTGAGGCTCGCTCGGAGCGATCGGGTGCGGATTAGACATCGGTGTCCCCATGCCTAGTGAAGCATCAGAACGAGGCATCGATGCGTTGCTTTTCTGTTGAAGAAGCATCGTACGGGTCATCTTCAAAAGACGCGTCTGAGCAAGGAGAAAGGTGGGCTTGAACCCTTTCTTAGCATCACCAGGATATATCGTGGTCTGTCCTTGCAATACTTGACCTCTCCGATTCTGCAGATCGTGCTTGAAAGTTGATCTTTCGCCCATTCGTGCCAGTTCAAGCATGCGGCCGAATTCTCTACGTGACTCAGGTCGCATCAGCATTTGCATACTCGTCCCAACAAGGTCATCAGGCGTCCTATCAAGCATCGACCTTGATGTTGATGACACATAGAGAAACATCCCAGTCGTGGACATCTTCGACCAGAGTTCGGCATCTCCAGCTCCATCCGTCAATGTAATATCGTTGCGAGCTAAAGCAAATACCGGCCGCTGTCTGCCGACCAGTATGATGCACTTCCTGCCTTTGCCCTGCTCAGTATGCAAAGAACCATGTGCTTCGAACCAGGTGTACCCAGTGTTTTTCCGGCGTATTCGGTAGACGACGTTGACTGGCGATCCATTTGTGGTATCCTTGAGCTCTCGCGTGACAGGCACGATGTCCGAAGGGTGGCATACCGCTGACAATGCTGTACCTACCAGCTCTGACGGCTCATATTCCAGGACTGACTTGCAAGCAGGCGACAAGTAGAGAAACAAACCCTTCAATGAGAGCACGTGTACCACATCGTCCGTGTTCTCTAGCAGTATCTTGTCCCATATCCTTTTTGAGAGGTCTGTCTCGCCATTCCCGATGGTTGCTAAAACCTGTGAAACTTCGTCCCGGGGTATTGTTTGTCCACCCATATTCTCGAGCCCACTGCTAGGATCGGGTGCTGGCAATCGATATGCTGGTAAAGCACTTCTATTGTAATTGATTTCGTATGTGCCGTCTGGATTCTTCGCGGACACGGAGTTTGGCTGCTCCACCAGATCGACCTGGAAGCCAACAAAGTATTTGTATTCTCCGGTGTCCCACGTTATGGGGATCATTGTCAGTAGATTCATGAAAGGTTGTCCACCTTTTCTATAGTTGATTAGTGATAGTTGTGCTTCAGCTCTTTTGTTGATCTGGTTTTTCAGATATAGCACCGACTTGTCGTCCACATATTTGCGCTTGATGCCAGACTGTACCTTTCCATCCGGCGCTTGTAGGAACCTACAATTGCGACCAAGGATTTCATGGCGTGAATAGCCCGTTAGGCGCTCGAACATATCTGAGCAGTACACAATCGGTAAATCATGTTTCTGGCAGTCGCAAACCACAAAGGCGCAGGAAAGGTCGACCGGCCCAATATTTATCTGCGGGTTGGGCCTGGTTGCAACACGCATCAAGACAGCCAGCATATCAAAGCCAGTAGCTGAGTATGCATTGTTCCATTTCGAGGGGTTGAATTGAGGTGGCATTTGGCCTTGCTCGATTTGCATATTGTCGGGCGCTGGATCCATATAGCTGTTTGACTGCATATCGACGGAACCGCGGCGACTTTGTGACTGTTGGTTCGGCGCAACTGTAGGCGTTGATGGTATTTGTGCCGGTGAAGCCATCGTGCTCGGCCTTGAGTTTTGGGCAGACACAGACAATGGACCCGGCATCATTGGATTTCTCCGGATCTGGCTTTGAGCCTTCCCAAAGAACCTCTGGGATGAAGAGGCATTAGACGCCGCGCCTTGATGCATGCGCATCAAATTGTTATTATCTGGGGTTCCTCCACCAATATCATGGCCTGTGTTTGGATAGTGCATTGGAAAATTCGCAGCAACAGGTGATGTAGTGTACATAGCCTGCTGTGCCTGCCCCGAACTCATGTCCGGGGCAGTCATGTTCGCCGCCATACTATCATAATCAGCCTTGATGCCTAGATTTTGCGGCAGATAGCCATTCGACCCGTCCATACCCATAGTTGTAACAGGTAACATCGAAGCTGGGTAGGCACTCATGGAACCACCTTCGAAGTTGGGCATCTGGGAGAACCTGGTGTCAAGTGATAGGTCTTCGCGTGAGCGGGCTCTTCGGGGATCGAGAGGCTTTTGAGGCATCACGCCGGTATTCGCGAACTGATTCGACATGGCGACGGCATGTGAGGGCGCTGGGTCGAATTCGAAGTCTGTCAGCTCGCCATTGTTGGAAGCTCCGAACTCGAGCATGGAAGCTCGACGACCTTGATGGTGGTCGCCATGAGGACTTGGCCGAAACTGAGGCTGGTAGGCTGTCTGCCGCCTTCTCAACAACTCTTGGTTATTCTGGTTGATGATTTGATCAAGAGTCTGCGAAGCACTATGTGCCATCATGCTGGCGTCCAGCCCCTCTATGGGCATGTCCTGCGGGTATCCGTCCATTTGTGCCTGTGGCTCCAGGCCAGGATAGGCTTGGCCATACATATTCGGCATGCCATTCATGACGAACAGCGAACAGTCGCAGCAGTCGAGTTATTGCGCACGCTGGGAACAGGATTCGTGGTTTCGGTCGAAAGAGGTGAAGGCTTGTCGTACATCTCTCAGATGCTCAGCGGACGCAAATGCTGTCCAAACGTAGAGCTCAACGGCATTTGCGTGTTGTGCTGCTGTTGTCAGAGTGTTGGCGTCGAATTAGTCGAATTGCAGCGCAGCGAAAAGCCGCTGAGCAGATGGTATAGCGCAGTTGGGCCTGTCACGTTGGAGCAGGCCAGGAACGCCCAACGACTGCGGCGGAAGGGCCTGGGAGGCTAAAATGGCCGCCAAAGCAGCAACTTCAGCCGTAGGCCGTCTCATGCGAATCCTGGGTGGCGCGTGTCCGGTGAGCCCTATCGTTGGCCAACTTCGCTGGGTGGGTTCCTCTAGAACGCAACCGCTCGTCATAGATTGAGTTATCCAAAGTGGTGGAAAAGTAAATCCACGGATGGGTACTGGTCCGACTGCATCATAAAGACTCATGCTTGTCGTTTCAGTGTGCTGATTTAGCACATATCTGCTCGCGGCTCTTGTCATTACGCTTCACCGAGGGTGCACTATCTCGGGTGCTGGGGTGCGACAGGCGAGAAAAGTGGACAGCTCCAAGGCTAGGAGTCCGGGTATCACCCTTCGGGCATGGCAAACCCTGGCTTTCAGAAATGCCATGACGATCTCAGATATTGGCAATGCCACGAAGTCGATGTTGATTATACCCGAATCCTAGAAGCCAGTGACCGTCTCCCGAAGATCGCTGGTTTCGGAGCATGAATCTATGCTTCGGGTGCAGCTTAATCGACAAAACAGATTGTGAGCATTCATTGACCTCACGAAACCGAGATCAAACAAAAGTCAGCCAAGGCGATGATTTTGACGGCAAAAACAGAAACAAATGGCGACAAAAATATAACCCGGCAGGATGTACACCGTCCACGCTTGTCTACTGGGCTGCCTTGCCGCAATGATTATACTCTACAATATTTCCTCGCGTGTCAAGTACAAGTCGAGTAGTGCCGAAAGCCATTAACGTCTGCACGCTATGTCGCCGCTGCCGGTGTCTTGACAGCAAGTGCTGACCCTGCTTCTTCTCGCTGCTTCTTCTCCAGCTCCCTTTGCTGCCGTTCAGCCTTAGTAATTCGAGGCTTACGCGTGATGCCACTGCCTCTTGAACCTGCACCACCACCTCTGCCCGAGCCTTCTGTGCCGGCCGCCGATACAGCACCACCTCTACCACCCCTTGAGCCTGGCCCTCCACCTCTACCACGGCCCCGTCCACCCCTCTTGGACGCCCCTTCGCTTTTGTCGACAGGGGTCTTGTCCGTCTCAGCCACTAAAGGACCCATATAGACGAAGAACCCATTCTTGGTGGCCGCCGCTTGAGCTTCCCACAGCATCTCGCTATCGTCAACGAACGGGTCATCAGCATCATACTCGTCTCTACGCTTCCGGCGTTGTTTTCGTGCCGGACCATCTGTGCCACTGTTCTCGTTGATGCCGTTAACTCCGGTCATGTTGACATCTCCATCGTTATCGGAGTCTCGATCGATGTCGACACTGAGGTCTTCATCCCCACTCTCGCCAAGAGAAGTTTCACCTCGTTTGCTGTTCGAGGCTGATCTTTCGAGCGCAGCTCCTGCAGCAGCCACCTTTGCCAGTCGTTCTTTTTGTGCTGCCTGTCGTGGGTAGACAGCGGCAAAACCATACTTTTCTTCAGCCATCCGTGCAAAGTTGAAGATCTTGCTCTCGCCCTTCTGAAGTTGAAGATTAAGTACAATGCTAACACCCTTGCCGGCCTTCTCGGGTTTGTCGCTCAATGAATCTCCGCCGAAAAAGCTAGAGTTCAACAATCCGGCGCCGGAAGGCATCGGCGGCGGTGGTTCCTTGGCTCGTTTTGGCTTGCTTTCTGTTTCCGTTGCAGCCTTCTCGGCAGAGGGTGATACTTTGCTAAGTATCTCGGAGTTAGGGACATCGTCCAGGTTGATTGGAGCCGACTTTGTGCCATTGGTAGAGACTGTTTCTTCAGGTCGGGTTGACGACCACGATGGCTGGAATGCTGACGGAGCCGGTTCTGGTACGTCAGGATGATTTATTATACTCGAAATTGCAGGTGACGCACTAGGTCTGAACACAGTCGGGCGAGGCGGTGTTGCGTTCAAGTTTGGATAGCTGACGGTCTGCGTTTGCTCAGAAGCTCGTTCGATTCCTCGCACAGGGTCAAATATATTTCGAGACCGTGGCGCGGTGACCTGAGGTTGTGGCGTGGTTTGATACCGTGACATGCTTGGAGACAAAGGCTGAGAATTCGTCGCCGTGTTGTGGTTCGAGAACCCGTTTTGGGTAGTCTTGGCGGCTTCATGTAGAGGTGGTTTGGGATCCGATACAAATGATGCAGGCTGTACCAATTTTGATGAAGCTAAATCTGTTGTTTGAGCCGAATGTTGTGGAGGTATGCTGCTCGCACTGCCATCTTCGGTTTTGAGCTTCTTGCGGGCATTTCCAGTCGTGCCTGCAGTAGCTCGTACTTTGCGAGGCCTCTTCTCTTTCTCGGAAGCAGGTGGGGCGTTAGGGTCGACTTCCTTCTTTTTTCGAGACTTACGCACCTTAACTGGTGCACTTTCTTGGCGTGTGGCTGATGACTGTGCAGCTCCGGATTTGTAGTTGACACCTGCAGAGGATGAAGAGGGACCGAGCCCATCGCGCGAGACGACGATAGTGTTCGAATGTGCAGACGGTGGACGAGTCGAAAATGGCCCTTCGATATCGCTGCTTGGAGCACTTGACAGGTCATTGCTGGAGCTCCTGTCTAGAGCTTCCATGTTTGGCCCTCCGCTGCCTCCACCACCACCTCAAAATTGTGCGCAACCCGACAGAGTTCTATCGTTCAACATGAACTGGCCTGCACATCCACCGTCGAGAAATAGTTGTGCAAATGTTTTGCCTTGATGATGAGATCCAATTCTTAGATGAATTGATGAAGTTGTGAAGGCGACGACGAGGTAGATATTGACGATCGATGACAAAGTACCGCGAAGACAACAGGACAGGTACAGAGACTTGCGAGTGGTTGTCTAATTATCGGCAAGGCCGTAGAAAGTCGGTGTCTAGTACACGTATAGAAGCGAACGCGTTGCTGAGGTTGCCGCTAGGACAGTGCGATGCAGCATGCGCAAAGATGAGGAAGAGAAGAGAAGAAGAATAGAGAAATAGGACGGGGGCAATTGAGATAGATAAGTGTAGCGAGACCAGAAGCACGACAATAGAACCCACCAAAGGGTGAACCGAGCAAGCAGAAACGTGAAGCGTTAAGGAGTGCAAACGGAAAGGGCGGCCAAGGCAAGAACAGAATTGCACGAGAGAACCGGAGCTCGTGAGGAAAACAAGCGCTGAAAGATCAAGTGCAGTAGGCACGCGAAGACGAGTTGGGGCAACATAAGCCTGCCAGCACAAGAACGCGGCGACCAAAAGAAAGGGAACAGAGACCAGAGCCGCAGCTCCAACAGGCGAAAGCCAGAGCAAGAAGCGACAAGCGGAAGACGCTCATGAAGTGCGATGGAAAGAGGTGAGTTGACTCAAGTGCCTTCAAGTTGATGCACATCAAGGTCTGTGCTCCATGCAAAGAAAAGACAGGCACACCACCGGCATCTCGAAGACAGTGGATCTTGAGATGCACTAAGAGATTGGGCAAGCAAAGAATGTGAAGCTTTTCTCGTGGATTTTGGTGTCGGATATCGTGAGGTTGATGCCTGGCGTCTGGAAGGACGCTCCGGGCTCCACCTGCCACGATGTCCTGCTGACTCAAGTTGCTGAACGCTTTTCCGGGTGTTGACCTGCAGCATTCACCATAAGACTTGGAGATGCTTGCTAAGAGCGATGCAGTATCTCCCTTGAGAACAAAACACCTGTCTGAGTGGCAGCCGTCCAGATCCTCACAGATGGTCGACTATCATAACAGTACTAAAAAGCGATCAGATCTTATACGGTATGACTATTGGCCGGATCGCGCAGACCTGCTCCAGTGCTAGCACTAGCACTAGCTTCGCCGATCCTGCTGCAGCCTTGGTTTCAGATTTAATGTACTGCGCAAGGCTCAAAGTTCCTCTTCCTTTTTCTACGAGAAATGGCGGTTCATGGTCAACGCTTCGAGCTCAATCTCGATGCCGACAATTGGCAATTCGACGTCAGTGAGAATGCAGCTGACACGTCGCCCCTCAATGCTGTCAAGGAGATCAAGGAACGGGAGTCGTCTGGCGTGCCTGCCGCACCCACCTTGAAATCTACTAAGACTGGCTTTCCTGAGCATCGGAACAGAAGAGCGCAATCTGCCTTCAAGCAGCAGAAACAGCGAACTACGGCTAGCGACAGCGACAGTGCAGTCCAGCAGCGGGGCCCGTCAGACCGAGCTATACTAAGCCAGGCCGCAAAGAAACATGGCGTGGATCTCTCTGACACTAGGCAAAACGCAGATATTGATGCTGAAAACAGGTCCAAGATTAACCAGATGTCCGTCGACGAGATAGAAGAGGCAAGAGCTGAGCTAATGGCACAATTCAACCCTGACAAGCTCAACGCATTCCTGAAGAGAGCGAACGTAGACGACGAGCACGATCAGCAGCAGAAAGAATGGGACGAGCACGAAGCCGGTCGCGCCGTAGACCCGTCGAAGAAATCAGTCGCCTTCACAGAATCCCCTAGTCTACCCCAAAGGACAGCGGTCGAGGACGATCTAGAAGACCCAGGCGAGGACGACGACACGATCACGTCCCATCCGCCACCTTCATCTACCACACACTTCCCCGCCCCACCGCGCGACAAATCAGACTACAAACCGCTAGATCCCAACTCGGAGTCATTTCTCTCAGACCTGAAAGAGCACTACTTCCCCGACCTCCCACATGACCCCTCCGCCCTCTCCTGGCTGCAAGACCCCACAGAAGCAGAACAACAAGCATCTCCATACAACCCCGCCCGCACCGGTTTCGCACCCTCAGCCCTCCGCTTCGGCTTCAACGGCATGCTCATTCCGCCCTCCGAGTCCCTCGACATCCCCACCACAAAAGGCCTACACCACCACGGCGACGCGCCGAGCAGCGCAGGCTACACCGTCCCCGAGCTTGCGTTGTTGGCTCGCTCGACTCTGGCAAACCAGCGGTGCGTCGCATATCAAGTGGTGGGACGCATCCTTTACAGACTGGGGAGAGGCGACTTTGGACCCCGAGGACACGAGCTAAGTGAAGGGCTATGGACGTGTATTGAGCGAGAAAGAGTCATCGAAGTTATAATGGCCGAGGCAAATAGAGACAAGGGACATGTTTCGGCGAAAGCATATGCTACAGAGGCACTCTGGCTGTGGAGGAGAGGGGGTGGTGGTGACAGGGGCGTGCTCAAGCAGGGCGAGACGAGGGCGGCATGAGTTGGACTGAGCTAAACAAGATCGGGTTGAACTATATTCAGGTAGATTGACTGGTCGACCCGACACCCCCGTGCCACCACCCGAATCAAGAAAGCAAAGCTCGAACCTCCTCCAACGTCCTCGGATAAATCTCTCTCAGCGTCAGCATCTCCTCTTCACCGCCATCACCATCATCACCCTCCTCCTCATCATCATCGCTTTCTCCTCCCACCTCCCCAGTAACAGCCCTCCCCTTCCCCATCCTCTTCGCCAACTGCTCCCTCTCCACGCCCTCGTCAATATCCTCCAGCCTATCGACGCTCTGCTCGAACATCTCGCAGAACGCGTCGACCGCGTTTCTAATGACGTGTTTCGCCACCTCCCGGTCGACAAGCTTGCTCAGTTCGTCTTGTGCGTCCATTAATGCCGCGGCGAGGAAGGTGTCGAGTTTTGCAGCTAGGGATTCTAGTGCGAATTCTGGTTCGCCTTCTGGTTGTTGGGTTGGTGTTGGAGAGTCGGACTGTAATAGGTGCTTCTTCTGCCTCTGCGCGCTGTTTTGGGTTGCAGATCCAGCTGGGGCTTTGTTCTTGGCTAGCATGTGCCGTAGCTCGTCTAGGCCGGATGTGGAGGTGAAGGTACGACTCAGCAGACCTGTCAAGGTGGTGCTTAGTGTGTTGATCTCGGTTTGGATGTGCTGAAGTGGCGAGGTGGCTGCTTCGATTGGGTTCGGTCCCGCGGTCAAAGAGGAAAGTGTGTCTCGAATGAGGGAGAGGCAGTTCAGCTTGTAGATCAGCGGCGGTGCGTCTGATGCTTGGCCTTGGTCCGCCGTTGGAGATTGCAGATCGTTTGATAGAGCGTTGCAGGAGTCGAGTATTGGCTTCAGCAGGGTGTTGTATAGCTTGGCGAATTCTGCCGTATCGAGGTTTGGACCACGTGTTTGTGCGATCTTGGTGAACTGTGACAGGGTTTCGCTTAGGGCAGCCGGTGGTGATAGATCAGTGGAGGGTTCATGGTCAATGCTTGAATGGAGATTCTCAAACGTCGTGGTCTCGAAGTGCTTGAACGTTTGAGACTGCAGGGTCGTGAGAGTTGAGAGGACAGCGTTTTCTTGCAACGATTCTGGCGCTGTCTGCGCTGAGTGGCGAATGAGCTTGAAAAACATGTCGTGGTAAAAGGAGAGGACATTGTAAGCCTTGTAGATGTCGAGAGGGTCTGAAAGGTTGCGGACCGTGACTGAAATTCGCTGAGTGAGAGTGTGTGAGACCGAGCTCATATTCCTCAAGATCAGGGAGTTAAGCGCTGCATAGCCGTCGAAAGCCGTGTCTTCTCCTTCTTCTGTAGGCAGGGAGAACGGATCTGCGCTCTTGCCGGAGTGCAGACCTTGCGAGATCTCGTCTGCGTCGGAGATGAAGAGGCCTTCCAGTGCTTCCATCTCCGAGACTGTAGCTGAATGTACCCAGGCGAGCATGTCTCCGATGTATCGCAGCGGATCGTGAGTGGAGAAGTCGATTGCCCTGGCTGGCCCCATGCTTGAGTCTGTCAGTGCCTTCTGGAAGTCATCCGACACAGTCGACTGCCTGGCCTCTGCGAAAGAGTCCAAACAACTCTGGAATAAGGCTGGCCGTTCGGACAAGGCCCGCAATGAGCGACGTATTGAGCCGCTGATATAAGGATCTTCTAAGTCTAGGCCCTTGAAGCCTCGCAGCATGGAATTGAACAGCTTCTTGTATGCAGCATTCAGGTTGCGCGTGGTTTGCTCCATGAGCTCTAAACCCAGCCTCTGATTCTCGTAGCCCAGTAGTAGTTCACAGTCCTTGTGTATCTGCTTTACTCTTGCCAGGAGGTCGAAAAAGCGTTCGTTGACCGGCTCGGCTGAGCTGGCCAGGGTTGTGAGGTCTTCATCGCTAATCAGGAAGTGCTTGCAGAAGGAATCGAGGAGCTGTTGTTTCTTCTCGGTCTCTTGCTTCTGCGCCAGAAGTGTCGCTGCTTCCTCCAACATGGGCGCTGTCTCTTGCTTCGCGGCAAGAACATGTCTGCGGATGTCGTCGCATGTCTGGTTGAGCGTTGTTATCAGTGTACCGACTCGGTTCAATTGCTGTATCAAATGAGTGAGGGCCACGGGGCAACAGTTTGGATCAGGACATACCTGTGCGACTTTGGCGAAGTCGTCGACAACCCGCGCATTAGCCTCGATGACTTCTTCCTGAGCTTCATATTTCAGATCGAGGTCTCTGTCCAAATCGTCTTGTCCATGTCCGTAGCGGCCGTCGTAGAGGCGTAGGGCATCCCTGATCTCTGAATCGGCGTAGGATGAGGACAACACCCTTGTCAGCTTGTTCGACAGTGCGTTACCGCGTCTCGTGAAATTGCCGTCGCTACCTGTGGCATCAATATCGTATGGTGTCGTGGGTGTGGACATCGTGCAAGAATTGAGCACAGTTTGAGCTTGCAATAAATATAAAACATGCGGGGTGTGGGCGTGTCAGGATTACGCAGGGGGTGCATGCTTTGACCTTACAGCCCCAAAGACGGTCTTACTCACGAGTCGAGGTAGTTCTAGCTATTGTGTTCGATTTTGCCCCATTCGAGCAATACTACAGGCAGCATGAAAGCCGTAGCATTCCATCTATTTACCAACGAGGTTCAGCTCCTCATGTCAGAGCCCCTCACATCTTCGACTGAAGCCAGCCAATGCCTTGCAGCATGTTGTTTATGTATTCCGGTCCTTCAGCAACACCCGGGAAGATCCAGAAATAATGTGGGAGTCCTGGGTAGTGGTCGTGCTTGGTGTCCACCCCTGCTTCTTTCAGTGCTGCTTCCATCACGTACGCGTCGTCCCTCAGTGGATCAAACTCGCACGACGTCAAGTACACTGGCGGAAAGTTCTTGTGGTTGTCCGTAGCGAGCAGAGTATAGCATGAAGGGTCGTTGGGATCCGCGCCGAGATGCTCGTAGAAAATCTCCATGCTCTTACGGTCGATGATTGGTACACCTTCAGCGTTTTCCGTGTAAGACTTGTACTTTGGCTTGTACTTGTCAGGCACGTTGTCTGGATGTAACGTGCAAGGAACCATTGCCGCCACTCCTTTCATGCTGTCCTTCAATGAAGAGTCCTTCAGCACAGCGTTACAGATCTGTAGGGAAAGAGCACCACCGGCAGACCCGCCCATCGTGTACATTTTCTTAGCATCTCCGCCAATCGAGCCGGCATTGTCGTGCGCCCACTTGTAAACCTTGACACACTCGTTCAGCTGAGTCGGCCACTTGGCCTCGGGTGTCAAGCTGTAGTCGATATTGACCACAACAGAGTTTGTGTGCTCACAGACAGCTCTGCAGAGGATGTCGTCGGTGGTCAAGTCGCCAGTCATGAAGCCGCCACCGTGGGTATTCAGAGCAATAGGAAGGGACCCAGACGCATTCTTAGGGTTGTAGACGCGGTATTTGACCCCATCGACTTCTCCGTCCTTGCTTTCGACATTCTCCGATGGCTTCGGCATATGAGGCATCAGCATAGCAACCAAATCCTCATACTGCTTCTTGATTTCCTCTGGTGACCCTTTCAATACCATTCGGCCGCCCGAGGCTTTCTCAAAATCCAACCATGACTGCTTGTAAGACATTTCGAAAATGCGCTGACGACAGGAACCCAGACGAACGAGCTGTGTGAGGAAATCGCCCTGCTAGAAATAAATCGTTCTGCTTGAGTCTGTGACTAAGGCAGATTCGACATCTTAAATATGCACGGACGTTCAGCTGGCAGGTGCCACTAAGCTGCGGGGCAGGGGCGAAATTCGGTACGTAGGAATTAGTGCTCACACCATCTTTGGTTCAGGCCCAAAGGACGAGAGATACGGTATCTATCTCAGCCGACGCACGTGTAACTTGCTTGAACACAGTAGAGGTCGAGACTCTGAGAACCGAGGTTATTGGTAGTAGGAAGTAACCAGTCGATCGGGTAGGATCCACTTCGTTCGATTACCTTGGAGATCGACCGCGGGTGTGGGGAGATAGCCCGAGTGCACTACCTCGTACAGACGAAGTCGTCCAAGACGAGTTTAAGATAGGGGAGGCTGCCTAGGAGGAACGCTCAGGCCTATGTTGTCTTCCCCTGCCTAGGCAGCTTCGCCAAAATTGTAATGGCCAGTCGAAGCAGCATGCTCTGTAGCACCACGTTCACCCACCAGCCTCGCTCCACAGTCATTACACTTGATCTGGAAGCCTGATGTGTCGGTAAAGTAATGTCGCTCCTGTAGTTTTCTGCATAAGTCCATGGCTTTCGGCAATACTTCGTCCTTGATTGGTGCCTCGAATTGCTTGACATCTTCCTCAGGTAGCATGCCAGGGAGCGAAAGAGCAATGGTGTCGTAGTGTATGCCTGAATAGACGACGAAACATCTTGTGCTTGCTCCTTCGTTATATCTGTCGACCCGTAGCGACTGCACATCTATACTGCAGATCTCGACGCCGAAGTGCTGGGACAGGATGACTAGCTCAACTTGTCCACCCCAGCTGTCTTGTGAACGGATCCACCGACAATAGGAATCTGGAGATTTGTTGTCAAGTACAGCCTTGCTAAAGGTGTCGGGATCCGCCTGGATGGTCTCTGCAACGATGGATCGAAGCTCAGTCACGGCGTCCAAGTCTGACATGACAGCACTCGAGATGGCCCTGAACAAGCAAGAGTTATCGTCCGGCATTATTCTGAGCACTAAGGTGCCGCCAATGTCAGGGACGAAAACTTCGGGAGGATCCGTCATTTCTAGGTTCTGCTTTCTAGTTAGAGATAAAGGAGCCCCTGGCTGCGCTGAAGCAGCTTTTGAAGAGTCCTGTTTGCTTTTCGACGATTGAGGTACTTTAGTGGGTGAGTCACCACGCGAGTGTTGATCCTGCACATCGTTGGTTTGATTCTTGGTCGTTGTAGTGGTTGTTTGTGTAGGTGGTGCCCCTTCTGGCCGTGTCACGAGTAGTTGTTCGCCGTTTAGCTTGACATCGAGCTCTGTTAGAAGCTTTGCCCGCTCGTACTTGTCCAGATGAAGGGGCTTCGGGGGATAGCCATACTTGACATCGAACGAAGATAACGTCGTTGACTCAGTAATCTGCTTGCGAAGGGTCTCGATTGTTGCATTGTCATCAAACGAGGCGGTGGATTGACCAGACGGTCCTCGGATCCGTACACGGAGAGGCATAACGTATATGATGGAAGCCACAAGGCAAAATGCTCCTCTACGATGAGCTTGTATGTCGATGCGCACCTAGAAATGAATGATTGGCTGTGGTTGAAACCTCAAGGTGTATGCGATGGTTCTAGTGTAGAGGCTGATAGGGCAAGCAGTTCTTATGAGGTCTGGGCCAGTGGCTGCATACGGTGAAGCTGGTGTCAAGCGTATGCGAGACGTTTAATCATGAGGTAGAAGCAATATCGGTGGTCTCGTAGAAGAACATTCTCGTAGTCTCAGCTTGTAGTTGCCTTCTTTGCTGATTTCATCATAGTACAAGTAACTCCAGCGGCCAAAAGGTACCGTAGATGCTAAGGGCGCCATTTTAGTGGAGAGATGCCTCGTCCCGGGGGCTTGCCACTAATTAAGCATGCGTCATTTAATGCCCTGCATCCCTGTGGAGCCATTCCCGCATCAGGCTCCTCAGACTGAGTTCCCGGCGCATGCTGGTCGCGATCATATTGACGCGAAACACGCGTGGATGCGATAATTCAGCTGGTGTTGTCAAGTCAGAAGAGATGCGCCAATGATGGCCGACGAGGGAACGAAAGCGGACGCGACTGTGGCGCCTGAGCCTGTAGAGTCGATTGAGATTGATGAACCAGTCAAGAAAGAAGATGCTGGTGAGGGTGAGGGCGAGGGTGAGGGCTCCGACAACGATGCGCCGGGTGAGGACGATGACATTGCTGCCGATGCCGGAGATGGGAAGGTCAGCAACGGCTTGTACAAAGCGTACAAGGCCATCACCGAAGTGCTACTTAACTTCAAGATAAAAACAAAGAACAACGAGTGAGTTCTCACCTGGAAGGGACCTGGAAGGGCGTCTGTCTCCCAAGCTTTGCGACTAATACTCTGCAGGGAGTACTTCCCTGCCGGCCTCTTCAAGCGTCTACCGAACAAGCGACTCCTGCCCGAGTACTACGAAGTCATCAAGGAACCATCGGCCATCAGCACTCTGCGCGGCAAGATTCAGCGGAAGCAATACACTGGCACCCCTGAATTCGTCCGTGACTTTGCTCTTGTCGTCCACAACGCTCAAGTTTTCAACCGACCCAACTCACAGCCAGTCCGAGATGTCCTGAAGCTCGAAGAATTGTTCAAGGCAGAGCTGCAGAAGATGGTTGAGAATGGCTTTGCCACCGAAGAAGAGACCAAATGGCCTGATCTAGGCGAGATTCCATATTCCACTCCGGAGCCGGATCCCGTCACCGAGGAGGAAGAGGACGACGACGAGGAAGATGACGAAGCCGACGACTCGGACGATGACAAGCGGCGGAAACGAGGTCGAAGGACCAACAAGGTTGCCGGCAAGAAAGGGGACGATGAGGAAGAGGAAGACAAAACGACAGAGGCCGAGCAGAAACGACGAGGACGGCCGCCCAAAGTCGCTACACCCATGGAGCACAGAATTGATAGGATCTTGAAGAGCTTGAAGAAGCCGAAAGCTGCCAATGGCCTGCCCATGATCGCGCCCTTCGAACGACTTCCCGACAAAGCAGAACTACCGGACTACTACCAGGTCATTACGAACCCCATGGCTTTCGACCTACTGAAGAAGAAGGCAAAGCGGAAGAAGTATGCTTCGGTCGATGAATTCATGAAAGACGTCGGCTTGATGTTCCAGAACGCTATGCACTACAACGAAGACGGCAGCGACATCCACCGATCGGCTCAAGAATTGCTGGAAGAAGCGAGGAAAGCAGAAGCCGAAGAACGCGCGAAGCCGGATTCTGAGTACCTTCAGGCCGCCGAAGGTCGCATTCCTCTTCCGCATATCATCTACAAAGGCGATATGTGGAAAGTGGGCGACTGGATCCATGTTCAAAACCCAAACGACATCACTAAGCCCATAGTTGCGCAAATCTATCGCACCTGGAAGACAGAGAACGACGAGGAGTGGATCAATGCCTGCTGGTACTACCGCCCCGAGCAGACGGTTCACCAGTATGAGAAGCATTTCTTCCCCAATGAGGTGGTGAAGACAGGTCAATATCGCGACCACAAAATCGAAGAAGTCTTGAACAAATGCTTCGTCATGTTCTACACAAGATATAGCCGTGGTCGTCCTCGAAATCTGCCAGCAGATATTGAGGTCTACGTTTGCGAAGCGCGTTACAACGAGGACAAGATGAAGTTCAACAAGATCAAGACGTGGGCGAGCTGCTTACCAGACGAAGTCAGGGACAAGGACTACGAGATGGACTTGTTTGAGACACCTCGCAAGGTTAAGAAAGTCCCTAGTCCTCTGCTGAGTCGACTGAAAGACGAGACGAAGCCTACAGATGAACTACCACAGCCTGAATGGAAGCACACCAATGCACCCCCGCTAGTAGGCGGCATACACAAACGTTCCCGTGACGAGAACGTAAGTGCCACCCTCATCCTTTTCTTTGGTCAAAATTGTGCTGCAGATTTTGGCGCTCATCACCACCCGCAACCGGCACTGTTCGACCTTGACTAATGTTTGCGTGTTAGCAATCGCCTCCACCGGAGCCCACTCCACCACCTCAACCTGCGCCTACACCAATAGCCAGAACACCGTCCGCGAGTCAGCCCGCCAACATGCGCGTCCCTGTGTACCCTCAAAATAACTCGAATGTGGGGAACCATACACAAACTGGTCGGCCGACGTCGTCTATGACTCCGCAGACCTCCTTCAACACGAATACTGCGCAATATAGTCGGCAGACCAGCTACACAGGTGCAAACCAATACACAAATTCGACACATAATGTGGCACAGCAAACTCAACCGTATCAATACACGCCACAAGCAACTCAACCTGCGCCACTAGTAGCAGCACAACCAGGATCGTACAGTGCAACCACCCCTGCTTACAACCGCGCGGTTTCAAACACTGCTCAGCCTGTCCCCTATAATGCTCAGCAAGCTACCAATGGCATTCCACATAGGACAGCTGAAGCTTATGTTCTGTCTGACGCTGCAAATGCGGCAATTCCCCGAGACATCCGTGAGCAGTTTCCGAGAGATGATCAAGGCCGTGTCCTGTTCTTCTCCGCACCTCCCTTAGACACTCGACATATTGTGTCTGGGTCATCAGAAGATGAACAGGGAAAGCCGCTCGAGCATTCCGATCAATACCAGAGGGCATTAGCTTTGAGAAAGCGAAAGCACCACGATGGAGACGGTGAAGACAGAATGGAAGTTGATGGCAATATCAGTACCATGTCGAGGATCAAGCAAACCAAATTCGCGGAGCCTACATCCGGGACTCAGGTCACTCGAGCCGCATCAGAGAAAGCGATAAGCAGATTGGTAGGGCAAATCAAAGAAAGCACAGACAACGAGTACAGAGCTCAGTACGGCGATGAGTGGAGACAGGCACTTCTAGCTGACCTCAACTGGGGGGAAGAGCGCCGCACCAGGGAGCTCCAGAAAGATCGTGCTGCTGAGCAAAAGCGAAGGACATTCAGCAATGCACATCTAGGGAATTTCAACGGCCAATATGCTCTGAACGCTCAGGGCTATGTTACGGGGTGGCAGAAGAACTTCTTCACAGGCACTTACCTTGATGATCACGATTCCCGGCTGCCATAGATTACTCAGACTATGTGACAAGATGGATTAGCGATGGCGTTGAGGTGCTAAGAATTGGTTTACAGTAGCACCGCCAGCTTGTCAGTTGCGAGGCCGAAAAAGCACGTATGTGGCATACAGTGGATGTTCGTCTGTTGCTAGTGGTGTATGTCTTTGGACTATACCATAGCGCGACTCCTGCCAGTCCTTGACTCTAGACTCATGTCAGACTCATTTTCGAGCCGCACCTGCATTAAGGTCCGATGCAACCGCTCCTTCCCACCTTACATCTCCTCGCACGTTTCCTATTATCCGTGACTGCCCTCAATGCCCGGAGGCGACTTCCTCCTCAGACACGACTGTTTGCATGACGTTTCTGCTTTTCTTGTTCTCATAATCTTTCATCTTCTCTACTCGCTTCTCTTTGCATATCATATCCAACCATTCAGCCTCGAGCTTGTTACTTAACATCCATACTAGCACATTCAGCACAAGTCCACGAATCGACACCCAGCTCACTCTCACTCAGCGTTATCATGGCTCCTTACGGCACCAATTGGTTGGTGGACCTGTACGGCTCTGGCAAGGAAAAGACCTCTGTCAATGCGCATGCAGCCAAAGCAGACGTGGCACAAGCACGAAAGTCTACCTCCAGTACAGCTAGCGAGGCTGCCAGGTAAGCAGTAATCCCCCAGCTAGACCGAAGCTTCAAGTTGACCTGACTGCACAGTCCCGCCAAAGCAAACATGGCACAAGCACGAAGGTCTGCCTCCAATACAGCTACCGATGCTACGAGGTAAGCAGCAATTCAGTGGGTTGACTGGTTGGAGATTTGAAGCTGACTTGACCTCACAGTGCCGTCAAAGCAGACACGGCACAAGCACGAAAGTCTACATCAGGTGCGACTGGCACTGCTGCGAGGTAAGCGACACTTCGGTGGTTCGCGTCGTTAGGGATTGAGTCTGACTTGCCTTCGCAGCACCGTCAAAAATGAGGGCAACAAAGTTGGTGGAGATACCGCCAGCTTGGCCAACTACCCAACCAGCAACACTGAGCAACTCGCTGGAGCGGCAGCTACCAACACGGAGCAGGCCACAGAGTCGGCCGCTGACACTACCACATCTGCAGCCAGTAACACCACCGGCAAGGTCAAACATCCTGCTCGACCAGGCTTTAAGAGCCACGATAGCGGGTAAGTCGACATCGCTGCTTGAAGTGATCATCTCGAACCAAACTGATACTTGCACAGCCGAGACAAAATCAAGCATGTATTGGGCCTCGACCACAAGCAGCACAAAGCTGGAGCTGCCACTGCCACTGCCTATCCTGCATGATCGATTGGGTCAATCTCCTCGAAGACGTCGACCTAGTCTGACCTAGAATCTTCCTCAAAATTGGCAACAGGCGTGTGTGTGGCGTTTGGTGCAAGGGCATTTTGGCGTGGTCGGAACAACCTAGATAACTCTCTTGGTGACAGCTGTTGTGGCTGTGGTACATCTGAATCACGGGTGCAAAGCCATCATTAATTGACCATCATACCACACCACATTACTTGCAGCCATAAGCGCTCTTCCAGACCTATAATGCTTCTTGTTGCTCAGCCATTGCCAATCTCCTCGAAAAGCCCTCCACGCTTCCTCTTCACGGTCTCAAGCTCATTCATCGCCCTTCTTACTTCTGCCCTTGAAGCATCTAGATCAGGAGGCAACCCGTGGAACGTAGCTACTCGTTGTTGTAATGCAGCGACACTGGCCTTCCTCTCTTCAACGCGTTTCCGTGCCTCCAGCACTTCCTGCATGTTTGTTGAACTATTTCTCAGCCCAGCCAATTGCCTCTCTAAGCTTTTGGCTCGGTCTTCATACTCCATGATCTTGAGATTTATTTGCTTCGTGTCGCGATTGAACTGTGCCGTCTGGGCGCGAATGTGCTCCGCTTCCTCATCATTCATGCTGCTACCGCCCATTGTCGTCCCCAGCCCATTCTTGGCATCCTGGGCCATTCTGCCGTTCATAACCCTTTGCAGTAACTCGAGCTCCTGTCGCTGCTCCTGCACCACCAGCTTCCGATGAGCCTGCTCTAGGACTCTCCTCGAAAATAAATTGTGCAGGTCCACGGTATCAGGACCGTCACCATCACTGTTGGCGGCCGCAGCAGTAGCACTTGCACTTGCGCTAGGCTGAAACTGGAGCTGGAACTGGAACTGGAACAGGGACTGGAGTCCTAGCGTCTCGGCGCTCGAACTCATCGAGGCCAGCGCCCGGCGACCATCCACGTCTAGGCCTGCGTGTACGGCGTCTAGGAGGGTCCTCGACTGCACACCGTCGTCGCGCTGGCGCTGAGATAAAGCCTGGAGATCCTCGAGGTACGATGAGTCCGAGAGCTCTGCTTCGTGGAGCAGGGTGTGGAGATGGTCGGCTGAGAGATTGAGCTGCTTTAGGGTCTGCAGGGCTTCGAGGATGGCGTTGGACGGTGCTAGGGTGCCGGGGTATGGGGATGCTGATGCGGATGTTGAAGAGAGGACTTCGTCGCGCCACTTTAGGAGGTAGGGCGGGAGAGGTGTGGATGTGGATGTGGATGTGATTGTGGGTTTGGGGTGGAACTTGAAGAGTGATTCGAGCCAGGTGGTTAGGGTGGTGAGGTCGTGGTGGAGACGGGCTGAGGCGGCGGCTTTGGTGGGGGAGAGGTGGATGGGGGAGGGATGGGGGGAGGTGGAGTCTGGGGTGTTGTGGTTGTGGTCGTGGTCGTAGTGGTGGTTGTGGGTGAAGTAGTCGTGTGGTTGGGGGAGGTAGTTGGGGTTGGGATTGAAACTGAGGTTTCTGATCGGTGTTGTTGGGGTTGCGGTGGGGTTGGGGGGTGGAATGTTGAGGGTTGATTTTGTGCGTTTGTGGTTGTGGTTGTGGTTGTGCTTTTTGGGGGATGACATTGTGAGGAGGGTAGGGGTTAAGGGGGCCTGGCGGGCGGGGTGGAATGCTGGCTGGCTTAGTGCAGCATTAGTGCATACGTGAGCGGGAAACGTGGGAAGTATGTTGGCTGCATTGACGGGTGTGCTAGGAGGTGTTGTCACTACTCGCCCAGATAGATTAGAATGTAGATAGTTTAGGAGAAGAAGAACACAGGCGTACGCTAGGTGCCTGAGGCATCGAGAAGGCATATCACGTTGATCAATGAACATCTACTTGGCTCAAGTCACTGCATACATGTAACAATTAGGCTGAATATTCCGAGGATGGGAATTGGATAAGGTATGCCATTCTGTAATAGTGTACATACACAAACAAAGCCTTTCGTCAACATGCGGAGTTGTAGTTACGGCAGTCATTGTCTCGGAGTCAACAAACAGAAACGCCAACAACCAAAACCTGGACCTTTTCAGCATGACGACAGTGTACCGATAGTGCTGTGATCCAAAACCCCACCAGCGGTGGTGACAGCATCTTCGATTGCGACGGGCATCCTTCTAGCATTGGCAATGGGAACCCTTTGGCTGCATGAAACTAGTCGGCCATCCCGTAGCCGAACGATGAGATTGACCTTGTGAGAGTTGTTGATATTCTGGATCCACCCGGAGTTACCCTCTCAATACGACGTGGTCTGATATCCTGCCAGATAGCGCCATGCTCTTAGCACAAGGTCTCTGCCTTTACCTGAAGGTTGAGCCCTCGTGAAGAAACGTGATGAGGCTCGATGACCAGAGGAGAACGCATGGTGAACAAGCCTTTGCCCAACGCATCACAGATCAGAGCCGACGTCATGGCGTACATCATCCAATAACGCATTGCCTCATCTTGAATCCTGCCTGTCTTGCCTTTCGCTTGATTTTCTTCTTGCCTTTGACAGGCTTCCTAGGTCCCTCTGCTTCTCAAGTCTGGCCAACATCTTCGATCTCGCCAACGTCCGCAGCCTCATCTGTCTTTGTGCTTTGCTCGAGAGGCTTCGATGTCTTAGTTCTGTCTCTGTGGTTAGCCCAGAGGTTTCGAATCATATTCTCGAGCGTGATGGTCGGCTTCAACCATTCCAGACCTTCGATCTGCTCTGCCTCGAAGACACCGTCTAGTATTCCGTGCTTCTCTACGACTCGCTTCAGGTTGTGATACACATCTGGCTTCAGAGTTGATACGTGCTTGGGTGGTCCTGGTCTCTGTGTACCTTTGATGCCAACCGAACCGTTGACGGCCAGCCACTTCTCAAAGACATTGGCGGCAGCCTGAAGACCCCTGATATACATTTCTTTGGATGCAGACTGGTGATAAGACTTGCCGAACTCCAAGATCTGGTATGCTATCTGCCGAGCCGTATCTAGCACTGTTGCTTCTGTCATGCCTCTGCCACCGCTGCCGAGCTTTGTCTCGAGGCTTTTGACTCTCGAGCTACCGGTGTAGCCGTCTTCTTGCCACGCAACAACAAGTGCTTGCACGAGTACACTGCATACCTTCTCAAATTCGAAGTGACCGAACTGGTATATCTGGTTCTCGTCTTCGACCACGCCTTATCACAGCGAGGAGTTCTATTGGCGGTAACTCAGGCCCCTTGTCCTTGAATTTCCAAAGCGCGGCCCGGTTCTTGATGTGGACGCCTTCCAAATGGGTCTGCTTTCTTGGTAAGTTGAGGAGGTCAGGTACGACAGTTGCAGACACAATGAGCTCAGCATCAGTTGAGCCGAGCTCGTAATTCTTTGTCCGTTCAAAAGTTTGCATAGCTCGATTGAACAACAATTCATTTAGCGGTCGTTGTATCAGCGTGATTCCTAGCTTCCGTCTCTCGAAAAACCCGTGTTTGATGCCGTCAAAGTGAGTGTTGAAGTCTGCTTCTCGGATGCCACAAGCGTGAAGCAACCGTGCCGCAAATCGACCCCTTTCTCTAGTGGTTGGACGAACGCCTTGGAACAGGGCCTCGATGCCACCGTGGATGAGCAAGAACTCAATGTCCGCCCACTCCGACGAGAGGAGACCTTCTTCTCTCAGGACATTGTAGACATGCGCCATCGTCGCAGCGATATTGCCCACCTCGACAGCCCTAGATGCAATTACCGAATGCTCATATGCAAGGTGAGACATGTTGAGCAAGCACAAATGCGGGTGCGTGCTCAGTAAGTTGCGCGTATTGTCATAACGACTTAATATAGCCGTGTTTCGCTCGACTACTCGTTCAGATGCATTGAGTATTTGGTCTCGAAGCTCAGGCGCCCGAGATAGAGCATAGCATGTGCCATGCCAGTAGTTGACTCGTTGTGACGTTGCTTCTATAGTGTTGCAAATCGCGTCCTGCAGTCGATCAGGCATCTGGAGCATCCCTGCACAAAGTATGTAGTCCATGAGCATGTCAAGACGGATAGCGAAGCTTGTCGGCGGCCTCACGTCAAGAAAGCTGAGGCGTTGACTTTTGTGATGATACACAATGAGTTGTCTGAGCCGAGATGTGGATGGGTCCAGCAAGAGACCATCGTACACCTCGTTGGTATGTTCACGTGCCTGAGTAATGATCCGCTGAACAAACATAACATCATAGGCAGCCTGGTCCTCCGCTCTCGAAGCGAATGGGGAGGCTCCTGAAACCTCGCTAGGATCGAAGGCAATAGCTTCCTCTCTGTTGATTTGGTCCCACACCTCGACACGCAAGTGGAGTTGGGGGACAGCGAAGAGCTTCGCAGGTTTCGTGAACCCGCCGGTCTTCATGAATGCAAGCTCGTGTTTTCCGTAATCCTCGAAGGTATCACGCATATCCTCGTCCATCTTCTCCACAATATCAACAGCCGTGTTCATTAGTAACGCAAGGACCCGGTCATGCTCTGGGAATAGGGATAATTTGGTGATCGCCAGGACGATGTGATCTTCGATTGCTTCCACATCTTGCCAGAAGCAGAACCGAGCAAAATTGTACTCCTCTTGGGCGATCTCCACATAGCTGAGCTCTGGGTCGGGCCGGCGATCAACAGCTGACTCGAGCCTGTTGTCTGGAAGCGTGTTCGAAAGGACTGTGTTTGTCTTGCTAATCTCTAACGAGCTGAGTACGTGTGAGATGTTTTGGGCTTGTGAGTTGCCCGTTGTGACTCCGTGCATCGTGTTCGAAGTTGTACTTGGTAGGGTAATAGACCCTTTGTGCTTGAGTAGTTCCATGGCCTCTCTAAGAACCTTTACAACATGCTCATGTCGCTTGTTTGACTCTTGCGTCTCCACGTCGTCTGCCGCCGTGTTCGACTCGAACCACGAAAGGCAGCGGGTGCGCAGGTCAGCGACTCGGCGAAGGGATTGTGCAACGTGAAGGGGAACTATCCCGACTTCTTCTGACGTCGCTATAAGCTCTACCGCAGGGAGGATATCATATATTTTCAGCGGAGCTGCCGATACCTTTGCAGTTGATACTGACTGGTTTCTCTTGGCCAGGACGACACTCGCACGACTCTTGGGGCTTTTAGCGGTGATAAATGAGCCCGTGCTTGCGTACGGCGCTTGGTTATTGGTTGTGTTTGTCTTATTGTTGTGAGGATCACAAGCAGCAACCGTTTCCTCGATCCAAGCAAGCAAGCTTTGTTCTTCGCTCTTGTACCACATGTATGTTCGGTACAGGTGTGAAGGCAGCGCCATTGTGATCTCCTCAAGCCTTGTTGCAATGGTTTGCCACGAAAGGTAAAGGCTTTCTTTGAATGGTGCAGTCATATGACGGATCTAAACCATATACCGGGAAGACAGGCCATCGCAGAACAAGCGCCCACGATTGCTTGCATACCGATTTTCGCGCGCCAATTGGCAGTACGTTGCACTTGCACTTGTCCATATCGCTGATGTGAATAGCTTGCGGCGTTCACTGTCTGCTCAAGGCACTCGTTCGACTATGATCATGGCGTGACAAACGTTTATTACCTATACACGTTTGTTGCTTCTGCACGGGTGATGTGGGTTGCTGCTGTTCAGTCAGCAGTCACGACCAGACTTGTTGAAGCCATGTCCTCGTATAGCGAACAGTTCGCTACAGAGTAGACCGGCAGATGCCAAATAGCGAGGGTGTTTGGCCGATGGTTCGGACTAGCTATGAGTAACTTGTGGGACGCGAAGTCGATATCGTTCTCTTGTTATCTAATACGTATCACCTGTCAAGCGGCAAGCAGCCATACCGGGAGAGACTCTCTGATGTCTCGAATCCGGTAGTCATACATAACGCGCAGCTGGCTGTATTGTAGAATGTTCGTACACTACCGCACGGTACGTGACAGAGTGCCGGATGTGCAATTTGAGGTCAGTAGCTGTACGTATCAGTGAGGTACAAGCTGCGTGCACTCGCGCCGGCTCAGGTGGTGCTTGCAAGTGCAAACCCGGCAGCGATTGGGCGGGCTCCCGAGCATAATATAGAGGTCTCACCACCCAGAGAGGGCAGGTAAGGATGTGACACTGGGTACAGCAGTCGCAAAAGGATGGATGGCAGCTTCCAACTATGAATAGTCGAACAGTCAATGATGGAGACGATGGTGGTCGCTGAATTAGCGTGATCGTGCTTGCCAATCGGGGCATATGAGGGAGCTTTGGGTTTCTGGATGGGTGACGTCAATTGGCTGAGACACGGCTATAGTACCTGCCTCTTTTGCCATGGGTTTCGAGTAGCATACAAGTGCATCATCCTCAAACTTACCACGATATCGGCTTCGTTACCATGTTTTCGGTAGCTCCTCGCCGGGCGTTCTGCCTTGTGCAACCGCTTGCAAAGCAGTGCTGTCGCCCACTGAGCACACTGAGGTCGAACCCCAACATCAACGTCTTCCAGAGCCCAAACAATCCTCAGTCTCATCTACTAAGCCTTCTAGCGACCAATCCTCCCACTATCGAGCTTATCATAGGAGAGACGACCGAGTTGCCGCCCGAAGACAGCCCACGCAGCTTCACAGAGAATCCTAAATTTCTTCAAGTACTCCAGAGCGTGATTGCTGAGCATGCGAACCAAGACCCCCAAATCAAGGCACAAGCTGCTGCCATGGCTTCCTCATCCGGTGCTTCGTTCATGCAGGTGAATAGAAGGGTAAATACTGGCTCATCTGGCGCTTCAGACCAGGGAGGAATGGGAAGTGGTGGACAGGGAGGCTGGGTTCACGTCAGTGACAATAGGCACCCTCCAGATTTTGGTCGCATAGCCGAGCCTGAAGACATATTTGGCAGTGTTGAGGTAGACGGCAGTGGTGAATTTACGGATGGAACAGGAAGGTACCAAGAGAGTGGCACATATCGAATCTGCACAAGAGATGGAGTGCTGGGCTTACCTGATTTCCTCAGATCCAAGCTAGTCGACAGGCTGAAGGTCGAGGAGGCTGCAATTAGGAACAAAAAGTGAAAGTGAAAATATCAGGCTCTGCCATCGACCTCGATCTCTGTCTTGGCGTAGCTTTGCCGTTCGTCTTTCTCTGCTACACTCTGGCATCAAAACATTGCTACATTGTCGAGCAATCTTTTGGCGGATATCACGAGTCGCTTTCTGGAGCAATCATAAGACCTCTCTTTGGGCCCTCTGGTAACAACCATGCAGCTTCCAAGTCATCTGCTACGGACGTATCGAAGATACAAAACTGAAGAGAAGGATCTGCTTAGCTGGATCTGCGACAGCGCCGGAAAGGTCGGGCATTCGACCACACCCCGGCACAACACCACATCGGTGAAGCTGAAAGGCCGGGAGAGGGCTGAAGCTCGACGTGCTGCGGAAGCTAGGAAGAATGTCACGGACAACGACTACTACGAAGAGCCAACAATCGCCATCTTCGACATCATCCCCTCCGTTAGGGCGATTGCGAGCAGCCCCAAGATAACCTCAGTCCCAGCCGATGTAGCGAACAAACTCCTGCATGTCCTTACCTTACGTCGCAGATGCCTACATTGGTACAGAAGCAACACCTCCCAGCATGACAGAGCGACTCGACTGGAGAACGAAAAGCATGAATATCCCGTGTCCATACTAGAACAAGCGGTTGATATTCTACGCCACAAGCTCCCCCAACCTGTAATAGCAAGCCCTGTTCGGCTAAGTCCCGCTCAAACCCCAGCTGGTATCGTTTTCAACCCTCCCATACAGGACACGAAGCACGTGAATGTCTCACATGCTCTAGGTTCTGACGAGTCTGACACATCTGACAGTGTGGTGTCCAGCCTCAGTGATGATGGAGAAGCTGAACTTGATCACAAGCTGCCTACTGCTGGGAACGTGGCCGTCGATATTCCAGAGGGGTTGTCAACACCGAGATTGAGTGAAGATGATCGTATTCAAGAGGACTACAATCTTGCTCAGTTCTGCCTTTACCAAGATATCGAGCAGATTGAAGACTATCTGTTTCTCGAATTGGTACGCTACACTCTGGACCAACAGAACTCCGACTGGCTCCCATTTCTTGCAAACACTGCCATTGACATGGTCCTTAAAATGTATCGATCAATCGATACTTCCGTGAAGGATCCCAAGAAGTGTATGATCGAATTTCTGAAGCACATGAATGAGAGTAATCCAGATGCTGTCAACAAATCGCCTCTGATGCGCATGCAAGACATAATTGCGAAGCAAATGGCCGTGAGTGAAGCACAAAAGGTAGCAGCACAAAAAAATCAAATTATCGTGGTGGAACGCCGATATCCAGAGTTCCATACGGAAGGTCGTGATCTCGACTACTTCGGCACTACCGTCGAGCAGCAGAAGCTTGTTGAACAGTCCTTCATTGCAGCGATCTGGGACGCAGACATCCCATCTGAGCCCAGCGCAGTTCAGCCATGGTTCTTGGATTCGGTCAGCAAAGTCATTCAACTAGCCAAGAACTACAAGCATTCATCACGTGGTCGATACGTATTTTTTAATGTTGATGTGGTAACTGCTTTCACGCTACGCCTGAATCTGCTCGCCACAATGGTCTTGGGAGAGAAGAGGTCAATCGCGTTTGATGCTCTTAGGAAGACTGCTTTAGCAGTATCAGCGCAGTCGAAGAAGTGGGATAAATTCAAGCACACGCTCGCACCACATGGTCGCATCAAAGACATATCACCGAACTTGGTTGAAAGCTTAGCGCGCCTTTCAAAGGACAAGCAACGCGATCTTGAAATGCTGAACAACGATTTGCAGTTTCTAGCCCAGCTCAATCCATTCTTCTGTTGCCTCAACAACCACCATGAGCGCATGTATACGGCAATTGAGTCAGTGCAGATCATGGATCAGTGCTTTGTCGTCCAGCTCTTGGGGCATGTTTGGAACCTGCTCAGAGAGGAGCAGTATTTGACGAGTGGCTGGCTTGACTTAGACTTCCTGATCGGCGCATTGGGTGTCGATTTTGTCTTTCAAGGTAAGAGGCCAACGATCGCAGCTGGAAGAGAAGCGTTAGGATACCGTATCTGGTATGCGTTCGGGCTCAAGAAGAAAGATGTTGCAAAACTGGTCTCACTGTTCTTCAGCAAGAAGCGTCCGATGGGCGAAATCTGCATCAAAGGCCATATGCGAAGCCGTTTCATCGCTTCAGACATGCCAGTCTTCTGGGTACTATACTGTCGGGAGCATTGGGACACAAGTGGCTATGACCTTGGGGCTGTGGATGCTGTGCTAGTGACGGCCGCAGTGGTTATTCCACCCATACTTGGCCAGAAGCCAGTAGAAGTCGTCTTCTCTGACAGAAAAGGATCCATCAGCAATCGACCTCAGTTGTGGAAGCAGTTTGACAAAGGGCCTACGCTCGATGCGACAGATCTCCTTTCGTTAATGAAGAGTGGTTTGAGGCGCGATTTTTCTATGCTCGACTTCGACTACCTCAAGTTTCATAAACGTTGTCGAAAACTGGTGAACAAGTTGGTGGACGCGTTTGGCGAGTTCGAGAGCAGCCCTTTTGACGGGTACGACAAACCCACCACGGCAGATAAGGCCAAGTACATCGTATGGGACCTATTGTTATCAGATGAGAAAGAGATGCACGTAAAGGCGGCTCAAGTGTTCAAAGAATGGTTACAAGAAAATGGAGACGTGGGCGTCGCAGGCATTCCCGAAAAGCCACGAAGCACGAGTTTCCCATTACCTTTAAAGCCACAAATTGTGCAAGTTGTCCAAGACATCGTTAGGCGTCGAGGACTGATGGACGATGTATTCACGAGAGAGCAAGAATGGGGCATGGGAGTTGCAGTGACGGGGTCTATCGAACAGACAGTTCGGACAGCGTGGGCAACTCAAAAGACAGGCAAGAAAGCCTGAGCGATGCTTGGCGGTTACCTGGTAAAGAGCAGTGAGAGCGAACATGTGATACGGTTTGCTGACGTGTGCTTTGTAATCGTGATGGGGGTTATGTGTGTCATGATGCAGAATGAAAGTGAAAAGGAAGAAGGAAATGGAGGGGAAGCCAGAGTGAAAGTGACAATGTCTGAGGATACCGATGATCTCGGCATGCTGCTGCAGCCTACTTATGAATGCTGCAATACTAAGGTAGTCATCTACGTCCAGGGATTGTGGCGGCGTGATCTCCCACGTTGCGATCTTAGATGATTGTTGCTTCTCTTTCGACCGCATCCAGTCAACGTAGACTTGCGTCCACGATGGAAAAGCCAGAGTATCTTCTGAGGTCGTACCACAGATACAATGCCTGAGAGAAGTCGCTTTTACGATGGACTGTGAAATGGCGTCCCTCAGCGATCACCACATTCAGCACCCACAAGGAACTAAAAAGGATCCCCAACTCGCAGATATTGCCTCAAAGACCTCGAAACCACCGAAGCTCAAAGGACGTGCTCGAACCTTGGCTCGCAGAGCAGCGGCAGGGGTAGCAGAAACACAGCATGTGATGCAGAAGGAGGAGGCTGTTCAGAACGATTACGAGTCTCCAATTTCAATCTACCAGACACTCTGTTGGCGGTCATCGCAAAGGAGGACGAGCGTTCCACTTTCTGGGCGACCACGGCGTGCAGGTCAACACACGTGGGGCACCGGGTGGTCAACAATCCGGAACCACATATACGAAAGGAAGTCGAGCGAATCGTCAAACGCCGGGGTCTTATGGGCAACGTATTCACCGCAGAGCAAATTCAAGGACTACAGTCTGTGAGGATCACCAGCACGTTGAAAGAGACTATTGTGGATGCGTGGGTCCAACACAAGAAGGGCAAGAGGCCGTGAGGTGTAAGCATAGGAGGTTGGGCAGGTGGACAATGTGCATGCGGTGCGTGGGTCCATGGTAAGGAGGTCTTGCAGTACAGGACTAGAAGCTTGGATGCATTGGGATTGGGTATCAGACGGGCTACAAGTTTGCTGGCACCCGTAGTTTTGCATGCTAACGTTCCGCGTTCTACATGTTCAGACCAAGGTTGAGGGAAGGCAGTGAACACTGCTTTGACTTGTGACATAGTAATTGCTACAAGCAATTCGTTGTGCTTCTCTGAATGGCACATCGAGATGTTCATGGCATGGTGATAGATGCCCCCAAAGCACCAGTAACCAGCGGTCTAAGTATGTCTAGCATTAGAATCTATCTATGCATCGTGAAACCATCTCTTGAAGGTCTGAGCATCGTCCAGCTGAATTCGAAACATCGCGAATGCAGTGGAGCTGACAGGCGGGGGGTCCGTTCAACAAGCAGCCAATCAGAACATCGGTGATTTGTACCATTTGCTCACAGCTTTCAGCTGCCAAGCTCAACTACAGAGGCTGCATCTGCAGCTTCTATCCGTAGTGCGCAGGCCGTAGCTTCAGCTGAGTGCTGTTTGCGAATGCTCGAGTGCGTGAGAGGAATGGCTCCGTCACGAGCGAACGAAGCTATGACACGCTAACTTCCCTTGGGGAATATTCACGAGTATGTCGGCGACGCAGCTGACCGTCACCTTTTCTTCTACGTACACGTGTTAAGCTTCAAGTATCATTAAAAGGCGGTCACTTTGTGGGCTAGAAGGGCCGATCTACCCTGTATACGCCATGTGCTGTCGCTGGAAACCAGTGCATCGTTCTTTCCGTTCTGAGATCAGTGACTGGATGATGTGTACGAGGTTTGCGCAAATGGAAGTTCCAGACCACTCACACTTCCTTTGTTTGTCAAATCACCGTTTGGTTGAGTATGGCTGACACTCGACCACGCCGACGTGGCTGGCTGAAACCCCGAGGTAGGCCGTATTTATTGTCTCGAACCACCGCACGAAGCGCTCCTGTTCTCTCTTCTCGACCATCAATTATGGCTACAACTAACGGTATCCCTCGTGGCACTGGCCACAAGGAAGACTCTTTCTATGAGTGCCTCGTCAACTCTTGGGGTATTGAGAACATCAAAACACTCAAGGATGTCGCCATGCACAAGCTATCGGGAGAATTGCTGGACGACAAGACATATATGATGGAGCACATCATACGTTTAACAGCAAGTCATGCGCGTAATGGCAAGGATGACTTCGCCGATAAACTTACTGGCAAATTTCTTCACGAACTTTGGGAAGATCTGGAGCACCCTCCACACATTTACCTTAGCTACGACCACGTATTTCGGAAGGCAGATGGTTCTAACAACAACATTTTGTATCCGCACATAGGTCAAGCAGGACAGCCATACGCTCGATCAGTACGTCCGAAGAAGATGCAACCTCCCAAGCCCGATCCTGCAGTCGTCTATGAGGCCGTTTTGAGACGGAAGGAGTTCCGGCCACACCCCAACAAGATCTCATCTGTGCTGTTCTACGTGGCCTCGATCATCATTCATGACTGCTTTCACACAAGCCACAAAGACTACGCCATCTCGGAAACATCATCATATCTCGATCTTTCACCTCTTTATGGATCAAACGACGAACAACAGCGCAAGATGAGAACTTTCGAAGGTGGCAGACTCAAAAATGACTGTTTCTCTGACAGCAGAATTCATGGTTTCCCACCAGGCGTCGGAGTACTGCTTATTATGTTCAACCGGTTTCACAACGATGTCGTAGAAAGCCTTGCCAGGATCGATGAAGGTGGCAGATTCTCGTCTATCAGGACTGGTGCGAGAACCACAGGTCTGACACCCTCGGCAGATCAGGAGAAGGAGCGCACCCCAGAACAACTCTACGATGAAGCACTATTCCAGACTGGACGTTTGGTCACTTGCGGACTTTACATCAATATTGTTCTTCAAGACTATGTCAGGACCATCCTTGGCTTGAATCGATCCGACACCCTCTGGAACCTTGATCCTCGCGCTAACTCTCGCAACGAGAAAATCCCACAAGCTGGTGGCAACCAAGTTTCGGCCGAGTTCAGTCTTGTCTATCGATGGCATTCTTGTGTTTCAGAACGTGATGAAGCTTGGACCGATCGGCTCATCGACAAGGTCAAGGACTTTCCAGAAGGCAGAGACTTGATGGAGAAGATGGCGGGATTGGCAGATAAATTGGCGAAGGCAGCTCCGGACTCGGAAGACCGCAAGCTCGAAAACCTGCCTCGAGACCCAAGGACTGGACGTTATCCAGACGAAGAACTATGCCAGATCTGGGTTGACAGTGTCGAGGATGTTGCTGGTGCATTTGGCGCCGCGTATGTCCCAGAAAACTTGATGTTTGTGGAAATTCTCAGCATGTAAGTTTGACGTCGCGAGGAAGTCGGAAGGATTCAGCTAACCTAAGCAGGATGCAAGCCAGACGTTGGAACCTTGCCAGTTTGAACGAGTTCCGAGAGTACTTCAAGCTTGCGCCACACAAGACATTCGAATCAATCAACCCCGATCCACATATTGCCGATCAGCTCAAGAGATTGTATGGTCATCCTGACAACGTCGAGATCTACCCCGGTGTCGTCGTCGAAAGTGCGAAGGAGTCCATGTCGCCAGGTAATGGCCTCTGTGCTAGCTGGACAACATCTCGAGCTATCCTTGCTGACGCCGTGGCACTTGTTCGGGGTGATCGATTCTACACCGTTGACTACACTCCCAACAACCTCACTAATTGGGGCTTCCAGAGAGCAAGTTCCGACCAAAACATCAACTATGGTGGCGTCATGTACAAGCTTGTGCTCAATGCCTTCCCCAACCATATTCAGAAGAATTCCATCTATGCTCACTACCCTCTGGTCAATCCTGGCGAAAACGAGGTTCTTCAGACGACCTTGGGCCATCATGACAAGTACAGCTACAGGAAGCCCGAGTATCGTCCTGTGGTCAATGATACGCTGGACCAGAGTTCCTCGACGCCCTTGCTGGCTGCAAGAACGGGTGTGCAGAAGGTACAGCAGAACATGACTTTTGCCGAAGCTGTCATGAAGAACGGAAAGTGGAAGGCAATCACTGAGAAATTTTACACGACTGAACTTACAAGGAAGTGGAAGAACGATCGATACCAGCTCGGCAGTTGGCAGGCTATTGATGTGGTGGATGTTCTGAATGAAGCACATCTGGAGTACATCAAGAGTGTGCTAGGCATACCACTCGGTGATGACTGGAAAGAGACACTTGCTCAGGTGTATGATAGCGCTTTCACTGTTGACACTGCACCTCATACAGTGTCACGTAGGCTATACGATGCAGCAAGCTGTATCGGTTCGTACCTGCGCGGAGTCAAAGGCCCTGAGCTGGGTGAGCCAGCATTGGCGAAGATGAAAGAGGTCAATGGTCATGATGCTAGTGAGCAAGGGTGGCACGACGTGTTGCCTACATCAGCTTTGGTCTTCACCACACTCTCTAGGACGACTGCGCATGCGGTGGAGAGCATTTTCGTGGACAAGGGAAGCCAGTCAGCCCACACCATTGCTGCGAGGTCAGGAGATAAGATCATCGTCACTGACTTAAAGGATGTTCAGAACCCGACGGCCGATGTTGTGTTTGCGCAAGGAGTGGCGGAGATTGCCAACAAGATCATTCTGAGCATCACCACGACAGTGGAGCCGGAAAGAATGCCCGGTGCACAAGGGAAGATCAAGACCATCCTTACTGCCAATGGCGAGGTCAAGTATCTGAACGATGTGGAGAGTGAGTACGTGGCGTTCCCAACCACGATGAAGATCAGGTGGAAGGAGTAGTATTGATGCAAAGCTTTTTGTCACGTATGGGTTTGCACAGGACTTGCAGGTCTGTGAATTGTTATGGTTATAATGCGAGATGGGGAGCTCGTTGGAGTTTTCGGTGCTAGCAATTACAACTCTGTTTCGGCTGCTGGACGCTGTCCTTCTCGGATTTGCTCATGGGCGGCATTCCGATCTTAGCGATAGGTTCGCCATCCACAAACGTCTCAACTTTATCAGGATAGAAGCATAGCTAGCAGATCATTAGCACTTCTCTCAACTGTCAACAATCAGTTCAAAACCAAGCACTTACCAGTCCTCGAATAGCTATACTCTCCACCGTCGGGTTCTCATACCACCACACAACATCCTTGTACTCCTTGCCATCAATCACAGCATCATAATAGCTAGCCGATCCCTTATAGGGACATCCCGTCTTCGTCGCACTCGGTCTCAGTAGACTAAAGTCCACAGCCGTAGCAGGCACATACCAGCGTCCCGGAAAATTCGTCTCCCACAGACTCATAACCCCGCCCTCCGTGCCCGTATCAGCAAGCGTCCGTCCCGCCAACGTAACCTTCACATGCCGCCCGCTCGGCAAGATATCAACGCGATGAAACGGGTCCTTCGGATGATAATGGATCTGCGCCTGTTCCTCGAACCACGCGTCTAGGTCCTTGAACTCGATCTTGACGTAGCCCGCCAACTCGGTGTTGAAGGACTCTGGCACGATCAGCGCGCCGATCGTCTTGTCGCCGAGGGAGAGTTTGGACGTGCTGGATTGGATTCCGGAGATGGCGGCGTCGGGCGTTATGGTGGCGTGGGGGGTGATTGAGGAGCGTGGGATCCAGAGGTGGGGGAAGTAGGGGATTTCCCAGACGAGGAGTGCGGAGGTCGTGGAGAAGAGGTGTTGGCCGGAGAGGAGGCCGCGGATGCGTTTTTCGGTGGGGATGATTTTGGGGCGGTAGGTGGTGTCTGGGTGGAAGAGTTTTGAGGCGAGGTCGGCGAGGCGGGACATGGTTTTGAGGGGTTGGTGTGGTTGGGGATGGGATGGGGATGGGTGTGCCTTAGGAGGGATGCTGCACGGGTTGAGTTAGGACGTAAGCCAACTTTAGGGGTTATTCTGATGGTTTTGTGGATGTATGGCGGTGCAGTACGAGACTTGATTAAGCACGGGGGAATGGACAAAGTAGTCTACGATGTAGCAAGCATGATTTGAAATCGTGGCAACCTCGTCCTGCTATGCGGAGATGGGTCTGGCCAATGAGGTTGGTCGAAGGGCTCTGCGGCTTGAGCTGACCGTTCGGTGAACCATTTACTTCCGATCTGTGATTGAAGTGGTCATTCAACGGCGGCTTGCAGTGTATATGGCAGGCTACGCCAAGAAGACAGCAACGTTGCGGACAACCTGTTAAATGAGGTTTACCTTGGATGAGGTGCAGCAGTGGAGGATGACTTGCAAACGACGCTAACACCTAGTATGGCTAGCATCATGCTTATCGATAGATTGAGCCCCACCTTGCCTCTTGCAGGAAAGTTAGCCGCCAGGATTTTCGAAAAAAGTTGTAGCGAAGTGTGCCGTTGCCAGTCAAAGTCAATCATTCGATTTTAGACGGTAAATGCACCAGCAATATGTCTAAGCACGGCAACAATGACTTGGAACAAGCCAAGAAGCGCAAGAGAAAGCACGGCAAGAGTACTGTCGATGAGAAGAAAGACAGCAAGAGGGTGCGACCAGTGAAACAGGTTGTGGCAGCTGCGCCTGTACCAGAGCCTGCGAAGAAGAAACGCAAGACGAGTCACTCAAGCGACGAAGATGATGAAGATCTCGAGAGTGGACGCCCTGCACTCGACGTGCAGGAAGAGAAGGTAGCTAATGTGGGAGGTACGCCGGAGGAAAGTGGTGACGAGGAGGAGGAGTTGAAGCAAGACGGCGAAGAGCAGGAGGACGACGAAGCAGGCTCAGAACTCGAAACCACAGTTGACCTCCCATCCGGAACCCTTCAAGTCACCGAAGCCACAGACCTGCCCACCGATGGGGCCCCCTCCCTGCCAGGTGCAGAATTCACACCCCAAGAGTTCAGCGAACTGAAACTCGGCGAGAAGACTTCCAAAGCCATAGAAGAGATGAAGTTCACTACAATGACCGAGATTCAACAACGAGCCATTCCTCCCGCCATGGCAGGCCGCGACATCCTGGGTGCGGCAAAGACTGGCTCTGGCAAAACCCTCGCCTTCCTGATACCGGCTGTCGAAATGCTTTCCTCTCTGCGCTTTAAGCCACGTAATGGCACAGGCGTGTTGGTTGTCTCGCCTACCCGAGAACTTGCCCTTCAGATTTTCGGGGTTGCGAGAGAGCTGATGCAATTCCATTCCCAGACATTTGGCATTGTGATCGGCGGAGCAAACAGAAGAGCAGAAGTAGAAAAGCTCACGAAAGGTGTCAACTTGCTCATAGCGACGCCTGGCCGACTATTAGATCACCTCCAAAACACCCCAGGTTTTGTCTTCAAAAACTGCAAAGCATTGGTCATCGACGAAGCAGACCGCATCCTTGAAGTTGGTTTCGAAGACGAAATGCGTCAGATCATCCGCATACTCCCCAAGGAGAACCGGCAAACAATGCTCTTCTCAGCTACACAAACCACAAAAGTAGAGGATCTAGCACGCATATCGCTCAAGCCAGGGCCTCTCTACATAAACGTCGACAACACAAAGGAGCACAGCACCGTCAGCGGCCTCGACCAAGGCTACGTCATCTGCGATCCCGACAACCGCTTCTTACTGCTATTCAGCTTCCTCAAACGCAACCTCAAGAAGAAAATCATCGTCTTTTTCTCATCGTGCGCCTGCGTGAAATACCACGCCGAACTCCTCAATTACATCGATCTGCCCGTCCTCGATCTCCACGGCAAACAGAAACAGCAAAAGCGGACAAATACCTTCTTCGAGTTCTGCAACGCGAAGCAGGGAACACTGATCTGCACTGATGTCGCGGCGAGAGGTCTGGATATACCGGCCGTGGACTGGATCGTGCAATTCGACCCCCCCGATGACCCGAGGGACTATATCCACAGAGTCGGACGGACGGCACGAGGCGCCAATGCCAAGGGCCGAAGTTTGATGTTTCTGCAACCCAACGAGGTCGGCTTCCTGAGTTATCTAAAGGAAGCAAAGGTGCCGATCGTGGAGTACGAGTTTCCCTTGAAGAAGATAGTGAACGTGCAGAGTCAACTCGAGAAATTAATTGGACAGAACTACTACCTAAACAAGGTATGTGAAGCCCCAGCTTGCCTCAGGAGCACATGCTAACAAGTGCACAGTCAGCGAAAGACGCGTACAGGTCATACCTGCAAGCCTATTCCAGCCACAGCTTGCGCTCGGTCTTCGACGTGAACAAGTTAGACCTGGTGAAAGTAGCTAAGTCGTTTGGTTTCCAGACCCCCCCACGCGTCGATATACAGCTCGGCGCTAGCATGAGCCGGGACAAGAAGCAGGGGCGGCGCACGTATGGTAGTCAGCCGCAACAGGGCAGGAACGGTCGTGGTGGTGGTGGCGGCATGAAGTTCAAGAGGAAGTGGGAGGGGGATGACTGAGACTTGCTTGCTGCTGCTGCTACTCTAGCTGTCTGTGCTGACAGCAGTCAATTGTGGTGTCTTGTTTGATAGTGCCCTTCTATCTGGGGCCAAGAACACTGGGAAACGTATAGGGACAAGGCAATGGGACAAGTTTAGATTCTGATGCTATGACATATGACATGGCAAGCACATGATTGACGAGAGCGTGAGGTCTACGGCTAGTATTGTAATGCTATTATGCTACCTGGGTATCTATCTTCGCATTATCATGTCAGAACCATTCTGCAAATCATATTCCAATTCGTTTCCAAGATGTTGTCCTGCCTCCTGGGGACGAGGATCCTGGCCCTGGTATTGCGACGGGTTGTGCGGGATCGGCACGTTCATGCCACCAGCGCCTGGGAGACGTTATGTTAGTGCACGCGTTCACAGGACAGGGGTCTTGGGGATCTTACCGGATGGTTGGACTGTGCCATGCCTGACCGCGCTGCGGAATCGTCGAACTTCGTCAAGGATCATTTTTCTCATTTCGGCGACTTCTTCGACAACTTCGAACGAGAAGTCGAAGGGGGACGGACAGGCAGGTTCGTCGGAGGCGTCGTGCCAGATGTGGAGATAGCGGTGCTCGAGCGCGTCCTCGACCGAGATGCGCGATGACGGGTCGAAGGCCAGCATGCGATCGAGCAGATCAAGGGCGTCTGGGTTGGCCTGTGGAAAGAGCCTTGTGAAGGGGACTTTGGGCATGTATGGCAGATTCCGGACGTATTCCTGCGCTCGTGGAGAGCCTATCCTCGAAAGAGTCTCTTCATTGGGCGTGCCAAGGTAGTGCAAGATTTGGTTGAGCTGATCAACATAGTCACGGCCCTTGAAAAAAGGACGCCCTCCGAGAAGTTCTGCGAGGATACAGCCGACGGACCACACATCGATAGCCTTGGTGTAGCTCTGGAAACTCAACATGATTTCGGGCGCGCGGTACCATCGAGTTGCGACGTATTCAGTCATGTACCCGGCGTTCTCGTCTGGATCCTGGGAGAAGCCCCTGGCTAGACCAAAATCACAAATCTTCAGCTCGCAGTCTGCATTGACCAGCAAATTGCCAGGTTTCAGGTCTCGGTGAAGGACGTTTGCAGAGTGGACGTATTTTAAGCCACAAAGAATCTGGTAGATGAATGACTGGAAGTGAGCATCAGTCAGAGGCTGGCCGGACCTGATGATAGCAGCCAGATCACATTCCATCAACTCTTCATAGAGGTAGGTCTCGTTGAAGTTGTCTGGTCGGGGAATGTCCATGTCGTAGAGACATGTGATGTTCCGGTGGCCTCGAAAATGCTGTAGCAGCTTGATCTCTCGCAGAGCGCGCTTGGCCAGGATTTTCTTGCTGAAGACGTTGGTCACTTTCTTGATAGCCACGCCCTCACCATTCTGAGCATTGGTAGCAGAACTGGCACCATTAGTCTGAAGTGTTGTGGTCGTGTCGGATGCCAACATACCATACTATTCCATATGCACCCTGTCCCAGCTCTTTCGTGACTGTGTACTTTTCGTCGACGATGAAGTCTTGGTTGAAAACCTTGAAGACCTTCCGGCCTGATAGGTCAGCCATGGTTGATGAGCCGTTCGAGTTCGTCGACGTCGGAGCAACAGCGCGTGCTGAGAGTTATATTGTCGGAAGTGCAACTGGCGGTCCAGCCTCAGCTGAAAGTAACCAGCTCTCTCAAAGTTCAATGCTGACACGCGGTGTGAGGGTAGGACCCTTGGTATGCCGCCTGACAGTTGTGCTGCAAGATGAGGTAGTGAGGGGTTGCCTGACTGTCAAAGGCGTCAGGCTCCTTTGTTCAAGCGAGTGACCTTGTAGGTGCAGCCGGTCGCAGTCGCCAGGGAGAGTGACAACAAAGGCAATTCTGGCTAAGTGACGAGAAAAGGTCCGAACATGCTCACGACTGAGTTCTTGTTTACATGGACTGCGGACAAGATTATCAATTCAGCCCCAAGCGCTTACTCGAGTACCCGCGACGTAGCGGCATGTGGATTGAGGGGCAGCCAGCCCCTGCACTCCACCCTTGAAATGAGCGAGAGAAAGTGTGGTCGTCTTTGTGTTTAGTGTAGCCAATCATATCGACTACTCCTTCCGGAAATCGTGCCTAGAGATCGATCATCACATTCTCGGCGGAACCGTGCGGTTGGTCGGCGGTAGCGGCGATCAAGGGTACCCCGAGTAGTAAACGGCCATTGAGTGCTGTCAGCCACAGATCATCATGGACGAGCTACAGGCTCGTCATCGAAAAGAGCAGAAGGAGCTCCAAGGTAAGATTACCTCGAAAAAGAAGAATGCCACCAAAAAGACAAGAAAAGGTGTGAATGATGAATGCGACCGCCTTGAGCAAGAGTTGAGAGAGCGACAGCAGGGTGAAATACAAGCCTTGGCGCCAGACGATCTTGAGGCTGAGACAGCAAAGCTTGACTTGGGTGGTGAGCAAGTTGGCGGTGTAGCAGAAAGTGATCACGTCAAGAACGAGGCCGGTGGTGCAGCACCACACCTGACACTTGATGATCGTGGATATCAGCAAGATATGGACTCAGCTTCTCCGACGAGACCGAAAAAGCAAAGTCGGCAGAAAGCACGATTAGCCAGAAGGACCGCAGAACAGGAAGCCCAAATGGAAGCCGCGGCAAAAGAAGCGGCGAACATGCCAGACCAGAGACAGCAGGAACTGTCGGCAATGAGACGGCAAATGGAAATCCATGGCCTGACGGAGACAATGATTCGACCTGATGGTCACTGCCTGTATTCGGCGTGCGCCCACAGCATTGGTACAAGCAAAGCACCGGATTATCGACGTGTCAGAACAGCGGCAGCAGAGTTCATGACTTCGCATTCCGACGATTTCGCGCCCTTCATGGAAGAGCCCATCGAATCTTACACGCGCAAGATCAAAGATACAGCAGAATGGGGTGGTCATCTTGAGCTGCAGGCAATAGCTAAGGTTTTCAGTGTTAACATCAACGTGCTGCAAGCGAACGGCCACATCGAGCAGATCAAGCCAGAGCAGGCATCAGAAAAGGAGATATGGCTGGCGTACTACAAGCACAGCTTTGGTCTTGGCGAGCATTACAATGCTTTACAACAGGCCTCGGCAGGCTGACAGCAGCTCGAGCGACAGGATATTTTTGCTGCAGCACTCGCATTACCGATGCCGCCACACCGAGATATAGTCCGCCACTGTACCATCAGCATGCTTGCCAATGGTATGTGTATCAGCCGGCTGCCAATGTCCGACTCGTTCCAGCGCTCCGGGGCCAGATTCGGCGAAAGGCTGCATTCGTACCTCGCCCTCATCGTTGTAGGGCACGTCCTCGCCTGGATGACTGAGATGCTCCATATATGCCTTCGATGGAGAGGAGAATGGTGGTCCGCCACCGTTCGCTGGTTTCGTCGTGGGAAACTCGAGACATATCAGGTTTGCTTGAGGGTTCGGTGCGAGCAGTGTCGACATGCGCTTCGCCCAAGCAGGACGCATTGATGGCCGCATGGCGCAGAAAAACTAGACTTCGTGTTAGCATCTCCCGAACAGTATGTACGAACAGGCCACTCACGGTGTAGTCATATATTAGTTCGAAGATGCCCTCCTTACCATGCTCACCAAGACCAGCTCTTTCCAACCAATCATCAGCATAGAAGTCACCTTGCACGAATTTTCTGCTCCCCTTTCCGATCGTATGGTCCTTGGCCGTATAGAGGTCCTCGCTCTCGGTCTCCTCTGCATAGGTCTCGCAAGCTTCGAGTGCTTTCGAAGCATATTCCAATCCCACAACATCGTATCCGTAGGCCTGCAGAAGCATGACATCGACACCTCGACCACAACCCGGGACTAGAGCTCGTTTCCTGCGAGTCGTACCATCCGGCAGCACAAGCTTAGAAGTACCCACCACATATGCATGGTTGTCGAGTGTGTCAGTCAGAGCTGGAGATGGCACCATGCGGTCCCACGGGAGGAAGTCGCCAGCTTCCCACAACTTTGCCCAGCCTTCATTGTATTTCGTACCTGAATGTTCGGTGAAGTGATCACGCATCAATGCTCGAGAGTCCTGGAGTGGCAGGTCGCGTTGTGGCTTGCGAGTTGCAGCGGGCATGGTAGCCATGTCTGGATCGTTGTTCAGATCAAGGTGAACAAGCGGGTGGTTCTCTAGCCGAACTGAGCTCGCAAGACGATTCGGCCTGCAGAAAGATACTGGCAAAAGTTGTTGGGATGGTAATAGCTTCCGGAACGCTCTTGCCGTGCAGGTCATTGACAGTTCAAAGAATCAAATATTGAACAGGTGTTCGTCAGGTGAGCTCGAAGCCAGTCAACCTCTGTACAGTGCAGCTGTTACTGCGGCCACTGCCAGAGGCTCTATGAACAAAGTCAATAGCATTTTTTCCCTATCTTGATAGTGGCACTGACTTTCATAGAAGCTCTCCACGCCAACTCCTTCGCCAAACCTTCCCATATCGATGGCTTCTGAAGGTCAGAAGGTGGTAAGGAAGTCAGCTCTCTCTGTGATCGCACATCCTACATGCCTAGCAGCACCAGCTGCCTGCTCTACACGACCGTATTCAGGCCTCGCTACAGATACCGGCACTATGCAAGCACTTCGATAGCACAGGTGTATCTCGACCGTGGCCTTTCAGAAATCGAACCTCGGCTAGTTGGCCCTTGCCTCCACATTCTGCGAGAGCATGGTTCGTCCCCCAGATTTGAGACTTGTGAACAACTTCGGCGTGTACCTTGTCTGGCCGAAGTCTTGTCCTTATGAAAGCGGGAAACGGCATGCTTCCCCATGCCATTATTGGCTGACCCACGGTTTCTTTTGTGCTGTGGACCATGCTGCGTTCATGGACTTGTCGCTGATCACCGTAAAGACGATTTTGCTAACCAAGTCGAGATCATGACTTGCCATCCGCTTGAAGGAGAACAGAATGCAATCGAACACTGAGCCTTGACACTGCCCATCTCTCTGCAGCAAAGGCTGGTCCATGCTACAAGCGCCCTCGTGATGCTAACCCGCAGGGACTTGCTTCGCACCATTCACACCCATATACCCTTGAGAATATCCTATGGCGGAACGATCCGACCGAGTTGAGCCATCAACGCTAGAGACAGTCATTGAGAATGAGAAGCACACTCCTGTACAGGGCATACGAGAAGAACCGCTCAACAAAGTAGAGCATAGGTCTTCGACTCAAGATGACGCACGATCAGAAAGAACCACAATAGCAGACCGAGAGTCAACACAACAAGAGCGCCCGGACCTCGAGCGCATAGAATCGGTGAAGCTGCCTCTGGTCAAGGTACCGCGCTCTGAAAGACGAGGCCTTTTTGCACGCTTCGCTGCTATTCCAGAAGTCACCGAGCCACATCACTACTCCAATACGACGAAATGGCTCATCACCTTCATTGTGGCCATCTCGGCCGCCGCTGCACCAGTCGGAAGCTCTATCATACTGCCGACGCTCGTTCAAGTCGGCGACGAGCTGCATGCCAGCCCAACAATTACCAACCTGTCAGTTGCCACCTACATGATATCCATGGCAGTGTGGCCTCTCTGGTGGAGCAGTTTCTCTGAGATTTTCGGTAGACGCACCATATACCTCATCTCGTTCGCATTGTTCATCGTTTTCGGTGTCCTTAGTGCAGTCTCCAAGAACATTGCCATGCTGATCGTGATGCGCATGTTCAATGGTGGCGCTGCAGCGAGTGTTCAAGCTGTCGGCGCTGGAACAATAGCTGACATATGGGAGTCGTTCGAGCGTGGCAAGGCAATGGGTTACTTTTACTTAGGTCCACTACTAGGTAACCCTTACAGAAAGTTTTGACAACACATTCGGTGGCTAACATTATTCCAGGACCATTACTTGCGCCGATCATAGGTGGTGTACTAGGTGAAACACTCGGCTGGCGTGCCACGCAATGGGCGCTTGCCGTCTTTGGTGTGGTTGTCTGGATAATGATATTCTTCGCCCTCCCGGAGACCCTCAAAGCAACAAAAGACTTTGCAGCAGAAGGCGCTACCGACGGTACCGGTGCCCCACGTCGCCCACAGCTTAGTCGAACATCAACTCGAGAGGCAGTGCAGCAGAGATCCAAGCAGTATGCGAGGCTCTTGCGAATGATGTTCCTGGATCCCTTACGAGTGCTCGGGAACCTGCGATTTCCGCTCGTCTTGCTTTGTGTGTACTACTCATCCGTCACATTTGGCAGTCTCTACGTCTTGAATATTAGCATACAATACACCTTTGAAAAGCCGCCCTATGATTTCACAACCTTGATTGTGGGTCTACTTTGTGAGGCCATGTTTCTTGTCCAAGTTGACCCCACTAACCTGTACTGCAGATACACCCAACTCACTTGGATACATTCTCGCAGCGCTGCTTGGAGGTCGTTGGATGGACAAGATCATGGCACGTGAAGCCAGGAAACGCCAGAAGGACTCACATGACCCAATAATCCTCCTTCCAGAGGACCGAATGCGCGAAAATGCGTGGCTGGGCGCCTTAATCTACCCAGCAGCACTGATCTGGTACGGATGGACAGCAGATTTCGGGATATTTTGGCTCGTTCCTGTAAGTGCACAACCCGAATAATGCAGTCTGGATCTTAATCCAATACGAACGATGCAGGAACAACCGATCACAAACTAATGGATAACAGATGGTAGCCAATTTCTTCTATGGTCTTGGTAGCATGCTGATCTTCGCCATGTCTACTACCATGCTTACGGAGTTCATGCCACAAAAGTCCAGCTCAGGCGTCGCTGTGAACAATTTCTGCCGGAACATTCTGTCCTGTGTTGGCACCATTGTAGGTGCCCCATTGATCGACGCGCTTGGTAATGGATGGCTCTTCACAATACTAGGGCTTTGGACATTGAGTAGCGCGTCAGTCATCTGGGCCGTACGGCATTTTGGGCCGAAATGGCGGAAAAGTATGGATGAGGCGCTCGGCTAGGAGCGGCCACTATGTCAGGCGTATTCCTAGCAAGTCAACGTGCGCTGCCATGTGTTTCCAGAAGGACGCGCTGACAGTTTTGATGGGCACATCAACTGTAGTGCCAGGCATAGACGAAATGAGCCCTAACGATGCCCAGTATCCAGTCTTGCCTGATGTGCTTGATGCGGAACCTGATGTGCCAAACGTGTTCTAATCGGAGCCGTTCCGTCCTGACGATTCTGCTATTCCGAGGCATTGTGATTGCATGGCTCAGAACGGGTGACCGTGAGTGGTTTGACGGGTTCTAGACACCACCACTACCATCTTGTCAACGTGTATCCGAATCTCTATGCACGCCTATCACAAAGTCCAACGTGCTATGATTCGACAAAGAGTGTGCTGCATAGTGAGGCAACCATTCAGTGATCGCGGACTGGGTCGAAACCTCTGCCAACCCCTGCTGGGTCGGGCTTCCAGATTCGGGACGGAACGTAAAACTCCACTTGCCAAAAGCTAATTTGAGCTTTGCGTGAACTGCCTCTGCTGAACAAAGAACTTCCATCTCTTCGCTTATCCACGCAACTCAGATTCTGCAGACATAGGCTCGGTCTAAAACCGCCGTTGTACTCAAGACAAGCTATAGCCTTACATGGTGATGGACTCAGGCAGTTGTGGGGGCAACTGCCCAATCAGCACCTCGAGATTGGGCATCAATCCCCATCTATGCGTGTCTCGACCAGACGCATTGAAGGTTTGCCAGGAACCACTTACAGGGCTTTCCTTTCTCCTGTATCCAATGCTAGCTCTTCATGCGGGTCGATCTGCACACCTTTCGACCTGTCGCATGAGGGTGGTAAGGGTGCATGCCAAGTGCCTGATTACTCCGGGACAGCTTCTGACATGTTTGCGACGTGGACCAATGACGGCTGCAGCAGTTCTGCCAATTGGACGACAGCCAGTAACGACGGCCCTAATTCACAGTTACAGGTTCTTGCCTCATGCCTTGAGAGTCGATGGGGGTCTCGGTGATATTCACAAATGTCTGTACAACCAGCCCATAGCTTTGACCATTGACAAGGCGATCAGTGGAATCGAGTTCGAAGTCCAAGCATGAATCGGACACCAGACTCCTCTGCGCCTTTAACTTTCCTACAGCTCGTCACATTCGACCTCAATCACTTGTGGCTGCACTGGCAAAGTACTTTCTACAAAGCCTGTAAAGCATCGTCACGTCATGCTAGCCTGACCCGTTAGCATTTGCTTTTCTCCGACCGCAGACTTTACACCGAATAGGTGGTGTTACCTTCGCTCAACGCTCCCTCAGATCCTGCATCACCCCAGATCTGTGAGATCCCATTGCCACTCTGACATTAGCCGTCCATGGGTAAAAAGAACAAAAGGAAGGCGAAGCCCATCGCATGGGCTGATGACTTCGCTGAGAACAAGGACGTTCAAAATGCCTCGGAGGAAGGGCAGCCAGAACAAATTTCAGTACGCTGAAGCTCCAGTTTTCAAATATCAAACCTTTGATCGTGATACACGAGAAAGCTTCGTGTATCATCAAAATCCTATCTTTCCAGATCAACCGATACTCTTCAGCGACCGGTTCACTAACTCAAGAACCCAGTTGGAACAACCTACAGCTCTCGATGACTCAGAGCCAGCACCACTAGAACGGAAGCCAACAGATGAAGGTAGGTTTGCACCCCCACTTCTAGGTCAAGTGAGCTAACATCCGATAAAGGCTATGTCAGCAGCAACGAGCCTCCTTCTCCGTCACTATCAAAGGCTGCCACGGCCCCTACCGTCCCGTCTGTGACGGAGGAGGAGAATGATGATGACACCAAACCAATGGCCACAAGTATGCTGCAGTCTCCTAAATCGCTAGAGAGACGCTTACGAGTCTCTCTAGACTCCAAGTCAACGTTGGACTTGTCTGAGGTTGGTGAAAAAGACCTCGAAGGCGAACCAACGCCGATCATTGAAATGCCCGATCCAGTGACGGAGCAGCCAGAAGACGAGGACGCTGCTGATGCTCAACAAGAGGATGCGGACATAAGTACTGAAAAGACCACTGCAGACGAAGAGCAAAGCGATGAAGTGCCGCCACCTGTACCAGACCCACCTACCCTTGCAGCAGCCAGCGAAGTTGAAGAAGCAAGCACGAATACGGAAGTCGATCCAGTTCCAGAAGGTGAAACGGACGACAAAGACTTGTTCGAGGTTTCTGACCCACCCATTACCGAGGACATCGCTGTGGTAGAGGACTCCGAAGAGGCTGCCGAAGGAGCGAATGATGAGACTTTTGGAGAGGCCGCCGACGCCGCGGAGGACAAACCAGAAGACGATACTCAGCCTGAGGAAGAGGACGTCAAGCCTGAGGAAGAGGACGTCAAGCCTGAGGAAGAGGACGTCAAGCCTGAGGAAGAGGACGTCAAGCCTGAGAAAGACGACACGAAACCTGAAGACGACCCCGGAGACAAAGACACAGCCGAGGCTGCCAAAGAGGCACAAGAAGACGTCCAAGCCGCTGTAGAGGAGTCACTTGAACCACCCAAGGACAACGACGACGACTTGCTCGATCATGAAGACGTCACTGTTGCCGATGAGACCCAGGAAGAAGACACTGCCGTTGCCGTCGACGAAGCTGAAAAGGAGGATAGCGAGGTTCCGCAAGCGGCTGAAGAAAGTCCAGGGGAAGCTGAGGTGATAGAAGAAGTCCTGGCCATACCGGATGAGGAAAGTGAAGAGCTTGCTGAAGCAGACGACGCACCAGTCGCTCTGGTCGAATTAGTAGATGAGGTTGATGCTCCTGAGACTGCAACAGAGGAAGCAGCACCAGACACACCGAAGGAAGATCCAAGAGAAGACGAGCCTACTGTTGATGTAGGTGATGCAGATGCGCCTGAGGCTGAAGCCACAGTTGAAGCTGCGGCTGCTGTCGAGGCGGATGCCGCTGAAGCTGACGTTGTTGAAGCCGACGCTGCTGAATCCGACGCTGCTGAGCCCGACGCTGCTGAGCCGGACGCTGCTGAGCCGGACGCTGCTGAGCCCGAAGCTGCTGATGCTGAACCTGACGATGCTGAACCTGACGATGCTGAACCTGACGATGCTGAACCTGACGATGCTGAACCCGACGATGCTGATGCGAAGGACGAGATAGTCGCTAACGAAACGCCAATGGAGCAGGAGACGGTGGAAGAGCCTGCAGAAGAGGAATCGAACGAGAGAGCAGCACCAGGCGGTTTCCCTGAGGATGCCCCAGCTGAGGTCGAGCAGGAGGCAGCAGAGCAACCAGAACCAGAACAAGCAGCAGCTGAAGACGCTGAGCCGGAACCTGAGGCAGAAGCCGCAGCTGATCCGGAAGGGACTGCTGACCCTGAGCCCGAAGCAGATGCCGAGGCAGTGGCGGACCCAGAATCGGAAGCTGAACCTGAGGCCGAACCTCAGGCGGCAGCCGAAGCTGACACCACAGTCGACCCTGGACCCGAAGCCGGACAAGAAGTAGCGGCAGAGGAAGCAGAGGGCGAGCCAGAGCCAGAGCCAGAGGCAAAACAGGAAGCAGAAGAGCAGAAGGACGACCACACAGCAAAGATCATTGCAGCGGCTTCAGTTGGAGTTGCAGCAGCAGTCGCAGGACATGAAATCAAGAAGCATAGAGACAAGAAGCGTGACAAATATTGGGAACGTGAGCCTGCTTCCCCTACTTCCACGACTAAAGACGGCAAGCATAAGTTGGAGCGGTCGAAGGACGAATGCAAACCCTTCATCTCGGCCGTGGGAAGGCAAATCGAGAAGGCCAAATCGGAACGCGATCGACGGCACGAGACTGATGACTACAAGGAAAGGCTTCGCCGGCGCCATGAGAAACGTGACGCAAGAGAGGCTGCAGAGGCAGAGGAGCGACGTAAAAGACGATCGGCCGAGCGAAAAGCAGAAGAGATCAGATGGGCGAAAGAAACAGCCATGCAGAAGAAAAAGGACGACTTGAGGCGCGAGGCTGAGAAGCGGGAAAAGAGAGAATCCGAGCGCAGGCACAAAGACGGGGAGGAGAAACACATGGCTCGTCCATCAATTCATAAGCATCCTACTGTGCATGGTAGTTCGTCAAGAAGATCAAGCAACGGGTCCGATCGTGATCGACCTGCACTCCTCAAGCGGATCACAACCGGTGGTGAATCTGATACTGGTGGACCACTGCTCAAGATCAATATGGCAAAGGCCGGTGGCTACGATCCGCAAAATGTACCTCGGAGCTCAGCTGGCTCACCTCCTCGAAGCATAAAATCTCCTGCGCTCACGAGGACGCAGGCCGACTACGATTCGACCTCTGGTACCGATGCTGATGGTCATCGTCGGCATCGACACAGAAGACGGCACCACGATCGTCACGGCACGAGAGAAGAGTCAATCGAAACGAGCAGCCGAATGGAAGGAGACGGGAAAGTGGTCACACGTGAGAAGCTCATCCGCCGGGTCACAAGTAACGACAAGGAATACTACGGCGAATCTCCCGGCAAGAGACTCTGGAGAAGAGTGCAGCAGGCTATGAACGCCTGAGTGGCAGGCATCATCTCGTGACAAACGATCCGTTCATTCTTCTTTTGGATTGATTACAGAGCATTCATTACCGACTATATTCATGTTTGGTTAGCATAGCGATGGCGTTGGACAGTGGCGCAGGCGGTATATCGTACCATCAATCTGGTTACCCCAATTGGAGTGGAGATGAACATGTACGGAATCTGGCTAATAGTGACACAATCGCTTTACACTATACAACAACGGGCTGCCATCGTCACTCACGTGGCGTGGCAAGGGATAGGGTACAAAAAAGCCATACTTGAAATAGCACCAGACACAAAATGTTTGGCATTGAGATTCGTGTATGATAATAGCATGATGTATGAGTTACGACTAATTTTGAGGGTTCATTTGAGCTGTTGATCCTGTTGTGTTTTGGTTCTTAAGAGTTCTTGGGACTTGGAAGTCCTCACTGCATTGAAGACGTTGAATCTGGACGCCTTTGAAACTCCGCTTTCGGGGACTTCTGGAACATGGCACGCCTGGCCGCATGCCTGGATTAGTCGTCAGTTTGAGTTGCTGCTCTCCACCACAAGAAACCCTCATTGCTCATACCTACCTATGTTACAAGTCCGCGCTCGTTCTTTCCTTTCCTGTTTCGCTCATGTGTGTACACGTTGGCTCACCAGTGACCAGCCAACATTCACCTTCTTAAGTCCCACGACCTGAATTTGCCTTACTCTTTCCCTTACAACTGCCTCTCCAACAGCCCTAAGAGTTACGCCGCCTTTTCCCCTACCATGTCTTCAACCTTGCAATGGTCACCTTAGGCATGCTTGTTGTTTGATTGACCACCTTAGGTACTTCGACATCAATCAATGCACGGACGCTGGAACACTAAACAGACTTGTCATATATGCCTGGTACGCACCTCGTACGTGGAAGCGAAAGGCTGATGGCTTTCCGATGCCGCTATCGATCCAAACTCGTCCAATTCTTGGTTCCGGTCAAACACAGGCCAATGAAAAGCTCCCGCTCACCCTCGCCCTGCGCTGCCATTATGCCCAAATGGTCGTTGTAATTTGGACAAAACTGCGACATTCCATTGGTGAGTCTGTGGTCGCCTGATCAGCAGTCCAGAGTTGTCAAGGATACCGAAGTGTATATATATCCTCTAACCCCTAACCTTTCGCACAGATTGATTCTGAACGACTTATCGACCGAGCATGGCTTCAAGCCGACGTACGCCCTTTGCCGTTTGCAGTCAACATAGTGCCATGGCTGACCTTGACAGATCCAGACAGCTGTGGACGAAAATGCAGCAATGGGGTCTTCGGACTTACAAATCACATCAGCTGCCGAGACCTGTTAAGGCTTTTGACCTGTCTCGACTGCCACTTCAAGGTCCATCATCACCAATGCTGAAGCTGCTCGAAGGTCACGCTTACGGCCCGTGCTCCTACTGCCAAAGTGCCATAGACGATCTGTACCTCTGGACTATGTACCTGCGACCATTGAGCAGGAATGCAATCGGCGAAAGTTGCCAGAGAGTTATCACCAGCAAACCGCATGTAGGACTGCCGCACCATCAGCTCGTTGAGGTTTTCTCGATTCGCTACGAGCGCCTAATAAGCCTTTTGCGTCAGTCTCTATGCTATACCGATGTCTGCCAAGAAGCTCAATTCCCGTGTATACTGATCCTGGTGTACAGACTGGTGATGTTGACTGTACAGTTTGTGAGGGATGAGCACACTTTATGCATGGCCCATAGAGGACAAAATAAAGACATCGCCCTGGCGGAAGTCCATGACCACCTGAAAGCAGCTGCCACGATTCTAGAGATGATTTCGGCCAGCCTTGCTCACAGCTATAACATTGTCATCTTGGACGTTTTCACACGATTTCACAGGATGTCTAAAAGATATGCTGGGTCTGCGGGTTCCAGAGGTCGCTGAGGTCATGGCACCACGATCAAATGTAGGCTTCCAAGCTCTTCTCCGTAACTCCTGTGCTTGAATGCCATGCAGTCTACAACAGGGCGAATATTGAAAATGGGTTCCTCATGCCAGAAACTTCCGGTATCAGTTTGGATTGTTGGCGTGAATTCATATAGCAGTACCTTCCGCAAAGTGGTTAGATCCAAGTATGAGACGAGCGTAATTAGGTAGCAGCAAATGCGAGAGCTTCTACGTGGGCAATCATAACAGAACATTAAGATTGCTCTGGCCTCCATGCAGTACACGTTAGCATGGGTTCCATGAACACACCTTCTCCATGGTGTCCATCAATATGGACTTTGTGCGTCGAGGAAAGTAAAAGGCCCACCGCATGCGCTGGATTTTGGTGAGATTGCAGCACTGGTGTGGACTCGACTCCAGCAGAGATGTCGTTGTTCGAACTGGTAATGTCACTGACAGGGCTCGATTGGACGATTTCTGGTAGACAGACCTGACTCTAAATGAGCGGTCCGGTTTGACTTTTGTGAAATCAAGCAAGTAGAAAGTAAAATACAAATATACCGCTTTTGATAATGGCTAGCGCCAAGATTACACTTTCACAAGTAGGCTCGGTGAAAGTAAATTAATACCGATGCCTACAGCTGTCAAGGAAGCTCGCACCGCGGCATCAAACCCGCTGAGCTCGGCAGATGATCTTGTGGCTGTCGATCAATGATAAGAGGGCAAATGCTCTTTGGAGCTCTGAATGTGGCGCCTCCGCTCCTCTGAACGATCAAATTAGTAGTTGACGCTCGAGGGATAATTCAACTTGGTGCCAAGATGGATTGCCCAGAAACACCCCGCGATAGGGATGGCTGCGATGCCTTCCCAGCACGACCCTTTCATGCTGTGTGCTAGGGTCGCACAAGTCTGCGTGGTCCTTCCGGACAGTCCTGCAAGCGAGCTACAGTGCAACGTCGAAGGAAGGTTACCACTGCACGTTCAGGTCCTTCGTCGGCCGCAAACGAGGGCTAGATTTAAACGCCCCACCAAATTCTCGTTCTTGCTATACGTGTTCACTGTTGGTACTTGCAAGATCGGCGGGTGTCATCTCCCAGGCGCGAGCGACACCGCATTCTTCTAAAGGTCCCGGAAATGTCAACTGAGCTCACCTACCGGTGGGTAGTGCTTCTCACGTGCTAGAGTAACGACCAAGTTGCACTTGCATCCACAAGCGTAGAGGTTTTGATGACTGCCGCCCCTGGCTGCGACGTGGCAGTCCAAGCCGAACGAATGACCAGAGTGCCCTTGCTCGCTTCGACGACCCACTGATCACTGTGAGGTGTTGACAGCCCAGAATAGGTGATATGCTCAGCCAGTAACGTCGCCTGCCCTCGGGGCTGAGCGCGACTCTGGGTCGGGTTAGCACATCTCAAAGGTTGTGCAGGCGAGTCCGGCTGCTGATCATGAACCTTGGGCCTTAAAGCAATTTCGGCGATCATACGTCAACGTCTGTCTAAGACCATGTTGATACATACTGGTTACGTGTTTGGTGACCATGATGTTGGGCAGATCCGAGGTGATCTTCTGCCGGGACGTGTCGCACAGGCTCAGGGAAAGCAAGGGCTCACACGCCGCGGGCGTCTTTCTCTAGGATGTACATCACGCGAGGGCAGGGTCAGAATCTGCATTGAGCCGCGTTGACAAAAACAGTCCAATCGGATCCTTCCCACTGCAGACAACCCTTGACCAGTTGACGTGAGCGGCTCTAGCCCAACGGTCTTGCAGGCAACTAGCGTTTCTGGTGGTCACATAACTTTTGGCAAGGGCTTCTCATGGACACACACAGAGGAGATACCGCAGCAGTCGAGAGGTTCGTTGGCTTCGCCTGGGAATGGATAGCTGCTCTGCAGCTCGCTGACTTCGCTGTAACACTCTCGTCCGAATTAGAGCTTGGACGCAATGGGAACGGTCGAACCCCTCCCCGAAGGAGCGCATTTAGGCTAATGCCCGACTACGCGCGACCATCGCCACAACGCAGCTTAAGGGGAGCTAATGCATCACCACGAACCCTCATGGCTCCAAAAAATCTTTCGGCTCATTCTGATGTGCAAGGTGATCAAGCCAGCTACCCTGTTCTGTCATAAGCTACAACTGGGTCGTATCAAAGAATTCCAAGGCTTTAAACTATCCACAACCCGAATTTGATATCATATTCAAGCCTCTACGCCGCGGATCAACATAAACTCTGTTCCCGACGGAATGCATTTCTGCCCCAGCAGATGTGCCGCCGAAACCTGCTCAGCATGGATGTGCTTGACCAGAACCCAGGACTCAGAACCTTCGAAGGAGCCGACCGCACGGAAGCGAGCACGATTTTAGTAACCGTTAAGCGTGCATTTTCCGAAAGCATGGGATTGGACGCCCTCGCCGATGTAGGTCTCCCATCTCGTATAGGAGGCTCATGATCCTGTGAGCTCTGATTCAGCACGTATTGTCTTGTGAGTGGTTTGATCAGGCTAGAATGCTCCGAAAGGTACCATTGAGGACCCTTCTGTAAGCGAGGTCAAAGGGCCATTCACTTAGGATCAGCTTGCTGTAAGCAGACAAAGAGATTCAACTAATTAGTAATGTCAAGGGCGGTCCGTACCATCCATGACTCGCTTCAGTCCCCCACCAAAGGCGCCTCAAGAACCTGTTGGCATGGAGTGGCGTTGGCAACGCCCTCTTGGATGTAACTACGTGTTCCTCATGCACAAAACCTTTGCTACGGAGTCGAAACGGACCTGTATCCTGAACACATCGGCGATCCCACTTTGATGGCATGACTGTATATCAAGCACAGCCTATGAGCTGTCCTACAACTCCCACTCGCTGGTGTTCGCTCTCATCAACCAGGCAAAACAGAGGCTCCGTCCTCGAAAGACTCACCAAGATCTTGCCAGCAAAACACAACAGTAACGTTTATCGGTCAGTGGGCGCGCTATTGGGCGCAAACAAAGCTGGGTAGACACATCACGATAATCCCCTCCTTTAGATGACAATCCCTCCCCTGTCGGTAAGTGCGCCTTAGACTCTGTGTGCAATGGACAGGCTAATGTTCGGAGTTTTCAGTTTGACGTAAACTCTATACGATGGCAGCGGACCTGGTGGAGACCACAGGCCCAGGGAGAACGTTGACAAGGAGTCGAACGGCACTCGAAGCGGGCAAACAGTCAAAGCCTGCCAAGATACAATACTGTCAATGCGCAACCTACAACCTGCCCTGTGGCGATCCGAACAACAGACATTGCTGCTGTTCTAATATTCAAAAGAGTGCCTGTAGACGGCAATGTTCGTGTCTGTGTGCGCCGGCTGGTCGGATCTGAGAATTCTGGCACATTGATTGATGCAAGCCATGTCCGGAGATTACTCGAAAGCCAACTAAGCAGCGAGGTCAACACGTTCTCGCGTAAGTAAGCTCATCCCTAGAGCAATGGAATGGAGGGTAGACACAGTGTGGGCTAGGCTTGCTAAATAGAACAAGACATACAAATCGCAGTTGTTCCCATGTCTATTATCATTCCTCAGCCAACAGAATACGCTAGCAAATAAGCCAGAATAAGTACACTTGTTGAGAGTTGACAGACGCTGTTGAGTAGTGAGCGAGGCTGCAGGAGCGCGTCAAGGACATCGATAGTTGAAGAAGGAAGCTCCCCTCACATGCTGCAAGCTGCGCTAGCAAAAAAGCACGTGACTGTGCACCGCCAGTGGTAGTTGGGGTTACTAGGAAAGTGGGTTCTCGAACCACGCTATCACGTGAAGTGATCCTTGGCGAATGCTCTTGCCGTTGGTGTGAATGAATGGCTTGAGTGAAAGAAGGTGACCTTTTGTTGCCCACTATTTAGCAACGCTATTAGATGTCACGATACTCATTATACTCGCAGCAACGACTTGACCACGCCCGCTTTGTTAGTCAGCACTTTGTCGCGAATCATTATACGACAGACGAATCCGCACGTTCTTCGCAACCCTCGACTACAACCACAAGGTCGCGCTCCATAGCAGATTGCGACCAGAAGCTGCTATTGAAAGCTTGACCAACTTCCCTCATTCCATCCTACGTTGCCAGACCAGAGGCACATTGAGTTGCCCACAGACTTGGCCATCAAACTAACCCCTTCACACAATGAGCGACACACTGGCGGCTCAAATGAGCCAGGCCTCGATCAAGGATGACACAAACTGGAAAGACAGCTTAAAAGCCCCGACCGTAGACGGCAGGCATCAGACTGAAGATGTGACAAACACCAAAGGTATAGAATGGGAAGAGATGTACCTCAGCCGTGAGTTAATGATGGGCATATTCGAGGCTGGGTTTGAGAAGCCATCGCCCATTCAAGAGGAGGCCATACCCGTCGCCTTGACGGGGCGAGACATTCTGGCAAGAGCAAAAAATGGAACTGGCAAGACAGCTGCTTTTGTTATACCAACACTCGAAAGAATAAATGCGAAGAAGCCGAAGACGCAAGCTCTTCTGCTGGTGCCGACGCGAGAACTGGCACTACAAACCTCGCAAGTCTGCAAGATGCTGGGGAAGCACCTAGGCATCAATGTCATGGTCACCACTGGAGGTACAGGGCTGAAGGACGACATCATCAGACTGGGAGAAGCAGTGCACATCATTGTTGGCACGCCTGGCAGGATACTGGACCTTGCCAGTAAGGGAGTGGCAGATCTGTCAGAATGCGGCATCTTTGTCATGGATGAAGCTGACAAACTACTCTCTCCTGAATTCACCGTTGTAATCGAGCAATTGCTTTCCTTCCATCCCAAGGATCGCCAGGTCATGCTCTTCAGCGCCACCTTTCCCATGATTGTCAAGACTTTCAAGGACAAGCACATGCGCAACCCTTATGAGATCAACTTGATGGACGAGTTGACCCTTCGGGGTATCACCCAGTACTACGCCTTCGTCGAAGAGAAACAGAAAGTCCATTGCCTGAACACCCTCTTCTCCAAACTCCAGATCAACCAGTCTATCATCTTCTGCAACTCCACCAACCGCGTCGAACTACTCGCTAAGAAGATAACCGAACTCGGCTACTCCTGCTACTACTCTCACGCGAGGATGCTCCAGCAGAACAGAAACAAGGTCTTCCACGACTTCCGCGCGGGAGCCTGTCGGAACTTGGTCTGCTCCGACCTCCTCACTCGTGGTATCGACATTCAGGCTGTCAACGTGGTCATCAACTTCGACTTCCCCAAGAATGCCGAGACCTACCTCCACCGTATTGGTCGATCTGGCCGGTTCGGTCATTTAGGTCTGGCAATTAACCTGATCAATTGGGAAGATCGTTTCAACCTCTACAAGATCGAGCAGGAACTCGGCACGGAGATACAACCTATTCCATCTGAGATTGATCGGAGCCTATATGTCTACGAGAACCCCGAAAACATTCCCCGACCTATGCCCACTTCCCAGCCGAGACAGCCGACAAACGGTTTTACCCAAGGTCAGCCTCAATTCCAAAATTCTCGCGGAGGTTACAATAACCGTGGCTATCGTGGACGTGGACGTGGCGCTGGCAGGGGACGTGGTCGTGGCGGTCAGTCAAATGGGATGCCTCAGCCAACTCAGGCATGATCTTACGCCTCAAGATCTTTGCTTGTGATATTGTTTGGTTTTGCTTACGAAGATATGTGGTATGCATGAGCTCGGAGTTGTTGTTCTTCGCATGCAGTATTCTGCTTATGCTTGGGCGGAGGATTCTTCGTCCTCTTCGACTTTACAGCGAGCCATTGTGTTTTGGATGGTTCTGTCGAAATTGTGCCAGTGGTGTTTTGCAACAATCCGTCTACAGGCTGCCAGGAGGCGGGTATGGTAGAGTGTGTGCATGATCGGCGCAATTTCCCCTGGCCTGTTTCTCGCTAGGTCAGCGTTGTTATTGCAATGTGTGCTATACGGTGGATATCACAGGCTCGATGTCCCGGTTTCTCGACGTTCTTTCACGATTGTCTGCGATACCCATATTATGGTGGTGACTCAACAATTTCTATTGCGACATAATTCGGTTCCGATTCCCTCCTCCACGCCTATCAAAATCATGAATCAGACACATAACTCCGCCTCCTATGTGCTACTCATCTTCGACTTTACAATTTCGATAAATACAAACCTTGACTGCTCTTATCGACCCCACAAGAGCGCATCATTAGAAAATTGGCCTCGTCTACAAGATACTTGCGCAAATGGTCACATCATTCTCAAACTTTGTCGCTTGCACCAAGTCTTGGTTGACTGTTTATCCATACCGAAGACCAATTGACGACAATCGTCTGCAGGCGCCAGCAAAATCATATACCCACAACAGTCACAAAAAAAGAATAGGAGTAGAAGCAGAAGCAAGCACCACATAAAGTCAGGAGCCTCATTGGTAAAGGATCGATCGCTAATTGTGCCATCCGTTGTGACTGCTTTCAGCTGCTCACAGACTAAGGGCATATACCTTGTGTCTCTAGCTTGACAATACATATCTTCTTCTCTGATCTCTGGTTCTGGTTCAAGTCACTGACTCGTCTTCGGGCTCATAACGCACATTGTGCAGTCTCAACAACCCCGCCCCTCAGCCTATCACTAACACACAAATGTTTCACCATGTCGATCGAAAGCCCCGCAAGACAAGGCCTGCCAGCAGCATGGTCATCCACCCAAAAGATGCTCCGAGCCAGAACATCTCGGCGCTGCCGACGTTGGTATGATGATTAAGGTCAGAATGTCGCTCAATTCCGGTCGTTCGACCACTGTGATCTGCATTTCTTTCGTTGACAGCAGCACCTCCCCCAACCGGTAAGGCATGTACTTGCATTACATGCACACTATTCCCGCTGTTATGGTGCAGAACTCTTCGCAAGGTAAGGCTCGGATCAAGAGTTGGTTGACCTCGATAGGTGAATCGATACTGACTAGGGTGAGGTGCGTCTGAACGAGCTTCTCGAATGCGCTCCTGCACATCTCGAACTGTAATGTTCTGGTTTACGTCGAGGATGAGAGGTTGTATGATAGGAGTGGTGAAGATTATCCGGAGTCTGACTTGGTTTGGATTCTGGACGGAAGGATGAGGAGTATACGGTGGTGGAGGGTGGTTAGGAGGTCGAGGGACAGCTCATCTTGGGTGGAACGTGCCATAGTCACTTGGTCTGAGCCTGGGCATCGCCGAGAGCGCTTCGTGATCAGGATCTCCCGGCATTGCCGCTTCCTCGGTTGGTGGTGAAAGGAGTTGGAAGTGCTTATCCCTCGTGTGGGTTATCAGGAACGCCTGGAGGTTAGCTGAGATGGAGAATGGCAGACTCTGAGGAGTTAAGAAACGAGTATGTATCCAGCACAACCTATTATGGTTGCTCACTGACAAAGCCATGTAGCAGGGCAGACACAGCGTTTTGTCCAACTCAAGCATTATATCTTCATTACAGGGCTGGGCCAATTACGGATAACAGTGATACTGAGAACAAGACACGTCCTAGTTGTCTCGTTGTTGAGCATGTGTGTCGTACCAACCCCCCCGGACCACGACGTCTGCTCCGCAAGAGGACTCAACGATGGTCACATTGTCTATAGCATTCAATAACAGCAAGCCGCTCTTCGGAATAGCAAGAGGTGCTAGCACAGTCAGTCACGAGAGCAAAACAGTATAGAGCGGACAGAGACGATTGTTCTTTGGCGTTGCATGGTTCGAATATGTCTGCCAATCTTTGTTGCTGATGTAAGCTAGGTCACGCGTATTGCCTCCGCGCTTACAATAACCAGGTAACGAGTAATCCTTTTAGTCACCTTAGATAATTTGCTTGCTTCCTTGTCTTCCTCACTTTCACGCGCAATACTGGTTGTGGTACTGACGTAGGCACAAGTTCTAACGTGTGACATACGCATGCAACGACACCGACCATGTAGCTAGATTAGATGAAGGTAGGTTCACTACGAGATCATGATTGTAGATTGCTTCTAGCTTACTGTCTTCTTGGTATGAAGAACAATAGCGGCTACAGACCTTGCTGACTGGCTGTATTGGGTAAGCTTAAGTCCGGCAGCTCAAATCTAATCTGTCATAGAAGTCCAGTCCCTCAGCACGCACGAAGACCAAGACGAAGTCGACAGGGTCCACTCATCAATCAGTGCGTCTTCGATGGCATTCTGTCGCTGGACCAAGAAACCGAAGCACAAAAGAAATCCGACGTTTTACATTCTAGGCTTCGAATGGGAAAAGGGGGACAACATAAGCTTCGGATATTGAGAATTGTCGCAAGCCACAGACTAGGAGGCTACGAATCGCCGGTCACGGCCTTTTCGAACTTCAGCCCAGTCGTCAGTGGAAGCTCGCCACTCTTGCGACAGACTTAGGCCATACGTATGGCATGGTTCCACGATATGAATGGAACACAAAGTCAGACGCACCGGCACCGCGCCGGATATTTCGCACTATTAACCTCCTCGTATCTTCTTCAAGCCAACCTGAACCCTCCGTAAAAGTGACCTTGACGTCCAATCTGGGTGAAACCGTCTACTGTCGAGCATAGACATCTTCGCCAGCTTCCCACTTGTCGTCACACTTTCTCTTTGCAGCCATGACCTCATCTTTGATACCTGTATTCTCCTTCATTAGCTGCTTGATCTGTCCAAAGTGAACTTTGTCGATTCGTCGACAGGAAAGACCTCGACCGACGGCACCGACGACTGCAATACGGAGAGCATCAGTGCTAGAATAGAGGTTGAAGACAGCTTCGATATCAGCGGCAGGAATCTTCAGAGTAGAGGTTCTCAAATCGGGATTTAGCATTCCGTTCGTGCGGACTTCAAGGTCGTCAGCAATAGTCGACATGGCGAGGTTGATCCCAGCGATTCGAGTTCTCCGATAAGCCATGATGGGGTTGGTCGTGCATTGTAGCAACCTTAAGTGGTCTGCGAGCTTTGAGCGAGATTTCGAGGACGTGGAACAATTCAGCATAGGCCATGGTGTCGTTGGTTGGCAGGATGATCTGCTTTCTTCGCTCGCCTGGAGCAAGATTGGCGAAGGCCATGTCGATGACAGGTGAAGCAGCTCGTATCAAGGCGAGAGGGATATCATCGAAGCCGAAGCTCACGAGGTTGCCGTTCTTTTCGACTAGGAGTTGGACACCTGGGCTGAATGCAAGACTAGGTTATGGTCAGCATCGATTGAGGGCATGAATGAGGGAGACAGACCTCTGAATGTCATCTCGAGTCATAGACTCAATCCTTGGCAGCGGAAGGAGTATGCCACCCGTTGGAGCTTGTAGTCTCAAGGGTGGTAGCTCGGCCATCGTAGCAAGGCGGGTTCCTGTCAATCTTCAGGTGTCTGTAGGTTGGTCAGTGAGCAGAGCTGGGACGAGCACCACAGATCCACTCACAGATTCTGATATTTCGACCTTACGAGAGTTGACAGATGTGTTGCGACTAATTGGTCGTCCAAAAGCTCTAGATGGTTCTCAAGAAGAAAGTGGAAAAACCTGCAGAGACTGCATGCTTAGGGTAATATCTGGAGTGCAAGCAGTAGAGGTTAGCCTGATTCTGATACAGAAAGCAGGTCGAACGGGTAATGACTTACACATATATCCAATATTGCACTGTCATTTAGTCCAACGGCGAACTAACGAGCTTCTGCAACTTGCACTCGCTGTGGTAGCGCGCTGCTAGCCTTCACGTCCATGCTGTTGAGGAAACGATCAGGTATCCTTCGTGCCGCGGGCTGCTAGGCGCCGGCAAGGTACTGCGTGTGGTCACTCACTCATATTAGAGGGGGGTCATGGTTGTATGATGATAGTAAAAGGCTCGTCCAAGAGGTTGTGGAACTGTGCATTTTCAGTCAGATATTGCTGCCTGTTATCTGATATTTTCGTTTAGCCGTTGCAAAAGACAAGGGCCTAGCCTCAGTCAAATGCTAGTCAGATCGTTTGCCAAACCGCAAAGCTTGCGAATGAAGAAACGTTTGGGATTGACAAAGGATAATGACAAGTCATCCCGCTCTAAGTGGTCAGCAAGCAGGTGCGCAACACATACCATGGACCCATCGCACTTGTTTTGTCGTCTCAATCCCATGAAAGTTGAACTGTGCAGGCTAGTCGAATGGTCGTTAACCGTTGACGAATGGAAAGTGAATAAATGACCTCCCAAGCAAGATATCTGGTGTACAGGCGCTGGTCATCAGTCCTGTGACGGACTTCGCAGGATATGGAGGACTGAACCCCACGTACAAACATACCACAGCACCTCCTCGATACAGCAATACTTCGGTCGCTGACTTGGATAAGTCGCTGTCCGATCATAGACCAGCGAGCAAGCAGAAAATGGAAGCGAACCAAACACACCGCAAGCATTGTCATTGTATTTTGTCAATTTTCTGTCTGTGCTATGAAGTGTTACGTTGTCTAACGCCAATTAGTGTGTGGTCATGGCCAGCAATCTTTAGCATTGATCACTCGACGGATCTCATAGAATATGACATGCGGCTCTTGTTGCTGAATGCCTTGCATTCTTCCTGATTTGTCTTGACTTATCCTGATTCTGGATCTGGTTTTCGGGTTCCGAATCCTTTTGTGTCTGTATAATGAATGCAGTCATTTGTGTCAGTATCGTGCAACATCCTGCTCCGCTGCCCACTTTCTCTGTGAGTGAGCGAAATGGTTAGGGCCGCCTCCTTTGCCTGTCATAGCCTCTAACGCTAGGCTTTCTTACTTTTGGTCTTCTTCGGATTGGCAGCATTGCTGATTGCATTCTGAGCACGTGTCTGCTCTTCCTATGCCTGTTCAGCTCGCACGGCGTCACCGAATGCTGGAAAGGCGATCATGCAGGCTTCGATGTCGAGGTTGTTTAATAGTTTTTTGTCGAGGTACGCTTTGACGACGGACTAAAATAAGCCGGCCTTTGACGTGCTTTATGCTCTGATCGTCGGAGGTGTTATAGATATACCGGGAGTCGGCGACCATGTACGAGTCGAAAGATCGAATAGTGGGCCTGTCATAGGCAAGAACCCTTGTATTCTGGCGACGTATCTGGACTGACGGCCCGTCATCAGATCCGTAATAGACCTCATGGGGCTGAGGATAGTATTGGATTAACTCACAGATATACTCAGCATCACCTGCCGCCAAACACAAGGAGAGGTGAGCAACCGCCTGGAATGCTCCTTCCACGATGGAACAGGCAGGGCCGACAGCAGCGGTGGCTTCACAGAGGTGCTCGCAGAAACAGAAGAGACGTGTTGTTAGAAGAAGGTATAAGAATATGTGTTAAGGTGTTAGAGTTTGATGCCGATGGCAAGCAAAGAGCTATGCGCGCATGAACATACAGTAGTGATTGCCGTTTGAGTCTGGAAGTTTTCTGCCTCATCACTGTTTGATTCCTCTATCATAATGAAGGCTTCACGTTGTCTCTTCGACATCGTGGTCCGATTTGCCTACAACCTTATAGATTGGCACTGTTTTATCTAGGATGTGTTTTTAAGCTTTTTTTTGATTGTTTCTAGTTACCATTTGTTCCTCTCAGGCACCACCTTTCCTTGGACATCATATATAGTCACAACAACCCGACATCTGTGCCAACCTGACTCCGTATTCAGTCTTCGTTCTTTCGGGGTTTCCGTGATTTTGCACCACCCTCAGCCTTCCTCGCAGCTGCTTGAGCTCGGGCGGTCTTTTCTCAGGCTTCGAGGTCTCGTACAGCATCGCCAAACGTCAGGATCTCGTGCATGCATGTGACGACGTCTTTGTTGTTAGCCAAGTTATAGTCAAGGTAGGACTTGACGACCGACTCGACGAGTTTAGCCTTAACGTAGTTCATAACCTGACTGTTCTCAGCACCGTAGACCATCTTCAGCTCGGCAATGGGTGCCTTGTAGTAGTGGTTGCCGCCTCGGTAGAAGGTTCGGTCAATTCTCGGCTTGATCTGGTCAAGTACATAGCCAAAGCCGACAGCGGTAGCTACTTCACAAGTTTGAGCGTTTCTGAAGAGAGAATCCTTTCCTTGGTGTGGGAATTGTGGAAGGGAGCCCTTGTGTTGCAGGCCTTGTCGGACGGACCACATCATGGTCGCAAGAGCAGTGTCGGAGGTGACAGGTATGACGAGATGTGTGATCTGGGACACATACAACTCAGGTGCTGCGAGATTGGCGAGCTGTTCCTTGAGTGTGGTCCAAGTTGCTTGCAGAAGTCGTAGATATTCTTTGCCAACTATGACCTCTCGAACATCCGGGAGAAGTGCAATCACTTCGACCAGTTGACCTTGCATAAGTCGGATACGATCTGGAGGAGGCAGACTCACAAAGGGCCCATCTGCGACTCCTCGTGGAATTGTAGCTGATTGTAGGACGAAACGAGAAGTTGTCTGAGTAGCCATGGCTCTCCGAATTCAGAGACAGCTAAAGGCGAGGGTAAAGTGATAACTGATTTGCTTTAGCAGGACAAGTGTTCTGACGTTGCGTGGTCGAAGAGTGGTCTGAGGTATTTGATACTGAATCTTCGACGCCGTAGAATGGTTTCCTCTTGAAGTCTCGAAAGATTGGAAGGGACTTAGACTTTCGACAATGAAGGTTTGGTGATCGAGATATTGTTGTGAGGAGAAAAACGTATTCATGTTGATATATGTAGTACTTATCGCGCGTGCGGCGCGGAATGGCATAGTGAATCCCCTCTGCCGCACTGTGTCGTCACTCTAGAGAGGACAAAGCCGTGAAAAATGGAATGGAAAATGCCATTGTGACTGGCAGTGACAACGAAACAAAGATGCGGTAGTCGCTTCATCGCGGCTGAGATACCATAGGTGTGACGCATTCCGTAGTGATATGGACCATTATGATCTGCTTGCTGTATGCAATTAGGTGACTGACACACATCAGTTTGCTTGTCTTTTTCCGGGTATGCTGCTACTGAAGTGCAAGCGAACATCTCTCGTGATATGACAGAAGTCAAGACAATAATTGCCTCTGCACATACTTGATGGTTGTACCGTGAAAAGCAAGCCTCAAATAGGAGGCTGAAGGCGTGATGCATGCTACAGCTGAACCAGAACTTCTGCGAGCCTATGGACTGCACTAGGATGAGACAGCAGGCCAGCCTGACCGAAGGGCACTTTGGCCGTTCGTTGCAGTGAGTGGAAGTTTGCGTGCACATGCGTGGACAGGTCGAATGGCAAGCTCTCGCGAAGCTCTGATGTGGCAATCAATACCTGCCAAGCGAGTTGTTATTCTTCTTCGGATTTAGCATCATGTGCACTTTTTGGCACTCGTAAGCTGCTTGGTAACTGCTACCGTTCGTAGGCCAAGGCTCAGCATTCCTTATGGGGACTGTGAATAGGTCGAAGCATATATGGACTACCAGCTAAGTCGGATCCCACGTACGGTGCGAGTTTGACGCCAAATCACCTGCGCAGTCGACATACAGCAGGGTAGGGCGGTGGTTGTCTTTCATACCTGCTCAATGATGTCGTCTTTCAAACCCCGTACTTGGTTGATACGGTCGGACCCAACGCTTAAACTATCCAGACAAGCCGATGGTAGTGGCCTTGTCAAGATATAGTCACTCATAGCGAACCAGAATCTGCGGTGAACGAGGCAAGGCAAGAACCATTCAAGAGAAAGGACAGGCGCTGTTGGACGATAGCAAACCCAACAGCTTGTACCGGTACGCGAAGCTGGCACGCTAGCGGAGTCAGGCGCGTCATAATCACCGAGGCACAATCGATGAAACAGCAAATGTAGGTAGCATAGATATGCATCGAGCACCATGTTTAATAGGACTTTATTAAGTAGCACTAGCACTTGACTCAATTTTCTTTCCTGCCTCTACTCCTGGGTGCTGTGAAAATGGAACGCCGCCTTATATCATTTTTGCGACGCTGACTGTAACCAATCTTGAAAAAGCTATCTAACTAAGCAAAACAATACTTATTAGTGCGTCCAGTTTGTGCTAATCAGCCCAGTAAGACACGAGCTGGTATTCCTGTATTGGTCTCTTTTAGTTTGTTCTATACATGGCCAATCCGTATCATGAACATCACCTCGATTGCAACCAGATAGAACAGTCTCATCATATCCTTGTTTCGGGTTCGTGCCCAAAGCTCTCTCCGGGTGATCAATAGCCTCTCAAAATCTTATCATACCAACGGCTTATTAAGAAGCTTTCTTTCCTGCTCGTGCTTGCTTCTCAGCTTGGATTGCACCTTCAACCTCTTCTCCAAAATCCTTGATTTCTTCCATCAATGCCACGATATCTTTCTTGTTACCAAGCTTCTTGTCTAGGGTTGCTTGCGCGATCATGCTGACAAGTCGAAGTCGAATGCCGTGATCAGGTGCAATATACTTGACCACCATCTTGACGTCTTCAACATCAGGTCGATAGATCTGGCCTTTGTACCGCAGGTTATTGATTCTGGCTAGCATTCCGTACATGGCGTCTGTCATGCCAATCATTCGTGCTGTTTGTGCAACGCGGAAATTTCGGTAGGTCGGGAGGGTGTTGATGTAGGGCATCTTGACGAATAGACAATCTTCGGAATAGATGATCGCACACATCCAGTCAAGAATGAAGATCAGTCCTTTGACGTTGTCTTCGCTGGGGACAGGAACAACCACGTTTGCAACTTGGTCGGTTTTTAGACCAGCTTGGGTGATAGCAACATCAGCTACTGGCCAGAAACCTCGCAGTGCGAGGACTGGCATTTGTCGAAGGAACTGGTCAGGTCGGCCTCGTATCCGAGCGTGAACGCTTGCGAGCTTCCCATGTCGCCAAGTCTGTCGTTGCGATGCTGTACCTAGATTCCATTTGTATGCTACATCTCTAGACGCTGGCTGAAGGGTGATGGAGCCCTGGTCGATGCTCTGTGTCAAGTCGTAGAATGTACCAGCTTCTTTAGCATACTCGGGTGTCTCAAATGCAGCTGCAACTGTTGTCTCAACTGTACTAGACGTTGCTGATGTTGCAGGTCCAGATCTAGGTGTCACGGTAAGAGCTGGCTGAAAGTTGGCCCATGGAGCGGGACGAGCAGGGTTGCCTGCAGGCACCAGGACTGTACCGTCGCTGGCCGTTGTGTTGAGCTGCGGAGAGGCAGAGGAGGGTGTGAATGTTGTTTCTGAGTGTGAAGTAGCAGCATTTGCAACATTGGCGCCATTTCTAATATCTCGCTTCCACTCTTGGAGGAAGAGATCAAGGTCAGCAGGAGTTTTGCTGGCGTTCATTGTTGTGGCCGATCCTTTGAGAGGTGCTGGGTTGCGCTTCATTCTGTCGAGTAATGGATGGTTATTAGAAACGTCAGAGGAGTAAATCGTGGACTCAGGGTGTACCAATTTGACCAAGCTGAATATCAATAAGCGCAAGGTTATAGTCGAGTCGAGATATGTTACCTGAACGCATCGAGAAGAAGGGGAATGCGACATGTGGAAGCGACATTATATACCTATGATGAGTCGTGCGGCTCACCCCCATTGTTGACTTTCCTCGTTTGTATTGACTGCACCGTCACTCTGCCCGTAGCAGAGAGCAGGCACCGTTCACTGATCCATGCCTGAGCAAGAAGTGCAGGCTGTGGTGTCAAGAGGCGCCAACAACACACACAGCTGAAGTGACATGTATGTACTCTTGTTTGTCAGACTGACAATCGTTTGATATCACGAGAGCACGGTCTCTGCCTATGCTTGTACGTGTTGAGCTTCGCAAAGCCTCAGGCGTAATGTCGAGCTGCGTTTATTTCTGGTCAGCTGTCCATATGGCCCATTATCGACCACGAACATCAGGTCCTGTACTGCCGTGATCCGCAAGGCCGAATCATTCTGGCCGAGCTCAGACTGCAAGCTGATATTGTTCCGCCTGCGTAACTGGCTCAGCTTTGTCTGGGATGATGTCGTACGATGTAGAGTGGCCCTTCACTTGTCTACTATTCATGTTTTGGCCAAGAGCAAAAGTTTAGATGTTGTCAAGCTTAATAAACTACGGAGCAATTACTCAAGGAAAGACTCAAACCGGATGGCAAGCAGGAAATGATTAGCGTATATTCGACGCGCTGACACGTGTGTGACGCGCCAAGCTGTTCAAGGCGTCGAAGGTCAGGGGCTTCACGCGTACTAAGACTTGGGTAGTCGATGAGCACCATGTAGCACTAGACCTGGCGTACTATGCTTCTAGCTGTTGGCATAGCACAACTAAATGAAGGCTTGGTGTACAAATATTTGCTTCAAGGTGTGCTACATTCATTGCATTGTGTCATTGGCTTCTTAGAAACCAAGGTCTTCTTCTCAGGTCTACTTAATATATGCCATCCCTCCAGAGCACCTATCGAAATCCGTCCCTTGCATTGTGAGCCTCTGGCTGTTGCTTCGCTTATGTATGATTAGACTGCTCGCGGCCGTTGCTCTTTACGCTTCATGTTCTTCTCCTACCGCGTCCCTTGTCTCGCCAGCTTATGCAGCATTCTGCTGCCTATTGGTCCGCTCTTCCAGCGTCCTCTCCACGGCTGCATCTACCTCCCGTCGAAACTCATCGTTCTCATTCCAGAGCTTATCGATTTGGTCTCTGCCACCAAGCCGTCGATCGACCCAAGCTTTAGCGATGGACTCAATGACTCCTCGTCGAATATTGTGCTCTGGTGGAATGAACTGCATGATCATTTCCACATCGTCGATTGCAGGCTTATACCATCCGCCGGAATACTTCATGTTCTCAATCCTCTGAAGCATTTCTTGTCGCATGTGGTCGTCACCCGTCGCTCGGAACGTCTGTGCCATCCTGTAATATCGATACACAGGTAGCTTGTTGATGCGCTTGAAGGGGATGATGTGGCACGTCTCCGAGTCAACGATCTGGCGCTGCCATGCAAGGACAGTGGCTAGCGCGTCGGACTGATCATCACTGACAACTGGGAATATGAACTTGTTGATTTTGTTAGACGGCAGGCCCGATTGGCTTACGGCGTCGTCAAGGACATATGAGAAGGCTCGCGCAGCGTCAATTGGAAGGGTGTTGAGGAATCGATCGGGCTTGCCTGGTTGTCGAGAGTACACATTTGCCGACTTGCTTTTCTTCCATCCCATTCGTACTCTTCGAGGAGGAAGGTCGTGTTTGCGGACCAGGTCGTGGATTGTGGCTGGGCGAATAGTGATCGAGCCTGCGGCAAGATCCTGAGTCAGGTCGTGTACGATCTGTGCCTCCTTGAGCCACTCAGGAGAGTCCGATGTTGCCACTATCGAAGCAGCGAGCTCGATACCGGTCGTTTCTTCTGTCGAGGCTGTGGTTTGGGTTGTCTCGTGCTGAGGGTCAATGGAAGGATCTGTGGCTGTTGATGGTCGATCATAGGTTGCAGTTGACGACTTGGACTGCTCGCTATCGGCCTTTCCCAATTCCTCCGGCCATTCTTCTCGAAACTGGTCGAGTGCTGGTTTCACGGTGGACTCCATACTTTCTGTTGATAGTCGGTACTGAAGCGGTTTGACTTCCCAGTATTTTTGAATGATGCCTTTCGTGAATTGGAATGAGCCGACCAAATGTTTGAAGTCTTCTCAATCGGTCTAGTCAATTGATCAAGTCGCGCTCATGGGGAGTTGAACAAAAGATGAATGTGGTAGAATGGTATGGAGGAGAAAGATCGAGCTGAGAGCAGATACTGATATATATAGGCGGACATACTGAAAGACAAACGATCTGATCGTGACCTTGCACTCTCGTCGTCCTTCCAGTCACAGTCAATATTGACGAGAGCCTGCTGCAACCGTGCACACTGTCGTCAGTACCAGTCAGTCACAAGTTCATCCGAGTGAAATCGCTGTGTCCTTAAGATAGCAGTCAGTACACGTGTACGTCTATGCTTGCTCACCTCAGCAATCATTCGCGCTATGCGATTGTCACGTTTTCGTTTTCGCCCGGACAAGCGAGCAATTGCACTTCGCGAGTGTTGGAACGTCGACCATATGAGACCCAATCGGTAACTGATGCATCAGGAGAGATGTCACTGGGTCCATGATGTCGAATACCAATTGATTTGCATGCAATGTATCACGCATGCCATATCACTATCGGACCATGACGGAAAGCATCTTGCATCGAGGGACCAACGTGGGTACACCTGGCTGCGAACGTATATTGCCCTTTCACTGACGGATAGTTCCGATATTGGACCAGATGTGTTTGCTGATGCACTTGTCAATCGTTTGATGCGGCGCGTTCATTCTGTCCTTGCATGGAAGTCTACCAACACTGGCATACGCCTTTGCTCTTGCCTTCTCTCTATGTCGTGAAGACTGAGTATTGAAGAGCACAACAAGGAAAGTACAGGCGGCGTGAAAGCTGTTGCAGCAGACAGGAGTTTACCGTGTCATTGTCATATGTGTTTCGAATTCAAGTCGAACAAACAGAATTGTTCGGCGAAGATGCCCGTTTGACAACACGGAACATGGTTTTCCCGAAACGTACTAAGTTCGCCGCGAGAAGCGATTATGCGGCCGGAAGGGAAGTCCTCTTAGATTGTTTGAAGCGTGTCTAGGAATATAGAATCGGGAACACCACTGAGTGCATCAAGCAGATGATTCTCTTCTGGCTGACTCGTACGGGTTGCCAGTGCTACCCCTTTCCCAACTAAGATCTTCAGAAATCTCGCTCTGAACGCAGTACCGATAGACCTATTCACCTGAATCGAAATGGACAACATCTGCGCCAGTGCCAACGACTTTTCCTCCTCCATGGTACGGAACCAACAACGCTATCCTCGACCCAAGCTTGCAACTATCCTAAGCGAGCGGAGATGCATACTGTCATGCATATCATTATCGTAATTCATCATATCGTATCCTTCATTGAATGTTTTGTGCAGTCGAAGTAGAAAATGCTCTCCTTTCGTATTCCATTCCTTCTTGGATGCAGCAGATACATGCGAAAGTACGCCGTCTTTTCTAAACACCATCGCCATGCGGAAACGAAAAATGCTGGCGTCAAGAAACGCAAAATGTGGAAGAAGTCGAATAGAAAATCCTCAGAACATGTCGTTGTTTTTTCCCTCCGCCAGACGAGATAGGACTCGTTCTGCGTCGATCATAAGGCCGCCCACTGTGCGTTTTGCGCCAATCTTATGCACTCGAACAGCGTCGAGAACAAATTTGACGCGAGCGAGAATGTTGCTATCTAGGCCGACCAAGTCCTCTGGGGCCGTCACTTCTGTAAGAGAGAGGTATGTGCGAAGCTCGACCATCAGGTCATCCACCGCAGGTATCGAAGTTGGTGGCGCTGTAGTCGCCAAGCTGGATTGTGACTGAGGTGTGTTCGCGGCCGTTCGAGCTGCGGAACCATAAGCTGAAGGCTCTGTGGCTGACGCGCTTGCTGTGCTTACGTCAGCTCGTGCTGGGTATGTCGCCATTGACTCGTCGTAATATGCCGCCCACTGCCCGCCGTAGTTGCTTACTGGCCCGTATGCTGACCATGCTGGGTTGGAGTAGGCAGTCACAGATTCGGAGAACGGATTCTGCGTTGTACGTGCTGCGGCCGAAGGTACGACCATGCCTCGGGAGGGAGCTTGTAATGTTGCTTGGCGCTTGCGAGATGCAGTTGCAATGTCAGAGGCCTTCCGCTTTCTGGAAGATGTTGGTGGTTCCGGCACCGCCGTCGGCGCTGGCGCAGCCGGTGCTTGGGGCGAGATGCGTCGGCCATAAGCATGAGCCCAGCACACAAGCGCAGCCAGATAGATTGACCAGTCCTCATGCAACATGTTGGTTGTCCGGAAGTGCTGGATGCTCTCACTCGCGCCTACCACCATCCGTAGCAGCTTTATCGCATGCCAATGAGCCTTGATGTTACTCGAAACCTCTACCGAAGGATCTGTTGATGTAGCTCGTGCTATCCATTCCCGCACTATGTGCCTCGCTTGATTGTATTCTGCTTCTCGCTCAATTTTCCTGCCGAGGAACCACGATTCGCCAGCCACTATGAGGAGAGAGCGCACGGGTACGTGCTTACTCATCTGGAATACATGGTAATTGAAGCGCGTCTTTGATGGTGGGCTTTTCTGCTCCGGCGGGCTGGACAGCTCTTCGAGACATCGTTGTTTAGGACTGGCGTTCAGGTTAATGATCTGGTGCTGGAAGAACGAGTAGTCACTGACAGATGCAGCTTGATAGCTGGTTCGGGCTGTGTCGACATCTCTGAAAACAGAATTGGTTGCTTTGGCAGACCACTCTGCTAGCGGGCTTGCCTCCCAGAGCACTTCGTCGCACGGCAGGTCGAAGCCTCCTCGCGTGTCCGCAGACTTGTTCGATAGATTGCTGTGAGTGACTATGGTCGGACGCTGGTCGAAAAGCGCGACCTGCTGCGCATCGAGCACGGAGCAGGCGTGGAAGATCCTTCTTCGAGCTTCATGCTCCAACCAGAACTTGTGAGCTTTTTTGAGGTCGTCTTCTGACTTCTCTTCTCTGAGCGTCCTGAAGACAGCGAGCGGATTTTGCACAAGGATCTGTCGTGTTTGATGCAAGCTCGCATACAAAGCTCTAAACCGAGCTGAAGTCTCAGGTGTCGCATGCCGAGCGGAATACTTGCTGAGAATCTCAAGAAGCAACACTGTCTGGAGGTCAGCAATTCGCGATCGACTGGTGATGGTCTCGCCACGTTGTCGCAGGAGTTTGGTAGCTATTTCTTGGAGGGCAAGTGAGTAGAGTTTCGCGTCTGGACGTGAGTCGTAGAACGACCCTATGGCTAGTACAGCGCTCAAGAGCAGAGGTGGAGGTGTGTTGGTGACAAAATTTGGCTTGTAGACTATAGGAAAGGATGGATGGAAAAACTTCCAGTAGTGTTCTAAGCAATCGAATCGTATATATCTGGGTATCTCGGATCTATCGAAAATGAGGCCTGGTACTGTTGAAAGCTCTCGCTGTATGGTAGCAAATTCATGTCCATCCAATTCACGGAGGTGTACTGGCATGGGATTGACTGTACGTGACTGATCAGCCTCAGTAAGGGCGCGAGTAGGAAGAGCAAACAAGCTTACCGGTATGTAATGGGCCTGGCCCTCCTCAAACACGTTTGAAGGTAAGGTCATTGGGGGCGCCGCGGTGGCGGGTACCCATGTGCCAGGCATTGTGTTCATTGCGGGAGACATAGAAGATGGGTCAAAAGCGGCGACCGATGAAGCAGAGGATATGCTCTGGCGTTGGAAGTGTCCAGCTCGATCAGATGCCGGTGAACTCCTGCCTTCTGAGCCATAAAAGGAATATGGATCCACTGTCTGCGGATATGTTCGCATGAACATGTTGTCGTCGAAAGGCAATGATGAGTCGGCTGTGTGGTATTGATGAGAATGAGGATTCACTAGAGACCCAATCGACAGACCACCTGCTTGTGTTCTTGGAGCGGATTCAGTAGGTGGACTTGCCATCGTGCTCGGAGGTAGGACGGATGGTGGCGAGGTGAAGGCGGTATTTGAATGTCTGGGTGTTGATAGTGCCAGATTTGGGGAGGCCTCCGATTCACTATTTATGGTTAGTGGGACAAGGATGGCTCGGATAGATAACAGCTCAGTGCTTACTGTCGCTCCTGATGCCGTTGTAGCAAATCCACTCTGTGAAAGGATCTACCACAACCAGGTTGAGGACATCTATACGTGGCATCTGGGTTATGATTGAGCTCATGTCTTCTTTTGTGTTCTGCTCTTGTGAACACCTAATCAAGTCAGCATGAGAGAATACGGACGGAGACGGTGAAACTTACCTTTCCACAACCTGGGAACTCGCAAGCATGGACGCGCTTGCCCTTCTTCGCCTTGCTAACCCTTCCCGTCGGTGTGGCGGTAGGGGTGATGTTCTCGAAGGTCATGCTTGCGTTCCTCATACTGGAAGAGCTTCGCCGTCGGGATGTGGCCGACGAAGGTTCTTGCGCGACCTGCTGCGCTGGCAGAGTAGAAGGGTCGGTCGCAAGAATTGGTCTCTGTAGGATGGTCTCGCTATACGTTGGTTGTGGTATGATCGGCGCGGTCCCAGGCACAGAATAAGTGGACTGTATTGGTTGTGGTAGTGGAGCTTCAGCACGACTAGCAGGGACACTCGATGCTTGAGACGGTTGAGGTTGCTGAAGGGGCGATCTCTCCTTATCAAGGATGGGTGGTGTGCTCCTCGGCATGATGAGAGGATAGATGGTATTAATTATATCGGGCCAAGGTAGATGTTGGAGACATGGGTTAGCGGGACGGCTTTTCCAATGCAGGACCACTGCCCCGTTCTGAGGCTCAGTCGATTTGGCGCGTTTGATGATGTTGATGCGTTCACAGCAAAGACTTTTGCCATGGCAAGGTATGGAAATGACGAAGGTGTGCAAACTGGAGGTTATTGGCAGGGCTGAGATCCATTCGCACGTGGAGTACGACACCAAAGAGTACGAGCGAGCTATTCTCAGCCAGTAGAAGCACGACCCGCTAACCTGGTAGCCTCGTAGGTGGTTATTGCCAATGTGAGCAAGAGTACAAATCGGCAGCAGAGCGCAGCGGAAAGAAGCGAATCACAGAAGGGAGGCTGTGTAGATGAGGCTCAAAGTGGTTCTCCTAGAGATGCCAACAAGGTATGAAGCACAGGAAAGAATAGATGCTGTGTGCGTGAATCTCCAGCCATCCAGCACAGGGAGTGATGGTTAACTCGAATGTCGACCGAGTACCAAGCTAAGACGGACGGCTTACCAGCCAAAACTCGCACTAAACGGCAAGAACGAGACGGCTAATTGCCAAAATGGAGGGGCGGAGTACGCTTGAGTATCACCATGATAAGCGCCGCACGTTGTACCTGACAGGAGATGTGACGACGAACGAATAAAGGACAAGCTAGAATGAGTTATGACCAGATTGAGATGAAAGTAATCTTTGAATAGCAACATAGCTACAAGCGAAGGATGAACATGCTTCGATTAGAGCAGGCCTGACGAGGACTAACACTGCATAAGTGCTAGATTCCATGCGACGCACGCGTGGTGGTGATTTGGTGCGGAAGCTGTACATGGTTATTTTTGGTTACAGAACTATCTTAGTACTTACGCTTTCCTTATTCTGTATTAGTGCCCTTATGACCTGAAGTCGGAGACATGACAATCTCCCGCACCGAAGTCTGCCTCACCGAAGTCTGCCTCGTCTCTGTCAGGCATTGCCAAATCTCACGAGCTGAAGCTTGTCGAATCATGTTTTTGACAGCAAGTGTTTGAGTTTGCGCAGATGTTAAGCATGTTTCAGATCGGTGCCGTCGGGTGTTGTGGTGTCAGAACTGCATCAGTTCCTGAGAGCTTATGATGCATGAGAGGGTTATTTCCGTGGAAGACCGGACCAGACTACCATGCTCCCTGCTAAGTCTATGCCTTGGAGTGGTGCTTCGGGAATCTGAACTTCGCAAGTCAGCGTCGATGTCGTCCCCTGCGTGGAGATGTATCGCTGATTGCGTCTCCTGTCAGAAGGTGCAACATGACCGCTGGGCACATATTGCCTGAGCAAACAGGGCATTCGAACCGACTAGCAGAAGACGTAGTCACTTGCTGGTCTCTTCGTAGGGCGTGGTACCATTCTGTGGTGCCAGGAGAAATCGAAGTAAGTAGAGGATGAGGACACGATATATGTGCAGCAACACCTGCCCTCCAGCTGCATGGCCGGCATCGCCTGCACAACACGAACATGTATCCGGTATCACGAAGCAGCTGAGATGCAAATGCTAGATTTAGTCATCGCAAGCGGTTGATGTCACCCCACCAGGTGCTTTGTCGCTTGCTGCTTCTTGATACAGGCTAGTCTCGATTATTTCTTCTTCTTTCTTTAGTTCGAGGCTGAGATGACGACTCCTCGCGTGTTCCATTTGCACCTGCCTATTGATTTAGGAACCTTCGACGCATTGCGCAGCACGAAGAAATGCTTGAACACAGCGAGCCATTGGATTAGATGACGCTGTGAGACTCTGCAGCATTTCAGGAAGGGGTCATCGAGCCCCAGACTACGCAGAAAAAGCACAACAAGAAACTTCATGCAAACCCAACTCTGCAGTACACCAAATATTCTCCAAAAACCATCCAGAATTGATCGACAATGACCTTGCCAGCAAATCGCAGTGTGCAGTCTCGTGTTGGCCTAACTCCATTCCAGTACGTGCGTTGTCATCCTCTGCCGTGCAAGGGCGTCAGATACGAACATGTCCACGGCATCAGCCCTTAGTCTCACCTGCATCAGCCGTCCACCGTCCCACCCAGTCGTGCGACAAGTCAGAGCTCCTTCTCGCAGCTTCCCGCTTCTTTAGCTCAGCTTCCCACGCCTTCTGATCCCGCTGTCTCCACTCCTCGCTATCTTCTTCGTTCTCTGGGATAGACATCGCTCTAATCTGCGCAGCGTCGAGGCTCCAGGGGTTGCTACTACGGTGCGCAGACCGTTTTGCCTCCCTCTTTGCAGCTCTTGAGGCGTGCCCGAACTTGAATTCCGCAATGTGATCCTCGATTATGTGAGAGGTAGCGCTGACAGGGTTTGGTATATGGTACTTTCTCATGTCGAGGAACGATCCGGAGCTGCCAGTCGAGGAGACTGAGCTGAAGGTGTCCGAGTGCTCGAGGACTGGGTAGGGTGTATCAACGTGGGCATATGATTTGTAGTGCTTGTGTGTCTTTGCGTCAATTGGTGCAGAGAGCGATGGTGAACCAACTGAGGATGTCCTGATTGATGGGCTCATGGCACGGTGCCGGGACGGCGAAGATGGGAAGCGTAGGTCGAAGTGATCGCCCATCTTGGAATGCACTTGCTCAGATAGGTGGGTTAGCTGTATGAGAGATGTCCGCGACGTGCTACGATACTGGTGGTCGGTCGTTAAGTATCAGCGTCGATGTATTTGCCTACCTGGGTTGCATTCGACAGTCACACACTTCGGACAGGTTGCAAGCAAATAATATAAGAGTACAGGATACCTACTTTAAGTTCGAGATGTGCTGAGTTCAAACCGTCATCTCAAGTGTCTGTAACATATCATTCGTCGTCGTGCCAGCTTATGGAAGTACGCTTGCTTGATTGTAGTCCTTAGTAAGCTTCATATCTGCATAGTCCGGGGTAGCTCATTCGACCGCATATCCATTGAGGATCCCTCAGCATCAGCAATTGCTTCGTAAGGAATACTTGGCACAGCACAACTAGGATTGAAAGAGGGAGCGCATACTGGAAGAGAAAGGCGCGAGGACCGAAGGGAAACGCATCAGTCTGTGCCGTTCCTTAGTGTGTGATGATGAGTAAGCTAGATCCCACGTTTTAGGAATCGGCCGCGTGGATCAGAGACATGTCAGCGTTCATGCACTTAAACGTGATGAGAAGCAATCGATAACTGGCAAATGAACTCTGCGGACGCTCTGTTTCGACATACCGACTTCCGGGGTGTCCAGTGACGCACGTAGGACGATGGGCGACAACGAGAACGTTCAAATCCGTGTTTCATGCATAGCGATGGAAAAATGTCAGCTACGTCCGAGGCATACCGGAAGCAGCAGGGTGCTCACAATGAGGCTACAATGCGATAGTATGATGAAAGTAAGAACTGAGGATTCTAGATCGTGCATAGATTGATTCTTGCCACCGTATGGCTGCAGCTTGTTCGCTGTCTGATTGTGCTAATGATACAATGCTCGTAGTTACTCGTGTACTCGTAAGGGGTATCTCGTGATTCGAAGTTGAATGAAACCAACTTTTTTGTAATGCCGCCTGCCCTGTGATAGCCATCACAACCTCCAAAGGCAGTATGCACGCCCCTTCGAATCGTTGATGAAATTGCAACCTTGTTCCGAAAGCGCCGTCGCTGGTGAATGCATAAACACTGATGAATCAAGCATGCTCATGATCTGTGCAAAGAGACACAAATCTTTCGAGACCAATGCAAAACGCCAAAATGCTAGTTGAGTTGTCGGGAAATTGCGCTCAGAACACACCTGCGAGCTTCTTCAGACCCTTCTTGAGGTTTCGAGTCGCAATGTCGGCACCTGATTCAGCCGAGCTTGTGCTGGAAGCAGAATTTTTGCTGTCACGCCGTGATAGAAGATACTTTGCATCTGTGCTCTGGTTCGATGATCGGTGAAGGTTGCCAGCACCACCTCGGCCAACGTGGTATACTGGGGCGACGTGCTTGGCTTGTTGCATCTCCCGCTGAAGCTCCTCGTCAAAGGAGAACATTCTTGGTGTTTCGTGAACGTAGTTGCCAGCACCTCCTCGCCCTGAGATGAAAGATCGGCGAGGTGCGTGAAGAGAGACATTGGAGGCTCGTGATGCTGGACCTGACGCATCAGAACCCCTAGTTACTGTATCTGGTGCCTTGACTGCATTTCCTGCACCTCCTCGTCCGGTAGAAATGTATTGCTGGCTGAGCGTTACCGACGGGTGTGGCTCGACGACTGTGTATCTTGAAGACATGTTTGCTTGATTACGAGGGTGTATAGGACGGTGTTGCTGGTAGTGTGATGGACTTGTGTTTGTTTATATGTGGTCAGGCTAGTTGATTGTATACTACTTTGTATTCTACGAGGCAAAGGACGATTACGAGAACGACTGCTACCGCCTTATATCCAACTTGCTAACTGAAAATCTTGACGACAAGCGGGCAGGATGAAATTGGACATCCGCTGCTTTCCATGCTGAATGCAGTTACACGAAGCATCACGAGTGTCGTCGATTACACATAGAAATCCAGCAAGTTCTTGGAGCCTGCCGTTAACTGAAAAGCGGCCAGGAGGCGCGTCGGACGCGATGCAGTTAACTGGAAAGCGCCTGAAAATTTGCGGTCAGCTGGTCGAGAACGTCAGCCACAAGCTTGCCATGACCACGATACTAGTTAAGGTTGCCATGTTTTAGGCTTTGTTGTCAGGCTTGAAGTCAGATTTTCATCATCTAAAATTTTCAATCTAGCGCGCCGCTTGCGCAGGTCACTCTGACAGTCGACTGCGAAGCAAGCTCTGTCACTGGCTGGAACGATTGTGATCGAGTAATGCCAAATTTAGCGGTGTCAAAATTTGCTGCCCCGGATTTCATCGACTGGCCGACCGTGCATCATAGCCTTTCTCTCAAGGAGGGGAAAGTCCTTTCAATGTATTTCTGTTACCCCCAGGAAACTACTTCCTTGCATCGGACTCCAGCATCGACCGCCTTTATGTCGCGGTTTCATGGTCTCGCTCACCATATTGGGAGGAAGAGCTAAGCCGGTCCGTCCACCAATGCGACACCTCTGTTGGATCAGGTGCTTTTGCTGTCAAGACTTGAATCTCATTGTGGAAAGGCTTGCCTTTTGGGACCGTAGTGCTTCCCCGGATTTTCGTGAACTGTACCTTCGCGTGGTTCCCCACAAGAACATGAGCCGTCCAGCCATGGCGTGCGGTAACGAAAACGGTAACCTATCAGGATGCACGATGCACCGATCGCTGTTCCTGCGCTATTTGTTGCCAGATAGGTGAACTCCAGCTCCAGTTCGACCTGCTTGGCTAGACAGGGAGGGGATTCTCTTTGGGTGGTCGGACCGCAGGATTGCGTGAGCTGACTCGTTTCCAAGTGCCAAAAGTGTTGTGCTTTATCGTGGCTGGTGATCTGGGCTCTCAGCTGAATTTGGTGTGCAAAATGTCTGGATTCTCGTGCCAGTCGCTCACGCTCACCCACATCTATAGCACGAGTCAGTTCACCATCAAGGTGTCTGCGTGCAGCAACTTACTTTTCTGAAGGTGCTCAAGCCAGCCAAGATACTTCCGCCAATCCAGGTGCTATACTTCCTTTCCGGTGGAGCAAAGATCTTGATGCGCATATCTTTGACGGCCAATCTCTGGATCTCATGGAGGAGGCGGTCACCAAAACCTTTGCATAAGGTTGTGCCGCCGCTCAGTACGATATTGGCGTAGAGATTCTTCCGAAGGTCCAGATCGGTCCTCGTGATAGCGTCGACGACCATCTGGTGGACACCTGGGTACTCTGAACCGATCAATTCAGGTTCAAACAAGATCTCCGGGGCCCTGAAACGTTCTGGGCCTAGCTTGATCTTGTGGCCGTCTGGTAAGACGTATTCAATGTCCTTCTTTTCGACCTTCCATAGGCCTTGCTCAAGCTCCTTCTCTTCCTTCCGAGGATCAATTGCGACGTATGCAGTCTTCTCTTTCATGACTCGGACAATCTCCTTCTCCGCACTGGTGTTGAAAACGTGGCCGGCCTTGCGTAGCTGTAATTGCATGTTCTCGGTCACATCTCGACCCGCGATATCCATTCTGCGTATGCTGCTCGGTATGGCAAAGCCTTCATAGACAGGCACTGTATGAGTGACACCGTCGCCAGCATCCAAGACGACGCCGGTTGTTCGACCACTTGCGTACAGACTGAGGACTGCTTGTATGGACATGTATACTGCTGGCACGTTGAAGGTCTCGAACAGGATCTGGGCAGCCATGTCACGATTCGCTCGAGGATTTAGAGGCGGCTCGGTCAGGAGGACAGGGTGTTCTTCAGATAGTGTCTTCAGCTCATGCTCGTAGACGTGCGACCATATCTTCTCCATGTCATCCCAGTCAGTGACGATGCCATGTTCGAGAGGATACCTGATCTTGAGCAGTCCTCTTAGTTCCTCTGCTCTCTTGCCGATAAAGGTGTCGCCTTCGAGAGCACCAGCGAGTACTCGCACGTGTTTTGGACGTCCAACATATGATGGGAAATATGCTTGGGGCAGATCTGAGCCAGCAAAGCCTGCTCTTATTGTACCACTTCCATTGTCTATCACCAGCGGTACATTGTGTAAAGAGCCGACATCAGCCATGCTTGTAAGGTCACCGAGCCAAGAGTTGGACAGTCATGGAGGCGGAAATCGACTATGAGACTTTGATTGCGGTAGGGAGTAGATTATCCAGCAAGCTACGTTCAGGGTATATGTGTTCGAGGCGGGCCAGGGTCCCCCTTCGATGCTGACCAGAATTATTGGAGGGCGCGTCTGCCCTCAGAGACGTGTTCTGGAGTCGATGCTTTACTGCCTTACTGCCTTACTGTCTTACTGCGCTTATGCCTCAGGCCTACAACTGCTCATTTACTTGTAGCATCGAAGTTCCCGACTGTTCATCCATATCGCTCGAACTTTACTACCAGGCACGAATACTCGGCAGCCCATATCTCTTACCCATATTCTGCCACCGCGTGTCTCCAACGACTGCGCTGAGCTTTCTTCTTCCGCTGTTTTCTTCGTACACGTCGCGACCATGCCGAAATTCTTCTGTGACTACTGCGACGTCTATCTCACACATGACTCGATGTCTGTGCGCAAGTCGCATAATACTGGTCGCAACCACCTGAGAAACGTCACAGAGTACTATCAGCAGATAGGGCATGAGAAAGCGCAATCAGTCATCGACTCAATCACGAATTCATATGCTGCCGAAGGCCAGCCAAATCCCATGCTTCAACAGCCTGGCGCTGGTCCAGGTTTCCCCCCCATGGGCTTTCCAGGTAGCCTGCCTCTTGTGACATAGCAGCGCTGTACTGACAGACACAGGAATGCCTCCGCCACCCTTCGGCGCTCCTCCCGGCCAAGGTGGTATGATGCTGCCTGGCGGCAGGGGTATGCCATTTCCTCCATTCGGCCCTAATGCCGGTCCTCCAAACATGCCAAATAGCATGCCATTCAGCCCTCCTCCACAAGGCTTTCCTCCCAATTTCCAACCACACTTTCCTCCACAAGGCTTCAACCAGAATCAACAGCAAGGGCAACATGCTTTGCCAGGTAATCCTAACCCTGCTCCCGGTCTGAACCAAGGGCCTCCTGGAGGCTACAACGCCGGGCCACCGCCTGGTGCTGGTATGAACAGACGCTAGAATCGACCAATCAAAGGGATGGAGAGCAACAAAAGACATGGAGATTCGGACGATCACTTGAACAGACCGAAGAGACAGAAACCCTAAAGATACTATACAGTGTTACCGGAGCACGTCATATGTCGAAACACCAATCGAAGAATGAGTTGGTATTACAATCGTCTAGGGAAGGCGCACTCAAGCAGGCTGAGCAGGTGTTACGGCGTGGAGACTGTGGTCTGTAGGGAAAGTGCGGTCCAGGTCAGAGGCAGCATAGCACCCAGGGGAAGGTGCTCAAACGTCACTACCCGCAGTGAATCTGCCACCTTGCTCCCAGCTACTATTGCCATCCGTTCGTGGCATAAGAGTGCTTCACCGATTATGCATTGTTGGACGTTATGCTAACTAGTTCTTCCTCATGATCTCCTTCAACATCATCATACCATGACTTGGTCCGAAGTCCTAGCATTCGTCCTTGGGTATTTGGTTACACCTGCACTTGCTATTGGCGCAGCTGCGCTGGTCATTCACCTCACTCTCCTCATCCAGAGCTACCGTTCGCAACGAGCGATGAGAGCAGACTCCCTCACACCCACATTTTAGAGCATTTCGCCACCTGCCCGTATGGCAGAAACGGGCGAACCGTCCCAGGCTGTATTCGCCAGGTCCGGCTCGGTTGTATCCCGATTCAACGAACAGTTTAGCGATTCTTCAGGCGCATGCTCACCAGTGCGCAGCCCACTATGCCCTTCTGGCCACCCGCATCACATTATCCAACGGCTAAGAGTCGAGTCCGCTCAGCGCAGCCAACTACTTAACAAAACAGATCAAGCGTCCACCAAGAAGAGGGCCGGAACATTTGCCGAAAGAAGATCTCGACGAATGTCCACACCTACCGCCATAGCTTACGAAAAACGCCGCAGCTCTGCCAAACAGCTCGTTGAAAAGCATCGTTCTGCCAAAGAAGCACGCCGAAAGTATGAGAAGGAGCTCAAGCGAAAAGGTCGACTATGCGGTACTATGTGGGGCTACGATCCAATGGCTGGGCGCATTCCTGACGCACAAAACACCGCCAATTCGGTCCACCATGTGCACGGATGCTATATTTCTCGCGGCTCTCGCAACGACAGCGACGAATATGGTGTCGACGAGATTGATACGCTCGGGCGACGGACCGGCAGACAGTGGTTACAAGGGACTAAATGGGGCATCGAGTGTGGTGGTCCTGGCAGAGAACCGCATTTTGAAGACAGTTGTAGAAGAATGGACAATGGGAGTGCGAGACAGATGCTTTGCGCAGGGTATGGACGCGGAGAAGAAGCCAGGGCCCGTGGGTCGCCGCTTAGACGTCCAGATGACTAATTTGAGCCATTCGACTTGATTGCAACGATAGTGGCACTGTCTATGAGATAGGAGGCAGGCTATTGCGTCTCCTAGAAGTATTCTTATCACATGCGCGACCTCGAGGACTTCCCTTGTTTGGCCTCCCCAATCGAGCAAGTAACAGAATGGCATATAATTCCTCGTGAATGTGCAGAGCCGATCACAGCTACCTCTTCTGCATCGTTGCACCTCCATCCACAGTAATTGACTGCCCAGTGACAAAGCCCGCCCCAATCAACCATTCCGCACAATCAGCAATATCCTCCGGCATCCCCCCACGGTTGGCAGCAAATTTCTCAGCATCATCACCCTCGATCGACCATTTCAAGCCCTCTTCATCACCTTTCTTGCTTTCATGCGCAACCCTGATACGCCCAGGGGCAATCAGGTTCACTCGGATCCCGAACTTGGACAAAGACACAGCCATGCTATGCGTCAGACCGATCAAGCCAGACTTCGTCGAAGCGTAGCCCTCCTGATTCGGATCAGACTGAAGCATTCGGAACGACGACACATGGATGATGCACGGGCTAGACCCTTCACGCTGCTGTTTCCGCACTGTCCGGTCCTGGGACACCTTCATGTACGGCAGGACAGCCTGGCTGAGGTGGAACGGCGCAGTCAGATTCGTCTCGACGTACGCCTGCCACTCGGTCGACGTGTCGAAGTCGTCCATGGACTTGCCATCCTTCCAGAAGGGCGAGCTGATGCCGCCGTTGTTGATGAGCACGTCGATGCGGTCGTCGAAGAAGGCCGCGGCTTCTTTGGCCGCCGTGCGGATGTCGTCGATGCTGCGGAGGTTGCAGAGCGACCAGCCGAAGGCGCGGTTGGCGCTGTATGCGTGCAGGTGGGTGTTGGCCGTGTGTTCGAGCTCGTCTTTGTTGAAGTCGAGGATGTAGACTCTGTGGCCCTTTTTGAGGAAGTGGCGGGCGAGGCAACGGCCGATGCCTTGGGCAGCTTGATTGTGTTAGGGTTTGTGGGTAAATTGGGTTGTTTGAGGTTCGCTAACCTCCGGATATTAGGATGTGTTTTTGTGGTGGTGCTGTTACTTGAGGTGTTGAGGCGTTGATGGCTGAGGAATTCGCAGCCATGACTGGTGAGGGCGCGGGTGGTTGTAGATTAGGTTGAAGTGGTGTACTATGACTACTTGACGTGAAGTGGCCAGCATTGAGATGTTCCTAGAAGATAGAGTTCTGGAAAGGGTCATTGATGATGTTTCCAGATTCTTTCCCTGCCAAGATGAGGTTCACCCATAACCTGTATTTTTTGTCACTAACTGCCCTCACGGCCTGGAATTATAAGTTGGTGGAAGTCTAATTTTCCAATGGGGTTATGCCCAAGATTTAGACTCCAGCCAACTCATAATTCCAGGCCGTGATGAATGCAGCATCCCGCCCTCGGCTCCCCACCAAGCACACTTTGCAAGCTTGACACTGCCGTCACTGCACATGCTTTACAAGTTTATTACACGTTTGTCCTTCGTACGGCTTCACTATTCGACCTTCCCTTATCTCGGCATGGAAGATCAACGGCTAATGTCCAGATTTGAGCTATACCAGTTTCCGCGATCAGTTTGCGGCTAGGAAGGGGTAATACCCCAGCCCTTTTGAGTCTGAATTGAGGACGAAGCTCGACATCGTTGTGCTGGAGGGAACCGTGTTGTGTCAAATGTAGGTGCAGCGCGTTTAGATGACTACGCGTAGGCGAAGAAGTACTTGATTGAGATCAACTTCTCGTATGCCGTTGACTCAGGGACATAACTCGAAGTTGGCTGACATATCTCCGATACATATGCCTGCGTTCTAAGCAAGACTCACAGGCTGAGTATCCCAAGTAGCAATCCACGCCACTGCAAAAATCAGGATCCATGTAATAATCCATAGTGTGCTAAACCCGAGGCCAATGAAGCCAATCCAGTAGCCGAAGAGACTCGCCACCAGCAATGGGATGTGGGCGAAGGCGCAGAATACGAGGAAGGCGTCGAAATGTCCACGACCCTACAATCGCGCAAGATTAGGTTAACACCAATTCAGCCTCCAGACAACCATACGTCCCAGCATCACCGGCGTAGACTCACGACATTGTACCCCAGAACCATTCTCTCCCCATCGTCGACTTCGGCAATTACCGCCAGGCAGTACCCAATGAAGAAGAACCCAATTACAGATGAGACAAGCGTTATCACGAATTCCAAGATATCCCCGGCGATGAGGTTCCGATAGAGCGAGAGGCAGTGGACCAAGGTCCTAGTACCAAGGGTGCAGATCATGCATATGCGGCGGAGGCGGTCTGTAGTGGAAGAGCGGTTGAATGGGTTGTAGGCTGCGGCGTTGAAGGACCACAAGGAGCGCATACCGGGACAGTAGCGGTCTTTGACGGTTCGGATGTGAGGACTTTGGAGGTCGGTTAGGCTGTAGATGCGCGCCATGTTGGGAGGTGGATTGGTGGCTGGACCAGTTCAGAGGGTTGGTTTGGCAAGCACGATGGTAGAAAGCTGTTGACTCTTTTACACTTTGTCTTCAAACAGCTCGGAAATACAGAGGGAGGGATCGATGGAAGGGGATACATAATGCGTGAGAGAGCTCGATGATAAGTAGGGCATGGTATCTTCCGATACAAGCGGCTCACCTAGACAGTTGAGTAGGAATGAACGAGAAGTAGTGATATTGACCTCCGCTTCTGGGTTCTGCTGTTAGGATGTGTACTAACGCGCTGCGGCTAGGCTTTTGTGAGGCCGCCATACTAGCATCTAGCCAAGACGTGGATCGCAAAAGGATTGCTACAAATAAGCTAAGTTGGGGCTTGATTTCTGTCGCTAGGGGAACTTTTCCGCCCTACGGTAAGTGTTGTGTCTAGGTGTCCACTTACAGCTAAGTTCTTTTGCGGTCGCCCTTTCTTTCTGGTACGGGCTCGAGTAGTATAACTCAAATCCGCAATATAATGGCGACTTTACATCCTGAATGCATTTCGAGGTGATAAGGAATCCGTAGCTGCGCGCCAGGGAGAAGGTGTCCGTGTTGCTTTGATTGTGACAATATATGAACACACAGTGGTAAGACGGACCGCGCAGTAGACGCCTACCACCACGTCTTCCACAACAGGTATAGACCCCATGCCACTTCCCAGACATGAAAGCCGCTTTTGCATAGTGGCCGAGAGCGAAGGGCATTGACGTTTGGGGATGTCGACTCACTTAGCTTCTCAGCTCAAAAGTGAGCTCTTCTCACGCTACTCGCTGGTGCCATCAGAACAGTGGCTTAGCGACTTTCTGTCAGGCAGTCGCAATCCATCGCATCCATTACCATCGTTGACTTCAACTGCTCACTTCCGCCTGCTATCGACAGACTTCACCACGGCTCTGTCAAGGCGACCAGGACAGGTATTCCCAAGCACAATTTCGGACGTTCATACGAAAGAGCTTGTCCTGCAAACAGACATACCGGTACAGGTTCTAGACATACAAGACACGAGCACATCCAAATGGGCGCAGATAGAAGCAATCGAGCGTGTAGAAAGAGGTGAAGAGATACGAGGACGAGAAGTTATAAGGAATGTGCCAGGAGTCAATGATGACGACAACGGCAATGGTGGAGAGCAAGCCCGCGACAGCTCGAGTCGGCCGTCGGCGGCTTCATCGTCAAACGTACCCAGTGACTCCAGGAAAGGCTCCACCGGGCCTCACAAGCTTCTTCTTCAAGATGCAGCGGGCTCGAAAGCGTGGGCCTTCGAGATGTCGCGGGTTGAAAGGATCACCATCGTCAACTCGAATCCACCTATGACAGGCGCTGCGGCTGCTCAAGTTCCAGCGGAAGGCATGCAAATCGGATTCAAACTTGTGCTCAAGGAAGGTACAAAGGTGAGACGGGGACTGATCATGATGACTCCTGCAAGCACAACAGTTATGGGCGGAAGAGTAGAGATCTGGGACAAGAAATGGAGGGATGGTCGCAAAGCGAGATTGAAGCAGGAACTTGAAAGAGAGAACGCAAACTGATCTGCCCTCTCGATTGAGGCGTTCCGTTTGCTTCATGGAATCACTCCAAATGGTTACGGATCCGACAGGATGCGGGCGCTACTTGCGCCGCTGTGGACGGTTACAGTGCCTTCCACGAGGTTGAACGCACTTCGACTACCATCTACAATGCTCGGAGCCTGCCGGTGATTACGTGCTGGGGTTGGTCGTACCAGAAAGTCGCTTTGCCATAACCAGCGACGCTTGCTTCAGTGTTGATGCAATCTTGATTCTGCTTGCGGCTTGGATCTCCGAGCTACCCCCTTGCAACCGAACGCGGCACGAGGCATTGTTCGAGTCCGCAGGCCTGTCGCATTTGGAAATAAGAATAGCACTGTAAGGGTTGGCCTGTGTCTTCGCACAGCGTGGGCGATCGTACTTGGTAGGATAGAACAAAGACGATGCATAGTTTCGATCATTGATGATTGAGTTTCGACTAGGAAACTTGAAGCTGTCTAGAAAAAAGATGTGAATAGCTCATTGACACCAAAAGAAATGCTACAGTTAGGGCCTTGAATTTTGACCTGGCTTGCACAGCGGCTGTGGCCTTAGCAGATACAACGAAGCTTCCAGACAAGCTTTTTAAGACGGTGTAAAGAAGTCCCCTAATAAGCTTTGGCCAGCTTAAATTTCAAGCTCGTGATGGTAGTCGGGGCTATGGGCGATAACGAGGCTGATGAAGTACGGCAATTGTCGCGCCGCACTGAGGGAATCCTAGAAGATCCGAGGCATCATTATTGGAAGCACCAGCACGAAAAAGAGGAATAGGTCGCCGACAGGTAGCGCAACGACAGCGACCATCCCCTCCGCACGGACTTTTTGACAATTAGGGGTCCACGCTTGCTATAGCGATTAGCACTATAACTCGATAACGAATAGTCGGATTAATCTATAAGTAGTATCGTTAGAAAGCTTAAGCTCTCTAATTTTTACGTATATAAGTAAGTTAAATAGATAAAATTTACTATCGTACTAATATTATAATAAACTTTTATCTTAAGATTTTTACTTTTTATTAATAAATATATATGTATAAGTATTATACCTAGTTTCTAAGTACTATATATAAATTTAAGATATAAATTAACGATCTATATACTTTTTAAGCTATAAAGTTTAGTACTATTAGCTAAACTTATACTTAAAGTTAAGTACTTAAGAGAAAGTTATACTTAAGATTAAAAATCTTATAACTTTTACTAATTATACTAATAAAGTAAAGTAAGAGTATTTATATAAAGTTTAAGTACTATTTAACTTATTTTTAAGGTTATATTAATAAATCTTAATTTATATTATTATTGAAATTAATAAGTAAAATAAGTACTTTAAGTACTTTAATACTTATATAACTTTACTAATACTTATAATATTAATATAAATACTTTATATATAAGTTTTTTAAACTTTATACTTACTATTATAATAGTCTTAAAATATAAACTTCTATATATAACGTATAATAAAAGTTTTAAATTTACTTACTAAATACTTTATAAAGATATATTAAGAATTATCTAATTTTAATTTATTATATAATCTTATTATATAGTATACTAAGTTAAGTACTAAAGTATATATATAAGTAGTTAAAAGCTCTTAAAGTAAGTTTAAACTTATATATAAACCTTATAAATATAAAGATTTTATAGAAAAATTTAAATTTAAATATCTTATTAAGATCCTTATAGAATATTATATAACTTATACTACTATTAATATTAATATAATAAAGTAATACTACTAAGTAAGAACCTTAATTATATAAGTTAAACTTATTTTATATTATTAATTAAGATTTTAACGTTCTTAGCTTTAAGTATATTAGAAATATATAAATTATAATTATTTTTATATTAAATTACTCTTTATAATATATATTAATAGTATATTAGCTTAAAGTTATAAGTTATATAGATTTAAGTAGCTATTATTATCTTTTAAATAATTAAAGTAGTAGCTAGGTTTAACGCTTAAGCTCTTAGTAACTTAGAGCTATATTATAATATAAAGTATATATATACTAAATATAAAACTATATTAATAAGATATAATATTAAAAAGTCTTAATTTATATTTATATTTATACGTTTTATCTTAATAAAAAGTTATATTATAAGTAAAAGAGAAGCTTTTTAAGCTAATTTAACCCTTTATATAATATATTAGTATATAAGATATATATATATAGATATAATCTCCTTTTCTTAAGCTTTTTAACGGTACTACTTATAGATTAATACGACTATTCGTTATCGAGTTATTATAAGTGTCGCTAACAATCTAAGCGAAAGTGTAAATTGTCAAAAAGTCCGTGCGGAGGGGATGTGTGGCTGAAAAGCAGAACGGGGCTACTCTAGTACCCCAGACGATAGAGTGCCGCGTCATGCGTGATGACGATCGGGCTTGTCGATCATCAGCGCGGAGAGCACGTCCCGGCTCGGCATGCCATCACATCTAGCTCACTCGTGTTACCTGCTCGCAAACAAGTATAGGACATTCACACCCACGACGGTTGGGACTTCTAAGAATTGACCACAGTCAACGCTACACATCGCCATCGAGAGTATTCATCATGGCTTTGGGTGAGGGCAAAGCAGAGCACTTGGAGAATGATCTCGCACCAGCCACTACTGCAGAAGATCCGACGGTACTCGCAGACAATGTCGCCTACGGTCCGGGTGGCATCAAAGGCATTGTCAGCTCGCCGTTCATCTTCGGTGCAGCTTTTATCGCCAGTCTAGGAGGATTCTCTTTCGGCTACGACCAAGGCGTCATTTCGATCATCAATGTGATGCCTCAATTCCACGACCGCTACCCCGAGGTCTCCCCATCAACTCCAGGTTCTGGCTTCTACAAAGGCTTCATGACTGCCATGCTAGAGGTGAGATCTATGAGAGTTTCAACTACGATAAGATTCATAGCCAACTAATAACGTTGTCCAGTTTGGAGCTTTCTTGGGGTGCTTCTTCATGCCATGGCTGGCCGATAAGATTTCCAGAAAATGGGCACTTTCTGTCGTTGTGTGCATTTTCAACCTTGGTGCTATCATCCAGACGGCGGCCCCCGATTATGGCGCGCTTGTGGCAGGTCGTACCATCGGCGGTATCGGCGTTGGAACTCTAGCACTCGGTGCCCCCTTATATATTTCAGAAATCAGTCCGCCAAATCTAAGAGGGGCACTTCTCGTACTTGAAAGTGTTTCGATTGTGAGCGGAGTCGTCATTGCATATTGTGAGCTATATTCAAGCCCAATCATGCAAGGCTAACGATATGCCAGGGATCACTTACGGTACACGCTACATGGACGGCGAAATTGCCTTTAGGCTACCTTTTGGGCTCCAGATGGTCGCCGTTACTGCTCTTGGCTTTGCCATCCATTTATTCCCGTTCTCGCCACGTTGGCTGTCCCTTGTAAATCGCAACGATGATGCCCTCCAGGCCCTGGCCAAACTTCGGCGCCTACCACCGACCGACGAGCGGGTCCAAACCGAATGGAAGGGCATCATGGCAGAAGTCGAGTTCCAGAATGTGGTCCAAGAAAGGACGCATCCAGGAAAGCGCGGTTTCAAGCTTGAAGTGCTTCAATGGACGGACCTTTTCAAGAAGAAGACCATTCGACGAACAGCTGTTGGTATGGGCGTGGCGTTTTTCCAGCAATTCTCGGGCATCAACGCGTAACTATTCGTCCTGAGTGTTCCCGATTCTCACTAACGCACTTCAGGTTCATCTACTATGCCCCCTCCCTCTTCGAAACCCTCGGAGCCGACTACGAGATGTCCCTCATTCTTTCGGGTGCCCTCAATATTCTACAACTCGTAGCGGTTATCATCTGTTTCTTCGTCATTGACCATGTCGGCCGTCGCCCACTCGCATTTTGGGGCGCAGTAGGTATGTGCCTAGTCTACGTCACCATCGCCGCTCTTGTGGGAGTGTATGCTCCCAGTTGGAACAATGCCGCTGCTGGGTGGGCTACTGTGTCTATGGCATTCGTCTACATGCTCGTCTATGGGGTGTCATACTCGCCGCTTGGGTGGGCTCTGCCGTCTGAAGTGTTCAGCACGGCCACTCGAGCAAAGGGCGTTGCCCTTTCGACTGCGACTGTCTGGATATCCAACTTCATCATCGGCGTCATTGTGCCGCCCATGCTGGAATCTGCTGGCTATGTAAGTTTCTTCCCACTCAGGAAACCCGTCTCGGCATAATTACACAATGACTGTGGGCGAAAGCATTGAGAGCGAGATGCATTGGGCAATGCGTCTGGACTCGACTGCCAGAAGCTCTCCCCTTTCTATCCTTCCCAAGAGCAGTCTCTACCAGTTCAGGTTCACTGGTTACTGACCATCTTAGGGCACGTACATCTTCTTTGCGGCTTTCTGCGGTTTGGCCGCTGTCTGGGCTTGGTTCCTCGTGCCTGAGACAAAGGGCAAGACGCTGGAAGAAATGGATGATGTGTTCGGCGACACTAGTGGCCATGCAGAGAAAGAGATGATGAAACAGGCTGCTGCCAATGCGAGGCGGCGGAGCACTGCTGCTATGAGCATGGCAAGTCAGGCTAACGAGGCGCGAGAGAAGAATGCCGTGTAAGATGATTAAGGAGTGTATTCTCGAGTCTGGGAAGATGCAAACCTTTCAGAGCCGAGCTCGTTTAGCTGACATCAGATTGTTACCGTGCCACCCGTTGCACCATTACCGAGCCGCCTACGCCTCCGCGACTATTGACCTCGAGCAGTCTCCGGATCTCCCGAGCCAGTGAAGATCCAACCCCACCTCAGCGAATCCTCATCGAAGCCTCCATAAGCCTCACGCTCTCGAGCATCTGCATTTTCACCACACTCACCAGTAGGTTCTCCCCATTCTGGCCTACAGCATGCACCAAAACATTCTCGCCGTATCCACAATCATTCTCATCCGCCGCTACCTCATCATACTGCTCGTAGTTCTCCTTCGTCACCCCATCTGCCTCATTCACCAACACATCCAGAGCCAACTTCCTCGCATCTTCATACCGCTCAAACGCCCCGTCAATTTCGTACGACCACGAGGCTTCGCCGTCAGATCCCTCGCCGTAGTGCGCACGGGTCCGCACAACGTAGTACAATTCCTTGCAGATGCGTCCGTCCTCGAACTGATGCGTCCACTTTGCATCGTTCGGTGTCATCACGATGCGGACTTGGAAGACAGTGCCGTCTTGGGCGATGGCGTGGACGAGCAGACCATCGCGATTCCGCGAGGGAACGTGCTGCTCGTCGAAGTAGGCGGCGCTGACACCGTAGGCTTTGAAGAACTCTGCTTCGTAGCCGGCGTCGAAGAGGGCGCGGTGGGCGGCGGCTTTGGCGAGGGAGGGGGAGTCGTAGGTTCCTATGACTCGAAGTTTCTCGACTTGTTGGGTTGGGTCTTTGGCGAGGTGGGAGGATGTGATGAGGATGTGATAGTTCTTGTCGGATGAAGCGTGAGCGTCGATGTGTGTGGATGGCTCGGCTTGTGATGTTTTGTTGCTGTTCAGCAGGTTGGGGTCGGCGTTGATTGAGGCGTAGTAGTCGCTGTACCACTCGGGTACAGGTTTGGCGCGAGAGAGCATCGTGGCGGTGTCGACTTTGGTGGATTGGTTTTCGTATGTGAGTTGCTATTGCTGACACAAGCTCCTGCGATGCATCGTGAGGGCGTAAGGCCTTATACTATCACCCACATGCTGAGGCAATATAGGCGGCGTCAGGCTTTGCCGGAGGATGCTGCGGATGTCACACCACCATTGGTAGCGTGTATCCGGCAGGCATAGTAACGAGGGTTTCGCATGATGCCAGACCGACCGAACCGTGTGTTGCTCAGTTCATCGCGATGGCACACGTCGTAGGAACCCGCCGGATGCGGCCGCCTACGATTGCTGGACCTGCGAAGCGAGGTGCTGCTCGCTACAAGCTTATACACGTCAGTCCCGAGAATATGCGAGCGCTTTCGTGAATTCGTTCATGGACAGGTGATTGGCCATGTTTAGAGCCCTGGATACGAGGGACGTTTGATGCCGAGGACCATGTTGTTCTGGACGAAGTCCCTAGAACAGCCGGGATGTTAGGTGCTCCTTTATTACGCTATCAGTTATCACCCCACTCGTCTGGCATGTGACCATAGCTGACCTCCGAATACCAACCGTGCCAATCAAATAATTTGCTCAATCTCGTGTCATTACAAACCAACGCCCAGCACCAGGGTCCAAGTGACTGTCACACCACCTGAATAGGCGACTGTCTTTGAACTTGGCAGTTTTGGTATGTCGGAAAATGGTGAGAGTACCGAATGTTCAAGATAGGGGCCGTCTATGGCGAGAGCACCGAATGTTCGAGATAGAGACTGTCTATGGCAAAGCCAAGGTATAAGTATGTGTAGCCATTGCGAGCTACGAGATGGGGTGATCCTCAGTCAACACCAGAAAATCAAAGCAGATATCCAGATCAGACCAACGCTTTCCCGAGCCAAACCCGAGGAGACCTACCAGACGCAATGGCCTACTATCACGACTATCCATACCCCTACTATGTCCCTGAGCCATGGCGCACAACCCATGTTCCCCGACACTTTCCAGAGAGGCATTTTCCCCTGGAACATTTCCGCCATGCGGTTGGCCACACACTCGCCAACGTGGCGGACGGTGTCATCCATCCTTGGGGACCGGAGCAACCGATCTATAATCCGTCGATCGACGTCCGGGAATCGAAGAAGAACTATTACGTCGATATTGAGCTACCAGGCTTGGACAACAAAGCCAAGTTGAGTCTAACGTGGAGCAACTCAAAAACTCTCCTCGTGCAAGCCAACCTGGAGAGGCCGAAGGTCAATGAAGATGAAGATGAACAAGCTGGGGAAGAGACTACCAGTGCCACAGCGGCTACTACGCCGACTCCAGGCAACGACCAGTCGACCGAAGGGAAGGACCACGAAAAGGGGCAGAACGTTGCCCTCACTGTCCGTGAGCGCCGCATTGGGTCCTTCGCTCGAGCTTTCAGCTTCCCCACAAAGGTCAACCACGAGGAGCTTGAGGCACACGTGCATGCCGGGCTGTTGAGAATCAAGGTGCCGAAGGTGGAGACTTACGAGATCAAACCAGAGCACAAGGAGGTCGAGGTGAAGCACTCTGGTGCTTGATGCGCCTGTTCATATCCATTGCTAGGAAATAGGCACGGAGCTGCGTGCGTGAGCCGATAGATGTCGCTTTTGTAATGATAGTTGTCGAAGAATTGGCTCTCGATTGACCTTGGCACGATCGCTTGCTCCGAAACCGTCAATAGCATTTCATCAGTATTGCGCTAACATTACTCCCTTTTTCATCAGACCGCGGACCAACTGAATAACCGTCACCCGAGCATTGCTTGGAGCTGATGTGGCTTAGTCACCTGACTCAGGCCCCCATGTGAATGTACTCCGGTTGATACCGTTCGTACACACGTCGAGGAGTCACTGGTTATGATTTGGTAGAACATGAACTGATGAGTTTGGAGCTGGGCCACGCGACACAGGCTCCCAAGTGTGGATGCGGAATTCGTATCACCTGATCGTGGTACTGTCGCCGGATTTGATCTTGCAGGTCATGTGTTCGAGAGAGACTGCGGTGAATTCCGTATTGAGAGCGATAGTGCCTGGCGTAGATTGGAATGCTAATTAAGATGCCTGGGGACTGTAGTGCAGCGCAGAGATTCCATGGCTGGCACAAATTGCTCGGCCTGGAAATCTGAGGTTCCAGAGCAACCCCTGGCTTTCGTCTCCAATACAAAATCCTGAGTGCTTACGCTCGTTTCAGTGTGTCCATGCCGAAACCGTTCGGGTCTCACACACTCGACGTCATCGCGCGACCAGCAATTTCCTATACTTCTTCCTTCCACACCGCGCTCTGCTCTTGCCACCTCATCCCCGTCGTTGGCTTCGGCTTCTCCAACCTCAACAACCAACAAAACCAATCTTCCGCCGGCAAAAGCACATTCCAACTCCTATTACACAAGAAAGACAAAGTAACCGTAAAAGTCGCCACCACAGCATCCAGGTAGTAATGATTCGCCGTCGCAACAATCACCAACAACACAAACATCGGATACACCACACCAGCCACAAGGAACGCCATCCTTTTCCATAATCGCTGCCGTTTAGAGTGATACAAGAACGTACATCCAATCACAAACGCATAAGTAAAATGCAAGCTGGGCATAGCAGCGAGCTGGTTGACATTTTTCCCACCCACCCAAACAGACTCGGCGCTATCCTGGCGCACCGTGTCGTGAAACCCAAAAGAATCCGGTAGCAGTCGTGGCGGCATACATGGCCAGAAAGCAAAGACGAAGAAGGCAGCAAAATTTCCCAAGGTCATGGTCCGCCGGGCGATCGCAAAGGTAGGATGATCAGGCGCGGAGTAGTAGTACCAGGACAGAAACCTAAACTCGTCAGTTGTGTCTTGGGGTTATCAACGCCAAACTTACAGCACAGTCCCCGGAATATGCACTAATGAGTAGGCTCTGTTCAGCAGAGTCATTGCTGAAGTGTGCCCCAGGAAGAAACTCTGCACATCGACTTCTCTGAACGGGAATAAGAACCGTGCGATCGAATCGTGCTCCAACCACAAAATGTTGATACCGTGCGACTGTGCCAGTTCCACGACACCGTTCCCTTTCCCCTCATAAAGACTCGCCGCAAACCCTTTCGTGAAGCTGTATACTGTGTAATTCAAAACCCAGTAAAACATCTCAACGAGGAAGGGGAATTTCTGGAGAATCCGGCTGTGAAAGTTGTTCCGGAAGCGATGAGTATTAGGCGTTGTGATGGCGCGTCCGAAACAAGTCCGTGACTTGCCGTCTACATCCCTACTGCTCGACAGTACGTATTGATCGTCAGATTCCAAGTCTTCGGATCCAGAGTCGTCTTCGAGCAACGGTTTGCTGTGTGACCGTTGATGTCTCGAAGGGACGATGTTGGCTCGTCGGTGTCGATTTATTATTATGGAGCCAACCATTATGCTAACGACTACCTGTGCAATTGTTAGCAGAGCAAAGCCGAGACATGTCGGGACGGGACGCACAATTGGTTCGACCCATTTGTGAGAAGCAAACTGTGGCTTCCCAAGGTCCGGGCCGGACGCCGAATGTGTGGCCATGTTGTCGTTCAAAGGGTATACAGCGTCGATACCGAGGATATTGACAGTCGAAGATGGGCGTCGCAGCGAAGTAAGGAAACGTGATCGTGTGACTTTTGAAGGGAAGCACGTGTCTAGCAAAAGGCCGTTGCAAGCCACCAAAAACGAGAAAATTAAACTATGTTCTGGATGAATGAAGTACAAAGAGAGCCAAGAAGCTTGAATGCAGAAAATGTAAGTGGTAAGGAGAGACAAGAGTTGGTGGATGAAACAGCTTGAAAGTCGCCAGCCAAAGTCTGTAAATAGATGAGTTGACTTTGATTTGTTTCAAAAGGAGGCTTTTCACTCGGCTTTTCAGAGCCGCTCGATTAGGCAGTGCATCGGGTGGATACTTTATGCTTGCTCATGCACTGGAAGAGTGAGCAGCCGTGAGCTTAGCGGAAGCTTAATCCTGGTAGCCCGAACAAATTCACTCCGCCGTGCTTTGGATCTGCTGCCCGGACTCCTTTTCATTTCTTTCAAGGTCTCGAAGGCTGTGACAGCCACACGAGCCCGACTGTTGGTGGATAGACTGTGGCTGAGAGGAAATCTCACAGCCCCCTATCAGCTGCTCGAAATTGCGTGAGGCAGGTCCTGATGTACCGGTACGCCGTCCACGCTGCGGGTAAGCACAATCGCCGAAGCTAGCTAGTGCGGTAAGCAACAATGGCGAATTGTGCATGTTACTGCCGCGCATTTGCTGCAGCGTGCTCCTGTCACCAAGGCAATGACGTACGCTAAGTTATCAATTCACGTTTCATCGCCTCGTGCTCGAAGTCTTCGACTCTCCTGACCGCTTGACGTATTTGTAGCCACTCCCCCGGGTATGTCAACGTGACCGGTACGCAACCTCGATGGACCCAACTTGTCAACAATACACATCCAAGACTGATATCTAGTAAAGCACCGATATGATCTAGACCTCGCGCCGATCACGTACATACCAGAGCTGCCTTGAGATTGTAAATAGCGAGCTGCATTGATTGTGGGCCAACTGTGTGGCAGGAAGAACTTTTGGTACCGAGCGTCTTGATTCCCGGGCGCATGTAGCCCTGAGGTACTAGTAGCGTGGGCTAAATAGGTGGGGAAACCCGAAAGCCAGGAAAAGATATCTCCAGAATCAGTCACACGTACAGCCTCGAATTCGCGAAATAATAATGTTCAAGCAGGATTGAGGGAGCGGTCAGCGTGCAGCCCGGGCACAAGAATACTTGCGGTCGCGCAGAAGGGTGAAACGCCTTTGGAACGTGGTCAGCCCACAAATATCGGAGCCCGCAGATATCGGAGCCCGACGTGCCAGTTAGCTGCCAGTGCGCATCTGGTCTGCATGATGCATGGGGGCTACCAAATACAATGGGTGGCCGTTGGCCCTCCTACCATCGTACTGTGTACCAAAACCTCACATCTCTGAATGACTCGGATCTTTCCCCACCATATGTCCTCGGCCATCACACTTCAAATCCCATTACCAGTAATGCCGCAAATTCAATGGCAAAGTTCCGTGTAGCCGGAGTCCTTAGCGAATACCTTGGCCCGGAGATCGTCGCTCGACTCGAGTCCCAGACGAGCATCGTGACCAGTGCTACGGTGAAATTTGCAGCCAAAAGGTGCTTGAGTAACAGCCACGTTGCTTGCCCGGGACGTGCCGGTGCCTGCTCCAGCAGAACATCAACAAAGTCTGGAAGTGTCAAGCAAGTCTGAACTTTGAAAGCAGCATTATACTGCTGGGGAATACTGCATTGGAGTGTTCTGCATCGCTTCGAAGTGCTCTCGTCGCCAACGATGCACTGCTTTCGAGCACTATAGAGCTTCCGGTATATGCGTAGCTTGCCTCTCAGACTCCTACCCGTGACAGTAATTTATCGTTCGTTCGTCTTGCGACGTCGCACCGTCAGTATGAGTGGCATCGAATTCTCTAGTTGTGGTCGTCACTAGCCCACTGGAACAATCATGCACGCGCTTATCGGGGTGAGAGACAACGTATTCGTGAACAGATACCTTCGATCGACCGATCAAAGGCTCGTGAAGGACGACCCGTGACTAGGCATCTCGCACCAGCTGACTCTTGGTCACGATCTGGACGTCCATATTGATCTAGTCATTCACCGCTTGTCACTCTGAACACATAGATCCTACCGCCTGTGCCATCGAACTGTCTTGGTGGTCACAGAGAGGGGCTCGAGGTCAGGCCATAAAGAGTGCACGCGCCGGGTCGGTCTCCAGACATGTTCGCACGGGTCAGGCAGACGAGCCAATGGTGGGATGCCCACCACTCTGTACCGCATGGGCACAGCTTGCTTGCAAGCCGAGGATAGTTCTACTTCGTCGATCCTAGAGATATCTGTTGCGCGGACTCAACGTTCGTGCCGGTATTACAGTCGCATCGTGCGGGCCATCTGGGTTCCGGACATCGGCGCTGTCAGGGCTGAGACGAAGAACAGGCGTTGGCCTGGTCGCAGTGGTGGGTGTACACCGTTTGCGCGAAGGAGTGGGCATCTCTGTCCATTGAATCGTGTCGTGGTGCTCTAGTTATTTGGTCGTTGAGCAAGAACGTCGTGACCTTTGTGTTGGCTGCGTGTGTTCGATGTTGGTATCCCAGTGCTGTGGGATTGCGGGAAGAATAAATTTATTCGCCGCATGGGACGTGCCTACCACATTCGACTATCATGATAAAACTAATTCCACGCCTACGTGTTTCCAGCACATAGACAGGTGTAGCACAGTGGCGAAACGTGTATGACGCATTAACGATGAAACCCCATAGCTGCTACTGTCGCAAAAGATACGAATGGAAGGCAAGAGCAGGAGATACGCAGGCTCAAGACAAAAGGACACCAACTCGAGAAGCATGACAACATGAAGCTTTTCATGACTACCATGACTCCGCTACAAACCGTCGTGGCATAACAATACACGTCTGTGGACCACCCTTTCATTATACCAACAGCATGCTCGCTGGGTCCTCCATGTACTTCTTCAGTAGAACCAAGAATGTCACTGCTTCCCTGCCGTCCAAGATTCTGTGATCGTAGGTCAAAGCCAGATACATCATAGGTCTGCTCTCAATCTTGCCGTTGATAGTGACAGGTCTCTCCTTAATCGCGTGTAGACCGAGCACGGCAGTTTGTGGTAGGTTAATGATTGGGGTGCCCATCATGGAGCCAAAGACACCACCGTTGGAGATGGTAAAACTGCCGCCAGCCATGTCTTCGATGGAGAGCTTGCCGTCTCGTGCCTGCGTATGTTAGAACCTGCTCGGTGGTATAGAAGCGCCAGACTCACCTTCTTGCCAAGCTCAGCAATACCCTGCTCAATCTCGACCATGTTCATGCTCTCAGCATTCCTCACGACGGGGGTGACGAGTCCCTTCGGTGTAGACACAGCAACACTGATGTCGACGTAATCTCTGTACACGATGGTATCACCGCCATTGGGACCCTCGATCGAAGCGTTGACGACGGGCAGGTCCTTCATTGCAAGGATGGAAGCTTTAGCAAAAGCGCTCATGAAACCGAGCTTGACGTTGTGTTGCTTAAGTATATCGTCCTTGTGTCGTTTCCGGAACTCCATGATCGCAGTCATGTCGACCTCGTTGAAGGTGGTTAGGGAGGCCGCGGTGTTCTGTGACTGCTTGAGCCGTTCAGCTATCCTCAGCCGCATGCGGTTCATTTTCACCTGGAACACGTCAGTAAGTGTACTCTTCACTATGCAAGCATACGCACTTTGTGTTCTCCTCTGCTGCCCTTGCCAAAGGGGTTCGGTGCAGCAGCCGCAGTGTCCTTGGACTCCTTGGATTCTTGCTTGGGTTCTTTTTTAGATTCTTTCTTTGGCTCTTGCTTTGGCTCCTTCTTCGGTTCCTGTTGGAAGTCCTTCTGCGGCTCAGGCTCCTTCGGTGGTGGAGGCGGAGGCGTCTCTTGCATTTCTTGCTTCGGCTCCGGCTTTTTCTCAGCCTTGTCAGCGCCTCCCTCTTTAGGCTCCTCTTTCTGGCCTTCGGGCTGGGAGGATGTCTCTTGCGAATCGCTGGCAGGTGACTTTGGTTCCTGCTCAGCCTTGGCCGCACCACCACCTTCTGCGCCGGCATCAATCTTGGCCAGGTCCTGTCCTACAGTGACTGTGTCTCCTTCTCCAACTAGAAGCTCGGTGATGACACCAGCCGCTGGCGCATTGACGGCGACATCGATCTTGTCTGTTTCAATGGAAGCGATCTCCTCGTCTTGTTCTACGTGGTCGCCGACCTGCTTGCTGAAGGAGCTCAAGGTACCTTCCGAGATAGACTCTGCCATCTGCGGCACCTTGACTATTGTCTCCTCATAGCGAGCGGCAGAAGTACTGAATAGCTTGAGCTGTGGAATTGTCGTGTATCGCGGCAGCGACTGGCCGATGGACGGTCTACATTGCTTCGTTGAAGCTCTGACAATGCTGTATGCGCGGAATGCGGCTGGACAACGCCGTGCTGGAGTGGCCAGGCGCGAAGCCAAAGCCGGGATCCTGCTCACTCTTAAGCTCGCCATACGTAAAGTCGAATTGGGTAGATGCAGATGCTGATCTGGGTAGCCTCCAGGTCTCTTGCTCGAGCTTTGGCAGTCAGCGGCGGAGAACAGCCAATCTAATGGCTGCTCAGGATTTAGGGAGTGGTGTACAGAAAAGCGAAGTGCGCAAGAAAAACAAAGTTATAGGCCTTTCTCTGCCGTAGTAGGTGAGTTATAGATGGGTACCAAGCGAAGCGCAGCCGGCAAGCTGTCACATTGCCAATCGCCGTCAGGGTCAGTAGCTCTTTTAGTGCTAGTCGGAGTGCGACGTAGCCCAGGAAGTCACACCCGAGGCTTCTCTTTAGGCTGCTGGTGCTCTCCGTAGCAGGAGCTCCCAGCACGAGTAAGTAGTACGCCAAGCATTTCGACTCCAGATTTCGTGACTTCCAATCGTCGTCCTCGCAATTGTAGCTGACATTGTCGACGACGGCAACACAGACATCGTGATCCTCGACCTCGCTCCTGCTGTACGCTGTCGCTCAGATTCCGAGGCAGCTAGGAGAGAAGCATTGGAGCGGCCAAACTTGGACTGAGCGCGGTGCGCTCCCCTCTCTTCCGCCATGTCGACCGCCATCTCTGCTCACACCAAGGCCGTCAGGTAAAGCTCAACAGGAGAAAGGAATGAGAGAAGCTGTGCTGATGTGATGCGGATAGGTCACTCTACCGAAGGTCGTTAAAGCTAGCACTCGATTGGGCCGTGCAACGAAATCTATGGAGAGGTCAAGCAGTCTACATTCGGTCCCTGTTCGACGCAAACAGGAAGGTGTATGACCCTAGACATCAGAAGGTACGAAAGTCTGGCTGGGAAGGTGAAAGAGAACGGTGTATTGTTACTAACACACATGGCAGCTACTATTCACAGAAACCGAGAAACTGCTGGAGAAATGGAAGCACCCGGATCCATACAGGCCACCATCTGCTCCAGGTGGCTCGAAATACGAAAGGAACATGCCACCTCCGGATCTACCACCGCCATCGAGAGAAGATGTCAAGAGGTTATGAGGTGCTTATGTTCAGATGCACCGCGGGCTGGGCTCACGTCCCTACGTAAGAGCATCAAATGAACTTTCACACTTGTACATAAGAGACAGAGGAATGACAAGCGTTGCCCTTCTGTTGCACACGTTCTATCAGACACTGCTGTCGCATTCTAGATGGGCTTGGTCGGTATGATAGCCCTCACGAGCTGAGATTGATCCAATAAGCACGTGCGCAGACCATCGCGCAATACACTCGAGTTGGGATCGAGCGCAAGGACCACTGAGTCTCCTTTTTAGCATTTGCCGAAGCTCATCAGATTGAATGCACGGTTGAGTGTCTTCGCGACACGCTCGTAGTATGACCCGCCCCGTTTCGTGCGGCCCTAGCGCTATCTCTGGAGGCTGATAGCCTAGTTTCATTGCTCCTAAGTCAACTTTGATGCCCATGACGCTGCTTTGCGTCGAGTGTCTGCAGCCTGAAGTTGAGGAAGCTTCGGCAGTTTTTAATATCGTTAACAAGAGCATTTCACGTGCAATGTGGAAAGATTTTCAGGTTGAATGTCATGCCATTGCAATATTCGTAAGCTGTTATCACTGATGGTGCACTCTATTTCGTCGCAAGACCATCGCCACTCGACGCGTCAAGCTCGTCGTCTTGTTCGCCATGTCTCTAGCCTGCACCTTTGCACCCATGCCTGTTCAAAACTGTTGCATCCCTATTCATGATAATGAATGCTTCTAGGCATAATGTACACAACCCGTCAAAAAACAAATGCTGAAACCAATCCGAGCACGACGGCTCGACCCTTGAACCCCGTTGTGCCACGTGTAATCATAAATGAACTCCGAGAAAACCACGCCCAAGGATTGCAAAAAGTTTACAATTCTTGAGACTGACCCTTGCCTGGCTTGGCTGTCTTCTTGGGGAGCAAGTCTGAAAAAGCTGTTAGCAAGTGCCTGCAGCATGTAAATATGGAAGGACGTACTCTGGTGAATGTTTGGCAGGACACCACCTTGGGCGATTGTGACGTGTCCGAGGAGCTTGTTCAATTCCTCGTCGTTTCGGATGGCGAGTTGCAAATGTCTTGGAATGATACGCGTCTTCTTGTTGTCTCGGGCGGCGTTGCCAGCCAACTCGAGGATTTCAGCAGCCAGGTACTCAAGGACAGCTGCGAGGTAGACTGGAGCACCAGCACCGACTCGCTGGGCGTAGTTGCCCTTTCGGAGAAGTCTGTGGACACGACCGACTGGGAATGCGAGACCGGCCTTGGATGAACGACTGGGCAGACAAGTTAGCGTGTGTTCCCAAATGGTTGCGGCGCCCTTGACACGCGCTTCTTTGATAGGAAGACGCGTAAAGTCGATGGAATGTGATAGGCAATGCGTCTGATGGAGGCAACTCACGATTGGGCGCTCTTGGAGCCAGAGGCCTTGCCGCCAGATTTTCCGCCAGTCATTTTGATGGATGTGGTTGAGTTGAAAAGGTTTGAGGGATTGAAAGTGGTAGTCGTTTGACTGGTAGAATTGACTTCAGTATTGAATGCGAGTTGTGATGGATGAATGGGAAAGAAGGAAGCAGGCGGCGAAGTGGTGGAAAGGAAGAGGATTATAAGTAATGCGGAAGGGCCAACGTGCGGGCAAGCAGGTGCATCCTCAGATCAACCAAACTGAGAGTCGCGTGCCAATCAGAATGCAGGATCAAGATGACGAGAGCTAGAGCACCTTGCCACTCTTGGTCAGTCAGAAGTAAATTACAAGCGAGAACGGACGAAAACCAAAAATACGTGCTTCCGGTATGATTAAAATGACTTTTCCAGCCATCTCCTGGACTTGGCACGGTCTCATTTCTGTGGTGATCACAAAAATCGACTTTTCCTGACGACTTTTTGTCACCAGGTGCATTACAAGCGCGGTCCAGGTGGAGTCACCACCACAAAGTGGCAGTCGCGATCAATCCATCATCCTGCCTGCCCATTCTTGTATAAGTTCCCCTCCCGCCTTTCCACTTCGCCATCTTCTTTCCTCTTTCATTCATCCACAACCCACTACAAACTTATCAACGCATCAAAGTCTTCGCACTTTCTCACTTACAACCATTTTCATCTTTCAATAAACCACAACTTTCAAAATGCCTCCCAAAGCTGCCGAGAAGAAGCCCACCACTGGCGGCAAGGCCCCAGCTGGCAAGGCACCAGCAGCCACCGAGAAGAAGGAAGCAGGCAAGAAGACCGCCGCCGCTCCCTCAGGCGACAAGAAGAAGCGAGGCAAGACGAGAAAGGAGACCTACTCCTCGTACATCTACAAGGGTATGCAATCTGAGCGCGCCTTGCGCGACTGCGACTGAGTAACATTGACTAACGCGTCTTTAGTCCTCAAGCAAGTTCACCCAGACACTGGTATCTCCAACCGCGCCATGTCTATCCTGAACTCATTCGTCAATGGTATGTTCCAACCTGATTTGGCTCCTTCGAAGCAATTGCTAACATTTTCTTAGACATCTTTGAGCGTGTCGCAACTGAGGCTTCCAAGCTTGCAGCCTACAACAAGAAATCCACCATCTCGTCGCGTGAGATTCAGACCTCAGTCAGACTTATTCTGCCAGGTGAGCTGGCTAAGCACGCCGTGTCGGAAGGCACAAAGGCCGTTACCAAATACTCCCAGAGCAAGTAAAGAGTCGGTAGCATGGTCGCGGGTTCTTGGTTGTTTGTCTTTTATTCAATGGGTCATGGGTTCATGGCATACGGCTTGCGATGGGTGTTTATGGTGATACAATTACGACTTTTACGGAACGGTGAGCTTGCTTTGCAGCTTGGGCAAGCATGGTCATGGATGGATGGTGTGCCGAGCTCTTTTCCTCCATGACATATCAGCATGATGGATTTGTACAATGATACCACAAGAGCAGAGATACAGAAGCTGATGACACGGCTTTCCTCGCATCAAAGTCAGATGCACAAGCTATCACAATGGAAAGCATGAAACATTGATCTCGAGTTCCAATTGCTCTTAACCCGCTACTGCTTCTTCAATCTGCTTCGTCGTATGATCACTAGCACTAACCATCTCCTCGAACAGACCGCACGCCGGAGCCAATGGTCCGTCCAGCGGCTTTCACAACAAACGCGTCCCAAACGCGCCAAGTGGACCTCGCCACCAACCACTGGCACGGTGCTGCAACCATCTATTCATTATTCATGCCAAATACGGTACCAACGCTACTACTAGTAGCAGGGCATCGAGGGGCAGCGTGGTTACCCATACCGACCGATGATGCAACAGGGCACCTGCGACGACACCTGTCCTTCCTCCTACATATACCAATTGTTCGACAAGCTGTCGATGTCAGCTGTTACTAGTGACGGAAGGTACGTAGAGATGGAGGTAGCTGGGAGTTGGACGTGTTGGCTGCGTCTTAAAGCACGGGCAGATAGAGGTAGTGGTAGGGACAGTGGCAGTGGGTACTGGGGGCCCGGGGAATCTGCAGGGTATGGTGAACTGAGAAGCAATGGATGGAACATTCAGTGCGCTCGATTGCATTCATTGGTCGCTAGCATTCTGTCCAAATCGTGCAGAGACATTCATGCTGCATGTGCCTGCCCGGTCTACTGGTGGACGTTGACCTCTGCGCCGGATTTTGATCATTCATGCGCGTCTCGTCATGTCAACCTAACCCAACCCAGTCCATTACAACGCATCACTACCGTAGCACACCAATGCCGGTCCCAAACACCGCCTGCGCCGAACCAAAACCCTCCGCCTTCCCGTCCGTGCTCAATGATCGTCATCCTTCTCAGTCTTATCGTCCACCTCGTCATCCTCCTCATCGTCGAATGTCTCGACCTCATCTACGGCCTCCTTCCGTTCCGCCGTCTGCCCCGGCACAGGCGGTTCTCTCGCGTATACATTCACGATCTTCTTGCCCCTAACCTCGTTAACACGTCTCTTGAAGTCCTCCCAGTCGTTCTCATCTCTGATCAGAAAACCCATTAGCATACTCGGGTCTATCTCTTTGATGTCCAGCCCGCGCAGGCGACGTGTGTGACATGTGCCTATCTCCTCCACAGTGTACTGTGCTGCATTCTCGTGGTAAGGCAGTGCAGGACGAGTTTCGTGCGGGTCGAGGTAGAAGAAGGTGTCGTTTTGCACGCCAATGAAGTAATGGGAGCTATTGGGGCGACCCCCGGCTATGCCAATGGATTGTGGGTATGTAAGACTTCGCTTGAGGGCTTCGTGGTAGACAGGAGTGATTCGGTCGAGGCCTAGGCGGATGCCGAGGAGGATGAGGGTTGGTTGAATTGTTTGGTCGGAGGAAGATGTGGCGGAGATGGTGCGGAAGCGATCTTCGTAGATGTCAGAGGTTGACTGGGAGACATAGACTCGCAAGCCGGGGATGGTGTGGGAGGTTGAGTTATATTCTGTTGAAAGGGCAGCAATGCAGGATGCTGTTGCCGAGGGGCCGAACCATTGGCCAGGGTGTTTGTTGCAGTGGGTTGCGCCATGAGAGACGAAGCGGTGGATGGAGAAGGGGGCAGACGGGTGGTCAGCGAACAGGGATAATATCTGTGCTTGGGTGGTGGACACTGCTGATTCTGGTGGTCTCTGAGCGTTCTTGAGGCGCCAGTCCCTCCCTGTGTGGAGAAGTAGAAGGGAATTGGCGAGGAGAGACTGGCCTGATCTGATCATGCAACCCCAGCCTGTGTCGCTGCTGAAGCCTTCCTTTTCCGTCAAGTTGCGGAGGCGGACGGCGAATGTCATGTTGGTGGAGGCTGCCGGGTCTTGTGAACGTGGTATTGGAGGAAAGTTGCTCCTATATGTCATCCATATCCTCGATTCTAAGTCGTCTATGAAGGCGAGTGGCCAGGCGCCGTCTGCTGGGTCGTTGGAGAGTGATGGGATGTTTTGACCTTCCACTCTATGGACATCATCTGTGCTATCTCGAGTCTCATCGTTCTTTCCTTCGTGTTCCTCGGTCACTGCTGTCGATGCAGTGGCCTCGGAAGAGGAAGGGTCACGGGAGTCTGCAGATGATTCTATCTCGACCACATCTTCCCGATCTGTTGTGGTGATGGACTTCTGCGGTGAGGACGAAGTGTATTCCTTGCCTAGCAGCCATATCGATGCTCCGGAGTCTTCATCGAACCGAGGCGGAGGGTCGTAGAAGTAGCGGACGAAGCGTTTGTAGTCGACATTGTTCATCATGTCCGCCTTGAACATTGCTAGAAGTTGGTCAAGAAGCGAACTCATGCGGTGTGGCTACTGAAGCATCGTCAGGAGGTAGATGGAAGCTGCTACAAATACGCTGGGACATGCACTGGTTGTGGCGTGCAATGAGTGAAGCAGCGTGTCGAGCGTTGGCTTCACCGACCAGAACTCCAAACGATGTCGCAGCTGTCGTCGCCACGTGCGTCGATGAGCAATGGTTTCGCCCTTCGAGACGATGCTACGTGGCTTGAATCGGATACAACGAAAGTACTCTGCTTGTATAGCTCTGAGTGCGATTGCTAGTCTTGATGCTGCGTCGACAGATGTGTTCCAAGGCAGCCACTGAGCGATGCTCGTGATCGACGTCAATCCGTAGGCGCAGGCTGCCTCTCCAACGATAACGATAAGGTCTCGACTTGCGCTGCTCTAAGTAAAGCTCCGAGCCTAAAGTCCCAAGCTTCACCGATTCGCTGCAGGGCCGATCCACCTAGAATAGGTAGTAGAGTGGGTCGCATGATGGCATGATTCATCCATCCATTCATTATTGGTTTGCCATCACCTTCATCACGTTCTTATTCCAGTCACCCAACCATAGCCTTGCATTCGATCACGATAGGAGTCATATAGACCGTTTATTTGCTTGTAATATTGCATGACCAGGTACTAGCGCCCTCAGTGAGGGATATCTATTGTTCGATTGCTCTCGCCTCGGGGCGTTACCAGCCGGAAACAACTCGGCCATTATCCAGATATGGGTGCGAAGGAGAGAGCTGGGCAGCGTGGCAAGGGCAAGAAAGCTGCTAAGGGCAGTATGAAAGGCCAGCCAAGATCGCAAAAGCAGCTCAACCAGTCAATCTTGGGTATGGCCGCAACACCAGCACATTGAGGCAGAACTAATGCGCAACCAGTGCCAGACCTCAATCCTGCCTCGCGGGCCAGATCGCTCCAGAACTGGGGCAAGTTCCAGCAGAATGAAGGCCCGCATGGCTTCACCATGGGCGAGGAAGCCAGGAACACTGGCTCTCGAGCTGCCTGGAACTCGACCTCTTTCCGAACCCAGCGCATCGATTTCGTCAGTGCCGGTCCGCTCAAGAGAGAAGAAGATGCATGGAATACTGTCAGCGAAGAAGACGATTCACCGCAGAAGCAGTCAGATGCCGAGCCGTCCGCAGGGCCTCCTCCTCCTCTCCCTAATAAGGATGAAGAGCCGGTGCTACATGCTGTGGACAACCCAATACAGCCTCAAGCAGAGCCAGTGCTACCAAGGGAAGATAACGAGGAGCCTGCGGATCCAACACCACAGGCCCCAGTCTCTGAGCCAAAGAATCAGCGCTTCCCACCAGCAGACCTTTTCATCAATCGGCCATCATCGCCATCCTCCGACAGCGAAGAAGAAATAGTGTTCTCAGGCCGAGGAGTGACTAGTCGACAGCCGAGCAGGAAGCCCACGCCAGCTCCACCCCAAACCAGTCGAGATGCAGAATCTCCTCGTTCTGTGGAAGTCCCGCGCAAAGTGGAGACGAGCCATGCTTCCACAGCTGCTGCAGTGCAGCCTGCCGCGTCGACCGCCACGAAAGGAACATTTGCATCTTCGACTGCACTCGGACTGGATTCACCCTTCGAAACTTCTACCACTGCTCCCAAACCATCCAGGCAATCCAAGGGTCTTCCTTTTGGCCGCAAGTATGACGAAGACGAACTCATGCAAGATTATATCGACAATATGGCTCTAGATGACTCCGAGGATGAAGAGGCTGAAGACAGTACCGGAAAAAGCACGCGCAGAAAGCCTTTCAAGAAGACCGAAACCATCCGCATGTTCAAGGGCGATGGCCTAGAGAACGCAAAAGTGCAAACAAATGGCAAGAACAAAAGGCCCCTACACCTACCAGATCAGGCTTTCGACTGGGACTCCGATGACTTGGCCGACTTTGACGATCTCAGCACTACTGATGAGGAGGTCGAGGACGTTGGACAGGTCATCAGACACAGGTCTCGCGTCAGTGGTGCTCAATACCTTGTGGTCGCAAGTGGTGCCGAGGCGAGCGATGCTAAGTGGGTGCTGCACAGTAAGATGACCTCCCAGAGCGCGATGAGCGAGATCAAAATCTACGAAGAGATACGCCAGCTAGCCGTCGGAGAAGACGATCTCGACGATGACGATGACGAACTCGAAGACGACGATAGCGACGACGAGGATGAAGAAGCTTTGCAAGATCTCATTGATGACATCGAATCGGAAGATGACGAGAATGGACGCATCATGAACTACACTGCTCGCATGACAGACGAGCAGATCGCTCGGGCGCTTGCCAAGCAGGAAGAGCTTGGCCTTGGTAGTGACGAGCTTATGCTCTTCGATGGCGAAGCGCCGGGCGTGGAAGATGTCATGGATGATGCCTTTGGTACTGGTGACGATTTCATCCCGTTCAGTATGGCCAAGCATACTTCGAACAGAGGTCGAACAAAGCGAAACAAGAAACAGCGCGACAGTTTTCCACCAGCCGAAGCTTTTGCGGATGCTCTTGATCAGGACCCGTACGGCGCTTTTGACATCATGGACTTCGAGAGACCGAGTCTCAGACCTAAGAAGAAGGGCCGGAAGTCTGACTTTCCATGGGATCTCGGGGACGTTGATGACGAGCTCAAAGATCAGCTTGTCAACACGTGGACTAAGGATCGCGAGAAAAAGGCTGAACGAAAGCGACAAAGAGACGAGGCCCGTCTCACTGCCAGTCTTGATGCCGCCGATGCTGGTGACCCTGCCACCATCAAGGTCCTCATTCGGCAATTCCTTGTGCAGGATATTGACGTTCTCAAACTGTCGCCGATGGCATCGGATGTGCGAGCATCGGTCCACAGACTAGCGAAGGCTCTCAAGCTGAATTCGCGTTCAGAAGGCAAGGAAGGCTTTGGTCTCGGGCGATTTCCTGTCCTTACCAAAACTCCACGCACGCCGCAGTACAGCATTGATACCATTTGGGAGATCGATGCGTTGATGAACACCCGCAAATTCTTCCCAAAGAATGTCTATGGTCGTGGGAAGAAACCACCACGGACGCCGGGATCAGCTCGACCACGGCGGACTGGTGGTGGTGGTGTTATGGCAGGTGCATCGTACAGAGATGGAGAGGAAGTTGGTGCCAGTGCGCCCGAGATCGGATCCGACAACAAAGGCCGTGCAATGCTCGAAAAGATGGGCTGGACATCGGGAACGGGTATCGGTGCCGTAGGCAACAAGGGAAGCATCGACCATGTCCGACACATCGTGAAGACTACAAAGGCCGGTCTGGGCTAAGGTTGTGCTGTCCAGCCTACGGGCTATGGTTAGTCTTTGTAACTCATTGCTTCCATGCATGGTCAACAGATATAGCCATTTTCGACGATACGATGTCATTGTAATGGTTCGAGCTTAGTGCACTAGACTGCTCTGTTGTGTCCGTGTGTGTTCCGATCTTTTTCGTCGTTGCTAGTAGAGGGCGACTCGCCAAGGTCCCGAATAAAATTCATGACATTTGGAATCATGACGCTTATTTGCGCCTTGGGACCGACGTGAGAGCATCATTCCGACTTGTCTGAAGTAGACACTCTCACCTCATTTCCTCGTCCAGTGTTTCCAAGGCACTTGTGAATTAGGGTGTCCGAAGCCGTCCCTCCGCCAGCGAGCTCAAGTTTCCGCTGGGGATACCCAGAAACCCTCAAATAGTAAACGCGAAACAGATCGAATACCAGACGCTGACGCCTTTGCAATTACTTGACTTACGATGCCGATGGCACCGACCACAGAGTGATGCACTGCAAGCCTGCGTCATCCGACCACCTAGACGTACTTCCCGTAAGAATGGAGCACATAAGGCAGGCGCGAACCACACTGCAACATACCAGGCAGGTGGAACGACGATTGAAACTAGACAAGATCATGCTGAGGTACTTGCACTGATACGAACCGACATTGGCAGGTTCTATGGTCTACCACGGAATTGATCGCTACGACGCATCCATGTCACGCAAATCAATAACCCATCACCTTGGTTTTTCTTCTTCACTATCGCAGCTGTCGGCCAACGCTTTTCTTGCCATCTCGCCGTAGCTGGACTAGATTTGACCGCACTTGTATCAGCCTTGGTCGTACAAACCAAACCTTACAATGCCATTGTCTTTTGGGATCAGAAGAAGGACGAGGGATGTTGCGAAAAGATACCTCAACGATACCCATACGGGGAAAGTTGCTCAGTCCTTGTTCAATAGTGAGTCCGTATTCGTGAAGCCCACAGCGATATTGTGCAGTGAGACGCAAAGAGCATATCAGCAAGCCCAGCGGAAGACATACTCACCAACACAACATGGTACCCCAAAGAGCAGCATGGCCAAGATAATTCTGCCCGCACTGCTCCTCTGTCGCTTCGTCCCTTGCAGTCTCTCGCCCAGACCTAAACACAAGCATCAGCACATTAACAAATGCTCCCAGGAAGCTCTTCGCCCTGTGCTCAACCCTCCACTGCCACTGGTAGACCGACAACCACATCGAGTACTTCAAGCACTCCTACCGCCCCAGCAGCATCCGGGAAACCTACATATGAATCCTCCACTTGCACTTGGGAAGTGCCTGGAGTGGGGCGCTTCAACCACAAGAGGGAGTTCAACTTCTTGAACAAAGGAGGTCATCTGCCAAACGGCCTCAACGCGAGCAACTACCTCGTCCGGGACACGTACGCTGGCGCACCGTACAACCACAAATTCGAGACACAAAACGTGTATCAAGACGGCGAACTGCTCAACCTAAAAGTGCCCGGCGTACCCATCCCACCGTCTGACGACCCCGGATATGCCATAAGCTCTGCCGAGATTGTGACAACCGAGGACAGAATCTTGTACGCGAGTGTACGTACTAACGCGATATTCAGCACAGAGCACGGGACTTGTCACGGTAGGAACGGCTCTCTGGATTCGAAGACCACACTAACGCTGAGGTACAGGCATCTTTTTCTACCTAGATGACACGCAGGAGGTTGATATCGAGTATCTCACCCACCCAGAATCTCAAGGGAACAATATCCACCAGAAGTCGTCAACTGGCGCTCCCATCCCGATTTGGTTTTGCAACCAAGCCATGTCATCCGGCGCCTCTGCCACTCAGCAGGTCGGCCCAGCGCCAGTCGATGTCTCGGAGCTACACGAGTACCGAATCGACTGGACGAAAGACTTCACAGCTTTCTACATCGATGGCATATTGCAAAAAAGACACACTACAAATGTGCCGAACAAGCCTGGTCGTTGGATCTGGAACAATTGGGCCAATGGTGACTATGGTGAGTAGATTGTCTTCATTTATCCAAGATTGGATATCTGACAGCTACAGGCTGGTCCGCTGGTCCACCATCCAAAGACAATATTTTCAAAATCCAGAACATCACCATGTACTACAACACTATCGATGACTCCAAGCAATGCCAGTAGAGATGCAGGGAGCAGCACAAGGGGCAACGGCATATGGTGAAAAGGTTGAAACACCGGCTTGCGCACGTTAGGCATTATGAGAAGACCAAGAGGCATATGGGTATGGACTTGGCCATGTAACCGGCGCTTGATGGCTGTTGGCGAATGCAGAGTAACGTGCGAGAAGGTGCTGGCAGTGCCGCTCATCTCAGAGGCTCAAAGCAGCTCGAGAAGAGATTCAATCATCGATGTCCCGCGTGAAATTACCGTCATGTACAAGTAGAGTAACCACCATCTGCAATCCTATCTCAAAGGCACAAATCTCCTCCCAACAATCCCCAACCCAATCCATCCTCCAATCAAACACAAACCCCCAAGCGGCGTGACCGGTCCCAGCGCCTTAAACCTCTGCGGATCAAGCACCAACAAGTAAATAGACCCAGAGAACATGGTCATACCCGCCACCCAAAGCGCCCCCGGAACCCTCGTTGCCCGCTGCGGAAGCGCGAGGGACGTGGCGAGGAGCGCGACGCTGTGGATGAGCTGGTATTGAGCTGCAGTTGACCAATTCGCGATGCGGGCGGGGTCGCTGATGCGCTTCTTGAGGCCATGGGCGCCGAAGGCGCCGAGCAATACGCTTGAAGCGCCGTAGATGGTGCTTAGGGTGAAGAGGAGAGGTGCCATGGTTGAGGGTCGAGATGATGATGCTTGGTCTGGGCACGTACTTGGCGTGAGGTCTGGAGAGAACGATGTTGTGGTTTCGTGCGATTGAGCTGTTGACGGCTGGAGAAGGGATCCTGATTCTGATCCTAATTCTGGATCAGGTTGGCGTGTCTTTTGCCTTTGCTGTTCGACTTGATCCCGCAGCTCTGCTATGTTTTCGTCGAAGCTTGACATGAAATGGGACGCACACAGGGAGACACTGATGTTGGACGGGATGATATTGGTGGAATTAGCCTTTGATGGAGGAGTGTGAGCTCGTCATTGCATCTCAGCTGATTTGCGCTCAGACTTCGGGGGAAAGCGTAACTTAGGCGGTGAAAGCCTCCGGACCTGCGCGCTGCAGTGGGATCATTGGCCTTGATGCCTTAAGGAGCTAGCCGAGGATGTGCACTGCAGCTCCAAACTGCTTGTCGCGTCGGCGCGTCCACCACTGGCTTTCATCTCCATCCGTTCTTGAGCACTCAACATTCTTTACGTTTCTTGGTTTCGCTGTAAGGGGCAGTACTCATAGACCTGCTTGCACAATACTATTCTGATCCCGTTATGGCTTGTTCCTTGTCAGCTACCCGAAGAATCTTCACCATTGCTCTCAGGTCCCGTTCATGTGTCGGAGCCCCTGCCTCGCGAGCTCGGCTGCCAGCAAGTCATAAGCGATCATCACCTACAACATGTATTCGCTCATTCTCGTCGACTCGATCATTTGCAGTGGGCGGTGTAGAAAAGGATACACCAAGTGATCCTGTTGGCCAGATGGAATACGCTTCAGCCGATGATGATCAGACCAATTCTGATCATGCTCCACAGGATACGGAGTCTTCTGAAATCCGTATATTGAGGCCAAAAAGTCGTGAAGGCCTTCCACGGAAAATGTATGAGCATTATCGAAAATTTCCGTCTAGCCAGCACCAAGGCCATATTCTCACGCTACTCCCAGGCCCTTTGCCATCGTACGACACAGTTCTGAGCCGCGTTGCAAAATTCGTGGAGGGGTTGCAGTCAGATTCGACAGACGCAGTTGGAATCGAGGTCGCGCAGGGCGTCTATGTGCTCAATCATCGGTTTAACGGCAATCGATTCACTGCGTCTTCCGGATTTCCTCTTCAGGTAGAGTTCCACAGATTCAAGAACGGCAACTCCTTGGATAGGGATCTGATGCGTCACCTCACACATACCTTCCGAGCCATCGGCACCATCGAACGAGTCAACGCTGTCGTGCTCAAGGCGGCACCGCTAGCTTCGGGGAAACAATGCTTCAGCGCCGGCGCAGACATTACCACCATGGCGGAGCTACGATCAGCAGAAGCGGCTACAACCTTCATCAAGTTGATAAGCAACTTGTGTACGGCTATCCGTGACCTTCCCGCACCGGTGGTTGCCGCGATTGATGGACCCTGTATCGGAGCTGGTCTCGAAATGGCGGCGAGTTGCGATTTGCGGGTGGGGACTTCATCCGCCACATTCTCAATGCCCGAAGTCATACTTGGCATACCGAGCGTGGTAGAAGCTCGCCTTCTATGTGATATCGTGGGCTGGGCACGTGCCCGACACCTGATGTTCACAGGCTGTACTTGGTCTGCTCCAGAAGCCTTGCAAGCAGGACTTATCACTGCACAATTTGACCACAGCAAGGACATGTCTAGTTGGATAGCGTCCTTCATAGAGACTGGCAACAGCAGTTTTCAGGTTTATAAAGATCAGAAAGCACTGATGAGGAAATGGGAGGACTCAAGTATTGACGAAGGCATCGCGGCTGGTATTGAATCATTTGCGAATCGATTCAGAGATCCAGCATTGAGAAAGAAAGTGACTGGGCTGATAGGCAAACGATTGAAAAAGCCAGTCGTCAAGAATTTCCCGCATACGAAGAAGTTGGACCTGCAGCAAGGAAGGACCAAGAGTGATAAGAATGGACTTCAGGAGGACAAGTCTACCAGTGTCGATCCACAAGAAGAGCAGCCTCAATAACAACGCTACCACCAGAGCCGACACGCCCGCTCCTTCAGTCAAAGTTGTCGTAGCTAAACAGTAAACCTGGATGAGCATGTACCAACAAGTGCCTTGATGCTGACACCAAGCCGTAGTGTCCAGAATCATCGAAGTATAAGATCAATTGAAAGAACGGAGCATTGTGGGGCTCTTCCTACGGGGCCTGACTTCTTGAGCAGTGACTGGGTTGTCTGATACGAAGGGGCCGCTCAGGTATCCCTACTGTGGTCGCGATGATGGATACAGATTCTTGTCGCCAAAGGTGTACGCCAGGATGAACAATGACCTAGATATGAGGCGTGCTGGAAAGCACTGCACATTCCGCCAAGCTTCCTACCTCGGAGACGGGCTAACTTGTGATTGGTGGAAAACACTCTCGGACCTAAGTATTTCCAGAAACAGAAAGGTCAAGCTCCCACCCCCTCGTTCGTTTTCGTGGTTTGTCCGCCTTGGACGCCAAGACAAGAATGTGCCGTGGGCTTTATACACTCATTGCTCTCTGCAGTATAAGAAGATGTGCCTCTCCCGGATCGCTCCACGCACACATACGGCAGACACTATCTTTCCGCTCTGTCGCCGAGATAAAGTTCGATCGCCCCGCAACAGCAAAGGGTATTGAGCTACCGATTCGTGGCCAAACCGCCATTCTCCGACGCCAACAAAGCGCAGCTGAACGCCGAAGATGGCAGCATTTACGTCCACCATCCTCATTACTGGCGGCACAACCGGCTTGGGCTACTACACAGCACTATTGCTCGCACAGCGACTTCCCAGTGCTAAAATCATCATAGCCTCGCGGACCGACAAGGTCAAAGCAGCCGACACTCTGAATCACGACCTCCAAAAGGAGATGAAGACTTCCACCACGTCGAGCATTAAGCAGATTGAATATCTGCCTCTCGACCTCTCCTCAACCTCAAACATCCGCGCCTTCGTTGCGAATTATGCCTCGGAGTCCTACCCGCCTATCACAGCCCTCCTGCTCAACGCCGGTCTTCAGTACCACAGCGGGAAAGATCTCCGCCTCTCAGCAGATGGCATCGAAATTACATTCGCAGTCAACCACCTGGGGCACGCCCTGCTGTTCTTCCTGCTCAAGCCACATCTGGCTTCGAACGCGCGAATAGTTGTTACCTCTTCCGGCACGCATGACCCAGCACAGAAGACACCTTTCGAAGCGAAATACGAGAGCGCAGAGCTGCTTGCTCATCCTACTGACAATCAAGGGTATGCGACTGGGATGAAAGGAGGACAAAGGTACGCAAGCTCGAAGCTAGCAAACGTCCTTTTCACGTACGCCCTTGATCGACGTTTGAAGGCGGCACACGATTCGAGAGACGCGGCGGGCTGGACTGTCTGCGCGATGGATCCTGGCCTCATGCCTGGAACTGCACTTGGTCGTGATGCGGGCGCAATAGTGTTGTGGCTCTTCATGCATGTGGCCACGAGGCTAGTCTGGCTGTTGAGGTTGCTTACGGGGAACCAGAATGTGCACCTGCCGCAGGAATCTGCCGCCAATCTTGCGAGGCTAGCATCGATGGTGGGGAAGGATGCGCACGAAAGCTCTGGAGCGTATTTCGAAGGGGAAAAGGAGATCGATAGCTCGGTGGCCAGTCATGACGAGGGAAAGCAGGAGGATTTGTGGCGGTGGACGGTTAATTTCCTGGCTCGGGATGAGGACGAGAAGAAGGCCTTTGAGACGTTTTGAGGCAGAAGAGGAGATTGACATGATTCTGCAAGACTGGTTTGGATGTCTTCGGCCTTGGCTTCGTGAGGATGTTGTCCGAGCGCCCCACTCAGACCGATGGGCGATCACACCGGCCTCGGGCCGAATGCGACTGCGGGTATTGAGCGGACGTGATGTTAGGTCAGAGTTACTGTATATCTACTGGCCCGCGGGATTTTCCTTACTGGCCTGGAAAATCATTGATGCCTGACAATAAGACAAATAAGGCGCGCGCACAGAATAAAATGTCTCGGACATCAGCAGTCGGACTTTGGGATCTCAGTCCGTACCTTGGAGCACGAAGAGCCTCTGACTTTGTGTCTATCAGGTCCGTTCACATACATGAGCTCGTTTGGGTTCTAGTTCTGTGATCCTAAGCCACCTCACTACGGGACGTGAGAGAACGGTGAACTCTTCCTGTCAAGGGTCGGCGCCGTCCTGCTACCTACCGCATAGGCTTTCTCCCGTAAACCACACTCACAGGCGTGTATCCGTGCACCCTCTTATCTCTCCACGCCTTCCTCATTTCCACCAGAAATGCCTGCACTTCGGCGTAGGTCATGCCTAATACCCTCGTCATCAGCGCCAACGCCCAACCTTCGGCCCCTGTCTCGACCTCGGCCAACCGCCACTTGCCTATCTCTTTCATCTTCCGTCCACGCTCTGTCTTTGCGGATGGCCAGAGTCCAGTGGGCATCTTGAAGCGTTCCTCCACCACGCCTTCAAAGCCGCCGTCGACCAACCACTGCCGCTGGCGATCGAGCACGTCGGTTGGCTTGCCCATCCTCTCACCCGCGAGCGTGAATAATTGGCCCCAGCGCCGGAGTGGCGAGCCCTCGGGCGTCGAGTCGTCGTCGGCGTGGCAACAGACACTACACTCCAGCTGTTCGTAGTACCCGCCTGGCTTTAGATGGTCGTACACCTGCCTGTAAAATGCCGGCCAGTCACGCAAACTGCCGAACAAGCCGCGGACGTGGATGAAATCGAAGCTGTTCTTCGGGAACGTCCACTCGCTCGCGGCGTCATCGATTTCGAATTGGAGATTGGGCGGGACGTAAGTCGGTTGGATGGGCGAAAGGTCGGTCCCAATCACTAGTGCGGAGGGATATTGGTCCGCAAAGTCGATGGCCCAGATGCCCGTGCCGGTGCCGATGTCGAGGACTTTCAGCGGATCGGGCCCGATGGGAGCGAGGAAGAGCTTGTTATCGAGGAGCATCAAGTAGATATGATGGCCGATGTCGAGCTGCTCGTTGGCATCGTCATCATTCGGGCACCTAAATGAAATGCGTAAGGGTTCGGAGGTATTATGGGATATTTGAGACGTGGTTACCAGTATTCTCCGTCGCGGAAGGCGTGGTATCTTCTTCCGTTCTCATATCCTGGATCTGGTTGGTATGTAAAACATGTATGAAGGGACGGACGGAGGTGATGGCGAAGCAGGTGCAGAGTAATGAGATATGGTCTCGGGCTCCATACAGAATAGAAGTTCCCGATACTGTGGTGCATTGCGTGCTTCACACTTACGATAGTCGAAGATCGCCGTTGTCAATGTCATCGTCTCGCTTTCCCTACACAGCTCTGATCAGCGTCATTTTCGTGCGCCAGAGCGCGCAGCTGGCAGGAGGAGCTCTGTGCTTACGCATCATCGTCTCCAAGCGCAGAATCGACATCGTTGTCAGCCTCTATCTGCCTATTCATCAGCCTTTCCTGAACATCATCCTCTAGCGAAATGAGCATCCGTACGTTGGGAGCTCTCGGTGCAGTTGCAGTTGCAGCAGCTTCATCCATCCCATGTAGATCTTGCTCCGATGCCTCCTCTGGAGGCGTCGCCATCTTAACAATCTAGCGTAAAGTATACTGTGCCTGAAGGAATGCTAAATATGACAGTGACGGATCTGTCGGAACCTAGACGAACCAACGAGCGCGATCCACGTGCCTTAAACTTTAGGGCAGCTTAGCGCCATCCAACCCAAAAACATTCGGGTGCTGAAAGCAGGATTATTCGCGCGTGTGTCGCGGTTTATGCCTGGACCCTAAGGCATCAACTAGGATTACCTCCGGCTATTCGGTCGCGACGTTCTGTTGCTGAGAGAGTATCAAGGGTACCGTCGACCCGGAAGCTCAACCCTCAACGTCGAAGACAGCGACAGCAGCGATACCGACAACGGTTACACCTATATCAGGGCCTTCTATAGCTGCTGATGGCCCTTTCCGGCGAGTCACAGAGCAATTGCTGTCTATACCGCGAAGTAATAGCTGGTAATAGTTGCAATGTCACATCTAGATATGGTGCTGCATTACCGGGTGGGTGGAGTTACATTAATGAAAGGTATACGTGACACCACAAGTAAGTGGGAATGGAGATCCTGAGCATTATGGTCCAAAACCAGGTGTGAGAAAGACAAGTATGTCATTACTGGTCTCTCAGCGGCGAGCGACGTAGACTGTCAACGCTACTGTCACAGCCCAAGAGCTTTGGACGCGCTGTACTCGACCTTGCTATTTGAACACAATCCTGACGCCTTTCGAGTCTGCATGAGGATGTGGCACAAAAAAATCATGCGCGACCTCCGCATCTCTCGCCGTTGTCTCGTATAGCTCCACGTTGAACCTTCTGAACACAGTCGCCAGGGTCAAGTAGATTTCCGCGTTTGCCAGGTTGATACCCAGGCACTGCCTTGTGCCCTTACTGAAATTTACAAGATATTTCTCCAGACGTTCTGGAGCATCCAGCCACCTGTTGGGATCAAACTTCTTTGGGTTAGGGAACTTGTTTGGATCTTCATGCTGCATTACAGATGTCATGGAGACGGGTGTGCCTGCGGGAATGACCCAGTCCTTGTAACGCAGAGGTTGATCCGGAGAGATCCTTTGTAGTCGGCCTACCACACCATATGAGACTCGGTGGCCTTCTAAGACCACTGCGTGCAGGTATGGCAGCCGCTCGAGCTGAGCAAGAGGAGGTATCGAGGCTGGGTTTGGGATGGCCTCTTTTAGTTCGGCTTTGAGCCTCGAATGGACGCCCTCGTTGGCAAGTATATGGTAGCTGACAGTCTTCAGGAAATGTGCTGTCGTTTGCTGGCCTGCTGCAATCACAGTCTGGCCTTCGTCGGCCAGGCGCTCCAGAGTTTTTTCTTCAGGAGGGAGGTCACCGTTAATGAGTTCCTCAAACAGCGTCTGTTGAGTCGACTTGCTCTGAGCAGATTTATCGTTCTTAAGCTCGCCGATCTGTCTTGCTAGATCCTGATCATGTCAGTATGTTGAAGTTCCAGACTGAAGCCCCATGGACACACCTTTTGAAACCTGATAAGGTTCATTACCTGAGGATCGAGCTTCTCAACAATCCATTCCGGTGTCGCCTGCATCATCGGAAACACAAATTTGAACTGCTTGTTGAGATGACAAGTTCTGGATCCATCATTCATAGCTTTGGGCCATTCATATTTCCAACCGGGATCATCAATACATCCGTACGATGTATTGAAAGAGTACGTCGTGATGATATCTGTCGTGAGGGCAGCATACGCCTGGCCTGTCTCCACTGGATCACCTGTCTTGCGGCACTCTTCAAAGCGTGTACAGAGCTTTTCAATCAGGCCTCGAATGAGCGGTTCCAGACGCGTTACGGCCTGCTTGGAGAAGAATGGGAGAAGAGCGCTCCTTCGAAGACGGTGGAGGCCATGAGGCACTGTCCCGAACATAGACGAACTGTTGCCGAACATATCGACTGACCAATACCACTTGTCTCGTATACTACCTGGGCCGCTGTAGAGCACGTCATAGAATTCAGGGTCGCGAACATGAAGCTCATATGGATTTATTCGCACAATGGGTCCTGTCGGCATCTCAGCAATCCGAATGCCTACCCACCAACCACAATCTCCTCACCATATTGATCATGCAGGTCTGCGATCTTAAAGCCATACTGTCCTCCACGAACAACATCATGGTAAAATTCATACCACAGCGTCAACGCGGCCAATTTTGGTCCCGGAAATTTTGCAATAGGGCTCAGGTAAAGACGGTGAACTGCTGAGAAGACTATATGTATGATCAATGCTCCGGCTCCAGCAACCAGAAGATAGGACAAGGAGGGTATCTGCACTCCTGTCATTGCGAAAATGGCGGCAGTCCGTTGCCAGGCTGATCGAAAACGGAATCAGGCAGCCTCTAGTTGATGGGACAAAGTAACGGAGAAAGTCAAAGTAACAGGATAACTCGCTCCATGACCCCGCATTCACGTGGTCGTGAAGGCTATCACGTGACCGTTTGGTTAGAACGATCTCCCCCACCTTCCCAATTATCTGTCACTTTACCACCACGTCCGTATCATCGGCCCGCACGGCTCTTGGTGGAAGAACCTTTCTCTTCAATAGTCCTTCAAGATGAGGGATATATATCGAGTCTCACAACAGTGATCTGGCTTTGACAACAAAAGACAAGATCTGCCATTTTGTCCTTTATAGCAGTTTCAATAGGCCGGCTGAGTTGGTATTTGGAAAGATTTGAGCGCAGCAGCTTCGTCTGGAGTTAGTCTGACCCCAGGTCATTACCGTCATTCTGTATAAGCTAACAGCTAGGCGACATCAGTTTCGATATAGAATATATCTCAATTGAAGAAAACCCCAAGGGTAATATTAGCTTTCCTTGTATTGTTGTTATTATCAGTAGCCTCCTGCGATATAGCTCTACTTCTTGCCTCTTGCAGTGCCTGTGACGCTGGTTACTATTGATAGATTGTAACGTGGCTACGGTGCGCGCGAAATAGATCAAGCTGAAGGGAGAGACGGTAACACACATGAAAATAGCAACCTCTTTCTATTCTACCAATATGCAAAGCGCACTCGACTCTGGTCCTGCTCTACTTATGCAGACTCACGGCGGTATACGAATATTTGCACTATTCCACGAAACGCCGTCTGCTTCTCTCTCGTAGTATGAGATATCAGACCCATCCGTCTGATAGAGAGCGAGCACGTCATCACCACCGCTGGCGAGATCGGGTCGAGCAGTGACTCCGAGGCCAGTGCTGGGCAACCCTGGACTGCCTTGGACCACGAATCCTGAACTCGTGTCCAATGTCGTGTTCTCGGCTGCGAATGATACATTGTAGGCTCTAATCAATTTGTCGTTCCTGTCCTGCGCATAGAGATATTTAGTGTAGCCCAAGGTTGCGGAGTCTTCTAGATCCGAGATGGCGATTGATGCTATTCGTCTGTCAGCTTTTTCCAACCCAGGAATCTGGTGGGTGCCTGAGACACCAGGCTGTTGGCATACCGTTCGTCCACTGATTTATCGGATGGTTCGTGGTGTTCGTGAGGCCCGTATCGGTGTCTCGCCTGCGAGTATACGTTAGTATGTCACTGCTACTTCGAGATGAGCCGTACTAACCAGTAAACGTTTACCCTATTTTGTAGGTCTACGACCATTAGATAGTCGACTGTACCTTGACCTCTATTGTAGTATGTAGGCGTAGTATGTCCGTTTAAGTTTAGTAATGTCTGCTTCGAGGTCTAGATCTGTGTGTCGCTACGGTAACTTATTTCGTGGAAGGTAGTTGTGTCCTTCGTATACACTAGCCGTATAGCTAGACGAGTGGTATTAGTTGTCGTTGCGAACCCTTCGGCGTATTTCTTTAGTAGCCTCTCGAGACCGCCTACTACCTAACGCCTAACACCTAATTCCGTAACTCTAGCCTTACCGTTGTAGATAAGGCTACTACGTAATTTTATATATAGAATAGGTTTTAATCGATACGTATTAAATATATTAATAAATCTTATACTACTACTATCTTCCTTATCTCGAATAGTCGAAAGTAAAGCTAGGTAATCGTTTAGTATAGTATATTTATAGTATTATAGTCTTATAGTACTATAGAAGTAGCGTAGTACCTTTCTTCTTCTTCTTCTCTTCCTTCTTCTTACTATTCGACGACGAGCTACTTATCGTAGTATAAGACTCGTAGGCTAATACTAGTCGTTTATAGTCTAAGCGTACGTTTAGCCTTCTCCTTTAGCGTTAATAGCGCTACTAACTATAGTAGTAAGAATAATACGTATTCTTCGAATATATAATATAGCCGGTCGCTAGCCTAAAATAAGCGTATAGTAGCGGCTACTTTATTTATCCGAAGGGTAAATACGTAAGAGAAGAGGTACGAGCTTCTATAGTATACAACTTAGTAGTAATAGTTAAGAGATTAAGAGGGCTAGTAACTAAAAACTTAACACTATAAATTCTCTATATTAGTCGCTAGCGCAGCTTTAATTATTAAGGTAAGGTAGTAGTAGTATAAGATTCCTTATTATATTTAATATATACCGAGTAAACCCTATTCCTTATATAATTTACTATAATAGCCTAATCTACGACGGCGAGGCTAACGCTAAGATTAGGCGTTAGGCGTTGGGCAGTAGGCGGTCCCGAGAGGCTACCTAATAATCGAGCCGAACCCGTCGCATCGATAAACTTGACTATGATCATTCATGATATCTTCTCAATCCTTTGTGCGCCAATTCCTCATTTCAAACCCCATTGCGGGCCTCAAGCAAATAGACCGCGCCGAATAATCCAATGAACAATCCTCCGCACGAATGTCAAGCTCATCAATCTTCGACGCCCGCTTCTGCTCACGTGACGACCACCGGGTGGATAACCACGCAAGTCTTCAAAATGCCCCGAAAAGGTCCCGCTGTCTTGCTTGAAAAGTCTTGCATGATCGATTCTGGTTGAGGACGGAGATGGGAAACGCTGTGTGCACCCACTGCCAATTTTGTGTTGTCGACACATTCGGCTTCCAAGCCTCTGACAAGACATTTGAACGCCCACGATCTTCAGACTTAATTCCATAAAATCAACCCCCTTCGGCCATGATGGAGGCCACTGGAACAATCGGACGACTCTGTATAATCTGCCTTTGCAACCAAGGAATCCAGGCATTTGCCTATCCTATTTCAAGCTCTTACCATGGCTGCTCTTCGGGACACGCCTTTAGCTCACGTACTCCGCTCGATCGGGTTGAAGAAGACAATACCTTTTCAGGAGGAAGAACTTGACTTCCAGCCGCCTACGAAGAAGTCTTTCCAAGAATGGCGAAAAGGCTTAAATACTCCTTCGTCGGACTCGGTATCTGGCAGTGGCAGTGATGAGTCTGATACCGAGAAAGTACTGGCTAAATCAAATGATGCCATGCCAAACCTGGCCGTTGCAGCTCTCGACGATGATGGGAGCAGAGATCACATACTTGTGGACTGGTATGATGCCAACGCTCTGGCCAACCCGAGGAACTGGTCCAAGATAAAGAAGCTATGGTCCGCCGGCATCATATGGTGGGTCTCCTTCCTGGGTCACGAGTCACGTCACTAACCTATTGTCATAGCTGGTACACTTTCGTTGTCTATTGCGCATCTGCAATTTTCGTTCCTGCCGACAAGTGAGTCGAAAGTGCCAAGATCGAGCTTACTTCTAACATTTGATCGAGATTTGTTCAAATGAAATATGGTATCACCCACGAATTGTCAAGCCTCAGCTTGTCAATGTATGTTCTTGGATGTGAGTCTTTTGTCGAGCCGAGGTATGTTCACAGACTAACACGCCTACGGATGGCCTTGGACCTATGCTCTTTTCCCCGATTAGCGAAGTGGCTCAGATCGGCCGCAACTTACCCTACCTGATCTCATTCGCCCTCTTCCTGATCATCAGCATTGTCACCGCTGTTGTTGCCAACAAATCATTTGCAGCTCTGATCGTTATGCGACTCCTCCAGGGGTTCTTCGGTAGTCCGATTCTCGCTTCCGGTGGCGCATCTCTGGAAGACATCTACGACTGCAATGCGCTCCCATACGCATATGTATACTGGATCGCAGCTATGTACTGCGGCCCTGCTCTAGGGCCTCTCATATCCTCTTATGCCGTCTTCTCCGACTGGCGATGGCCTCTCTGGCAGATTGCCATCATGTCTGGACCGCTCCTTGTCTTCCTCCCTCTCCTCCCAGAGACCTCAGCACCGAAGATCCTCTACGAGCGAGCCGTCCGCCTCCGACGTGTCACAGGCGATGAGCGGTACAAATCCAAAGCCGAGCTCGTTCAACTCAATACCATGGGCATCTTCATCGACGCACTTATCAAACCTGTTGAGATTGCCGTCAAGGATCCCGCGGTCGCCTTCGTATGCGTCTATGGCTCCTTCCTCTACGCGACATATTACTCGTTCTTTGAAGCCTTTCCGATCGTCTATACGGGCGTCTACAATCTCTCTCTACAATCAATCGCTCTAATCTTCACCTGCGTGGTTGTCGGTTGTGTGGTCTTCGGCTCTGCCTACACTGCATACCTCTACTTCGTCTACAACCCACGATCGAAGCGCCAGAAAATGACACTTGAATCACGTCTTAAGCCATCACTCCTCGCCGTCTTTCTCCTGCCAATCAGCCTCTTTCTTTTCGCCTGGACAGCCCGCACAGATGTGCACTGGATTGTTCCAACCATTGGCATCATGCTGTACTCAGGTACATCATTCGTCATCTTCCAGTGTATCGTCTGTTATGTGCCGCTCACATATCCAAAGTACGTCGCGAGCCTCTTCGCCGGCAACGATTTCTGCAGATCTTGCCTTGCGGCTGGGTTTGTTATGTTCTCCAGAGCCATGTACCTCGAGCTTGGGATCGCAAAGGGTGTCAGTCTCTTGGCGGGGTTGTCAGTCATGGGTGTGCTAGGAATGTGGTACTTGTACCTCTATGGGGCGAACTTGAGGGCGAAGAGCAAGTTCGCTGATGGGTAAACAGGAGTTCGAAACATGAAGAAACTATACATTGGTTTGCCAGAGATCACAACGAGCATCTCAGGCGGCCACCGCGTGGGTCAGCGTACGAGATTGATACTATTATCGGTCCTCGAGGGATGAATTTACAGGTAGAGCTGGCTCGTGAGTACTGAGAGCATTTGACTAGCGTTGTTGGGCTCGGCGTTTCTGCAGATGTAGCATAATTGGTTCCAGATGTCTGGTCATTTGCAACGCTTTGTCAGTCCCTGACATGCGCGTATCGCTGTCTTCAACAGTCGCGTAGCTCTTGTTGACGGTCACCTGGTTGGCAGAAAGTAAGCCGGCCTTAGTCATACACGAGGGAATACTAAAGACCAAGGACTAAAAGGCGAAGACAGAAGACGAGTTCATCGCAATGTTGCTTGGATTGAGAGTCGACTTGTTATGTCCTGATGTGTAAAATACGATCTTCAGATATTCAGCTATTTCGCCTGTGACCCTCATGTCAATAGATGAAATGCAGAAGCGCGGCGTGATAAGGACAACTTTGAACTGGGTCGAAGCTGAGAACCGAGGAAACAATTCACCTACCAGTAGTAACAAGGAGTTTGTTGTTTTCACAGTGCAATTGTACATCCCTGAGACTCTCAAGATTAGTATATGAGTAACAAATATATGGTTAGTACTGGCGACCAAGAGGCAAGAATGACGATGTATCTGGGTGGTTGGAAACGAGAGTCTTGTGTTGAAGAAGGATGCGCAGATGCCTGTGTTGCACAAGCCGTACGGTCGTGTCGCATATCGATTCCGTGGACCGTGGTATATTCGAGAGCTGCCAGGGTACTAGAGACTCTCAAGGCGTATCGATGATATATATACCAAGATAGTATTAGGTAGTACAGCACTCTTGAATATCAAAATCTGTCTCACATCTGCTACCGCCTCTTGACCTCGTCATTCCAGAAGCAAGTCACTTTCCTCTATCCGTCCCACGAGACGATTCAACAAAGAAATCTGCCTAAGTACAATACAAGCCAGACTTGACGATCGTGAGGAAATATCAGAGGTTCTCTGGGATGCAACAAGCTCAATACCGCAGCATCCTTCGTGGCATTTCCATCGATCAGCCACCATACCATTCGCGCTCATGATACGCCGAGACCGAGGAATGGATACTCGTTCTTTACTTGCCAACCCTTTAAGTGTTTCGAGCCATAAGACAGCCTTGTGCATAAGAGCCACTGATTTCACAGCGTCGTCCATGCGGATAGTGCCGCAACCATAGCTGGTCAGCGTCTCGATATACTCGATGGCTCTATCAACCATTCGAAGTCCGGTTGCCAAAGGTTCGTCGTCCATTCTTGATGTTTTGGTAGGGATGGCGCAATCACCAGTTGGCAAGACTCTAGATTGCTCGTCATCATCAATCACAGTTCGAAAATTCTGAACTCTCTTGGCTACTGTTGGCGTCTCTGCTTGCAATTGAAATTGATCCAACACATCATCGGCAGATGAAACATTCGAGTGTGACGTATCCAAGATCTGCTTATTGTCGACTGAACTGAGTTCTTGAACGGTAGAGCTGGAGTATGCTCTGGTTGGTGCGTGAAGCCAGTCGTGAATATGTTGAAAGTCTGGCGACGTTTGGCTCATGGTCAGGAGGTTCTGCACGATTAGTACCAACATCAGACTCACCAAGCGGCTCCTTTTGACCGTCTCTATTTGATGGTCGCAGCGGCTCTTGCGATGCCGTGAAGACATGCTCATGACTGGTCGAGTGGTCAAATGACATACGATGATTCGAATATGTCCAACATGACCTACCATCTTCTTCTCTACCGAAGAAGCGAGGGCCATCCAGGGCTTGTTGAAATCGGGCCATATCTATTCTTGACACGTATGCTCTTTCGAGAGGCAAACATACGCGCTCCGCAGCGATGTTAACCAAGTAGGCTACATCGAATTATCTCAAAGGCGGATCTGATGGAATCGCTTCGCTGTGAAACTTGCTAGTGGGCCAAGGATTACAGTAACCGTCTTTAACGCCATTCAGGCAATTGGTAAGTATGAAAATGAAATGTCAAGAACGGTGACCATCGATTCTCCAACCGGACAAGGCCCTCAAGCACGGTACTAGCCCATCCTGCAGTGGTCGGGAGACCCAGAAATATCCCGAGGCACCTTGGGGAAATTACGGTAACGGCAGATTTTCGTGTAATCTACCGAAAGTGTATCTTGGGGGGTTATCATGTCTGCGCATGCCTCCCTCGCGATAGAAGCCATTCCAGTAAGTACTTATGCCTACAACCTCTCTATGTTGTAAACGATTTCGTGATCACAACCTGCACTGCACTGCTCAAGTCCTAGAGACGTGTAATCCGCTTGCCAGCTTCGTCTAGGTTCTGTGAGATCACTTCGCCATCCTCATTGGGTCCGGGCACCATCGCGAGCACCATCGCGAGCACCATGCCGACATTTGATGAGCATGATGGCTTTCAGATAGATTACACCATGCTGGTTGCAGGGCTGGTTGTCTGGGTAAGTCCTACATATGAGGGGATTGCTCCATCTGAATCCATCTGCCACGTTGACGGCTATGCTAACAGCATACTAACATGCAGCCTACTGTCTTTATGACCATAAAGCCATCAGACTGGTTCACTTCGTCAAGCTTCTTCAAGTATGCGGCGATCTTGTTCTGGGTGAGTGCTGTATGCATCGTGATTGCTTCTGGCAAAACAGTTTGCCAGACCAACGGTTACGCTGACAGTATCCTGATATGCAGTTTTCCATCTTGGGTCACACGCAGTATGGTATCAGGTATTTCTATCCTTACCTGAAATACGTCCCAGATCGAACGCCTTCAGAGAACGAGCACGGTAAGACCAAAGACATGAGTCTCGTCAGATGGGGCGGGCTTAACACCTGGAACTTCGTCAATTTCAGTTTCCTTGTTCAAGGTATGATGCCTCCTCTGCTTAAACAACAGCCATGAACAATTACTCTGCGCCCGTTTGGTTGGGCAGAGATATCGTGGTGACGGCTTGTCCCTTCCAAGCTCCCCAAGCTGACTTGGTTTTTGCGTGTCAACTAGGTCTCATCAGCTGGCAGTGGTCCTACACGAACGGTCCTGTCACCACTTTCGATCATATCATCTTTTGGTCCACCATTGCCTTTGGGATGTTGTGTGGATCCACCTTCTTCAACCACGGATGGTACCAACCGCTTGTCGTATTAGTCATGGCTCCAGCGTTCATGGTCACTGGATACACTCTGCGCTGAGCACGGACTGAACTTCTCGAGCTGCAGATCGTGAACTACCAGATCCGTTAACAAAGAATGGACTCATACCTTAAAAATTATGAGTGTGGACTTGCGAAACTTCGGCGATTGAATACCCCAGTATAGTTCTAGAACATCAAAGGTTGGTGGAACATTGGTGAGCTGGCACATTAAGGGCACCACTTCACGTGGTTAACGAGGAATAGAGAGAGGTCAGTCAGCAGACACTATTACATGACGAAGACAATTTATCTGCAAGAAGTGTTCGTATGACATAAAGTACGTAACATACCTCACAGTGTCCATAGTAACACAATGGTTCATTGATAGAGGAGACAGTTCTAGCATAGTTAAGGAAGCTGTGTCTTATTCTTCCCATGCCACCTGGAGAGGCGAAGCCCAAGGACCTGAGTCGACCGTCTCGAGCGCCTCTCGGCACGCACAAGAACCGTTTGTACTCCTTTGCATGTCTTCAGGAATCTCACGAAGGTCACTGGAACTGTTTCATAGCACAAGGTTCCACCTCTAAGGTCGGATGTGTCCGTCTTCTCAGATGCTAGAATATCTGCTCTAAGTTGTGGCAGTGTTCCATCTTTGGGAAAGATTGTTCCAAGTTGCGCCTGCCCACGTGCTGATAAACCTGGGCATCACCCAATCTCCACTGGTCTCTTTGATTGTGCTGTTGCCGTGTCCACATCTTTGACTAGGGCGAGCTAGTAGTACTTCAGCATCACGCTCGGTCTCATCTGCGGTATACCTCTCCTGGGCTTCAGCTCCTTCTTTCCTACGTCGGCGTCTTTTCAAGAGGGGCCGCGTGGTGGCCACCCACCCTCCTAATAACTCAAAAAGTCATACCATACGTCGGCAATCGCAGATACTCGCTGTTACTCCTAGCATCTGTGTTGCTCGCACTCGAGCGTGCTGGGCTGTTGCCTATTCACGAACTCTTGTTTTGTCGCCCTGGCAAGGACAAGTGGTGGCCAACCTCATCAACCTCTGTGACTGTGCTGTATGACCTGGAGCTATGCACGGAGAATTACAAAACTCGACACTACGAAAAGTAGGAACGAGCCTGGAGGGACATGGCCAGTTCAACAAGGGCTCAAGGTATTGAAGATGCACAGTATCGAGTGGACTCTGCTAGACCATCCTTTCGAGCCTCTTGTTTCCTCCGAACCAGTCGACAGGCAAGCTAAGGTTGTTTGTTTGTTCTATCTTCTTCGGTGGCAATTATGCTGCAGGCATGGTCTACTGGTAACGCAGCGGTGACGCTCATCTCTTTCATTACGAACGGATCCGACCGGAAATATGCTCCCGAATAGTGATGCTGAATCGAGACAAAGAAAGACCATATTTGAGAGTGTCTCAAACAGCTAAGTACCAGATTCAGAGAGCGCTGCAATAATTCAAGGAATGCGCATCACTCGTTGACCAGAGGCCGACGACGACCTGTCGGTCCTCAAAACTCCTAGACAGCATATGCCTTCCGCATTGTCCAACATTGACATCGCCTCCAGGTCAAGCGTAGTGTCTGCCGTACCAAAAACCCCATGATCCGACTTCTGTCCAGAACAATATCCATATTTGTCTCAAAATGAAACGACAAGACGCCCTTCACACATTCTGAACCATCTTGTCAGTACAGGCCAAGCATCATCTCTGCATGGAAAATCACTTACGACCACGAGAGGGCAATGGTCCAGTCGATTTCAGTCTCCCGTCAGGCGCAACCACTACCTTCCGTTCCAAGTCCCCCAGGTACCTGCACTCCATCCAGGTGGCGGTCCATAGTATCCTTGGTTGCCCCATCCTCCATATGGCTGGTGCCCGTAATGCCTTGGCGGCCCAGTATGAGTCACGTTCGAATTCACCTGCCAACTGTTACTTCCCAGGACCACTGGGAGACTGACGGGGCGTGGTGTGCCGTGAGAGGCTGCGTATGCGTTCCATCCGACCATGTTTCCGTCGCGCCAGGGCTGGGGCTGGTAGTAATTGTTAGGGAATGGCCAGGACATCGTTGGTGAAGCCTTCTCGATTCGTTATTAAACTGCTGGATAGGGTTATTGTTGAAGGACAGGCTTTGGTGTCCCGCTCAAGCATGGCTACCGATGAAGTCTTATACCACATCGTCGCAGCCAGCATGGGTGGGTTTGCAGTGTGCTTGACTGCTCTTCAACGGCAATGGCAACAATCTTGCAAAACAAAGATCCAGGTCTCCAACCATCTTCAACCTCCGCCGCTCGCAAGGATGATTGCATGCGATCAGACGAACCCCATGCAAACGCCAAGTCTCGTCCACTTCGTCCAACCATAACCAAACACAAATCATACCAACCATGAAGTCAGTCGATTCTTGAAACTGGTGATAGTGCGCACAAACAGGCGCAGCACTTCAGGCAGCAGTCGAACAACTATGACAACACGACTGTAGCTGCAGCAACTACGCTCGGGTGGGCTTGAGTATTCCTGGGGGCTACTAGCGGCGATATTGGTACATATCACTAAAGCTGAAAGTCGATGGCTACAGGGTCAACAAAAACAGAGTGCCGAGGCTTGTCGTGTAGAAAGAGGACTTTGACGGCAAGGGCAAAGCATAGCTCGCAGCATCACATTCAATGCAGCTCTACCGCCAGGTACAGAAGTACACTCGCTACCTTCTTGTGTCAGAGGAATCATCCGGTTATGTGCCGCGGTGCAGGGATATGCTAGCTAGCACTGTCTCCTGGATGGAGTTACCAATCATAATCTAGTCCTGTCGTCCGACAGCACAGTCAAGGCCAACTTGGAGGAGCCTCTACAAGCGTTCGCGGGATGTGGACGCAGCTGCCGTCCTCTACCCACATTTCCGAAGGGACCTTCATTGGTTGCAGTTGTAGAGGTTTGCGGCCTCCTTGCAAGCAGAAGAAGTGAAGGATCGAAGACAAATACATTGGCTTGTATACAGGAAGTACTTAGAGGTATTGATAGTGTAAGTAGCTAGGCATCATTTCGTGTTCGGATATACCCCAAGGAGCTGTGACAAAATCAAGATGCCTCACTCATTCACCGACTTCTCTATCTTTGTTCCATTGTATGAGATTTTGGAGTATTGTCCACTTCTGTGTGGCCATTCGAATCCTGCGACCCCAGATGTACATGGGGACCCAGAGAATAATAACCGCTCCTGAGATTCCCGCCATGGCTCCGAATGATCGTGCGTAGCCTTCCGAAGCGATCCATGGATTGGTGTAGAACGAAAGGAGGAAACCGAAGGCAGCTATATTATGTGTCAGTAAGATGTGCTTTTGAATGTGTGTACGTGTGCGAGGCGTTGGTTAATGCCCGAGGAGGCACTTACACTTGAAGGCAAGCTGGGTAACGACTGCTTCCCCAGCGATTGGTCTGTAGCAGTCCATAACGTAGACGAAAGATACATTCATTCCTGTAGCGATGGCGAAGCTCACTGTGCACTTCTTGTCAGCTAACAGATCTGCGGTAAACAGAGGGGGGCCTTACACAAGCCAAGGCCAATCGTGGGGACCATCCAATGCCACCGGTACTCAATACCGCAGCCATATAAGACGAGAGCGAGAGGCGAGCAGATGAGTGCAACGTTGATCGCTGGCAAACGCATCTCCGGCTCTCTCATGCCGCCATTGCGTCGCGTGAAGTAATCCGCAACCCAGTCAGAGAGGTATCCACCTCCAAGAATGCCAGCGAGGGTCCCGATTAAACCCGAGATGAAGCAGAGACCTGACTGCCAAGCTGCAAATCCATACGCCTCGGCGAAAGCGGATGCAAAGTTGGAAGAGATCGCGACCAGAAAGCCGATGGTGACGGACATAGACAAGGTGGCCCATAGTATGGGTGGGAGTACTAGAAGGATGATGGGACGGTAAGCTATCTTGAATATGCTTTCCTCTGAGAACTTTCCGTAGAGCGGACGGAAGCTGGTTACAAAGTAAGGTTGCTTTGGCTGCTCGGTTCCTAGGCGTGGGGCCCTCGACGAGTGCTCTTCTTCCTCGAAAACAACTTGATCCGACTTGTGGCCAACAGCGTTAAGTTCTTCCGAATCCTTTTCACGTGGCGTGTTTGAGGTGCTAATGCTTCTCTCGCTCGTGTTGCGGATGAATGAAGTTTCTGGGAGAGTAAAGATGACAAGTAGGGTAAGACCGCCAATCAGTGCAGCGGCGACATAGTAGATGTATCGCCACGAGTGCGTGATTGTGATCAAACCAGATAGAATGATGCCTCCAGAGACGCCCGCTGCGAGAGAACAGGTGTAAAGGCTGATAGGACTGTTAGCAACGTACAGCCACAAGACTGAAATAAGCAAGACATTGGGGTATGAGTGAACTCACGCCATGTAGAAGCCTCTCTCATGGAGAAAGAAGATATCAGATATGGTGAGCGGCGCCACACATTCACCTGCACCGGAAAAGAATCCTATGAAGATTCTCGAAGCGAGCTCACTGCCGTAAGTCTTGGAGAAGCCGGCCCAGATTGCGCAGAGAGTGTAGCAGGTGAATGAGACAATGTAGACAGGTCTTCTTCCATACTTCACAATCAGTGGCATCCATATAAGGTTGCCAGTGCCCTGGAGAAGTGCGGTACTGGTGAAGAAGTAAGCTATCTTAGCTATCGCAGCTGGAAAGCCTGGTTCCGTTGGAGGGACGTGTGTAAATCCAATGGTGATATCAACTATGGCCACTGTGGGACCTGCGGCAAGAAAGTTGCAGAAGAACATGGCGGCGCAAACAAGTAGTGCCAGGTAGATTTTGTAGGGTTTTGACCTGTTCGAAGTATTGGTAAAGTTGTCAATGTGCCACGCTTCCGGGGGATCTTACCAATTCAATGGATCCTTAGGGTCATTAGAAGGAGTAGGGATTAAGACGATGTCGTTGGTTTCGATGTGACGGAGACGCAGATGGCCCAAGTTGCTGCCATGCTGCAGTTCTTCCGCATCTCGATCGGTGGTGTATTTTGTCATGGTTGGACTGACAAACTCGTTGTCGATGAGGAAGAATGCCTTCTAGATAGAATCCTGGTCAAGCAGCCAAGGAATGATGGTTGCCAGGTGTAAGTGAGATATGGACACTCTGCAGGACAGGCCCCTTGTATATTGTGAAGATGAACAGCATTGGAGTGTGCAGACTTAGCGAGCCAAGAAGCGTAGGCGCGTCTGGAGCTACCCCATGGGGACTGAGTCGTGGACCGGCTGAGTACAGACAACCAATAGTACGGTTAGTAGGTTCGGTAAATCAGCAGTGACAGATTGACGACCCGTGACCACATCCCGGACCGGGATGTGGCGGGTAACAGATTTCACTTCCTGCCCCATACTTGTATTCATGGTTGGCAAATGGGGTCATCTTAGTCGCCCCATCTCAGTCTATCCACCAACCACAATCAACCTACCGCATCTTACTCTTTGCCGCAAAAGCTTCGAGAGTGGTCCGAAATGGATATCAAAGTGTAGCTAGAAGAGGCCAGCCAATATATTGTTTGCCACTAGCGCATTTTCGAAGGAATTTACGGGGCAGGGAGTACTAGCGACGCGGTCTGCCAGCGCCCACTTTCTTCCAGAGTAACTCTCCACAAGAGAGGCAATTCTGAGGCAGCATGACTCCGGGCGGAAACTCAAGGTAGCCGGCTCACCTACCAAGTTTAGACTTGGAAAGCGGCTACCTTGAGTTTCCGCACGGAGCATGGCTGAAGACCCAAGCATCGTCTTTGGTTTGCTCTGGCGGACCATACCAGTCTTGTCACTGCTGTCAGAACACATCTACATCTGTCATCAAGGGACCCCCTGATCAGTCGAAATTTTTCAACTGTACTATTGAAGATGAACTCTACCAATGTTTCGGCAGATCTGCCTATCGTCTGGAGGGACTCATCTGATCCGAACCGCTATGAAGAAGCTCGAGTTGGTCGAGTTTTCAACCAGCGGCGACCCAAAAGATATCCCATCGCCATTGTCGAAGCGCAAAATGAAGCTCATATTGTCGAAGCTGTCAATTTGGCGAACGACTTGAAATGCAGAGTTTCTGTCAGATCAGGCGGTCACTCGTGGGCTGTTTGGAGCGTCCGCGACGATGCACTCTTGATCGATTTGGGGTCGTGGAACTATATGTCACTCGATGAGAGTGCCGGCATAGTCAGCTGTTCTCCCAGCACCACGGGTCGCATGGTCAATGGATATCTTTCGAAACTTGGTTACATGTTTCCAGGTGGTCATTGCCCCGATGTAGGACTGGGGGGATTCCTGCTCCAGGGTGGTATGGGCTGGAACTGCAAGGTAAGGTGATTTGGACACTTCAGTCACTCAGCTGATGGCAGCATAGAACTGGGGATGGGCTTGCGAAAACATCGTTGCATTGGACGCTGTCCTTGCAGATGGCCGTTTGGTTCGAGTTGACGACCAGCAAAATTCTGACCTCCTTTTTGCTGCAAAGGGCGCTGGTCCGGGTAAGCAGACCAACACCATGATATCACACTCTGTGCTGACTGTGATCAGGCTTTCCTGGTGTAGTGACGCGCTTCCACTTGAAGGTTCGTAAGCACTACCCGGGCATGTTAGCCTCGACATTCGTATATCCAATATCCGAGTACGAAAAGGTCATGGATTGGGTGATCAAAATTAGTCCCGATTACGATGAAAGCGCCGAGATAGTGGCTTGTGCTTCGACAGTCAAGGACTTCAACCAATTGTGTCTCAACGTTCACATCGTAGTATTCAAGGACACGGAAGACGAAAGCATCAAGGCTCTATCACAAGCCAATGAGACTCGACCAGACGGCTTCTTGGTCGAAGACACAAACCGGCCAACAAGCCTCGAGCAAGAATACGTCGGGCAAGCTGCTGCCAACCCTTCCGACCACCGCTACTGCGCCGAAAATGGGTATGTCAAAAATGAGAGTGACGTGATCGCTACCCTGAAGCCAGCATTTACCACTTTCCCACATCCGAAAGCGTTTGCAATCTGGTTTTCCATGGCTCCTTGCAGCCGGCGACAGCTTTCCGACATGGCATTGAGCATGCAGAGTGACCACTACTTCGCTGTCTATACTGTTTGGGAGGATGAAAGCGACGACGAGAGATGCCAACAATGGACCAGAAGCATCATGAAAGATCTGGCTCCACATTGCGAGGGTGCTTACCTGGGGGATTCGGACTTTCAAGTACGGCAAACCAAGTTCTGGACAGATCCTAAAGCAAAAAAACTCATGGACATCAGAAGGGCGCGTGATCCGCATGGTAGATTTTGTGGTTACCTCGTTCGGGACGACCATCAGGTATCGAGCACTGATGGTCTGCCGAACTCAGACCAATGGTTTATAGATGTCTAGGATTTGTACTTAGTGATGACATAATGCCATGCTAGTAGAGTTAGAGACCTCCCCTACTGTCTAGCACATCCTGTTGTTGCACCAGGCCGAGCCATTCTTCAGGACGGAAGTGTAGACCCTGACGCAGACCTCCACTTGCCGGGAATGGACGAAACCTCGGTGGGTAGTTCTTGCTCTAAAAGTCGTACATGTACAGCGTTGAGTCTTGTGTTCGCCGAACAAGCGCACTTCGTCCAACACGAAGTTCATTCCAACAACCAGAATCGGGATAGCAAGGCAGGAAACGAAATGTCCACCAGTACCTTCGAATCAATAGACAATCCCACCACTGTTGCAACGAGGGATGCCTTGCTCCAGAGCGAAGTCCCGAAGTCGCTGCAAGGCAAAATTGCCATAGTGTCAGGGTCTAGCTCGGGGATCGGAAAAGCCATTGCAATCGAACTGGCTTCAAGGGGAGCTAATGTTGTCATAAACTACCCATTCATGGATCTGAAATCAGAAGCAGAGAAGGTCGTTGTTGCGCTACCAAACAGGGCTATTGCAGTTTGTGCTGACATTGGCACGGTGGAAGGCCCGTCGAAACTTGTCCAGGAAGCTGTCGACGCTTTCGGCAAGGTTGACATCGTAGTCAACAACGCTGCACTAGCAGTGAACAAACCTTTCGAAGAACAAACTCTAGAGGACTGGGACAAGTTGGTGAACATCAACGGACGTGGAACATTCCTCCTTACTCAATCGGCTCTACGATTCATGACAAAGCCCGGAGGCCGGATCATCAATATTTGTAGTGCTTCGTCACGGGGTGCGCCACCGATGCAGACAATATATGCAGGAACTAAAGGCATGGTGGACAGTTTCACAAAAGTCTGGGCCAAGGAACTGCCTCGAAAGTACGGCTGCACTGTCAATGCTGTCAGTCCTGGTCCAACGAGGACGGAAGGCTTCGCAGCTGCGGGGGAGGAGGCTATGAAGATCTTGCAACCGACAATCGATGCTATTCCTGTAGCACCTAGGATGGCGGAAGCTTCGGAGATTGCATACGCGGTAGCGTTTCTTTGTGAGGAACGCGCAAGGTGGATCAATGGGGTCCATCTTCATGCTAATGGAGGACTTCTCGTTGATTGAATTTGATTGTAGGTAGATGTTTTTAGTCTACCCGGTCAAGCTCCGTGAGAAGCATGTTCACATCGAATAGTATCAGCCATTACTCATGGCTTGGATGGTCTGACACCTGGTATGCCTCCATAATCTTCGTCCAATACTTTGCCGCCAACCACGACAGGCTCTGATTCCTGTAGAACATACAACATCCGTGCCCATTTGCTTTGACTTGCGTTCCTCCATGCATGGTTCGTGGACCGCTGTACGGCAGTGTCGCCACGTCTCATGAGTCTGACCTCCCCCGAATCCAGGACCAGCTCCACTTCACCTTCCAACACAACGCCATAATCCAAACTCACTGTCCTGTGCATCGGGGATGTTGATCCAGGACGCATATCAACAATACGCATGACTGTGCCGCCCGGTATCATGATACCAGGTTTGTTGATCATGTCTTGTTCGTAGTCGGAAAGGTCTTTTCCATTGCTCATGTCTACGGGTGTTTTATGTGTCGTAAAACCTAGACAGAATCTGGCACCATCTGCAAGCTCCTGCCATTGTAGCTCCTCCTCGACCCTGCTAGAGAATACTGCCTTTCCTTCCTTGTCGTGATCAGTGATGAATCGTGATATTGCCGGGAGCTGGTTGTCCAGAGTTTTGGAGGGTTGCGAAGACATGACTTTAAAGACTGTATGATGCTTTTAGGAGAAAGTACGAGTGTAGTTCAAGAAATGCTGGAGAGATATTCCAACAGCGAAGTTTAAGCAGGGTAATAAAGGGGCGGCGGCAGCTCATCGGCACATTGTGTCGTCCGCTGCTTGGGTGGTCCACGCAACCACCGGCTCCACGTACCGTAGATTCGCACACGCCGCCGTGCGTAGCTCACGACGGAATATAGACAAACAAAGGATTAAGGAGGTCACTGCCTCTGTTCATCCTCGCTTGTGTTCGTTTTCGCTTCCTATATAGTTCTAAGTCGTCGCAAGATGTCTAATCCAGTCAAAGACATTCGCACGGTTGACACAACCTCTTTCCCCTACATTTACGAAGAGAATGTCACGGTCCCTCTGAAAAGCTCAGCAGGCATCGTCAGGTGCAATCTTTATCGACCCAAGGATGAAGCTCAACAGTACCCAGTACTTGTGACTTATGGACCGTATGGGAAGGACATTCCACTTTCAGTGTTTGGCCCAAGATGCTTTAATGAGATCAACCCGGAGCAAAACTCCGCTCATGCAGCTTGGGAAGTACCAGATCCTGGTTACTGGACTTCGCACGGGTATATCGTCATGAGGGTGGATGAACGTGGCCTGGGACAGTCACCCGGTCTCCTCGATACCATGTCTCGGTCGACGAGTGAAGCTTTCTTTGATGCTATAGAATGGGCTGCGGAGCAACCTTGGAGCAGCGGTAAGGTGGGACTTTTAGGGATCAGCTATTTTGCAGGAAGTCAATGGCGTGTCGCTGCGCTTCAACCTAAGGGTCTTGCTGCGATCATTCCATGGGAAGGGATGAGTGACTACTACCGAGACCGGTGTCGCCATGGCGGCATCTTATCCAATAAGTTCATTGACTTCTGGTGGAATCTACAAGTACTGTCAAACCAATACGGGCTGGCAGGAAAAGCAGCGCGGAATTGGGGCCCCGATACCATAGAAGGGGATTTAGATCCAGAGCAATTGGCGCAAAACCGCAATGAACAGCCGGCAGACAACGCTAACAATCAATTCCGCGACGATCCGTACTACGCTTCGAAAGAGTATGATCTCAACGATATCAAGGTTCCGCTACTGAGTGTAGCGAACTGGGGTGGAATCCTACTACACCTTCGAGGAAATGTTGAAGGTTTCATTCATGCAAGGTCTAAATTCAAATACCTCCGATTCATTACCGGCAGACACGACCTTCCCTTCTACTACAAAGAGGAAGTGGAGCTGCAAAGGAGCTTCCTCGATGCGTTCCTCAAAGGCGACGATCGGGAAGGGTGGTCTGTTGAGGGTAAGATGCCTCAGGTCGATCTTGCTCTCAGGAAAGGAGACGTTGGTTACAACAATGCCGAAGCCGAGAGGGGCTACAAGAGGCGCACGGAGAACGAATGGCCTATTGCTAGAACTGACTACACGAAGTTCTACTTGACACCAGACCTGGAGTTGACCAAAGAAGCCCCTTCAGTCAGCAGCGCAAAGCTCACCTACAAAGCACTCGGCAACATCGAGAATCCCCAGTTCCTGCAGTTTTCCACACCTCCCATGACAGAAGAAGTTGAGATTACAGGTCACGTAGTGGCCCATCTCAACGTATCAATGAATCCGTACATTGGAGGACCTCAGCCGAGTGATATCGATCTGTTCTTGACATTACGCCATATCTCAGCTGCTGGGACCGAAGTCTCCTACACCGGTACTGCAGGCGACCCTGTGCCTCTCTGCAAAGGCTGGTTACGCGTCAGTCTTCGCAAAGTCAACTCTGAGCACCCGAGGCACAGACCTTGGCTTCCCTATAGGGATTATTTCTCAACCTCGGTATTGCCCGTCCTACCAGGTGAAGCCTACCCGGTAGATGTCGAGGTCTGGCCAACGAATGTGGTGCTAGAGCCAGGAGCAAAATTGATATTGGAAGTAGCATCGGGCGATACGCAAGGGTCCGGTATGTTCCAGCATGTCCATCCTAAGGATAGGTAAGCCTTTCACACTATTCCTTTGAAACCCCTGTCCTCTCGAACACGTTACTGATCTCGATTTCACAGAGCGGAGAGCAAATTTGCAGGAAAGAACAACATCCACTTCGGTCCAGAATACGTCAACTACCTCACCCTGCCAATCATTCCGGCTGCATAACCTTGACCAACGACAGTGGGAATTTATAGTATGCCGGGCGGGAATATGATCAGATAGAACAGCAATTTCATGGCTAGAAAGCAACCATTAGATAGAATTGCTACTCAATAACGTTCACACAGAGTCTTGACAATGTGAGTGCCGGAAGTCGAGGGGCAGGTACAACGAATAATCTGATTCATCGAAGCAGTCGCTCAAGTTGCCAGGAACTGGGAACCATCGTCCGAAAAACCCGTCACCCAGCAAAATTCGCCCCCTGACCCGCCAAGACAGTAGTAGAAAAAAGTCGATCGCGAAGAACTTAGGCGCAAGAAAGCCCCTAAACACGGCTCTTGCGGGGGAAGAAGTGCCCCTAGCTGTAAGGACTGCTAGCCGAAATCGAGCCTAAACTTGTTTCTAACAGTCGTTTTGCGGTCCACGCTTTTTCTACTACCGGCTTGCCGCGTGCCCTTGCCGGATCAACCCTGCGGCACCCGAGCCTTCAATCCAGCAAAATGGTGTCTCCATAACGCACCCGTGGCCGGCCGAGTTTCAGAATGTGTCTCCAAATTGAAGTGCGGGGCCGGACTCCTTCATCGCAACTGCCAAGGCATGGTCACAGTTGGGGCTGATATATCGGGAGAAAACCAGCTCCTCATTATGTCTGAATGTACTGCTAAAATTGAGCGGAAAACCAAATCCCATAAGTCTCGCGATTGCCAACGGACGAAGAGTTATATCAGAGAAATGGCACCAACCTATCTGAAGAGAAAGGCAGTCCAAGAGGACGGCCAAGGCGTGAAGACAAATGAGGGCGTTGCCTCTATCGTCAAAGGCGTCATCGACGACATCAGAATCAATGGCGACGCCTCTGTTCGCACCTACTCTGAGCGTTTCGACAAATGGACACCAGAGTCCTTCAGGTTGTCAGACGAAGATATCAAAGGAATTCTAAAGGAAGTACCTGAGCAGATCATCAATGACATCAAGGAGGTTCAGAAGAATGTCAGAACCTTCGCCGAGGCCCAAAAGGATTCACTCAAGGACTTTGAGCTTGAAATCCAGCCTGGAGTTTTCCTGGGTCAGAAGAACAACCCGATCGAAAATGTGGGAGCCTATATTCCTGGAGGCCGCTATCCTCTTCTCGCTTCAGCACACATGACCATCCTTACCGCGAAGGTCGCAGGTGTCAAGCACGTCATTGGGTGCACACCTCCGATTCAGGGACAGCTACCTACCTCTACCATTGCTGCTATGCACCTTGCAGGCGCAGATGAGATCTTCATCCTTGGTGGTGTCCAAGCCGTTGCAGCAATGGCCGTAGGAACCGAGACCATCCGCAAAGTCGATTTCATTGCAGGCCCCGGGAACGCTTTTGTCGCTGAGGGGAAGAGACAGCTTTTTGGAGAAGTTGGTATTGATCTGTTCGCGGGGCCTACCGAAGTTCTCATCGTTGCGGATGAGCACGCAGACCCGTATACAGTCGCAACGGATCTGCTCTCTCAGGCAGAGCACGGCCCCGACACCCCCGCGATATTGATTACAAACTCAAGGGAGGTTGCTGAAAAGAGTATAGAACTGGTGGATAAGCTGTTGGTCAACCTGCCGACTGCAGGCCTGGCAGGAGTTTCGTGGCGAGACTATGGAGAAGCAATAGTGGTCGACGATCTGGATGAGGCATTCGCGCTTGCCGACGAGTACGCTGCCGAGCACGTTCAGATCCTGACTCAGAATCCGCGCGAAGCGTTGCAGAAGATGAAGAACTTTGGGGCCATCTTCTTGGGAGAGGGTACTTGCGTGTCGTATGGCGATAAGGTACGTGCTTCTGGTGATCTGCTTCAGCTGGAATGCTGCAGAATCATTTTATCATTCCCCCATGGAGCATTGACTGACATCGAGTAGTGTATTGGCACAAATCATGTCCTGCCGACCCGAAAGGCCGCGAGATACACAGGAGGACTCTGGGTAGGGAAGTTCCTGCGCACGGTCACCTATCAGGAAGTGAGAGACAACGAGGCGAGTGCGAAGCTTGGGCGACTTTGCGGGAGAGCTGCGAGAGCCGAGACTTTCGAAGGTCATGCTCGTTCTGGGGATCTCCGTGCACATAAATTCTTGAACGATCAGCACGACTGGATCAATGGTAAGTTAGCAGCTGGCGATGCGAGACCGAGAGTGGAGGCTTCACAGAACGGGGCGTAGGCAGACCTAGGTCTAAAGCTGCTTCAGTTTGGAAGGCTGCAACCCTGGGTTGGGCCTTAGGCTTGGCGTCATGATAGATGGCAGACTTCAGAATACTACGCAACTTCATAGTCGTCGAGCATAAACTTCGAGGAGACGATATTACCTTAAATTCAGCATAGCAATAGCAACTGGTCATGAGCCTATATATACGAAGTTTAAGGTAAATCATCCGTGTATGTATTGTATTATCAACGGTTGAAGTCAAGTAGTATTCTGAAGTGTGTAATCTATCATGACGTTAAGCCTAAGCCCTTGCAACGCCTCGCGATAGGGACTTCAAGGCTTAATTAGCGCTTTAGTGATCTAGTCATCCTCTCCCACTTCGTTGTCATAATCACGAGCTGGTAGAATGTGCTCCTAAACTTGATTGGGAACGACATGATCTAATCGTCCAAAGTGTTGTGTTAATTATCTAAATCGTCATTGGGTGTCTTGTCTCCTTGACAATCCGCTTGAATAGCGATGCACTGAAAAACTTCTTGGCCGTTAATTGAGTTGGGTGGACGCCACGTCAGTATATGTCTGCAGTAGATCTCCTGCTAGCCTATTGCCGTTCTGCTTGTTCGACCTGTAGTTGACAGCTAAGTATGTCACACTCTAACAGTCCTAACCATTTGACAGTGGCGACGCTTTACAGCAACCGAGCTTGCTGTA